>OHOO01000003.1_pt1 | contig 185201 bp, 124 predicted proteins | sample 1569891 | NCBI WGS metagenome assembly OHOO01 (sample SAMEA3879600, study PRJEB24766) | human gut metagenome | biome: human-associated habitat; feature: feces | place: USA | collected 1985/1987
GAAGCGGGGGGGGGGTGACCGTGACTGTGGCGGTGTCTCGAGATGTTACGGTGCATAGGGAGTCAGTAACAGAGCAGGAGGCTGAATCAGAGCTGGAGGCTGCGATAGAACTGGAGACTGCAACGGAGCTGGAGGAAGCGTCAGAGCTGGAGGAAGCGAGGGAGCGGACTATGACTTGAGCACAGCCGTTGAACGTTCTGATTGTCATGGCGTTGCCGATAGGGCGCTCTACATCCTTGAACCCGGGATCGCCATTACCCCAGCCGAGGAAGACTGCGTTCTCGACTTTGACCTCCAGCTCTGTTTCAGGGCTGTAGATATCGATTACCACGACATCCTGGCCGTCCGCTTTGAGCGTGGTCTTTGACGGAACCAGTCTTGTCGTCTCATATACAGCCGGGAACACATCCTCGCAAACTTTCCGGCCTGAGCGGTATCCTACAGCACGATATGTCACAGCAGGGGTTCCGGAGACACTCGACGTCGATCCACGTACAGGCCCTACGGCGCCTCCTGCAACTGAGTGCTCAGCAGAAGCCCCAGAACCAGAAGAGATAGCGGCGTCACCTGCAGAGGAGGCAGACGCCAGAGTTCCGGCAGCGGAAGAGACTGCTACACTACCAGCAGAGGAGTCCTGAGCAGAGTCCGATGTCAATCCAGTCGCAGCAGAAGCTCCAGAGCCAGAAGGCCCTGCGGCGCCACCTGCAACTGAGTGCTCAGCAGAAGTTCCAGAGCCAGAAGAGACAGCAGCGCGACCAGCAGAAGAGGCAGACGCCAGAGTTCCGGCAGCGGAAGAGACTGCTACACTACCAGTAGAGGAGCCAGCAGCAGAAGTCCCGGAGACGCTCGACGCCGATCCACGTACAGGCCTTGCGGCACCACCTGCAACTGAGTGCTCAGCAGAAGATCCAGAGCCAGAAGAGACAGCAGCGCGACCAGAAGAGGAGGCTGCGGCGCGACCAGAAGAGGAGACTTTCCAGACGAGGTGACCGTCGTGTGGCATTTTCCGGCGGCCGAGGGTTTTTCCGCTTTCGTACAAGCGGACTTCATCACAATTCGAATACACCCAGACCTCACCGCCATACGGGCCGCAGATGTGCACTGACGGCTCATCCTTCCACGCGGCCTTCAGGTAGAACGCCTCGTCCTTGGGGAAACCGCAATAGTCGAAAATACCGAACTGAGAACCAGTAGCAGGCCATTTCATCGGATTAGGCTCGCCACGGTAATCGAAACCCGTCCAGTAGAACAGGCCAAGACCCCATGGCCTTGTCTTGTAGAACTTCCAGCCGTATTCAATGACATTGACACGGCCCAATGTATCAATCCTGTTCAGCGGCACCATCCAGCCCTTTTCCGGAACCGTCCGGTAAACACCTCTTGTTCCTGCTCCGGAAGTTTCCTCCGTACCCACGACACATTTCTCCGGATATAGCCTATGATATTCATCCACAGGGTTTTGCACAATGTAATTATAGCCGAACACATCCACGCCCTTCACCAGGTCCGGCCCGCCGGCATTGCCATAGGTAGAAGGCCTGGTCCTGTCCAGGCCGTGCACAGCCTCGCTCATCCTCCGCGCTATCTCCACACCCTTTTCACCATGTTCCACAGCCCATTCCTCATTGCCCACACTCCACAAAATCACAGACGGGTGGTTCCTGTCCCGGTCGATCATATTGCGCAGCTGACGGAGCTGCTCCTGATTCACGCCGAACTGCCTGTTCTCGTCAATCACCAGCACGCCCATCTCATCACAAAGGTCAAGCATTGACACCGAAGCGCAGTTATGGGAAGTGCGGACAGCATTGAACCCATACTCCTGCAGCCGCGAAATCCTATATCTCCAGAGCTCATCAGGAACGGCAACTCCCACTCCGGCGTGGTCCAGATGCATATTCGCGCCGCGCAGCTTGACAGCCTTTCCATTGAGCAGCAGCCCCTTCTCCGGAGAGAACTCGAGCGTCCGAACACCGAACCGCCTCGTCACCACATCAGACAGTTCGCCATCATAGAAAAGCCTGACTGTCAATGTATAAAGATATGGAGAGTCAATGCTCCAACGACGTTCCGCCCTCTCCACTCGCCTACCTTCCGCATCACGGATTTCGATTTCACTGGTGACCTTATCCCTGTTTGCAGCGGCATCCGCCAGAATATAGTCGAAGTCAATGCAGGATTCATCCACATACACGTCCGCTGTCCCGTCAGAAACAGTCCAGATGGACCCGTCCGCCTTTTTCTGGCTGATTTTCAACGAATAATGTTTCATTGACACAGGCCCTGACTTGTACAGCCTCACATTGCGGTAAATTCCTGCTCCCTCGTAATACCAGCCTTCCTCCAAAGACGCGTCGCACCGGACTGCAATGACATTGTCCCCGACGTAATTCAGATATGGAGTCAATGTATAGACACTTGATGCATAACCGCTTCGCTCACCGCCGAGATAGAAGCCGTTGCAGAAGACTTCGCTGTCACGGTATATGCCTTCAAACTCTATAAAAAACTGCTTTCCCTTATCTTCTGCCGGAATTTCTATATGTTTGCGGTACCAGCCGACCGAGTTTTCCGGATACTTCCAGCCGATGCATTTGTAGCCATGCGAATGACTCGCTTCCGGACTGTACGGAAGGTCCACAGCCCAGTCGTGAGGCAAACTGACTTTCTGCCATGAAGAATCGTCGAATTCCGGCATTATCGGAGCATGACTGTGATTGGAGGACTGTGCCTTGCAGATATACGTAAAGTATTCTGTACCATGCGTATAGTCCAGTTCTTTGGACGCCGCATTCCCCATCGCGAAGGTCCAGTCATTATTGATGAGCACTCCCCCGAACTTTTCCCCGCCGGTTTCGGCAGCAAAAGAAGACTGGACAATGCAGAGTGCACAAATCAATGTCGCAAATACTTGTTTCATCGGCGATTACTTTTTTCAGGCAGAACAAAACCCGAGCTAAAGATCAAGTGTCAGTTTATGATAACCCGGTTCGTATTTTATGAACTCGGACTTTCCTGTAGCGGAATTATTGACAGTCAGATCATAGACGGCATCCCTGAAACGGCGGACAATATGATATTGCCCCACAGAAGCAGGAAGTCCCGGCTTCAGCAGCAAGCCGTCATATTCAGGGAACACACCCAAAAGGTATTCCGAAGCAGTCAGCCAGTTCCACGCGGCCGTACCAGTGAGCCAGCTGTTCTTGCCCTCGCCAGGCTTGGCGGCATCCTTGCCGGCCACCATCTGGCAATACACATAAGGCTCCACCTTGCGCAGAGTCTGGTCCTGCACAAACGCCGGGGAGATCTTGCAATAATGGCTCCACGCATCTTCATAGCGCCCGGCCAGAGTCTCGGCAATGATTACCCACGGATTGTTGTGGCAGAATATCCCGGCATTCTCCTTATAACCCTGCGGATAAGATGAAATCTCACCGTATTCCTTATAATACCTGGTATATGCCGGATTCAGAAGGACAATGCCATGCTCCGAATCCAAGTATTTCTTCACCGAATCCAATGCCTTGTCACACAACCCCTTGTCTTCACCTATACGGGCCATTGAGCACCAGCCCTGGCTCTCGATGAATATTTTTCCCTCTTCATTTTCAGAAGAGCCTATCTTGTTCCCGAAGAAATCATAGGCACGCAGGAACCACTCCCCGTCCCAGCCGTATTTCTCCACATAACTGCTCATCCGCCTTACCCATTTTGCTATCTCGACAGATGTCCTGCCCTCCGGCTGGACAGGCACAAATCCAGGATTGCGCTCCAGATAGTCCAGCAGCTTCACGAACTCATTTCCGACGAACACATAGAGTCCGGCTATCATAAGCGACTCCGACTTGCTTCCATGCGAACGGTTTTCAGTAGTCTGGAAAGAGTCATCCGGATTGTCCGAGAAACAGTTCAGGTTCAGGCAGTCATTCCAGTCCGCGCGACCGATGAGCGGAAGACCGTGAGGACCGAGATTGCGGTTAGTGTATTCAAAACTGATGAACAGATGGTCGAGAAGCGATTTTTCGCTGCCCGGAGCATTGTCAAACGGTATTTTCTCATTCAGAATCGAGAAATCCCCAGTCTCCTTCAGATATGCCACAGTCCCGAAAATCAGCCAAAGCGGATCGTCATTGAAGCCGCCACCTATGTCATTGTTGCCGCGCTTGGTAAGTGGCTGATACTGATGATAACAGCCGCCGTCCGGGAACTGGGTGGAGGCTACGTCAATGATTCTCGCCCTCGCCCTGTCCGGTATCTGATGCACAAATCCGACCAGATCCTGTGCTGAGTCCCGGAAGCCCATTCCGCGGCCGATGCCGCTCTCGAAAAAACTGGCGCTACGGCTCATATTGAAAGTCACCATACATTGGTACTGATTCCAGACATTCACCATCCGGTCCAGTTCAGGAACACCGGAAGAGACGCTGAACCTGCCGAGAAGTTCATGCCAATAGGTCTGCAACTCCTCAAATGCCGCGTCCACCTGCTGCTGCGTCATGAACGACGTCAGCATCCGGCACGCAGGAAGTTTGTTTATCAATGCCGAGCACGAGTTGGCCACAGGGCCGCCGAACGGTGTGTTTTCTACCAATTCCTCAGACTGGGCCTTCTCACTGGCGGACAACTGCTCCTCGAATTTGTGCTCGTCATCATTTTCTACATAACCGAGCACGAAGATGAGTTCCTTGGTCTCACCAGGAGCCAATGTCACTGAAACACAATGAGATGCAATCGGACTCCAGCCGTGGGCAATCGAGTTTCCCGACTCCGCCGCCAGGACTCTGTCCGGAGCATCGAAGCCGTTGTAAAGGCCAATGAACGATTCCCTGTCGGTATCATAGCCGGACACAGGAACATTGACACTATAAAAAGCGTAATGATTTCTTCTTTCGCGATACTCGGTCTTGTGATATATCACGCTCCCCTGTACCTCAACCTCGCCAGTCGAGAAATTGCGCTGGAAATTCTCCATATCAGTCGCCGCGTTCCACAGACACCACTCCACGCAGGAGAAGAGTTTGAAATCCTTAGTGACCGCAGATGTATTTGTCAATGTAACCCTATGAATTTCACAACGTTGTCCCAGCGGAACGAAATACAGGCAACCGACTCTAAGCCCGTCTTTCTCGCCGGTAATCCTGGTATAACCCATACCGTGACGGCATTCGTAGAAATCCAGCGTGGCCTTGCAAGGTTTCCAGCCCGGACTCCACACAGAACCGGCGTCATTGACATAGAAATACCTTCCTCCGGCATCCATCGGAACACCGTTGTAGCGGTAACGGGTGATTCTACGGAACTTCGCGTCCCGGCAGAAGCAATAGCCGCCTGCCGTTCCGGAAATCAATGAAAAGAAATCTTCAGTTCCAAGATAATTTATCCACGGCCAGGGAGTGGCCGGATCTGTTATGACAAACTCCAGGGAAGCGTCGTCGAAGTGTCCGTACTGTTTCATCAGCGAAAAGGTTTTCCGGTGCGTCGCCACCCCGGTCATCCGATAATTATTTTGTCAAATTTTTATGGATCAATGCCTTAAGTTTCTCCACAGACTCGCCGGTCCTGAGCCCGTCCGGCTCGGTGTGCATGCAGTAGTCCACCAGTCTGTCCACAGTGCTGGTAGCCACGTGCATCCTGGTATCGCAGGAGGCATAGTAGATGAACACTTTGCCGTCCTCGTCTGCTATCCAGCCGTTGGAGAACAGCACGTTCATCACATCGCCCACATATTCCTCTCCTTCAGGAACCATGAGGAAGCCTGCCGGCTCAGCTATCACTCTTGACGGGTCATCCAATGCGGTCATATACATGTAGAGCACATATCTGAGGCCTGATGCGCAACCACGGACACCATGAGCAAGGTGAAGCCAGCCGTACTTGGTCTTGATCGGAGCAGGACCTTCACCGTTCTTGAGTTCCTTGATGGTATGGTAATGACGGAAAATGATGATTTTCTCTTCTTTTACCTCTGCATTGGTAATGTCGTCTATAAGCGCCCAGCCGATGCCGCCGCCTTTTCCGGCATCGATGAATCCGTCCTGCGGACGTGTGTACAGTGCATATTTGCCGTTTACGAACTCAGGATGCAGAACCACATTGCGTTGCTGGGACTTGGACTTGAGGTCCGGAAGACGTTCCCAGTTCACGAGGTCCTTGGTTCTGGCGATACCTGCACACGCCACTGCAGAAGACAGGTCTCCTTCCGGCGCATCAGGGTCTTTGCGCTCCACGCAGAAGACTCCGTAAATCCATCCGTCCTCGTGGGCGGTCAGCCTCATGTCATAGATATTGACAGCAGGCTCTCCGTACTCCGGCATTGTCACAGGATAGTCCCAGAAGCGGAAATTGTCGATTCCGTTGGGGCTCTCCGCGATGGCGAAGAACGACTTTCTGTCTGCTCCTTCCACTCTTACAGCCAGCACATATTTTCCGTTCCATTTGATGGCTCCGGAGTTGAAGGCGGCGTGGATGCCGAATCTTTCCTCCAGATACGGATTAGCGACAGGGTCCAGGTCATATTTCCAGAACACAGGAGCATGCGCGCCCGTGAGAATTGGATTCTTGTATCTTTCATAAACGCCGTTCACATAAACCGGCTCATTCTTTTTAGAAATCAGATTTTCATAATCAGCCTGAAGCTGTTCCAATCTCTCATTGAAATTCATAACTTTAATTATTTAGTTTGCTATTTCAGAAATATCGTCTTGTCGTCCGCATAGAACTCGCGGAAATTGTCGGCATCAGCAGATGACGGATGAGCCGAGAAGTAATGTTCCCTCTTGTCCCAGGCATTGCGCCAGGTCAGCACATAAGCCACCGGCGCGTCACCTATGGCATCCAGCAGCACGTCAGTCCACCAGCGAGGATAAGGAATGCCCTCGAAACCGGTCTCGGACACTGCAATCACCTTTCCGTGCTCCTTGGCATAACCGGCCATATAATCCAGATCATAAGCGAGTCTTTCCTTATAGTGCCTGTTTGCGGCCTCGATGCACTGGTCCTCAGTCAGGCTCTCATCGCTTCTGTCCACATATTCGTAATGGTCCACACCGAGAATATCCACCATGTCGTCGCCCGGATAGCGGCTGAAATACTGGATGCTGTCGATTTCCGAGTTCGGAGAATACGCCCACAGGATGTTCCTCAGACCGCGTTCCTTTTCAATATAGTTTCTTGTCAATGCAAAGAGCGTCTTGTACTGCGCACTTGTGCACAGGTTGCCGCCCCACCAGAACCAGCTTCCGATGTTCTCGTGCCAAGGCCTGAAAATCAATGGAATAAGCTTACCGTCAGCATCTTTCATGGTACCGAAAAAGTCTGCGACACGTGAAAGCCACTGCATGAACAGCTCGTGATTTGCGCCACCTTCAAGCACCGACTCCACAGCCTTGTCACTGCTTATGTCCCAGGCGTCGCCGCCGGTAAGAGGATTGCGGGCATGCCAGGAAAATGTCACGATTCCGCCTCTTTTTACGTGAGTGACAGCAGCCCTGCTCATAAGTGAGAAATCCACGCCGTCCAGATTGGCCTTGTCTCCGAGTTCAATGCCGCCGAGGTCGAACCCCACTACGGCAGGATGGGCCCCGCAGACCATACGGACGTCGGACCTGTCCAGAGAGTCATTCTCCACGTCCTCCACTTTCCAGTCGTGGCCATAGACAAGGGCATCCTGATGAGCGTAATAGAACTTGCCTGATTCCGCCGCCGACCTGAGCGAGTTCAGCAACGATGTAGCGTTTTTGTCGAGTGATCCTGACTTGCAGGTACATCCGGTAATTGCCGTCAATGCAGCCATAACGAGAGCAGTTGTCTTTATAAGTTTCATTGCCTGAATGTATTAGCGTGGAGCATTGTCATACACCGATTTGAGCGTATAGGACTTCTCCGTATTGAACATTGCATTTTTCAGTGCAGGGATGATTTGCGCGCCGTTAGCGATATATTCTCCTGTGGAGTGGTTTATGAATCCGCTGGTTTCGCGTCCAGTATCCAGTGCGCCGTTGTCCCAGAGGAACGGAGCGATGCCGTAATTCCTGCAGGCTCTGAAGAAAAACTCGAGATAGTATTTCTGAAATGAAGTCTGGCGTGATGTCGGACGGTTCACGCACCCGCATTCTCCGAAATAAACAGGAATACCGTTGTCAATGTATTTGGTCTTGAGTTTCGCCATCACTTCCACTACCGGCTTCTCATCTGACGGAGCAGCATTGTTCACTGCGGTATGCCCCCATTCGTCATATTTGGCTTCGAGAGTATAATCATGCGGATCATAACAATGCACCGCCACCAGCAGCTTGCCTTCTGCGGAGTCCTGAGGCAGGACCAGATTCTCGATGGTCAGGTCCGGATTCGTACAGTAGCCGGGTATGCCGAGATACCTTGAAGCATTGTTTCCGCCTGTCTCGCGCACTACATTGACAAACTCCTGGGCCCACTGGTTCACGACGCGATACTGTGCGCCTCCGTCGGTCCGGTTGTCTCCCCAGCCCCAGCCTCCGTCATGGAGTTCATTGAAAGGCTCGAAGATGAGGAAGTCGCCCTTGTCCGCGAATTTCTCGGCAATCTGCTTCCACACGGCCTTGAATTCTGCGGTAATCGTCTGATATTCAGCGGATGAAGAAGCAGCCTTCTTGACACTCAGCCAGTATTTGCTGTCAGCTCCGTCGTGGTGGATATTGACAATCGCCATCAGACCTGCCTTCTCGGCATAGCCTACGACCTCAGCCACGCGGTTCATCCATGCCTCGTCTATCTTGTATTCAGGAGCCGCTCCGATATGTCCCAGCCACGTGACAGGGATACGTACAGATGTGATTCCTTTCGCTTTCAGGCCGTCAAAAGTAGCTTGGGTCGCCTTTGCATTGCCCCAGGCAGTTTCGCTGGCTACACCATTGTTCTGAGCGTCGAGCTGGTTGCCGAGGTTCCATCCGAGTCCGAGTTTCTTCGCTACTGTCCAGGCATTGTTTGTTCCCGGCACTATCTCCGCAAGGAAGTCCTCAGGCTGTTCGGGCGTCACTTCCCTGCCCTTCTGGGTAACGGAGAGTCTAACTCTTTCGTCGCCGCATACGATGGACACGGATGCTTTCCGCTCCTCTGTGGACTGGTTTTCAGTCACATTGACCTTGATTACGCTTTTCTGCGCAAATGCTCCGGCGGTCACGGTGCACCAGTCGGACGCGCTGGAAACGAAGCTCGGTTTGGAAGGTGCCGTGACATTGACCTCCTGACTGGAAGCCGCGCTTTCGAACACGAGTTCAAGAGGCGAGGCTGACAGGACAGGTCCGGTCACAGAGCCACCGCTGCTTTCCTTGCTGCATGCAGAGACGGCCATAAGCATCATCGCCGTCGCCAAAATCTTATGTTTCAATGTTTTCATATCAGAATTTCACGTCTTTTCTGTTGATCACTTTAGTATTTGCCAATGCGTTTTTCCAATCGGAGGCCGTATTGTTCCAAGAATATGACCCGTCACTGTTTTTGCAGTACAGTACCGGTTTGCCGTCCTCGTAGTTGCACCAGTTCATAAAATATCCCCAAGGAGCATCCTCCGCGAAGAATTTGTCAGTATCGAGAAGGTTTCCGAACTCGCTGAGCACCACCATCTTCTTTCCTTTCACGCTGTTGTTCACGAACTTGAATGCAGCGGACTGGGAAGTTCCTTTCGCCACATAAAGGTCAGCGCCAACGATGTCCACATAATCGTCACCCGGATACCAGGCGCGGGCTTTCTCCAGATCAGTGCAGAGTTTGCCCTGTTCATTGGTCTGGACAGTCCAGATCCATATCAAGTTGTGCAGGCCATAAGTGCCCTGAAGCTGGTCGCGCAGATACTTCCACAGTCTTGTGCAAGGCTCCGCTCCGCCATCGCCCCACCAGAACCACGAGCCCCATGAATAATCCCCGGCCGCCTCATGCAAAGGTCTGAAGATCACAGGGATACCGGCATCCTGAAGAAGCTTCAGATATCCGGCGAGCTTGCTTATCTGGCTGTCAATCACCTTCCTCTGCCAGGTCCCTTCTTTAAGAGCCTCATTGATGTCAAATGTGGTTCCGGACGAATAGAACGCATACTTGTTGATGTCGGTCTCGCCTTCTTTCGACGGTACGGACCAATGCCAGCCCACCTGGATGATATTTCCCGCTTCCCAAGCCTTCTTTACAGGAGTGATGTCTCCATAGTCCGGACAGCCGCTCCATGCTTTTGCCGGCCAGTTGAGGAACAGATAGTCAAATCCGACGATGGCAGGATATTGGCCTGAAACGCTTTCCAGCATATCTGCATAGGTAGTTTCCCAAGCCGTTCCGCCCATAGCACCGCTCAATGTCTTCTTTCCGTAGTTCTGAAGCAGATATGCATAGAGTTTCTTTGCATTCGTAGTGGCCGATGCGTCAGTGAGGGACTGTGACGGATTCCTGTCATAGTCGGACTCGTCCGCCTTCACCGAGAACCTGTAGGACAATGCCCCGGCAGGATTGCTCTTGAATCCGGAGATGGCTCCGTCCGCCACTGAAAGCGTATATGAGACACCCTTACGGAGCCCGGCGAGCTTCACGGTGACATCCTTATTGTAAGCGAGCGCACTCGACACTGTCGCCTCATTATCAATGCTTACTTTACGTGCATCAGGCAGTTTCACGTTCTGGTCGAAAGTGAATTTCACTTCCAATGTCTCTCCTGAGACCTCACTTCCGTCCGCCGGAACCACACTGACCAATGACGGAGCTTCTGCTGCAGGACTGTCCGGCTCACCTGAACTCTTCTCCCCGCATGCGCACACGGCAAACGACACAGCCGCGACCATCAACAAATTATATATCCGCATATTCATAGTTTTGATTGGATCCCGGCAGCAGGGTCAGCCGCTGCCGGAATAAGTTTAGAGTACAGCTATTTCTGTCAATGTAAAATTACATCCTGTAATAACCATACCTCCTTTTGCGATGAGGTCATCCAGATTCGTCTGTGTCATCACGACTTCCACACGTGTCTGACCTGCAGTCATTTCCTCAAACACCTTTTCAGGAAGTTCGCCCCAGCCGTCACCATGACGCAGCGAGAACTGCCAATATGTCTGGGCCGTATCCTGGGTCAATGTGAAAATCAGCTTCTGGCCTGCCTTGACTGTGGACCAGTCGAAGCCGCCCCATGCGAGGTCCTGGTTTCCGCTCCAGTTGCCCGCTGCGAACGTTCCTTTCCAGATGGTCTTCTCCTGAGGGATTTCCTGGACGATTTCTATCTTGGTGAACGTGATGTCTGAGCCCTGGATGATGAAACCGAGGTTCTGCTTTTCTTCCGCATCACCTTTCTTCGCCTGGATATTGTCCAGAATTTCCTGGGTCAATGTAACCTCCGTACATCTGCTGACTTCACCATTGTCATTCCAGCCGAAAATATCCTGAGGGACAAGCACATTCTTTCCGATTTCCGGGAACACGACTCCGGACCAGTCACCGTAATTGAGCTGAGCCTGACACCAGGTCGATCCGTTGTAAGTGTAATAGAGTCTCATCTTGGAGCCCGCCTTGACATCGAGGAAGTTGGCTGCCGGGACAAGCACTCTGCCGCCGTCATTCCATGTAATAGGGCAACTGCCTTCCCAAGCCGTGATGAATTTCTGCTCGAGGAGAACGCCAATTCTTGAAGGGCAGGTCTCGGTGTCACCGTTAAGAAGATTGAACACGATATCGTAGGTGCCGATAGTGTTATACGGCATTATGAATGAGATTTCCTTGTCCGAACGGGCAGTATAGGTCACGACTTTGGCCTCACCGATGAATATGTTCTCGATCATCATGAAGTTTTCACCCTTGAGTGTCACTGTCGCTCCTATATGCTCGGCAGACGGCAATTCGTTCACGACGATAAAAGAATCGTAAGAAAGTTTGATGTCAGCATCCGGCTCCACTGTCTCGCCATTGAACTGGGTGAGGACTATTTTTCCGGATACGGATGAGGCTGTGGTAGTGAGGACAAGTCGAGTTCCGTCTTCATTGGCCTTGCCATCTGCAATTTCAAGCGCCTTTCCTCCGAGGGTGGCGCTGCTGATCAGGTCCAGGTCCGTACCTTCCACAACGATAGACTCACCTGCCATGAGTTCTGTAGGAGTAACCTTCGTAACGACAGGTTTTACGAGAGTGAAAGCGACTTCCGCCTCGTCTCCGTTGGCCATCTTGAGTTTCACATTGCCTTCAGTTGCTGCTGCAGGAACTATAACTGAGATTTTCCCATCCTTAAACTCGAATGCATTGACCACACCGGCTGAAGGGAACTCCACAAAACTCACCACATCTAAATCTTTTCCTGAGACTTCCAGAGCCGTCCCGGCCTTTACTGGTAACGGAGCTGCCTTGAGGCCAGTAGGAACTACCATTTCTACAGTTCCCGCCTTAAATGATTTTCCGGCATAGCTTACTGCATTGATATCTCCCGACCGCATTTCATGAGGAATAGTGAAAGTCAATGTCTTGCCATCTTTGGAGACCACAAGGCCCTCAGATTCAATGGTGATAAAACCTTCGAGCTGCACCTCATTAATCATATCGAGATAAGTACCTGAAATAGTAGCCACATTATTAGGCTTCCAAGCAGAAGCCTTAACTGAGGACACTGTAGGATCACCTATCTGAATTTCGTTCTCAGAATAGATGAGATTTGCAATTTCACCTTCATCTGAAAGGACGATTTTTCCGGTAATTGCAGAGGACGGAATGATGACAGAAGCATTGTGCCTGTCGATATGTTTCACCTGAGCCACAGCACCGCCCTCGAATGTAACGCTCATTACAAGATTCATATAGTCGCCCTGAAGTTTCACCTCGTCACCAGGCATGGCAGGAGTCGTGGCTATAGTGAACTTGTCCAGAACGATAGGTTCCGTGTATTCGAGTTCTGTCGCTGTAGTAAACACTTTACCGTCAGAGGATTTGAGAGCGATTTTCCCCACTTCAGGTCCTTCTGCAGGAAGCACCACACGGATTTCGCTCTGCTTTCCGGATGAAACCACTTCGATCTGAGTAAGCGGCTCCACTCCCGGCACATCAACCTCGACGATCTTGTCGAGATTGCTGCCGATGAAGGTCAATGCACCGCCGCGCATCACAGGATTAGGACCGTAGGAAACGAGCCTTACCTGCTTGCCGGAGTACTGGGCTGTATCAAGTTCCTCATTTGAGCAGGCTGCTGCAGAGCAGACCAATGCCGCAAACAGGATTGAGAGTCTAAATATGTTTTTCATAATCTGTTTTCCTCCAATTATTTATTAGGGACGGCCCTGATATTGTCAATCTGGATCATCGGAGTACTTGATGAACCTCCGGCAGCGCCTGCCGCAAGGAAGAGTTCCAGTCCTGAGAATGATTCAGGAGTGAGAGTTCCAGTAGCCTTGTCACCTGTCCAGTACCATACGAATTCAGTTGCAATCGGCAAAGATACTGTAATCCATTTTCCGCCGGTATCGAATGAGCCGGTTTCTTTCCACGGCATGTAAAGCGCCCTCGGAAGTGAAAGCTTGTCATCGTGGAAATATGTGTTGTTTGCCGTCTGCATCGTAATCTGGGATTTGCCTGCAAAGATAACCTGCATAGGACAGCCTTTCCACGGATGTTCAGAAGGAATTCTCAATTCGAACTTGATGGTCATATTGGAGAAGTCCTTGAAATCCACCACCTTGGTAAGGTCGATTCCGTCCGGATCGTCGAAGGTCTCTGGAGTATTCCAGTTGCCAGGCCAGTACTCGAAATGGTAGCCGTCATCAGCCCAGTCGCTTCCGTCCGCCTTGAGCACCACGCCATCCTTATAGAGCTGGAGATAGTTGCCGCTGAACGAGTTGGCATCTGACTGTATGGTCTGGTTATGCCATCCGTGATTTCCTCTCGCGTCATCGAATGTGAAGAGCATTCCTCTGTCATCCTGATACATGAATGAGGACTGGCCTGTTCCGGATTCCGTGGTCACCTTGATTTTTCCAGGAAGCGCACCCTCCGGAATGACCACATCGAAGGAACTGAATGTGAGGTTGGAAATCTTGGTCGCCTCTGCACCGGTGAATTCCACGGTCATAGGCTCGTAGAAGTAATTTCCCTTGACAGTCACAGTCTCGCCCGGTTTTGCGTATTCGAATGACATTGAATTTATTACAGGAACCGGTGGCAGCACCTTGAAATCGAAGGTTGTGGTGTCCTTGGCGTTATTCACCATGTATATCTTGTCTGTCTGCTTGACAGGCAGCACTTTAGGCACGGCCACGATAAGGGTGTGATCCGTAATGTAGCTGGTGTTCAGGATCGCCTGCTGGTCATTGAACCAGAGTTCCTTGATACTGCGCAGATTGTCTCCGAGCAGACATACGACTTCATCCATAAAGGCTCCTGTGATGGTCAGGTCCCTGTCCGCATACCTTACGGAATACACGGTAGGATTTCCGTCCGCAACCTTGTAACGGTCAGGATAGTCGATGCTGTCGCACGAAAGGAACATCGTGGCCGCAGCAGCGGAAACCGCTATGATATTGAGTAATTTTATAGTTTTCATATCCGTATTGACTAAAAGTTATAGTGATATTCGGAACGGACATCCACGTGTACCGCTTCAGCTCCGGATGCCATGTTGCCGTTGAAGATGATATCCTCGGTAGGCATCGGCAGGGTGAAGCTTGAGGCAGTGACGTTAGGATTGTCATCTTTTGGATTATAGGTAACCTTGCTTGCGTCCCATTCGCCTGAATAGTCGAACTTCTCTCCTATCCAAGTCTGCCATACTTTATTGAGGCCATCCCAACAAGACCTCTTCTGGGCCTTGAGCTCTGCGATGCAGGCATCTACATCATAGTAGGAACGACGTACATAGTCATACCAGCGGTCACCCTCTCCTGCAAGTTCCAGACGACGCTCTTTCCATATATCATTCCAGGTAACTACATCCAGAGCCTTTGCGCCTGCACGCTCACGCACCTTGTTCACATATTCCTTTGCCGCAGCATTGTCAGTATTCACAACAGCCTCAGCGTAAATAAGATACACATCAGACAAACGGAGAATGTGGGTAGGAAGCTGGTTAGCCATATTCATTGGAGTAATACCTAACGCGGAGATATGGTCCTGATTGTTTCCGTACAGATTCTTCACGTTGTTGGCGCCGGTATTGCACTGGAGTTCTCCGCCCGGTCCGCCTTTGCCGTATCCGTCCTTGTCATAGATGAAACGGAGGTAGTCGAAACCTTTCTTACTTCCGGAGTAGGTCTTGTCTGCCCAGAAATAGCTATATACATCACCAGGAAGCATCATCGTAGCATGACGACGGATGTCAGAGTTGTCGCGGACTGCAGGATTGTCAGTAGCGGTGCAGCCGAATGCAGCCTGAAGGTCCACTGAAGGACCGCCGTAACCACCCCAGCAGTCACCATTCTCGTCGAAGCCGGTCATAGCAAGGTCACTCTGAAGAGTGTTCTGCTGTGTCCACGGATCGCGGCCGCATTTCCATAGCCATGAAATCAGACACTCACCTGTCTGGTTGAAGCCCTTCAGACGGAACACATCCTCATAGTTCGGGGTCAATGTCCTTCCTGAGTTGTCAATGACATCCTTTGCATAATCAGCTGCTTTCTTGAGGTCGTCAGCACTGAGAGTGCCGCTTATACCCGCACGGGTGAGATACACCTTTGCGAGAAGTGCCTCAGCAGCATAGTAGTCGATTCTCTCATAGTCAGCGAAACCGCCGGTCTTCTTGGGAAGAAGTTCGAGGGCCTTCTCGAGAGTCATGATTATGTATTCATAAATGTCTGCACGCTGGACTTTCTGCACCTTGTTCACGTTTCCTGAAGCAATCAGTGCCGTATTGTCGTGAATAATAGGAACTTCACCGAAAGTACGCACCATGAAGAAATATGCGAACGCTTTCCATGTGAGAGCTTCTCCGATACATTTGTTCTTGCAGGCCTGTGACGGGCCTTCGGAGTTGAGGATATTGTTGATGACAGTGTTGGCATGGCCGTTTACTGCCCAGAGAGAGTAGGACATGTTCACGAGGTCCTCGTCAGTACCGTTGGTGGTGAAATCCAGATACGGACTTGAACCCCAGTACATATTTCCCGACATGACTTCTCCGACCTTGATGAATCCTCTCTGGAAATCATACCACGGGGAGTTGTACAGGTAGTTGACACCCTGTTCGCACTGAGCGTCATTCTTGTAGAAATTATCTACGTTGTAGCTGTCTTCCGCAGGACGGTTGAGGAAATCATCGCAGGAGGTGAATGCCATCACAGCCGCTGCCACCGACAAGCCTTTCAAAATTATATTGCGTTTCATATCCGATGTCTTAGAATGTAATGTTCAAACCGAATGAGTACATAGCCGGAGACGGATAGCGACCGTTGTCCAGACCATAAGTAAGACCAGAAGAATCCTGTGTACTTGCGCCGACCTCAGGGTCATAGCCGGTGTACTTGGTGAAGGTGTAGAGATTCTGGATGTTCACATAAACACGGAGATTCTCTATTTTCGCCTTGTTCAGAAGAGCCTTCGGGAAGGTGTATCCGAGAGTGATGTTCTTGATTCTGAGGAATGAGCCGTCCTCGACATAGCGGTCGCTGATGCGGTCGTTGTCGTTAGGGTCATTGATGGAAGTATGAGGAATCTTTGTCCCCGGATTCTTCACTCTCACATTGTCGATATGGTCGAACCACTTGCTTCCGTCAGCATATACGATGGTCGGGTCGATCGGCTCGAGTCTCGCTCTCTTGGAAACCACGCTCTGCAGCTGGTTTGTCCAGGTGCTGTTCATGTGGGTCAATGTCAATGAGTTGTAGTTCATCACCTTGTTGCCGTAAGAACCGTTGAGGAAGATGCTCAGGTCGAGATTCTTGTATCTGAAGGTGTTGGTCCATCCGAAGGTGAACTTAGGAAGCGGAGAACCGATATCTGTACGGTCACGCTCGTCGATGATACCGTTTTCATCCACATCCTTGTACTTGATGTCACCCACCCACACTGTATTTCCGCGGCTGAACACGCCGTCAGACGGATATTTTGCAGGTTTCGCAGAGTTCTGGATATCATCCAGGTCCTTATATACACCCTCGACCTTGTAGCCGTAGAAGTTGTAGAGAGGTTTGCCGATTTCGGAAACGCAGACCACATCACCCCACTGGCCGTAACCTACGAGCGTAGCATTTTCGGTATCAGAAAGGCTGAGGAGTTTGTTCTTGTTGAAGGAAATCTGGAAGTTGCTGTCCCAGCTGAAGTTCTTGAGCTGTACAGGATGGGCATCCAATGTGATCTCAAGACCCTTGTTCTCGATGCTTCCGTAGTTTCCTTTAGGAGCATTGAGTTTGGATGAACCGTTACCCTGAGTTCCCATATAAGAAGGTAGCTGCATAGACATAAGCATATCATCAGATCGCTTGTAGTAGGCATCTACCGTGAGGTTCAACCTTCCGTTGAAGAAACCGAGGTCGAGTCCGACATTGTACTGCTCCTGGCTCTCCCATCTGATGGAAGTGTTAGGGATGTTGGACGGACGGAAGCCCATACCGAGTGCGGAAGGCATACGGGTAATGGCCGCGCCCCAAGCGTAGGAACCGATGCTGGAGTTACCTGTCTGTCCCCAGCCGAGACGGAGCTTGCCGTTGTCAATGACTTTCTTCACAGGCTCGAAGAATTTCTCGTTGGAGAATCTCCAGGCCAATGCCACTGAATGGAAGCCCGCCCAGCGGTTCTTAGGTCCGAAATTGGACGAACCGTCATAACGGTAGGTGTAGGTTCCGAGGTATCTGTCACCGTAGTTGTAAGTTTCACGGGTGAAGAAAGATGCCATGGAGGATGAACCGAATCCAGAAGAAATCGAAGGAGTTCCGGTAGCAAGAGCCACATTGTGCACCTCGTCTGAAGGGAGGTCGGTGTTGCTGCCGCTCAGGTAGTTCCATCTGGATTCCCAGCACTCCTGACCGACCATCGCCGTAACGGAATGCTTGCCCCACTGGTTGGCATAGGTAAGGTAATTCTTGAGCTGCCAGAAATAGTTGCTGTTCTTCTGATAGCTGATGGAGTTCTGGCTGCGCACCCAGCCGCCGAGGTCGATCATCGGCTTGTATCTGTTGGCATCAGATTCTCCCATGTCGAAACCGAGCTCTGTTCTCCATGTTATATGTTTTATAGGAGTAAGTTCAGCGTAGATGTTTCCGCTGAGTTTCTTTCTCTTGAGGAGAATCTCATCCATCATCGCCAAAGCGACAGGGTTCGGTGAAGTGTAGCCCTCACGGATAGTGGAAGAGTAGTTTCCGTTCACGTCATAGACCGGGATGTCCGGAATGGTGGTGAGGGAGTAGTAGATGAGACCCTGGTTGGAGTCAGCGAGCTTCAGGTTGTCATTGGTAATGGCATAGGTAGCGTTCACTCCGAGCTTGAGCCATTTCTTGAGCTGAGCATCAAGATTGGTCCTGACAGAGAAACGGTTGAAGTTGGAACCGATGATGGTACCCTGCTGGTCCATATAGGAACCTGAAACATAGTACTGCACCTTGTCAGAGCCGCCCTGGGCGCTCAACTGGTGCTGATGCTGCCAGGCTGTGCGGAAGATCTCGTCCTGCCAGTTGGTACCTTTTCCGAGGAGAGAAGGTGTGGCATAGTAAGGGTTGGTCTCATAGATGTCACCTTCCTCTATCATCTCATTGTCACCTTCCTCTATCATCTCATTATAATACTGTGCGTATTCGCGCAGGTTCATCATATTGAGTCTGACAGCCTGACGGGACATTGCCACCATACCGTCATATGAGAACTTGGCCTCTCCGGACTTGCCGTGCTTGGTGGTGATGAGGACTACGCCGTTCGCTCCCTGCGCACCGTAAATCGCTGTAGCAGAGGCATCCTTGAGGATTTCCATGCTGACGATATCGGCAGGGTTGATGGTGGAAAGCGGAGAAATCGTGGAAACTTTTCCGTTTCCGAGAGCATCTCCGAGACCGAAATCAGCACCGGTGTTTCCGCCGCCCTGGACGATGACGCCGTCAATGACGTAGAGAGGTTCCGCATTGGCATTGATAGTCGCCTGACCGCGGACGCGGATAGAAGATGAAGAACCAGGAGCTCCGGAGGTTGTGACAGCCGTGACACCTGCTGCTCTTCCCTGAAGGCTCTGGTCAAGAGACGAAATGATGGAGCCTTTCAGGTCGGACTCTTTCATTGAGACAGAAGCTCCGGCGAGGTCGCTCTTCTTCATTGAGCCGTAACCTACTACCACAACTTCATCGAGGAATTCGTTGTCCTCTGACAATGTCACTGTGAAGTTCGTCTGAGCTCCGACTGTAATCTCCTGAGTCTTACAGCCGATCGATGATATTTCGATCACCGCACCCTTGCTTACCGTAAGGGTAAAGTGACCGTCATTATCAGTCATAGTGCCGTTGGTGGTACCTTTTTCGATAACACTGGCGCCGATAACCGGACCGGTCTGATCGCTCACGGTACCTGATACGGGCACTTTCTGAGCCATCATACTGATGCTTAGGAACATCAATATCAGGCACGAAAATAGTTTACCTTTCATACTGTGTGTGATTTAACATATATTGGTTATTGTTCAATCGTAAATAATCAGTTGATTTCTTAACGCTATTTTAAAGCATTTTTAACCGTATTACAACGTTGCAAAATTACTCACGCATAGAGCGTCAAACAAATACTATTTTATCATAAAATGCTACAATCTTGACATTGACGGAAACCTGCCGAGATTTCCAAGTAATTTTTGACGGTTGACTTATGGTTGCTAACTTTGCGGAAATAATACAGAACCAGGTACTTATGAGCAAGATAACATTGACATTGACATCGGTTGCGACGGTTATCATCATAGGAGCAGCCTTCATATTCGCGGCAAAAAGCAGCAAAAAGGGCAGCGGAGCCTCAGCATTGACCTCGGAACAGAAATACTGCAATACCGTATGCGTCGAGGGCGACAGCGAAGAGGAGATAATCAGAAAGGCGGCCAATGTCATCCCTTCCGAAAACCAGTTCCAAGCACTTGAAGATGAGTTCATTGCCTTCGTGCATTTCGGGCCTAACACATTTACCGGAAAAGAGTGGGGCAGCGGCATGGAGACGCCGGAGATGTTCGCGCTGAAAGAGCTCGATACGGACCAATGGTGCAGCGCCATGAAGGACGCCGGTATGAAGATGGTGATTTTCACTGCCAAGCATCACGACGGATTCGTGATGTGGCAGAGCAGATATACCAGACACGGAATAATGTCCAGCGGATTCCGCAATGGAGAAGGCGATGTACTCAAGGACCTGTCACTTTCCTGCAGGAAATATGGTCTCAAGCTTGGAATATACCTTTCGCCTGCCGACCTGTACCAGATAGAGAGCCCTGACGGGCTGTACGGCAACCTGAGCAAGCCTTCGCTGCGGACTATTCCGCGTGAAGTTGCCGGCAGACCGTTCGCGAACAAGACCAGGTTCACTTTCAATGTGGATGATTACAACGAATACTATCTGAACCAGCTTTTCGAGCTCCTTACCGAATACGGACCGATTTCTGAAGTGTGGCTGGACGGCGCCCATCCGAAACGCAAGGGCGGACAGACCTATAATTATAAGGCATGGAAAGAACTCATACGCACCCTGGCCCCGCATGCCACCATCTTCGGACGCGAAGATATCAGATGGTGCGGCAACGAGCAGGGACGCACCAGAGCCACGGAGTGGAACGTGATTCCGTATATGGAGAACCCGGACACGCTTTCGCATTTCAACGATTTGATGGCCAATGACTTGGGCGGAAGAGACGAACTCACTAAAGGCAGGTGGCTCCACTATCAGCCGACAGAAGTGAATACATCCATACGCGATGGCTGGTTCTACAGGGACGACACCCACCAGATGACCCGCAGCGCTGACGACGTTTTCGATATGTACGAGCGCAGCACCGGAGGCAACGCCATATTCCTTCTGAACATCCCGCCGGACAAGAACGGCCGATTCGCAGCTAAAGACGTGGAGGTTCTTAGAGAAACCGGAAGAAGAATCAGGGAGACCTACGGGAACGACCTGCTGAAGGGAGCCGAAGCGGACAAAGAACTGTTGGACAATGATATAGACACCTTCATACCTCTCGATGAGGGTGACAGCATCGTGGTGAAACTGCCGGAAAGACGTACAATAAACAGAATCGCCCTGAGCGAGGCCATCAGAACCGTCGGCGAGAGGGTGGAAGAATTCGCCGTGGACGCAATGATAAACGGAGAGTGGACAGAAATCGCCACAAGCACCAATATCGGCCACAAGAGGATTTTGAGATTCGAGAATGTGGAGACCGACGGCATCAGGGTAAGGCTCCTTAAGTCACGGGCTACAGCAGCCGTCAGCGGAATATCAGCTTTTTTTGATACTTTTTTGACTGATTTTTGTCAATGATGCCTGTTTATGGCGGACAATCATGTGAATGATATAATTTTGCAGGCGGAACTTCATAAAACCACATTCAGCATGAGACTCATTCCTGCCATCACCGCAGCCGCCGCACTCGCATTGACAGCATGTTCAACCAATTCAGTGACAATCTCCTACGAGGGAGGAAAGACCAGAGTAGAAGCCTATTCTGACAATATCCTGCGCGTCACATCCGTACCTGAAGGCGCCGATTTCATCGACGGAAAATCCCTGATGGCACTGAAGCCGCAGAGAAAAATCAGGGTCAATGTAACAAAAGACGATTCTGTAACTACTGTCAAGGCCCCGGGAATAACCGCCGTAGTGGACAACTCGGACGGCCGGGTTTCGTTCTTCCGTCCTGACGGGACAGAACTGACAGCGGAACGTTGCCGCTCATTCATCCCCATTACGGTAAACGGCGACATGGCATGGACCGTCAGCCAGAGTTTCGACTCTCCTGAAGACGAGGCATTCTACGGTCTCGGACAGCATCAGGCAGACGACTGGAACTACAAGGGCAAGAACGAGGAACTGTACCAGTACAACACCAAGATTTCCATTCCTTTCATTGTTTCATCCAAAAAGTACGGACTGCTCTGGGACAGCAACAGTTTCTGCCGCTGGGGAGACCCGAGAGACTATGAGCAGATCGGCAATGTGTTCAGGCTCTACGACAAGAACGGAGAGGAAGGCGCGATTACCGGAACTTACACGGCAGCCGACGGCAGCACATTGACAAGAAGAGAAACTGCATTGGCCCAGGAATTCCTGGAGACTCCGGACTGCGTGAAGGTCCGCAACGCTCCTGATTTCAGGTTCAACGGCTCTTCTGTAGTGTTCGAGGGCGAGATAGAGCCTTCAGAAACAGGACTTTACCATTTTTATATATATTATGCAGGCTATACCAGGGTCTTTATCGACGGAAAGCCGATGACTCCAGAGATATGGCGCACCGCTTGGAACCCTAACGGAAGGAAATTCGAGACAAGACTTGAGGCAGGAAAACGCATACCTCTCAGAATAGAATGGAAGCCTGACGGAGATGTATCCTACTGCGGACTGAGGGTGCTGAGCCCTGTTCCTGAGGACGTGCAGCAGAGGATGAACTGGTGGGGCGAGATGCAGAGACAGATCGACTATTATGTCATTGCCGGAGACAGCATTGACGAAGTAATCAGCGGTTACCGCACCATCACCGGAAAGGCCCAGATAATGCCGAAATGGGCAATGGGCTACTGGCAGAGCCGCGAGCGCTATGCTTCGCAGGAGGATATACTCGGGACATTGGCAGAAATGAGGGAGAAAGGTATTCCGGTGGACAACATCGTGCAGGACTGGAGGTATTGGGAGGACGACCAGTGGGGCAGCCATGAGTTCGACCGCAGCAGATATCCGGACCCGAAAGGGATGCTGGATTCGCTCCACGCCATGGGCGGACGCTTCATGATTTCCGTATGGCCGAAATTCTATGCCAACACGGAGCATTTCAAGGAGCTTGACGAGCACGGATGGATTTACCGCCGCGCGATAACCGACAGCGTGGAGGACTGGCTAGGATATCAGCAGTCATTTTACGATGCCTATGCAGACGGTGCCAGAAAACTGTTCTGGAAACAGATGAAAGAGCACCTGTTCGGACTTGGAATAGATGCGTGGTGGATGGATGCGAGCGAGCCGAATATCCACGACTGCACTGATATGGACTACCGCAAGGCATTGTGCGGACCGACCGCGCTAGGCACCTCGACTGAGTATTTCAATGCCTATGCACTTATGAATGCCCAGGCCATCTACGAAGGACAGCGCTCCGAGGCGCCTGACCAGAGAGTGTTCCTGCTCACCAGAAACGGATTTGCAGGGCTTCAGAGATATTCTACAGCATCTTGGAGCGGCGACATCGGAACCAGATGGGAAGACATGAAGGCACAGATCAGCGCAGGACTGAACTTCTCCATCAGCGGCATTCCGTTCTGGACTCAGGACATAGGTGGATTCAGTGTCGAGAACAGGTATATGGCAGCCCAGCAGGAATACGACAAGACCGGCATCGAGAACAAGGACCTCACCGAATGGAGGGAACTTCAGGCAAGGTGGCACGAATGGGGCATCTTCTGCCCTCTCTACCGCGCCCACGGACAGTGGCCTCTGCGCGAGCCTCAGAACATTGCGCCGGCGGAACATCCTGCATATCAGGCTATTGTCAATGCCGACAAACTCCGCTACAGGCTTATGCCATACATCTACACCATGAATTCCCGGGTACATTTCGAGGACTATACCATAATGAGGCCCCTGGTGATGGATTTCACAAATGACAAGAAAACCTTGTCATCGGGAGACGAATTCATGTTCGGCGACGCGCTCCTTGTCTGCCCTGTCTATGAATACGGTGCAAGAAGCAGAAAGGTATATCTTCCTGAAGGCAGATGGTATGACTGGTACAGCGGAACAGCCATCGAAGGCGGCCGCGAAATCATTGCCGATGCTCCTTATGACAGGATTCCGCTTTTCGCAAGAGCCGGCCAGATCGTTCCTGAAGGTGCTGATATCCAATATACTGCACAGGACGACGGCAGGACATTGACATTGAAGATATTCTCCGGCAAAGACGCCGTATATTCATTGTACGAAGACGACGGTCTGACATACGGATACGAGCGGGGCGAATACTGCCGCTACCCGATGGTATGGAACGACGAGGCCTCCACTCTCACCATCAAGGCCCGCGAAGGCTCGTTCAAGGGCATGGCGCCTGCCAAGACTGTCAATATTGAGGTCATCTCTCCTGAGGGAATCAGCAGAAAGTCAGCAGTTTACACTGGAGAAGAACTCATCGTGACGCTCTAGATGACGGCAGTCACTCGTCAACGGACGCGCCTGAAGCACTTGACCGCTTCGGAAACCACGAATGTGGAGCCGCCGATATAGACGAGCGGATTTCCACCGTAAGCCGAAGCGGTTTTCAATGCCATCGCCACGGCATCACGCACGGAATCATTGACATAAAGTCGGGAGGTGCTGCGGCCAGTCTTTTCGCAGAACGCTGAGTATCTGGCCAATATCTCGCTTGCCGGCTCTGCTCTCCTGGTGTCCGGGGTAGTGAAGATCCAAGTCGCGTTTTCCGGGAACAGAGGCATTATGGAATCGAAGTCCTTGTCCGCCATTACGCCATAGACCATTATCAATGATGTATATGTGCCGTCTGCAAGGGCTCTTTCCAGCTGCGCGAAGTTATACTTGAGGGCTGCGGCATTGTGACCTATGTCGCATATCACGTCCGGATTGGTGAAGAGTCGTTCCCATCTGCCGTGGAAGTCCATCCTACGTGCAGTATCGGCAATCGCCTTGGCTACCAATGAGTTGTCTTTCAGCGAGGCGGAAGATATCACATTTCTGAGCACATCCACGGCTGCAAGGACTGTCCTGAGATTCTTTTCCTGATATTCGCCCCTCAAGTCCATTGACTTCAGAATCTCATCTTTCATATACCACATTGACGGAACAGCCTTGTCAGCGAAGACCAGCTCCGGACTGTCCTCCCCGTTCACTTCTGCGAAACGGGAACGGAAGACCGGCTCCGTTTCCGGAAGAGTCTCCCCTATCACGACCGGGACTCCACGCTTGAAGATCCCCGCCTTCTCGAACGCGATCTTTTCCAGGGTATCGCCAAGCAGGTCGCAGTGGTCCAGACCAATGCTGGTGACGATGGAGAGTTCCGGAGTTATTACATTGGTACTGTCGAGTCTTCCTCCGAGACCGACTTCTATGACTGCAAAATCCACCTTCTGATCCGCGAACCATTTGAAAGCCAGCCCGGTAGTTATTTCGAAAAAGGACAATTCCAGTCTGTCGAACGTGTCGGACCACTTCGTCAGAAAATCATATACATATTCCTCCGGTATGAGTTCGGCTACTGAATCCGGACCTGCCACCCGCATTCTTTCCCTGAAATCGAGGATGTGCGGTGAGGTATAGAGTCCTGTTTTGAATCCTGAAGCCGAGAGCACCGAGGCAAGCATGTTGGCGACTGAACCCTTTCCGTTGGTCCCGGCCACGTGAATGGTACGGAAAGACTTCTGCGGCTCTCCGAGTAGTGCACAGAAAGCCTCAATATGCTCAAGACCAGGCTTATAGGCATCGCCGAAAGTGGAAGTCTGGACTGATGGAAATCTTCTGAAGATGGACTCAACCAGTGAGTCGTAGTCGTCACGTATCATAATAAACCGAATAATTCATTGCCCCCGTTGACAAGTTGTCTGAATAACGGGGTGGCAAAATTACTCCTAACCTCCGACAATTCCAATTAGGGCTGCGGAAAAATTATTATATTTGTAAGATATACGATTTGAAACAAACACATAATATAATATATAATATGAGAAACAAACTGATAAGACTTGCCGCATTGACGGCATTGACCTTAGCCACTCCGGCACTGGCACAGAGCACCGGCAGCATCAGGATAGGCGCGCACCGCGGATTCTGGAACTGCGACGAGGCTTCCCATACGGAGAATTCCATCGCTTCTCTCCGCACGGCGCAGGAATATGGCCTGTGGGGCAGCGAATTCGACGTTCATCTTACTGCTGACGATGTCGTCGTGGTGCATCACGATGCGCATATCCAGGGAAAGGACATCCAGAAGAACACCTACGGGTTCCTGAAACAGTATAAGCTCGCGAACGGCGAGACTATGCCTACCCTCGACGAGTATCTGACCCAGGCTGAAGGCTGCAGCACTACCGTACTGGTGCTCGAGTTCAAGTCGCAGTACAGCAAAGAGCGTGAGGACAAGCTCGTGGACATCGCTCTGAAGCAGCTGAAGGAGCACGGCCTCTACGACCCGTCCAGAGTCATGTTCATATCCTTCAGCATGAACATATGCAAGAAATTGGCAGCGGAAGCGCCTGAGTTCACGAACCAGTATCTGAACGGCGACATTGCCCCGTCCGTGCTCAAAAAGGACGGAATAAACGGCATTGACTATCATTATGCTGTGTTCTACAAGCACCCTGAATGGGTGAAGGAGGCGCATGACGAAGGCATGAGCGTCAATGTCTGGACCGTGAACAAGGAACAGGACATGAAGGCGATGATCGGTCTCGGCGTGGACTGCATCACCACCAACGAACCGCTTCTTGCACGCAGGCTACTCGGTTCTGAAGAACTCAGGCTCAGCAAGCCGTCTGCAGATGACCCGAAGGCTGATGCCAAGGCGGAAGTCGTGGCCGGAAAGGCACGTTTCACCGTACTCGGAAGCCGTCTCATCCGTATGGAATGGGCTGCTGACGGAAAATTCGAGGACAGGGCGACTCTCGGTATCGTGAACAGGAAGATGCCTGTGCCGCAGTTTACGGTGAAACGCTCAGGCAAGAAGGTCACCATCAAGACTTCAGACCTGACATTGACCTACACTGGAGACAAAGAATTCGACGAGAACAATCTCCACGTCACTTTCCAGATGGCGGACCCGACTTCCAAGACAGGGACAAAGAAGGTTACCTGGCATCCTGGACTTGACGACAGCGGGAACCTGCTCGGAACCGCAAGAACGCTTGACGGCTGCGACGGCATCACCACAAAAGAGCCGTACGACAAGGGTGTGGCTTCACGCGACGGCTGGGCCATCATCGACGAATCCGACAGACAGGTTTTCGTTCCGGAGGACACTGACTGGAAGAACTGGGTGGCATGCAGGGACAGCGTTGAGAGGAAAGACCTATATATTTTCGCATACGGACACGACTACAAGGCTGCAGTCGAGGATTTCGTGAAGATCGGCGGTCAGATTCCACTTCCTCCTAAATACTCATTCGGATACTGGTGGTGCAGATTCTGGCAGTACTCTGACTTCGAGTTTGTGGGACTCGGCAAGGAAATACGCTCATTGAGCATCCCTATAGATGTCATGGTTCTGGATATGGACTGGCACGAGACATGGACGCTCAGAGCACGCAAATCCCCGAAAGACGAGTATGACCAGCGCATCGGATGGACCGGCTACACTTGGCAGAAGAAGCTGTTCCCGAACCCGGCAAACTGCATGCAGGACCTCCACAACCTCGGACTGAAAACCACATTGAACCTGCATCCGGCTTCGGGCATCCAGCCTTACGAAGAGCCTTATGACAGATTTGTAAAGGATTATCTCTCACGCACTTCCGTCTATGACGGACCTAAAGGTTATGTCAATGCCGATGGCAGTAAGGCGCCTGTTCCGTTCAGAATAGACGATGAGAACTGGGCCAATGCCTATTTCAACTCAGTAATACGTCCGTTCGAGAAACAGGGTGTGGATTTCTGGTGGCTCGACTGGCAGCAGTGGAAGGAAAGCAAATATATGCCGGGACTGAGCAACACTTTCTGGCTGAACTACACCTTCTTCAATGATATGGTGCGCCAGAGTGAAAGTGAGGGCATCTATGCGAGACGTCCGATGATCTATCACCGCTGGGGTGGCATCGGAAGCCACCGTTATCAGATAGGTTTCTCCGGAGACACCTATGCCAGCTGGAAGGTGCTCGGCTACCTGCCGTATTTCACAGCCACCGCATCCAACGTAGGCTATGGCTACTGGGGCCACGACATCGGAGGCCACATGCAGCCTAGAGGCGTAAAAGAGACTGACCCTGAACTATATACGAGATGGCTTCAGTCAGGTGTGTTCACTCCGATTTTCAAGACACACTCCACCAAGGACCAGACCATGGAGAAGCGTTTCTGGGTATTCCCTGACCATTTCGACGCGATGCGCGACGCCATCAGGCTCAGATACGACCTCTCTCCGTACATCTACAACGCTGCACGCCAGACTTATGACACCGGCATTTCCATGTGCAGGCCGATGTATTACTACTATCCTGAGGATTCCAGGGCCTACGACTGGAAAGAGGAGTTCATGTTCGGCGACGACATCCTCGCCACCACCGTATGTTCTCCGGCCGACAAGGTTACAGGCCTTGCAAAACGAGGAATGTGGTTCCCTGAAGGAAATGACTGGTATGACGTGGCCACAGGCACTCTGATCAAGGGCGGCCAGACTGACACGCTCACCTATACCATCAGCGAAAATCCTTACTACATCAAGGCCGGTGCAGTTATCCCTATGGCAGGCGAGAAGATCACATCTCTTCAGGAAAAGGACAACAACATAAGGATATTCGTGGCTCCCGGCGACGGCGAGAGCCGCACTTCGCTCTATGAGGATGACGGAGAAACGCAGGCGTACAAAGATGAGTATGCGACTACCGTAATCAGCAAGAGTGCAGATGCTTCGCACGTAAAGGTCACAGTATCAGGCAGAAAAGGAACATACAACGGCATTGACCCGAACCGCAGGCTTCAGATAGTGTTCGCGAGGGTGTTCGCGCCGGAAAAGGTCTTTGTCAATGGCATCGAGATTCCTTATTCACGTTTCGCCGCGCACAATGCCGAGGTCAATGGCACCGAGGCCGAGTGGGGTTATGTGGGAGCAGACCTTTCCGCTGTAGTGTATCTGCCGGAATCAGCTGCCACTGAAGAAATCACGGTCGAGTGCCGGTTCAGCGACTATGCTGCCACCCACAGGGACCTTCTGAACGGTAAGAAGGCGCTGATGCACAGGATGATGGAGCTGACTCCTGAGACCAAGCTCGTATTCGGCAAGAACATCGACCATTACATGATGCTTCCTGACTCGTTCCTTGCACTTGCGCAGTGCTCCAGCTTCATCAGCGAGGACCCGCAGAATGCTGGAAAATATCTGGAATCCATCGACTCCAAGGCGCTTATCGACGAGTTCAGCAAGATGGAGAAGCTTCCGTCCGAGTTCATCGCCAAGATCCAGGCTCAGGTCAATGTAAAGTGACACGACGTAACACGGGACACCAGACGGCGGTGCACTGTATCACTCTGTGATAGTCGAGGCGCCAAAGTTTGGAACAACCTGCAATAACGAAAATCGCGTAATCTCTTGTAAACCAAGAAATTACGCGATTTTTACAAATTCAGGTCCCATATAAAAATGGGTAACCTGCATGCGGCGAAAATTCATAACCCCGTGTCATTCAGTCGATTAGCCGCTAACACAAAAGTCAGGTTGTTCCAAATCCGAGGTTCTGCGCAAGATGAAAAAATAGGGCTTGCCACCGACACGCTAAAACCCGGTGTAGGTCCAAGGAGTGATGGCACGGAGCTCGGACTTGACTGACTCGGAAACGTCGAGGCCATCTATGAAGGTCTCGATGGTATTCTCGTCGATGGCGCCGCCCGTGCGGGTCAGGGCCTTCAGAGTCTCGTACGGATTAGGGTAGCCTTCCCTTCTGAGAATCGTCTGTATAGCCTCGGCCACCACAGCCCAGTTCCGGTGAAGGTCAGCCTGGATGGCATCCTCATTCAGAATCAGCTTGCCCAATCCTTTCTTGAGGGAAGCCAATGCTATAAGTCCATGAGCGAGAGGCACTCCCACATTTCTGAGCACAGTAGAATCAGTAAGATCGCGCTGCAGACGGGAAATCGGCAGTTTCATGGACAGGAATGTGAGCACGGCGTCGGCCATTCCCAAGTTGCCCTCCGCATTCTCGAAATCGATAGGGTTCACCTTGTGCGGCATTGCTGAAGAGCCCACCTCATTCTTGTTCACCTTCTGCTTGAAATATTCCATCGATATATAAGTCCAGATATCACGGGACATGTCGATAAGAATGGTATTGATACGCCTCAGGCAGTCGAAAATGGCAGCCAAATTGTCGTAATGCTCTATCTGCGTGGTCGGGAACGAACGCTTCAGACCGAGAGAATCCACAAACCTGTCACCGAAGGAAATCCAGTCGATGTCAGGAAACGCCACCTTGTGCGCATTCATATTGCCGGTAGCACCGCCGAACTTGGCAGGATAGGTAAGAAGAGCGAACTGACGGAGCTGTTCCTGAAGACGGACCTGGAACACCTTGAATTCCTTGCCCAAACGTGTCGGAGAAGCAGGCTGGCCATGCGTCTTGGCAAGCATAGGAACATCTTTCCACTGCTCTGCCATACCTGAAACCATATTCAAGACCTCATTCAGGGCCGGCATATAGACATCCTCGAGAGCCTCCTTGAGCATAAGCGGCTGGGAAGTGTTGTTTATATCCTGGGAAGTCAGACCGAAATGCACGAATTCCGACCATTTGTCGAGGCCGAGCTCGTGGAAATGCCTTTTGATGAAATACTCCACCGCCTTGACATCATGATTGGTAGTCTTCTCGATTTCCTTCACCTCCATCGCCTGCTCCGGAGTAAGATCCAGATAAATGCTGCGCATTGCCTGATATTTGCTCTTGTCAATGTCCTTGAGCTGAGGCAGAGGCAGTTCGCAGAGTGCGATGAAATACTCGATTTCCACGCGCACGCGGTATCTGATCAATGCAAATTCACTGAAATATGCTCCGAGAGATTCTGTCTTGGATGCGTAACGGCCGTCAATCGGTGACACGGCAAGTAATGAATGAGTGTCCATTATATTGTTTGTTTCTTATTTATCTTATTCAAGCGTACGGTACAGTTCCACCGTGCGGACAGCTTCCGCAACGTCGTGTACCCTGAGAATATCAGCCCCCTGACACAAGGATTTGTAATGCAGTACCTGAGTTTCCGGCAACGACTCTTCCGGAGTAATGCCGAACTTCCTGAAAATCATACTCTTGCGCGACACGCCCACAAGCACCCTCTTGCCGAACTCAGAAAACCTGTCCAGCTCGCGCATCAGCTGATAATTCTGCTCCAATGTCTTTGCAAAGCCGAATCCCGGGTCGAGAATCCAGTCCGTCAGGCCCACAGCCTCAGCCTTGGCTGAAAATGCACGGAAATATGACAGCACATCCTCCGTAACATCCTGATAATCAGCAAGTGACTGCATTGTCACAGGATTACCTCTCATATGCATTGCCACGAAAGGCAGCGACAGGGCAGCGACCTCAGTCAGCATCGGCCCGGGCTCGCCTGGAGCCGTCTTCTCATACATCCCCTCACCCGCAGTCACATCATTGACAATAAACTCACCTATCGTGTCATAGGCTCTGCGCACCACCGACGGCCAATACGTGTCGATCGAAATCCGCGCAGCAGGAAATTCCTTTTTTATCGATGTCAATGCAGGTCCGAGCCGACGCCATTCCTCTTCCTCGCCCACAGGAGACGAGCCTGGCCGCGTGGAACAGGCACCTATATCCAGTATGGAAGCGCCGTCCTCCAGCATCTTACCCGCTCTGGAGAGAATCCTGGAGATGTCATCGGTCCCTGAAGAGTCCAGACAACGGCTTTCTGCATAATATGAGTTTTCCGTGATGTTTATGATTCCCATCACGTCGATAACCCTGTTCTTGTCCATAGAATACTTCTACAGCATCAGTGAATGTCTTACTGCAGCGGCAGCCTCTTCACCCTTGAGATGAGCAAGGATGGCCAGGCCGAATTCCACGGCGCAGCCAGCTCCCCTGCCGGTAATGAGATTGCCGTCACGGACAGCCGGTTTCTGCTCGTAGATACCTCCACGTGCAACTGGAGCATCCTCGAATCCGTCAAAACAAGTAAAATGCTTGCCCTGAAGGCTTGGAAGCTGTGAAACCACGAGACCGGGCGCAGCACAGATCGCTGCCACGGCACCGCCTTCAGCATAATGCAGACGCATGAAGTTTATGATCTCACCATTTTCCGCCAGGTTCCTGGTTCCGGGCATGCCGCCAGGGAAAATCATCACGTCAGACTCATCAGTTCCGTCGAGCTGGACCTCGGCCTTGAACTCTCCGTAGGTCATGTCCGCAACCACGGTCGTCTTGTGTGAACCGGTTACGAACTTGTCGTAGAGTACAGAAACAGTCTTCACGTCCACGCCTCCACGTCTGAGGACATCAAGAGTCGCAAGCGCTTCGATTTCCTCGAAACCATTTGCAAGAAAAATATATACTCCTTTCATTTCTATAAATATTGTTTACAAAGTCACATCTTATATGATAAGCATCATCGCCAATGTGTAAAGCATGTACGCCTCAAATGCCAGTTTGCCCTTGGAATCCGAGTCGAGCATAACTTCCGTAGCATCATGTCTCACAAGTTTCGCGAGCTTGCGCGGACTCGGCAGATTACGGGCAGCCCACTTGCAAAGAATGTTGCCGTCATTGAAATATACTGCTCCTCCGTTTGAGCGGTTGAGAGATATAAGCGTCTTGTAATCAGAATAATACACAGCAGTCATCAGCTGCATTGACTCCTCCGCTCCAAGCTTTTCCGAAGCGATGAGATGCGAGAAACCATCAGGGGAATCAGCCACCAGAAGCAGCGGAACAAATCCCTTTTCAGCGGCATCGCCGAGAAGCCTTGCCGTATTTTCCCATCGTTTAGCAGACATTTTGGCCGGTTCCGGAACAGATACCGCCATCACGAGACCGTTCACAGCCAGGGTGTCACGATATTCACCGGAATTGTCCCTGAACGAAAGACGCGGGAAATCAGTCTCATTGATATAATCCTCTTTCTTTACGGTATGGGCCTCGACGAAGGTCCAGGTGGAATCAGGAATGAAGTCCAGAGTAAACAGACCGCGTTTTCCGTTTTTCTCATAGACGAATGTGGAGACATATTCATCTTCTCCCCCTGCCGGCTCTTCGCTTGCTTCAAGACGCGAACTGAGATTGAACGGCGTAAGTTCGAGCATCGGTATGAACATCAGCGAATAGACTGCAAAAGCGGCTGATGCGGCTGCCGTCAATGCAAATGTCACATATTTGCTTTTCTTCGGTTCACCGAAATCCTTGTACGGGAAGAATGCGGCAAAGGTCAGAAGGCACAGTACAATATTCTTTGCAAATGACTGGAAATGAGTAAGATGCACTGCCTCACCGAAACAGCCGCAGTCCATAGACGGGTTTAATATCCAGAGCAGCAGCGTAAGCAGGGTGAATCCGCCGAGCAGACCGGTCACGCACCAGGCCGTCACCTTCCTGAAAACTCCTGTCACCAGACAGATTCCCAAGCCTGTCTCGGCAACCGCGAAGAACTCGGCGAAGACCATGGCTGCACCACTGAGGAAACCGAGATGAAGGAAGTTCAGATACTCCCTGACTATAAGCATCGTACCGACAGGATCCATCAGTTTCAATGTTCCCGTCACGAAGAATACCAGTCCTACCAGGACGGCGCAGAAGCGCCTTGCCTTACTGCCTATATAACTCATTCCCAAATAATTGAATTATCGTTTCCCATCCACTGTCGCCATAATGGCCGCAGCAATCTCATCAGGCGGAAGCATCGAGCCGTCACAGGAGCGGCAGTCGATCCTGATGAAGTCCGGATCCATTTCACATTGGCTCACATACACTTCGCGCACGCGCTTCTGGAACTCGATGTCAGCCTCATGGATATCGGTCTTTCCCTCGAGATACTCCCTGTCGTCACCTTTCCTGCCTGCCTCAAGTTTCTTCTCCACGAATCCGATAGGCACATCCAGGAAGATGTTCAGATCCGGCTTCGGCAGACCGAACTGTCCGTATTCCGTGTCGAAAATCCATTTGCGGAGTGCTTCACGCTCCTGCGGATCATCGATTTTTGCGCATTGGTACGCAATATTGGAATAGACATAACGGTCCAGCAGAACGATACCGCCCTCATCCAGCGTCCTGCGCATCTGAGGTGCCGCACCGTGTCTGTCCTCAGCATAAAGAAGTGCCACCAGCTGCGGATGCACACTGTCAATGCTACCGAAACCACCTCTCAGAAACTTTCCGATGAGCTCACCATAAACAGGAGAGTCATAACGCGGAAAGTGGATGTATTCCAGATTGTCAGTCCTGCTTTCCAGATAAGACCTGAGTCTTTTCACCTGAGTCGATTTTCCGGAGCCGTCCAGCCCTTCTATTACTACTAACATATATTGCTATTTTATTATTTCCCTGTCTATCCTCCTCGGGATGCTTGTCAATATCTCATACGGTATAGTACCCAATATATCAGCAAGTTCCGTTACAGACGGATCATCCCCGAACACCGTCACCGTGTCCCCGACTTTCGCATCCACGCCGGTAATGTCCAGCATGCACATGTCCATACAGATATTGCCGATGGTCGGAACCCTGTGCCCGTTCAATGAAAACGAAGCATGACCGCAGCCGAGGTGTCTGTCAATGCCGTCCGCATATCCTACCGGTATGGTGGCTATGACCGTTCCTGTCGGCGCTATATGTCCATGCCTGCCATATCCTATGGTTCCGTCTTCCGGAGACAAATGCTTAATCTGCAATATCTTGCATTTCAGCGAAGCCACCGGTGAGAGTTTCACTCCAGGCAATGCGCTGATGCCGTATATCCCGATTCCGAGTCTGACCATGTCGTGCTGATAAGCGGCGAAACGCTCTATTCCGGCCGAGTTGAGTATATGAAGCATTGGCTTATAGCCGATTTCCTGTGAGATTCTGTCTGCATTGGTCTCGAACATCTTTATCTGGCCGAGAGTGAAGTCGTCCGACTCCGGGTCTTCAGCCGCCGCAAGATGCGAGAACACCGATTTCACCTTGACGGCATCCGTGGTCTTCAGAAAATCCGTAAGTTCCTGCAGTTCCTCAGTCATGAAACCGAGACGGTGCATTCCTGTATCGAGCTTGATATGCACAGGGAAGTTCTTCACTCCCCTACGGGACAGCACTTCACAAAGCTTCCTCAACGCATACATATTAGGTATGCTCGGCTCCAACCTGCTGTCAATCATCTCGTTGAAAAAATCCGTACCGGCTGTCAGCACAAATATCGGAAGACTGATTCCGGCTTTTCTAAGCTCGATTCCCTCTATCGGATAGGCCACAGCGAGGTAGTCGGCACCCTCTTTCTGGAGCATTGACGCGAACTCAACCGCGCCATGTCCGTAAGCATTGGCCTTTACAAGCACAAGAAGCTTGGTGGAAGGTTCCAACAAGCCTCTGAAATATCTGTAGTTGTCGCGGCAGGCGCTGAGTTTCAGTTCAAGCCGTGAAAAATCATTTTCTTTCAGCATTCTGTCAGTCCGGCAAACGGCCGGTTTATTCTATCATCAGAATTACAAAAATACCAAAGTTTCGCCATTATCAAAAAATTATTTACTGTGGCAATGCCGCTTTCAGCACAGGGTCAATGCGCAAGTATATGCGATAGAACGCATTGTCCCCAAGCTTGGAGTAACGGCCCACGAGAGCACGGAGCTGCGGAATAAGATAAGGGCATGTCTCCTCCCATTCGCCCGGAGCCGGAACAATGCCGTCTGTCTTGGCTGCAAAGGCCCTGAACTTAGCCGGAATATCCAGACCGTCCAGATATGCCTCCAATGAAGCGTAATTGTCAATGGCGGACAACTGCTTGCCGTATTTGTCGAAGATGGACGAAGCGAAACGCATCTGGGTAGCCTTCTTGTTGCACTTGATGAAGAAACGGGTAGCCGACGTAGTGTCCACCGGCACGAAAACGTCAGGGACAATGCCGCCTCCGCCATATACGGTGCGGCCGCCTACCGTGTGATAGACTTCGTTCTTGTCCACCTTGATACTGTCCTTGTCGAACATTTCACCATCGGCATAACGTTTATAGATATCGTACTGATAATCATCAGAATACGGTTTCTGGATACATCTTCCTGACGGGGTATAGAAACGGGCTACCGTGAGTCTGACCGCAGAGCCGTCAGTGAAATATATCGGTTCCTGGACGAGTCCCTTGCCGTAAGAGCGGCGGCCCACGATGGTTCCCCTGTCATTGTCCTGAATGGCTCCGGCGAAAATCTCGCTGGAGGAAGCGGAGGATTCATTGATGAGAACAGAAAGGGAGACATCCTTCAAGATGCCTTTTCCGTCCGCCTGAAAGTTCTTCTTGGCGCGGTGAAGGCCCTGAAGGTAAACTATTTCCGCATCTTTTTCCAGAAACTGGTCCGCAAGCAGGAGTGCCTGATCGAAATAGCCGCCCGAATTGTCCCTGATGTCGAAAATCAGATGTTTCATCCCCTTGTCAAGCAGAGACTTGGCAGAAGCATTGAATTCTTCGTAAGTGGTGCGCGTGAACTTGGAAAGTCGGATATATCCGGTGGTGTCGTTTATCATGAACGACGCATCTACACAGTGTACGGGGATTTTTCCTCTCTTTATATTGAAAGGAATGGTCTCGCTTCCACGCTTTACCAGGATCTGGACCTGTGTGCCTGCCTGGCCCTTCATCCTGCAGACCATGCTGTCCTGAGGATACTTCACGCCGGCGATATTGCGGTCATCCACTTTCAGGATGCGGTCGCCCGGCTGGAGTCCCACTTTTTCTGAAGGGCCTCCCGGGATGACTTCCAGGACTACGGCCGTGTCATTCGGGACATTGAACTGGATGCCGATGCCGTCGAAATTCCCGGCAAGCTCAGTCTCGGATTTCTCCAGATCGACAGGCGGAAGGTAGATGGAATGCGGGTCGAGGGATGCAAGTGCCGCCGTCACAGCCGCGTCCGTGACTTTCTTCACATCGACAGTATCGACATAGTTCTTGTCCACCTGCTGCAGGATCAGATTCAGTTTCTGCCAGGCAGCATAGTTGGCATTCAGCTTGTTATGCTTGTTGACGATATTGAACATCAGCACTGTAGCAAGCACACCGAGCACAATTCCGAGCACCGCGCTGAGCGAGCTCATCTTATCTTTTCCAGTCATCTTATCCATGATTAACCGCTAACCGACATCCACTTGTTCCACTTCTATGCCCGCCTTTTTCAGCAGGTCAGGACCATCCTGCAGCCTGTATGCATCTTTATAGACCACACGCTTGATGCCGGCCTGAATGATGAGCTTGGAGCATTCGAGGCAAGGGGAAGCCGTAACATAGAGGGTGGAATCCTCGCTGCTGTTTCCGGACTTCGCCACTTTGGTTATGGCATTGGCCTCAGCGTGAAGGACATACGGCTTGGTGACGCCGTTTTCATCCTCGCACACGTTCTCGAATCCCGACGGAGTACCGTTGTATCCGTCCGAAATGATCATATTGTTCTTCACGATGAGCGCACCGACTTTGCGGCGTTTGCAATATGAGTTTTCCGCCCATATTTCAGCCATTTTCAGATAGCTGCGGTCAAATTTCTGCATAAGGCTACATGATTGTCAGAAACTGTTTGTTGAACAGGTTCTTAGTTTCTCTGATAGAGATAGCGTTTGATGCTTCTCTTAGGTGTTCTCTCGAAATCTTCCGGCATGAACTCCATCTTGGAAATCTTGGCATAGTTAGGGATCTGCTTGTTGATTTCCGGAAGCGTCTCTACAAGTTTCGCTTCGAGCTGCGATTTGGACAGGCCGTCGAGCTCTGCCTGATGGTAGTCAGGGTAGATGAGAGATACCAATGCGCCGTGGTCTTCGATCACGAGTGAATCCACCACGTAGGTAACATTGTTCACAACTCCCTCTATTTCTTCAGGATAGATATTCTGGCCGGACGGACCGAGTATCATACACTTGCTCCTGCCTTTCAGGAAGAGGTAGCCGTCGCTGTCCATCACGCCCATATCTCCGGTGTGGAACCAGCCGTCCTCCCCGAGCACGTTCTTTGTGGCCTCTTCATTCTTGTAATAGCCGAGGAACACATTGGCGCCTTTCACCAGGACTTCGCCCGGAATGTTCTGAGGATCAGGCGAGTCAATGCGGATTTCCATATTGAGCACCTGTTTTCCGCAAGAATAGAGTTTGGCATCTTTCCAGTCAGCATAGCCGATGATAGGAGCACATTCGGTCATTCCGTAACCTACCGTGAACGGGAAGCCTATCTTGTGGAAGAACCTCTCCACTTCAGGGTTGAAGGCGGCTCCGCCGATGATGACCTCATAGAAACGTCCGCCGAAGGCATTGACAAGTTCCTGCAGGATCTTCTTCTGTATCACCTTGTCGATGATAGGGAGGTTCATTATCATCTTGTTCCTGTCGAGAATAGGCTTGAGCTTGGACTTATAGACCTTCTCGATGATGAGCGGCACAGCGATAATGATGTGCGGCTTGATGTCGGCAAATGCCTGCATGATGATCTTCGGACTCGGAACTCTGGTAAGGAAGTGCACGTGGGCGCCGATCGTCATTTCGAACAGGAACTCGAACATCATGCCGTACATGTGGGCTGAAGGAAGCATTGACACTACCTCAGTATTGTTGTCGAGCTGCGGCATCGCCTGGACATGGGCGAATTCGATATTCGACCAGAGAGCGCGGTACGGAACCATGACGCCTTTGGAGAAGCCTGAAGTTCCTGAAGTATAGTTGATCACTGCCAATTCATCGGCCTTGTCTTCGTAGTAGTCAAGGTCTTCCGGTCCGAAATTGTTCGGATACTTGTGGCCGAAGCTCTCGTTCAGATGCTGACGTACCTGGGACATTTCTTCCGTCTTGGAATAGAGGAAATTGAAATTGTTTATCTGCACGACCACATAAAGTCCCGGCATTTCCGCCTCTGAAAGGTTCTCCCAGATGACATCATCCACGAAGAGCACCTTCGCCTCAGAATGGTTCACGAGATAGTGGATGTTGCCCGGCTTGAATTCGTGAAGAATAGGCACAGGAACAGCACCGTAAGTCAATGCCGCCAAAAAACTTACGCCCCAGTTCGCCTGGTTGCGTGAGCAGATTGCCACTTTGTCACCTTTTTCCAGACCGCACTGCTCGAAGGCGATATGCAGTTTGGCGATTCTTCTCGCTACATCCCTATAGGCCAGGTCCTGGCCCTTGTAGTTGGACAATGCGGGACGATCCCAGTTCTCTCTGAAACTTTTCTCGAGAAGCTTGTTAACTGATTGAAATTCCATAGTTTTCTATTGAAGTTTAAATGACCGCTCTTTCCCGTCATAACAACGTGCGGTCACCTGTCTCTTGTCATTGACTGAAACCTCCGTATCGGGGCTGAGCATCTTGTTCCCTTCCGGAGACAGAACAGGATTTCCGCCATAGAAACCGTAGATGAGAGTCCTGACAGATGTCCTGACAATCCAGTATTTACGGTTCCCCGCCACAAGAAGTTCCGGCAATGATTTGATTGTTTCGTCTGATTTTATGTCTTTCCACGAAGAAGGTTTCTTGGCGTGGAGGTCATACATAGCTATAGTATTGTCCTTGTGCAGCACCAGGACATTGTATCCGTGCGCGCCTGTAAAGTCAAAGACGGCTGGTCCGAGCAGGATTTCCTTGCCCAGATCCACAGGGAACGGCTTCACGAACCGTCCGAGCCTGTCGATGAGGTAAAGGCTGCTGCCTGAGGCGAAGAGGAACTGAAGTTTCCCGTTGCCGAAGTAATCGATGGTTTCCACGGCCCCGCATATCGGAGTCTGGAACGGAACGCCCCATATGCCCTTTCCGTTCTCTTCCTTCAGGGTCAGATACATATTCTTCTGCTGGGAGAAGAGATTGGTCTTTCCCGTACCGCAGTTCTTCACCTTGAACGGCCCGGCCGGCACTGTCACCACAGTATCTTTCTTCATTACAGGGACTTCATCCTTGGCGCCGGTGTATTCCATACGGGCTACACTGAATTCCATCCTCGCATCTTCTCCAGGATATATGGCCAATGTCATAGGACATGAGGTAACCATGTCGAGAATCCTGCAGGCCGAAGCGGAAATGTTCTTGGAGAAAAGCGATGCGAACTCATCCGGAGAGGCAGATGCGGAATAATATGCCTGGAATGCCGTGCCCTCACGACTGATTATCCTGCCGGCACCCGCATCAGAGAGGAATGAGGCCAATGTCTTGTATTTTTCAGGCGCAAACGCCTCAAGCGAACGTTCCTCGCCTGCGATTATCCATCCGTTCCTATAGATATATAGCGAATCCGGGACACTGAACATCTCGCCGAATACACTGGAAGCAAAGCCTCTGAACGGATAGGCAATCGGCTTGCCGTCGTAAGAGCGGAGACTGGTGATTCCGCTTCCCCTGAAAATCACGGAGAGGTCATGTTTGCCGGGACGGACAAGTATCACCTTCCCGAAGCCTGAACCGGACGGCACTTCAGCCACAGCCACTTCCCTGACAGCCAATGCCTTATACCATGCATCGGGAGATATTCCGGACTCCTTTTTCAAGGCCGCCCATCTGGCCCTGCGGCTGTCGAGTTTCCCCACTGCATCGACATATTTTTCGATTCTGTCTGAATAAGCCTGAGCATCAGCCACCTGGACCGAGAACACTGAACGGACTCCGGCAGGTACCATTTCTGGGAAAAGAGACTCGCCCGGAAGCAGATTCCTGTAGATATTGCTGAAATAGGCCGGGCTGTCCACCGAGAACGAGCGACCTGTCATGGTCAAAGTCTTTTCATCTGCCGATGTGAGGGTAATGCCTGTCCATTCCGCGTACGTTTTCAGGAAACGGCTGCCGCTTCTGCGCTGGCGGGACAGGAATGAGCCGGCCAGCTTGTCCACATAGTTTCCGCTCACGAACAGCGCCTTGTTTCCGGAAGTGCCATAGACAGCGGCGGAAAGGCTTTCGTCATCCAAGAGCGAAACACCATATTCTATATGTCTTGAACAGGATTTGAGCAGTGTTTCAGACGGAGAGAATGCTATGAGGCAATGCTTTTTCAGAGGCGATTCACGGTTCTCCGTCAGGTCTATCACCAAATGTGACACGGATGAAGAGTCGGCCAGGGCAAACAGTTTCTGTACTGGAGAATCCTGCGAAATCCTGCCGGCATCCACCACGAGCAGAGGTGCAAGGTCCCCGCTATAGTGCATTGACACTACTGTTTCCGCATTCTTCAGTCCCGAAGGAGCCTCTGTGTCAATGAATTTGCTCAATTTCGAGAGCCACCCTCCGAAATTGGACTTGCCGGTTCCGGAGAACAGCGTGCCCACGAGATAGGTGCTGTCTTCCAACACTTCCAATGAACTTTTCAGTTTGTCCCCATAGAACACGAGCGCCGCATCAGACGGCACCGCACTCATTAGCGGACGTGCGGAACGTGCCTTCTGCAGCAGTTCCTCCTTATTCATCGATGAAGTTTCCGTCTTGTCCGAGTACAGCACGACAACTGCTCCTATGACAAACGCCACAAGAGCGGCAAGCACCGCTGTACATATATATATAGCTTTCTTGTTCATTTCACAAAGAGTGCAAATTCTGCAATTCACAAAGATAATCATATTTTTCGCAATTAGGTTATTCTATCGATGTTCTGTCCCTTTTGGAAAAAACAATGCGAATTCCTGAAACCTCAACTCGAATTTCACAATCAAAAAAATATATATCTTTGTAATTCGTATAATTATAAAAGAAAACTGATGAATTACTACAAAGCATTGTCAGTTTGTGCATTAGCTGCTTTTGCAGCATCCTGCGGCACTTCCGGAGTGGAGGTTGCAGACGGACAGACAGAAGTGATTCTATCTATCGACACAGACGGCACACATCACACGAAATCGGTAGCAGAGGAGACTCTGCCGGCCATTGATGATTTCACTGTGGAGATCTTCAAGAAAGCGAACAATACAAGACTCTACAGAGACACTTACGCTAACTCGACTTCAAAGAAAATCAGACTTAACGCAGGCGACTACTCACTTTCCGCTTTCCACGGCGACTCGCTGAAAGCCGGATTCAATGCGGCATTCTATCAGGCAAAAGTTCCTTTCACCATCGACAAGGGACAGAGGAGAGTGAACATTTCCGGGACTGCCAAACTTGCCAACGTAAAGTTCGCGGTAAACTACGGCGAGTCCCTGAAGACCTATTATTCAAGGTATTGCGCGTCAGTTTCGACGGACAAGGCCAATGTGACAGACACTCTCGGATTCACCGGGAACGAGACCAGAGCCGGCTTCATTCCTGCCGGGACATTGACCCTCAAACTTTTTGCTGCTGAGGCGAACGCGAAGATGAAGTACTTCCATACCGAGATTCAGGCTGAGCCGAATGACTTCATCACCGTAAACCTGGACACCAAGCCTTTCATCGGCAAGATTTCAGTGAACATCATCATTGACAAGAGCACTGAAGTCATTGAAAAGAACATTGACATGGATCCTACGGACTTCGCGACCGAGGCGCCGGTCATCAAACTGGGCGACAGGCTGAAGGCTGGACAGGTGACATTCTTCGAGGGCGACGACCTGAGCGGCACTCTCGTGGACATCAATACGCCTGCGGGTTTTGCCCATGCGTGGCTCGACATCACCTCCGAGTACCTGAAAGCCAAGGGATTCGCTGAACGTCTGGACCTTACCGCACTCGATGCGGCTACCAGGGCGAAGTTCTCGGCGCTCGGCATCCAGATACTCAAGATGACGCCTGAGACGAGATTCTCCTACATTGACTTCAGCGGAATGACTGACAAGGTCCAGTATGAGGCCGTGCCTTTCGAGGGCAAGTTCAAGCTCACTGTGGAGGACAAAAACGGGGCGCAGGCCGTTTCCGACGAGTTCTCCTTCCTCATGAACAAGAATTCGGCTACACTGAACATCACTCCTGCCAATGCCTTCGCGAGAAGTTTCAGAGGCGTATCTCTCGATGTCCAGACCGGCAAGCCTGAGAAATACACGCTCCAGTACAGGCTGGACGGAGGAAGCTGGACCAATGCAGAGGGCACCGTTTCCGGAAACGCCATTTCCTACGGGAAGATTTCCGGCCTTGCTCCGGACTCAGAATACGAGGTGAGGGCGATTTACAACAAGAATCCGTACAACAGCACCGATATCGTCAAGGTCAGAACCGAGGCGGACGCTCAGGTGGGCAACAAGGGTTTCGAGGACTGGACTACAGAGACGATAAAGATCTCAGTGGCGTTGGCCAGCGACAGGACTCTCGACTGGTATCTGCCTTACGCAGATGCGGGCAGCAGCTGGTGGGCCGTAACAAGCAAGAAGAGTATGCCTACGAGCATTATGGCCACCACAAAGACTAGCGTAAAGTCCTTCCCGACAGTGGCTTACTCGCCTGACTGCACAAGCGGCACAAGATCTGCGCACATATATACTGTCAATGTCGGCAGATTCAACACTGACGCTGTCGCTTCCGGCACGTCATACCCGGGCGAACTGTTCATCGGCAAGGCGGACAATTCCGGAAAGCACTCGTCTGACGGACACGCTTTCACGAGCAGGCCTGACAAATTCACTTTCAAATACAAGTTCTCCCCGAAAGGCAGCGAGAAATTCTATGTCAAGGTGGAGTTCAAGGATACAGAGGGCAATGTAATAGCCGTGAAGGAGGACACCGAGGGACCGGCAGCCGCAGAATGGACAGAATACAGCACCACACTGGACTGGAATGACATCACCAGGAAGGCAGCAAGCATCTACATAAGCTTCAAGTCGTCTTCTTCTGGCAGTCCTGGCATCAACGCCAACAGCACACTCGAGGTGGCAGGCAATTCTTCACAGGCCGGACACTTCGGAAGTTCACTGTATGTGGATGATATTGAACTGATTTATGAATAACCCAACCCAGATAAAAAGAAAAATACATATGAAACGTACAATCTTCTCCATAATGGCAGTCGCCGCAGTCCTGACAGGATGCAAGGAGACAAATGTGGACAGCAATTCCGAGAAAGGCTTCTTCGTACTCAAATCAGTAGTTGCCGACGGACAGATGAATGACATCGACATATCTACCGCAGCTACCAAAGCGACTCCTGCTGAGCTGGCAGATGTAAATTCCTTCGTAGTCAAGATCGAGAGCAACCTCGAAGGAGGCGGCACTCAGACTTACTCATACAGCGACATTCTGGACAAGGCCATCGAACTTCCTACAGGTTCATACCAGATCACGGCAGGCTCGCCGGAAGGAAAGACAGCAGCCTGGGACCAGCCTCTCTTCGAAGGAGTCCAGAACTTTTCAGTAGTAGCAGGCGCCACGTCTCCTGTCAATGTAAAGTGCTCATTGAAGAACGCGATGGTTTCGGTAAAATGCACCGACACGTTCATCACCGAGCTCAGCACCTTCAACATCAAGGTTTCCGCCAATGACAATGACTTCCTTACCTGGAGCAAGAATGAAAGCGGAAACAACCTGGACAGGCAGGGATACTTCACCGCTACCGAACTCTATGTCCAGATAGACGGCGAGAGGTCACTCGACGGCTCTACAGCAGCATTGACCCAGACCATCAAGAATGTGCATCCTAAGGACCACATCATCCTGAACCTCGATGCGCGTGTAACAGGTGAGGTTCAGCAGATTACGCTCACCATGGACGGCAGCGTCAATGTCAGGAACGAAAATGTCACCGTGGGCGGATTCGAGGAAATTCCTATTCCTGATCCTGAAAAACCGAACCCGGGCAACCCTGATCCCGAGAAACCGAAACCGGATGAAAATGCGCCTCAACTCGTATGGGCAAGCAATCCTGATTTCGCTGCCCAGCCGCTCGCCGAGACCATGGACGTCACCATCAACATCAAGGCTCCGGGAAAAATCAGCAGCTTCATTGTCAATGTGAATTCACCTGCACTGAACTCGCTTCTGCCTGACATGGTCAGCCCGCAGAATGTGCTTTCTGACGGCAGCGTGGACCTCGACCTCATCGACGACGCTACTGCGATCGAAAACCTCAGCGCACTCCTCCCTACCGGCAATCAGCTGAAGGGAAAGGACAATGTGGAGTTCAAGCTTTCCGGACTTCTGCCAATGCTCTATGGTATCACAAGCGCAAGCCCTGACACTTATGACAATACGAATCACGTCTTCACCCTCAAACTGAAAGATGAGGCCGGGAGGACTCTTTCAAAAGCGGCCACGTTCTACTACAAGAAGTAGGAAAAACTTGATTGTCAGACTTTTGAAAAGAAAATTATCATGATTGTAAAATATAAGAAATACATTCTTTCAGCGGTTGCGGCCAGTGCTTTGCTGGGTTGCAGCAGGGAGGCAGTGGATTCCGGGAAGCACGGATACCTCACGGCCGGGATTGAGCAGGACATGTCAGTCAATGTCATAAAGACCAAGGCTGACGTAAGTGCGGATGATCCGTTCACGCTGAATATCTATAAGGGAAGTGAACTGCTGAACACCATCAGCGACCACAGGACACTGCTTACCGAGCCGCTCCAGCTGAACTGCGCGAAATACAAGGTAACTGCACAGAACCGCGAAACCGTGGAAGCCGTCTTCGATTCACCACGCTACTATGGCGAGGCCGATGTGACGGTGCTTCCGGACCAGGTTGTCAATGCAGATGTTACCTGCACGCTTTCCGATGTGCTGGTGGAGCCTACTTTCGCAGAGGCTGATTTCGACGCCAATTTCAAGAACTGGTCCCTGACCGTAAGCAACGGCACCGGGTCTCTGGTCTGGAACAAGGCTGAGGGCACTCTCGGAAAAACAGGTTATTTCAAGCCTTCAGGGACATTGACCTGGACACTTTCATTGACAAACAATGCAAACAGAACCTTCACAAGGTCAGAGACTTACGCCGACGTGAAAGGAAAGCAGAAATATGCATTGAACTTCAAGGTGGCGACGGTGGACCCGAATACCGGAGCTGCCGGACTTCGGATTGTTCTCGATGACGAGATGACGGAGCGCAGTTTCGACCTCCTGCTGGATTTCACGAGTTCTGAGGCTGAGGCCAAGAGCGTGAATGCATGGGCTTTGTTCGCCGACGTGAAAGGTTCGCTGAAATCGACTTCCGTACCTGCCGGGCTGAAGCTTCAGTACAAGATGGTGGGGACTGAGGAGTGGACTGATTTCACAGGCGAGATAAAGACAGACACCGAGAACAAGTCGTTTACGGCAAGGCTCACTGGTCTTACACCGGGCAAGAACTATGTCGTCCGCGCCAAGACAGACAAGGAAGCGGGCAAGAAGCAGATAGCATTCACCACAGAGGCGGCTGCTGTCCTGAGCAATATGAGTTTCGACTCATGGTATATGAACGGCAAGGCTCCTATGCCGGACATTCAGGGTGAACCGCTTATCTGGGATACCGCTAACCCTGGTTCCGCTTCATTGGGAACTGTTCCTACCAATCCTGAAAGCAGCCACGTGGCTGTGCCGGGAGAGGGCAAGAAGGCAGCCAAACTGGAGAGTCTCGCGGCCACTATGGACATTTTCGCTGCCGGCAACATCTTCACGGGCAAATTCGGCAAGGCGATTGCCAGCCTGTCCAATCCTGGAGCGACTCTGGACTGGGGAACGCCGTTCTATTCGCGTCCTCTTGCACTGAAGGGTTACATGGATTACAGACCGGTTGCCATCACTCATGCCAAGTCTCCTTACACTGAACTCAAGGGCCGTCCTGACACCTGCCAGATTCAGATTTTCCTGACTGACAGAACGACGATGTACCATATTGACACTCAGAAGAAGCAGTTTGTGGACATCAACGGAAGTGATGTCATCGCTTACGGAAAGCTTGAGAGCGGAACTGTGACCAGCACCAAGGAGGGTCTTGTCAATGGTTATGAGCCATTTGAAATCAAGCTCGAGTACAGGGACCTGACCAGAAAGCCGAATATGATAGTCATCGTGGCTGCAGCCAGCAAATACGGCGATTTCTTCACCGGAGGCAAGGGCACGGTGCTGTATCTGGACGAGTTCTCATTTGTTTACGACCCGGCTGAATTGTGATATGAAACGACTGCATCACATAGCATTGGTTCTTCTTGCTGCGGGATCTGTTTCCTGCAGCATCAAGAATGACATGCAGCTGCCGAAGATTCCGGCGGAGATTACCTCGTTTGAGATCGAGGGGCAGGTTTCCTCCAGAATAGACGCATCCAATCTGTCTGTCAATGTTGTTCTGGGCGAAGAGGTCAGGGCTGACAAACTGATTATCAAGACCGTAAAGATTTCTGACGGGGCCAAGTGCCCGGATGCAGGATTCACTGATGGCGGGATTATAGACTTGTCGTCTCCATATAAGGTGACGCTGTCCAATTTCCGTGAATATGAATGGACCATCACGTCGGAGCAGCCTGTGGAAAGATACGTGAAATGCGAGAACCAGATAGGTGAATCCACCATATTCCCTGAAACCCGCAAGGTCAGCATCAAGGTAAAGAAGGCTGCAGGCAGTGCCGTGGACAGCAGGTCGAAACTGGTCATTACTGACATGAAACTCGGTCTGAAAGGCTCGAGGGTCGTCTCCACCACGGATTTCAACGGCAATGTCCAGGAAATCAGCGCATTCCCTGTAACTCTCGACTGTTTCTACGAGCGCAAGTTCACGGTAGATGAGGAGGGCAAGACCAGCGAATGGACTTTGATTGCGTTGACTGACTGAGGAGCGAGGAAGTGAAGCGGAGGTCGAGAAGCGGCTAGCGGCGAGGTGAGGCGGAGGTAATATGAGGTAGAGGTGCAGGTGGACGTTCAGGTGGATGTCCAGGTGGACGTGCAGGTGTATATTCAGGTGTATATTCAGGTGTATATCCAGGTAGATGTGGCACGATACGCGCACCACATAAACCATTAATAATTAAACATTTAGCCACTTTCAGAGTTACTGTTTTCACAACTCTGAAAGTGGCTAAAATGTTGATATTCAATTACTAACGCGATGCGCCTAACCGATTTCGGCGCCGTTGTGCAAGGTCTCGGCTGGCGTGATGAAACGCATCTTGCCGTCACCCTGGCGGGCCATCAGAATCATACCCTTGGACTCGATGCCGAAAATCGTACGAGGCTTCAGGTTCGCGAGGATGCAAATCTGCTTGCCAACCATCTCCTCCGGAGTGTAGAACTTGGCGATGCCTGACACGATGACTCTCTTGTCAATGCCCGTATCTATGGTGAGCTTCAGCAACTTGTCAGATTTAGGGACCTTGACTGCCTCCAGAACCGTGGCAGTACGGATATCCATCTTTCCGAAATCATCGAACTCCACTTCATCCTTCTGCGGAACCACCTGATTTGCTGCGGCAGCCTTTTCTGCCGCCTCACGTGCAGCACGGATGACATCAAGACGGTCTGTCTGAACCTTGATGGCGTCATCTTCGATCTTGGCGAAAAGCAATTCTGCAGCACCGAGCTGATGACCTTCAGGAAGCAGATTGTCATTTCCCAGAACATCCCATCCGAGACATACACCATGGCAAGAACATGCAGCCGCAACTTCCTTTACATCAGCACCTTCCGGAGCCGAAACAGTATGAAGAGCAGCACCTTCACCTTCCTTGTATGTATTGACGGTCTCCTGCTCGCCATGCCTATGGTCAACACCGGCACAGAAGCTGACATCCAGCATCTTGCGAAGCTTCTCGGCAGCAAACGGCGTGAACGGCTCGAATGCAATAGCGAGGTCAGCACAGATCTGGAGGCTGACATTCAGTATCGTCGCAGTACGCGCCATATCCGTCTTCGCCACCTTCCACGGCTCAGTATCAGAGATATACTTGTTTCCGAGACGGGCGATGGACATCGCATCCTTCAGCGCTTCGCGGAAATGATAAGTCTCAATGTTCTTCGCCAATGATTCCTTGAGCACCGGCACCTGTGCCAATGTTTCCTTGTCAATGTCAAGCAGCTCTCCCGCAGCAGGAACCTTGCCCTCGAAATACTTGTGGGTCAGGACAACTGCCCTGTTCACGAAGTTTCCGAAAATGGCCACGAGCTCGCTGTTGTTGCGCTGCTGGAACTCCTTCCAACTGAAATCATTGTCCTTGGTCTCAGGAGCATTGGCAGTAAGCACATATCTCATGACATCCTGTTTTCCAGGGAATTCCTCCAGATATTCGTGAGCCCATACAGCCCAGTTCTTGGATGTAGAGATCTTGTCACCTTCGAGATTGAGGAACTCATTGGCAGGTACATTGTCCGGGAGGATGTAGCCGTCACCATATGCTTTCAGCATTGACGGGAACACGATGCAATGGAAGACGATATTGTCCTTTCCGATAAAGTGCACCAGCTTGGTCTCCTGGGACTTCCACCATTTCTCCCAACTCTTCGGAAGCAGTTCCTGAGTGTTGGAGATGTAGCCGATAGGCGCGTCGAACCATACGTAGAGCACCTTACCTTCCGCTCCATCGACAGGCACCGGAACACCCCAGTCCAGGTCACGGCTCACGGCACGTGGCTGAAGATGAGCATCGAGCCAGGACTTGCATTGACCATAGACATTGGTCTTCCACTCCTTGTGCTGCTCGAGAATCCACTCGCGGAGCCACGGCTCATACTGGTCCAGAGGCAGATACCAGTGCTTGGTCATCACCTTTATCGGCTTGCTGCCGCTAAGTGTGGATTTCGGGTCGATCAGCTCTTCAGGGCTGAGGGTGCTGCCGCATTTCTCGCACTGGTCGCCATAGGCATTCGGGTTGCCGCATTTAGGGCAAGTTCCTGTAATATAGCGGTCTGCAAGGAAGGTCTTGGCTTCCGGATCGAAGAACTGCTCCGACTCCTTGGTGATGAATTTGTCTTCATCATAAAGTTTGCGGAAGAACTCCGATGCGTTCTTCTCGTGGACCTTGGATGATGTCCTGGAATAGATATCGAAGTTGATGCCCAGTCCGGAGAATGAATCCTTGATTATCTTATGATATTTGTCCACAATGTCCTGAGGTGAACATCCCTGACGTTTAGCGGCAATGGTGATAGGCACTCCATGCTCGTCACTTCCGCACACATAAAGGACATCTTCGCCACGCATTCTCAGATATCTCACATAGATATCAGCCGGGACATACACTCCGGCAAGATGACCGATATGCACTGGTCCGTTGGCATACGGAAGCGCGCAAGTCACAAGCGTTCTCTTGAATCTGTTGTCCATAATATATTGAATTTTAATTATTTGTCTATTATCCCCAAGCTCTACAGCACCCTGCCGAGACGTTCAGCGATTTTCTTGCGGAGTTCCGCCACCTTCTGCATCTTCACAAGAAGCGCGTCCTGCTCTTTCATCACTTCCTCCGTCTGTTCCACCCGCGACAATTCCCTCAACTTGGAAGCAATCTCCTCTTCCTGAGTCTTCACCAGGCTTGAGTTATATACCATAATGGCATTCGGCACATTGATCACGAGGAATGACGGCACTGCAGTCAGCGAATTTACAAAATTCTTCACGGAAAGCTGATATTTGTATTCAATCAGGTCCGCTACTATTCCTGACGACACGCGGTCCGGGCCGTCCAACAATCTTTTCACGATAGTATCCTGCGGCAGTCCGGTGTCATACATGTCGAAATACATATCGTAAACCCTCTTGTATATCGTATTCTGGAACGGGTTGTCCTCGATTGCATCACGGATAAAGTCCGCCACCGTGCATTTCTCTTCCGAGTCATAGTATTCAGAATCCGATTCGAACTCCAGGTAATTCTGACCGTATTTGAGTATCAGGCACAGAAGGTCCTTTTCCGAAGGTTCCATCATCGGGGCCTCAAGTCCTGTTCTCCTTCCTGAACCGCCTGCAGCACCAGAAGAGCCTGCACTCCCCCGGACATCGGCCGCATCATATCCGCTGTCACCACCTGCCTCCCCGGCATTGTCACCTCCAGGAACTCCTGCATCACCCTGCGGTGCTGCTCCACTCTGGCCGTCCGTGCCCGACTGACTGCCTGCAGCCGTTTCCGCCCGACGCCTTTCCCTTTCCGCCTCCTTCCTTTCTTCCTCGATCATTCTGTGCATTGTCTCGGAAATCCGCGAAAAAATCATCTCCTCATCGATATTGAACTCACGCGCAGAATTCTGCACATAGACAGCCTGCTTGATCTTGTCCGGGATCAATGCTATCGTATCGGCAATGTCGTTTATGAGTTCAGCTATCTTCAGCGGATCGTTTCCCGCCTGGCTTTTCAGCAATGCAGTCTTATATGCGATGAAGTCCTGCTCATTCTTGTCAATGAAGTCCTTGACATCGTCAAGCGTGTGCTTTCTCGCATACGAATCCGGATCATCCCCGTCAGGTATCAACACGACCTTGACATTGAGGCCCTCCTTCAGGATAAGTCCGATGCCGCGCAGGGCCGCATGGATTCCGGCCGCATCACCGTCGTACATGATGGTTATGTTGTCGGTGAACTTCTTGATAAGACGGATCTGATTGACTGTCAATGAAGTACCGCTGGAAGCCACCACATTGGAGATTCCGAGCTGGTGCATCGAGAGCACATCCAGATAGCCCTCAACCAGATAACATTTGTCCTGCCTGGAAATCTCGCTTTTCGCGAAATAAATTCCGTAGAGAGAACTGCTCTTGTCATAAATCTCCGTTTCCGGGGAATTTATGTATTTTCCGATATTGGCTTTCTTGTAATCGGAAATCAATGTTCTTCCGCCGAAAGCAATGACCCTGCCGCTTACCGAATGCACCGGAAACATCACGCGGTCATAGAACTTGTCGATGAGGGAGCCGTCATTGCGCCGAATGCTCACGCCCACGGCTGTAAGGAATTCAGGTTTATAGCCTTTGGCCAATGCCGTCCGGGACAGTGCAGAACCGTCTTTCGGAGACCAGCCGAGCCCGAACTTGTCTATCGTGGCATCCTCCAGGCCTCTGCTTCTGAAATATTCATATCCGATGGAACGACCCTCAGGAGTCTTCAGACTGTCCTTGAAGAACTGCTGCGCGAAATCCATCACCAGATACAGGCTCTCGCTCCTCTGCCTCTGCGCTATCTCTTCCGGAGTCTCCTCTTTTTCCTTTACCTCAATGCCGTATTTCCTCGCCAGATACTTGAGCGCTTCTACATAAGTCATTCCCTCGTGTTCCATGACGAAGCCCACAGCCGATCCTGACTTTCCGCAGCCGAAGCATTTGTAGATGCCTTTTGACGGAGAGACATAGAAAGACGGTGTCTTCTCGTTGTGGAACGGGCAACAGGCGATGTAATTGGCACCCCGTCTCTTGAGCGAGACGAAATCCTTTATCACATCCACTATCTGCGCCGAGTCCAGAATCTTATTTACAGTATCCTGGGGAATCATTGACTGTACCTATAATCCTATATACTTTCTTCACGTGGATTTCTATCCGGCTGCAGACCTACTGTTCGTCGATTTTCTTATAATCCACATCCTTCACATCCCCGAATCCGTCCATGTCGGACTGGTCCTGGCTCTCGGTCGAGCTGAAATGGATCTCATATTCTTTCTGCGCCTTGCTGACACGGTAGGTGGAAATCAGGTCATTGACGCCATAGCAGATCAGGAATATGCCGGCGAGAATGCTCATCACCCGTTCAGTGAACGGATTGAATATCAATATGGCAGCACCTACAAGGGCCACGCCTGAGAGTATGAACGAAAATATGCCTGAGCCCAGCAGTGAGGCTGTGCCCGCGAGCGCAAAAATCTGTATCAGTCCGAAAATGAATATGACTATTCCGATCAATGTGACGATTATATTGGCTATCGCTCCCGGGAAGATGAACAGGAGAATACCTATTACTATATCGACTCCTGCATTGATCACCATCAGGTTCAGCACACCATCCTTCTTGTGGGCAAGGCCGTAGGCAAATGACACCAGTCCGGCCGCGAAGAGGAATGCCGCAATTATCTTCACCACATTTGTCGTGGCTTCGGTGCTGCATACCATAACCAGACCTATCGCAATAGCGGCCAATGCACGCAATACGCCGCTGAATTTATTTTTGTACCCAAATGTAATCATAGTTCATTTTGTTATATTCAATTTGGCAAATATAGTGAAAATATATGGTGCAGAAGTCGAAAAAAATCATATATTTGTACTTCGACATAAAAACCAAAAACAATCATTTATGAAGCCGATTATGAAAAATCATCTTCTATGCCTTCTGGCAGCAGTCGGTGTAGTTTTCTTGGGCGGATGCAAAAAATCTGAGTCATCCGGAAAGAAAAGCAGCCTGACCTTCAGCCAGGACCAGGAATTCAACCTCACATTCGAGGCTGAAGCCACCACCCAAAACATTTTCTTCACAGCAGACGGAATCTGGATGGTCCAGGACGAGAACGGACTCGAAGCGGACAAGCGCTGGTATTCCGTGACACCTACGCACGGAGCTGGCGGAGAAACTTTCGTGGAACTTTCCATTCCGGAGAATACCGACATGGACAAGGACAGGACAGCCGTATTCAGCATCATCTGCGGCGCTGACAAACAGCTGTTCACCATTCTCCAGTACTCGCGGAATGCTGCGGAAAGCAAGCACGTCTATTTCGCCGACGAGAAGTTCAAATCATATTGCGTGGAGAATTTCGACACTGACGGGGACGGCAGGATTTCCAAGGAAGAAGCGGCCGCAATCACTGAAATCGACTGCCAGGAGAGGGAGATCACCTCACTCGAAGGCATCAAATATATGACGGGATTGACCACCCTGAATTGCAGGTACAACTCCATTGACGGAATCCTGGACCTGAGCGGACTGAAGAACCTCAAGACCGTCAATGCTGACCACAACTTCTACAGCAGACTGGACCTGAGCGGGTGCAGCGCCCTGGAAACGCTTGTAGCGAACGACAACTACGGCTACAACGAGCAGAGCAAGATGGTCTTCACATTGGCAGAAGTGGATCTGACTGGCTGTGCGGCCCTGAAGAAAGTCAGCCTTCAGGACAATGCCATCACCACCCTCAGTCTCAAGGACAGCCCTGAACTCGAGGAGATCAACATGTCGATGAACCAGCTCCAGAGCATTGACCTTTCAAAATGCACGAAGCTCAAGGCAGTCCACATCCGCAGCAACAATTTCAACTCTGCCGTGGACTTCAGCCATTGCCCTGAACTGACATATCTCGGAGCCTGGGAAGCAAATCTTACAGGCCTGAACGTCTCAGGCTGCAACAAGCTCGTCCAGCTCATCGCGTACAGAAACGCAGGACTCAAGTCCATTGACGTCAGCAGCTGCAGCGCATTGACAGAGCTCAATCTATACGAGACAGGCATTACCGCCGTCGATGTCAGGAACAATGTGAACCTGGTAAAACTGAACCTCGGTTTCACAGGCGGGCTCACAGACATTGACCTTTCCGCAAACTCGAAACTTACGGAACTGAACCTTCAGGAGAACAAACTGACATCCCTGGATGTTTCTTCATGCAAGGCACTCACGATACTCAAGGCTGAGAACAACAGCCTGACATCCGTCAACTTGGCAGGATGCTCAGCGCTTACGAAACTGTACCTCTACAACAACAAGCTGACCTCCGTGGACCTCAGCTCATGCAAGTCACTCGGCAGCCTCGCCATCTACACCAACAGCCTCACTTCTCTGGACGTGACTCCATGCGCTGCGGAAATGTACTTCCTCGACTGCAAGGAGAACGCTATCAAGGAGTTGAAGGTCAACGGACTTTCCAAACTCGGTACACTTGACGCTTCCGACAATGCGATTTCAAGTCTGGACCTGACTTCATGCAAGGCGCTCGAAGAGGTCCTCCTCAGCAAGAACCAGCTGGCCGAACTGAAAGTCAAGGGATTGGACAAAATGAGCGTGTGCGAGTTCCAGAACAACAAGCTGAAGCGTCTCGACCTGCGCGGATGCGTGGCCATCGACGAGCTCCACATTTATGACAATGCCGACCTCGCCTATGTTTCATTCTACGGATGCACGGCGCTCCGCTATGTGGACTGCAGAAGGACCAGCGTTTCCACACTCGATTTCAGCGGCAATGAGAAGATGAACTTCCTGTTCGCGACCGAGTGCCCGCTGTTGAAGACCATATATATAAGGGCGGGGGCAAATTACAGTTCACTGGGATTCGACGAGGCCACGACCAAAGTGTTCGAAAAAGATCCTGAGAGCTACAGCGACGTAAAGACGGACAACTGGGGCGACGAAAACATTGACCCTTGGGGCAAATAATCCAAAAGACATTGAAAATGAGAAAGATATATTATTTGGCGGCAGCTGCGCTGAGTCTTTGCGCCTGCCAGAAAGAGGTCAATGAAAAAGGCGCCTCCATCGAAACGCGTGAGATTACGGTCTCCACTACATTGACAAAAACGGGCATTGCCTACGAGGGCGACGTTTCCCATCTTGTATGGAAAGAGGGCGACCAGGTTTCCTACATCACAAGTGACGCGGCAGGTCTCGGCTCGGGATTCGGGATCGCTACCGTGAAGGACAACAAGTTCAAGGCAACCATTTCGGCTCAGGCCACTTCAAAAGACAAGTTCCTCGCAGTCTGGGGCGGTTCTGCGACAGAGGGCTCCTCAAGCATTGAGATTCCGATGAGCACCGTCATTGACGCGAACAGCACAACTGAATTCGACGGGAAACTGCTTCCGATGGTCGCTCTGGCAAATGTTCCGGACGACAAGGCTGCGGAGATTGATGTGGATTTCACTCCTCTTGCAGCTGTCTTGCGCGTATCTGTCGATACTGTAGGACACTCGAAGGAGAAACTTTCCGGGATCACGCTTACCACCGACGGAAAATGCATTGGAACATACTCAGTCTCTACGGCTTACGAGAAAGGCTACAAGTTTACGGGCACATCCAATACAGTTTCAGCCACATTTCCGGACACGCCGCTGCTGAAAGACTTCAAATATGCATATCTGGTCCTGGCAAAGGACTCCTACACAGGTGTCCGCATGGAAATCACCACCGACAAGAACACATATACGCTCAGTGACGGCGCAATGGACCTTACCGCCTCTGACAGAGGTCTTTACAGGATAAACGTCCAGCTTTCCGAGCCGCTTGCGCCTGTGGAGCAGAAATTCGTGAAAGTGACTGAGCAGTCCCAGATAGTGGCAGGTGGCACATATCTGATCGTATCCGAAAATACCGAAAACAGTTATTATGTGGCCATCAACAGCAAAAGTGACGAGTATCTCGAATGCAAGTCTATAAACTGTGATGCGGAAGGCTGCATTGAGAAGACGGACGAAATCATGAATTATTCAGTAACGCTCGAGGACGGAACCGACTCATTTACAGGAAGATATGCCGTCAAGATGAGCGGTCTTGGTTCAAAGCCATATCTGAAAGCTCCGGGCAATGTATCAGAGGCCGTCAGCTATGTAGGAAAATTCTGGTACGGTGATGTTGTAACGACTCAGTCCAACTTCTTCTGGGGCATCACCGTAACTGACGGAACAGTTCTGATTTCTTCACACGAATTCAAGTCTGCAGGAGAGCCTACGGGCAGAATAGGCGGCATAGGATTCTTCACGGGCAAAAAGAATTTCGGAGTATTCGCACCGGAATCAGAAGGTTACAAGCCGGCCCAGCTTTTCAGACTGCAGTAATCACTTCCAGTTCTTATAAGGGTTACGGGTCAATGCCGCATTATAATAGCGTCTGTCGCCCGTGACCTCTTCCCCAAGCCAGGATGGCCTTTCAAATGGTTCGTCCTGGCTTTTCAGTTCCACTTCAGCCATGAGCAGGCCCTCATTGTCCCCGTAGAACTCATCCACCTCGAACGTATGGCCATGATAATCCACAAGATACCTTGTCTTGTCGATGGCTCCCGGATGACATAATTTCAGCAGCTCACGTGCATCGTCCGCGCTGATTTCCTTTTCCCACTCGAATCTGCTCAGGCCAGCCGCATCGCTCTTTCCCTTGATCGTAAGGTAGCCCTTGTCGTCACGCAGCCTGACACGCACTGTTCTGATGCCATCAGCGCACAGATAACCCTGGCAGATATGAGACGACGACTTCGCAAGGGACTTGAACTCCCCTGCCACCTTGAACTTTCTTTCGATTTCCAGTGCCATGATTTCAGATAGGATTTATGTCAATGTACTCAATGCGCTGACGGGTCAATGCCTTTGTGCCAGAAACGGGAGGTGATGTCTTCGAGAGTGTAGGATTTTCCGTCCGTGAGGGTGCTGCCGTGCTTCACTTTATACAGCCTCTGGTTGGTAGTACGGCTGTCCAGCGGGCCGCACGACGGGCGGTAAGGCCCTACCTTCACGTAATCGAAAATGTCGAAGATGTCATCCTCGACCGTCTCCCTGCCGGAATACAAGGCCAACTCGAGAGACGGATGCGCACGCTTCACATACGATGCGATATCCGTCAGTGCCTTGCGGTCATTGCCCTCACCGAGCAGCAGGAAGCAGTTCACGCCGAAATTGTCGCCTATCAGCCTGTCCACGACATCCGGCGCAAGTTCCTCGCCGACATCGCCACGCAGAAATGGAGAATGGCATCCCTCACAAAGTCCCGTACAGTTCGAAATGTCCACTGCCAACGTCACTCTATCGGGTATTTCCTCCATCACGACGCTCGTCATCTGAGGAACGTACTTCAGCATTGACCTTCCTCCCCGGCATAGAAACGGTGGCGCGCCTCTTCCTGACGCATCTCGCTGAATGACGAAACGCGCTTCAGGTAGCCGATGACACGGGTAAGGTAGTCCAGATTCCTGCTGCCGCATTTAGGGCAGACTGTCAATGTATCCTTGCTGATGTATCCGCAGTCGTTGCAGACGGTATTGCGGCAGTTGAATGTGAAATAGTTCGTACCATAGTGGGCAGCGACATTGAGCAGCTGCCTGTACTGCTCCTTGCTGAGGTGCTCTGCTATGTTCATGTGCAGGGCCGAACCGCCGTCCAGATACTTCACATAGTCCTCTCCGTGGAGCTTGAACTTGTCGATCATCGAAAGCTTGTCATCCTCAGGATTGTAGAAGTACGAGCTGTACATATTGTGCTCAGGCGACACGAAGAAACCGTCCTTCTTGTCCCATTTGTAGTTCTTTCCGGATAGGTTCTCTCCCGGGACGAACTCGGTGTTGAACATGGTGTCGCGGGTCTTGTCCTTGCGGTTGGAGATATTGATGGTCTCCAGAATCGTATTCACGAACTCCTTGTACTCTTCGTTAGGGGATATTGTCAATCCGAGGAACTCGGCTGCGTCGGTCAATCCATTGACTCCGATGGTCAGATACTGCTTGCGCATATCGATGAAGCCGGCCTTATAGACGTCGAGCATGTCCGCCTTGAGGAAATCGAGGATAATCTCGTTGAAGGCAGTCTGATACTTGTGCACGCGGGAGGTCATTTCGCTGATTTCCTCGTCAATGCATCTGTACAGTTCATGTCTGTCGTATTTCAATATCTTAGGAATCGGCTGGCCGTCAGGCAGTTCCACGCCTTGTGTCTCTCTGAAGAATTTCCTTGTCGCGATCTGGATAAGACGGTTCAGGTTAATGGTCATCACGGATTTTGAACCTGTGGCCACTGATGCTGTACCCATCGAATACTGGTGCGTAGTATGGTTGTGCTCCTCATCGGTATTGTCCAGGTCCTTCAATGAGTTACGGAGACGACAGCAGCTTGAGAGACTGTCCGGGCTGTTGGAGATGTAGCAGAAGAAACTGTGACCTTTAGACCACATTTCCGCTGTGAAATCAGCATATTCCTTGTCGGCATAATCATCACCGCCGTCGGTCAGAAGCGCCATTGTCTCGACCGGGAATGTGAGGATATAATTGTTCCTCTCTTCATTGAACCAGTTCATGAAATGTTTCTGGAGCCAGGACAATGTCTCCCATTTGGGCGCAGTGCCGTCCGGGAAGCGGAAATCGCCGAACACGCCCTTGAAGTATGGCTGGTCGAAATAGCCGATATTCCAGAAAACGGTCTGATAGCCGCGGTTGCCGGCAGGCATATTCATCGAGTGCACGACCTGCTGGAAATAATTGTCAATGACTTTTACGAGCGTGCGCTGCTTTACATTGTTCTCCACTACTTCATCCAGACGCTCGAGATAGTTCTCGCCGTAGTCTTTTCTGATGAAATAGTCGAAATACATCAGGAATTCAGGAGTTGCGACCGCACCCATGAACTGCGATGAAATCGAATATACGAGGTTGATGAACTCGCCGCAGAATGATTTGAGGTCGGTCGGAGCAACGGAAACGCCTCCAAGTTCCCTCAGTCCGCTCTCGAGGAACGGATACATCGTGATGGCCACGCAATACGGATATCCCGGTGTGCCGCTCTCGTCGTGTTTGTAGAGGACATGGCTCTCAAGGTCTTCGATATACTGTTCGGCAAGACGCCTGCTGTACATCGCCTTGATCTTGTCCTTCATGATGTAGCGGTTCTGCTTGATGTTGTTCTCCTTGTAGAGTTCCTGACCGAGGGTCACGATATTCTTGCGGGTGACATTGGCATTGGCATCGAACTTGGAGCCGGTAGCCGCGTTCGAGGCCTTGATGTAGTCACGGATGAAGTCGCGTTTCTTGCGCAAGTCCATTCCGGCATCGAATTTCTCGATGTACGCGAGCGCCACCTTCTTGTTAATGGACATCAATGACTCTTCCACCTGACGACGGATCTCCTTGCTGGCTATCTTGTCGTAGATATACAGGTTATCGACAATGGAAACCACCACTGCTTCCGGGCAAACCTCTCCTGCTGTCTTGTAAGCTTCATGAATACCTTTGATAAGTTTTTCTCTGTCATACTCCTCGTAGGAGCCGTTTGTCTTGTAAACATCCATAATAACACGTCGATTTATGCCATTCTAAACGCCTGCAATGCCGTTTTTACCAGAAAGTTTACCATTTTGAAGGCAAACGTCTGACAGCCAGACATGTAGTTTGTTTAGAAAAAATCAAAACTAAAAAGTTCTCTCCGGACATTCCGGACTGGATCTACAAAATTATAAAATCCCTTCTCCTTATCAAAGCATCTCGACCGGAAAAGTTATCAACATTTTTCACAAACAGCCGCTAACTCATTGACACATATCCGAGTGCCACATCGGCAGACAGGCAGCCGCGGCGGAACTCACTCCGCTTCGCTCCGTTCGGCCCTCCTACCGTCTCCTGCGTCCTCGCAGCCGCGAGAACTTGTATCCGGCAGGCACCTCCCACTTCCCGAGGCCGTGGGCCGGCCACGTCCACCGCGGCCGCCTGACTGCCCGGCTGCACCTTTGTCAATTTTCAGTTGACCGTATGGCTCTGGCTGAATTATCTTTGACGTTTAAATCCTTATCTAAGGTCATTAAAAGTTGAATCGTGTAATTGTCTGAATACGTGATGTTTCTAGTGCAGATTATTTCATCTTTATTGAACTGCACGTCATCATATATTGGCAGTGTGCATTTTAGAACTTGGCCGTTCTTGTCATACAAAAGAATTCTTTTACCGACTTGGACATCATATACATTCTCACGATATCGTCTTGCAAATTCCCCATTGTCAGTAATGTGGGATATCACCATGTCCATTTTGAGGCCTTTTGCCCTCTGTCTATTTGGCTCGACAGTGTTTGTGTCATACTTTTTAAATGCTATTTTCGTGCGTTTTGAGTGACGCTCAATTGATCTTAGATTCTTTCTTGACAATGAACGTATGTTACGATTACTGCTGTTACTTAGTGTTGTGAAAAGATTTATGGATTTATCCATATTATGAGTAATCGCGCAGAATATTCCATGGTGAAATTGATACAACTCGTTGAACTTTTGAGATGTTCCATATTTTCCCTGGAGATATTCTAATGCCATGAGTTCATCCGCTTCGTCGAAGAATTGCCCCAAGTTGCCCGGGTGTATCATATATGGCAAGCAATCAGCCGGCATATAAAGGTCATAGTGCTCATAAGAGTTCTTTTCATACTCCGACCTGAATACCCTCATGCGTATATTGTCTTCATTATTTTTCCCGTATTTAATTTTAAGGGCATCCAATTCATCACTATTATGATCAATGTTCACGATTTCATCATATTCGGGCTCGTAGATATAATGTCCCAAAGAATCTACGGCACCCCAAAAACCATGGTTCAAAATGTAAGATATTCCTTTGGCCCCATATGGACTGCGGGCAATACAATTCGCTGGATATATGAATTTCAAATTGAAGTTGCTGTCCAAATGCAGAAACACAAGACCTAAAGTCGTTGTATCTTTATGAAAAATCACAGGCTCGATGATTTCGACATTAAAGCCATCATAACTACGTGATATAAAGGAAAACACAAATGGAGTTTTGCGAATCACATTACCATTGTCGTCAACAAGCATGAATTGCATACCCATATCGTAAAAATGATTTTTGACTTTGCTGCTATCTGAAGGTAACGATGGATATCTGCCACCGGATGCCATATAGAAACATGTGTCTTCAGCAATCTTTATGCGTTTATCGCATCTTATATGTGCACCACCCCCATATGGCAAGAATAATACCGCAAAAGCTACGATAATTATCCACAATAATCTATTTGTTTTCATAAGTGTGGCGGTTTAGTATACCTACAAGAGAGCCATTATTCTCTTGAGCGGAGACGTAGTCTGATCCAAGATCATGATATGTAAATGTCTGACCGTCTTGAGAGATAAAGTCGGATGTCGAACTGTTGAATGATTCTTCATAGGGTCCATCGGAAAGAGGGCAAAAATCATACTCGACCGTTGAGCAGGCAACACTGTCTGCTGCAGAATAAGTTTCCTCCAACACTCTTGTATATCCTATATGATAATTTCTTGGTTGTGAACTGATAAACATTGATGAAACGACTTCTCTTTCAATGAATAAAGTAGGAGATTCGAGTTTATAATGAAAGTAAATGTGAGGTTCAATATTCAATATGCCTGAGCATCGTCCTTCAGCCGTAACATAACGATATTTTTTTGAATACTTAAGCACGTTACCGCTGCTGTATGTGTCGATTCGATATACTCTAATTCCACCAGTTGCCTGTTCTTCATCGAGCAGAGTATTTTTGAATTTTCGCAGATAACGGTTCTGTTCGTAATTATAAACAGAATATCCACCAGTTGGGTAAATCATGCATTTGAGCATCAATATTCTGGTATCATTGAAATTGAATTTGCTCTTACTGTCCAAAAGCTTCGTGGAGTATGTTTTCAAACTTCCGCTTTTATAGGTAGGTATTGTTATGTCATCAGAATAATAGCCATACCAGTCGTCCAGCCATGTCGGAGAGTCTGGAAGCGAGGCTGTACTATCTTCTCCATAGTATTGAAAAGTATATTCTCCTTCACTTGAGAGCCAGATTTTTTTCAATAGACATTGAGGACCAAACTGTTTGTATGACAGGCTGCAACTTCGGACTTGGCGATTGTTGACATTATTGACTATAATGGATATGAGTTTATTGTCGTCATATGCAAAGTGAATTGTGGCCCGATCAGGAATCGTTATTTTCGAGATATTACTCTGATAAAGAGTGTTCTTGACGGTTCCTTCTTTGTACATCCCGCAATCATGCCAAGATTCATGACGCTCGCCGGATGCCTCACTAACTGTTAACGCATCTACGCAAATAGCTTTGTTTTCTATTTCTGTCGAGAACTCTGGACCGTATTCAAACTCAGCAGTCATGCCATTTTGAGTTTCAATTTTCGTTAACTTCCAACAAGAAATACTGTTTTCGCTTTCAGGAGAGTAGCCTTGATATCCCCAGTCGCTCGAACTCGTGTGAGTATCGATGTCTTTGAAGGTATAGGTATTGCCATCTCCCATGGTGATTTTAAAGGATGATAGGAGAGGAGACGCAACGTTATAATTATATATAATTCTCAATTCGCCTACGGGGCTATTCGAATTGATAACAATGCATTCAGGACCGTCGCCAAGTATAAATGTTCCTTTGATGCCCATGAAATCGAAATGATACAAGTCTGACTCCACCTCGAATTTTTTTGTGCTTTCATGGTTGTCTATCTCTTCTTGAAAAAGAATGAATTCGCGGCCGATTTCACCAGAATATGCGAAATCCATAGCTTTTAATACCTTTGAAGAAACCGTCCTCGCACCAAAACCGAATATATTTATATTGGTTTCGTTATAGTATGCACTGATCATGTGCTTTAATGTGTTGTGTCCTAAACCTGCACGTGATGCGATTCTAAAAACGTCATCTATTTTTCCGGCGCCACTATTCTTGTTCGCATACACTCTGTCTGTAGCTTCATCGGGAATTCCTCTTATTTCGCGGGTTATGATACCTCCAACGTTCAGATTCCATCCCAAACCTACAACGCCAGAAGGCTGGTTTGGTTTGTATCCATTTCCGTAATATGCAATCTTTACAGGAATGTTGAAATACCTGTCAGTATAATTGTATATATCAATTGAATATGAAGCGGAGCCTGTGTACAGATCGGCACTTCCGCCTTTATAGCGAGTCATGCTATAGACATCAGGAAGCAAGGGGTCAAATTGACCCTCCGGAATAGGCGTCCCATGTGCATATTCTTGTATGCTCTGGTCTGAATCTTGGGACCAAAGCGGCGAACTACCAAATAATGTCAGAATGACAATCAGTAGAGTTGTGCGTTTCATAAGTAGGTTATTGGCTTGTTCAAGTGTTGAATATCAGTTCTTATACTATGTAGTCAGAAAGGTAGAAAATAAAACTAAGATTTCAAACTACGAAACATCATGGTTTAATCCACGGGGGCAAAAAGGGCTGATTTGCACCCGTGACAACATCACAATGGCACGACGGGGGCAAAATGGCTGGATTTGCACACGTGAATCCAACGACGGGGGCAAAACCCCACGATTCGCACACGTGAGGAACAATGTGAAGGACGACGGGGGCAAAAAGGCTGAAGTCATTATAAAGACCGATAAGGTTTCTGATGTAGGCCGAATATTCAACGGCGTAGAGAATGGCTTGAAGGGGCCTGCAAAAGTAAAACTCATCTATTACATAGATAAAGGCTGGGTCGTAGAGGACTGCGACCTCTAAGGAAGCGTCTTCTGCACATACTTTTCGGATATCAGGGCTCCGTGTCGCGGGATAGCGATATCGGAGCCTTTTACGGCTTCAAGACATTTATTTTCAAGTGACGGGATAATGCTGTAAATTTGCAAAGAATATAGACTATTGAAGAGACAATGAAGAATGTCATAACATTGGAGGCAATCGACCCGATCGAGATATATGGGGCAGGAAACAAGATATTGGAAGAATTCTGTTCTTATTTTCCCGGACTGAAGGTGGCGGCGCGTGGAAATCAGATAATACTGGACGGTTCGCCGGCACAGATTGAGCAGTTCGGGAACAAGCTCGAAGAACTCATAGAGAGGAGGAAGCACAAGATGAACCTCACCAAATTCGATGTGGAGGACATCTTCGACGGCGAGACTTCTCCGGACAGTTTTACGCTGAACGGAGATGCGGTAATCGTGCACGGAACTGACGGCAAGCCCATCAGAGCCAGAAACCAGAGACAGCAGGAGATGGTCAAATCCTATTTTCTCAATGACCTCACTTTCGCGGTGGGACCCGCCGGAACCGGAAAGACATACATAGCCATAGCATTGGCAGTCAGGGCATTGAAAAACAGGGAAATCAAGCGGATCATCCTCACCCGTCCTGCGGTGGAGGCCGGCGAGAGACTCGGATTCCTGCCCGGAGACCTGAAAGACAAGCTGGATCCGTACCTTCAGCCGCTTTACGATGCGCTCGGGGACATGATTCCGGTCAAGAAACTGCAAGAGTTCATGACTGACGGGACCATACAGATAGCGCCATTGGCATACATGAGAGGCCGCACGCTGGACAAGGCCTGCGTAATCCTGGATGAGGCGCAGAACACCAACCTCGGCCAGCTGAAAATGTTCCTTACCAGAATGGGCACAAATGCCAAATTCATTGTCACAGGCGACGCCAGCCAGGTGGACCTTCCGAAAAAGGAAGACTCCGGACTCCTCCGTGGCATTTCACTGCTGAAAGACCTCAACGGGGTCGGCACCATATTCTTCACCAATGAAGACATCGTGCGTCACCCGCTGGTCACCAAGATCGTCAAAGCATTCGACAATGCAAAAAATGAGGAATAGCGAAAAAATCACTACATTTGCAAGATGATGCGCAATTCCGCCGGCATGGCAGGATCTATGCAAATCTTGTGACATATATGAAACGAGTATTATCCGCAATATCCAAGATATGGTTTCCGGCATTGGTTGTCGGAATAGTTGCCGTACAGAGTTTCGCATCCGATTTTTCAAGAGCAATGGCTTCACGCGGGGCTGAGGCATCCCGTGACACCGTCATATACAGCAACAACATCTTCACCAAGTTCAGATCTGAATATGAACGGGCCCGTGAGGACTCCATGTCATTCGAACTGATGTCCGGCGACTCGAACGAAGTCGTCATCACGGCAAGAGACACGATGAAAGTTCCTGATTCATTGCGCTTTACAGACCCATTCAGATACAAGTACTATGTCGCCATCAAGGACTCTCTCATGCACGTGATCGTCAGAGACTCCCTGAAAAATGCCGGCGACAGCATCGATTGGCCGAAACTGGACTCCCTGTACAAGATAGATTCCACGGAAACGGCGATACGCAAGTTCAATGAATGGTATGCCTCGCTCGACAAGGCAGCCCGCAAGAAATACGACTTCGAGCAGAAGATGAAGGCCCGCCAGGTGATGATAGACAGCATCCTGAACGCCAAGGACAGCCTGCTCGCCATAAGGGACAGTATCAGGGAGAACACGCCGAGAATCCTGGAGACGTTCGCGGTGCCTGATTCATTGTACTACAAGAGGATATTGACCTGGAACAAAGGAAGTTACTTCAATGACGTACACCTTCAGAAGCTGGACACGTCCTACAACTACAGGTTCAATGACTATCCGTTCTACCGCGAGGATGTAAACGTCTCATATCTCGGCATAGTCGGTTCTGCCACACAGTATTACGACTTTTTCAAGAGAAAGAGCGCGGAGGGCGTGACGTTCTACACTCCGTATGAATGTTACAGCTACAACCCGTACTCCCTTCCTTTCTACAATACCAAGACCCCATATACGGAACTTGCATACTGGGGAACATTGTTCGCAAATGAGGAGAGGGCGGAGAACAATCTGCACATAATGACGACGCAGAACATCCTGCCGTCATGGAACTTCACATTGGAATACGACAGGTTCGGTGCGAACGGCATGCTCGAAAACGAAAGGGTGGACAACAGGACATTTGCCGCTTCGACGAACTTCACAGGCAAGAAATACCTTGCCCACGCCGGCTACATCTACAACAAGATGGACAAGGGCGAGAACGGCGGAATCGTGGACAATTTCTGGATCAGGGACACCACGGTCGGCTCCAGGGAAATCGACGTGAGGCTGAAGGACGCCTCGACATTGATAAAGAAGAACACAGTATTCCTCGACCAGACATACAGGATTCCGTTCACATTCATCCGCAAGCTGCAGGAAAAGAAGGTCCTCAAAAAGGAACAGATGTACAGGGACAGCGTGATGGCTACCGGAGACAGCATCGCCATCATCAGGATGGAGGAGCTGCTTCAGGCCAAGGCGGACGAGCGGGCGGAGGCTTCGGCGAAAGACACGCTGGACACCGACCTCACGACCGCGTTTATCGGACATTCTAGCGAATACTCCACATACCGCAAGATATACAAGGACAAAATAAGTGCTGATGACACGAACGCACGGGACCTGTACAACGGAAAGTTCTACCTGAATCCTTTGGAATCCGCTGACTCCCTGAGAGTCATGAAATTTGAAAACAAAGTGTTCATCAAACTCCAGCCGTGGGCAGACGACGCCATCGTATCGTCCATCAACGCCGGTATCGGAGACAAGTTGCTGAACTACTATATGTTCACCCCCGACAGTTACCTCAAGAAGAAGGGCGGAAACGTGGTATGGAACTCAGCATACCTGTACGGCGGCGTCAAAGGCCAGTTCAAGAACTATTTCCACTGGGACGCCGACGGATTCTACACCTTCGCGGGAAAGGAAATCAATGACTTCGGAATCAATGCCAATATGGGATTCAACATCTACCCTTTCAGGCGCTACAAGAAGAGTCCGATGTCATTCAACATACATTTCGAGACGACACTCGACGAGCCTGACTACTATCAGCAGCACTATTATTCGAACCATTACAAATGGGACAATGATTTCTCGAAGATTTCCGACACCAGACTTACAGGCTCGTTCTCGATTCCGCATTGGAACTTCGACGTGACAGCCGGCTGGTCTCTGTTGAAGAACCACGTATATTACGACGGCATGGCGATGGCAAGACAATGCACCGACGCCATCAGCGTATTGAAGATAGGGGTAACCAAGAACTTCAAGCTCAAGGGCCTGCACTTCGACAACAGGGCATTGTTCCAGATATCTTCGAACGACGATGTCATTCCGCTTCCTATGGTCGCTATCAATGCGCGGTGGTACTGGCAGTTCAATGTCGTGAAGAAAGTGATGCAGATGCAGATAGGTGCCAATGTCACCTACACCACCAAGTGGTACGAGCCGGGATACAGCCCTGCGCTCGGCATGTTCTACAACCAGAAAGTCGAAAAATACGGCAACTGCCCTTATATAGATGCTTTCGTGAACATCCAGTGGAAGAGGGCCTGCATATTCGTTAAGGTGATCAATGTCAATATGGGCTGGCCTCTGGACAGCGCGGACTACTTCAGCGCACACGGCTACATAAGGCCACAGAGGGCATTCAAGATCGGCATCTACTGGCCATTCTATATACAGCCGTCCAAGAACAAGGCGGTCAGCGGAGGCAGTTCATTGGGAGGCGGCTCATCAAATTCAGAGGGCTCAGGCTCTTCTGGCGGGTTAGGAGGAGGACTCGGCGGATTCGGAGGAGGATTCGGAGGCGGTTCAGGAAGAAGCGCCACACAAAATACATTTTAGGAACTGACCGTGAGGGACATTTCCTGAAAACAACAACACTGAAACTATGAAGATATCCAAGAAACTCAAGGTTGTTCTGAAATATCTCATTCCTACCGTCATAGTGATGGTGGGGGTTCCCCTGTTGCAAAGAACAACCAGCAGACGCGAGCCTTTCGAGAAGGACACGCTTCGCTGCGTGATAGGCATAAAGAATTCTCCGTCAATGAGATATGCGGTCGGATACAACTACGAAATGCTTCAGCTTTTCGCCTGGCAATTGGGCAAGAATACCGACATCATGCTCGGAGGTAAAGAGTACATCGACTCACTCAAGAACGGAGCCGTGGACATAGTGGTGATGCCGTTCGACGACTCGCTGATTTTCGACCAGAGCGTTTTCGCGTCAATCCCGCTTGCTGACAGCAGTTCGTGGCTTGTCCATGGACGTCTCCGCCCAGAACATTATGAAGTGAACCATTGGCTATCGACATTCAACATCACTGACGAGCATAAAATCATCAAGGGACGGTTCTCACCGGGATACGAACCTTACCGACGACTGAGAAAGGGATGGACCTACAGGACATTGAGCCCTTACGATGACCTCATCAGGAAATACTCGGCAGAACTCGGCTGGGACAGGACAATGCTGACCGCACTCATCTGGCAGGAGTCACAGTTCCACATCGAAGCCCAGTCGCGAAGAGGAGCCGTGGGCCTTATGCAGCTGATGCCGCGTACTGCCGACAGATTCCAGGCGGACAATCTCCTGGACCCGGAAGTCAGCATCAGGACCGCCGTCACCTATCTCAAGCATCTTCAGAACATGTTTCGGCCATATGCTTCTGACAGACAGGAACTTATGAAGATTACACTTGCAGCATACAATGCAGGGGAAGGCAGGATAAAGGACTGTATGAACTATGCGGCATCAATAGGGGCGCCTCACAGCAGATGGGAAGACATAGTGGCCGTGATTCCGGACATGAGAGAAGACTCCATCCTGGAGGCGGACACTGTAAAGCTCGGAAAATTCCAGGGTTACGAAACCATAAACTATGTAGAAAAGCTCACGAACCTGAGCCGGACATTCGCAGCGATTTCCGGAACGAAATCCTCATTTGGCTCGGGAACTACTGGGCACGGACCGTCTTCGCCGGATCCACTCCCGACACGAAAAGACACGGCAGCAGCAGAAACAGCATCATCGCCAGATAAGAAATGATGTCCGCCACCAGCACGAGGACTATGTCAATATGGACAGGCACAAAGGACACGAAATAGTTTTCAGGATTAAGACTTATCAGATGAGTGGTGCCCTGCACAAGACAGAACAGCAGCGCCACGACATTTCCTATGACCATACCCCTGATGACTGCGGAGGATGCCACTTTAAGGAAAACGGCTGCGATGGAGCGGTCCGTCATTCCGACTGACTTGAGGGTTCCGATAGCGGAGATGTTGCGGAAAAGCATTATCAGGAGCGAAGAAATCATATTGACTCCCGCCACCAGGATCATCAGTATCAGGACGAAATACACATTGAAGTCGATCAGCTCTATCCAGGAGAAGATTTCAGGATACATGTTCAGGGCCGACGACGCTACCACGGTATCTTCGTCTTCAGGCGTGTTGAAAAGCACTCTCGCCCCCACTTCCTGAGTCATTTCCCTCAGCAATACAGGATCACGGTATTTGTCTTCGAGTCTGATCTCAATCGCAGACACCTCGTCAGGACTCCAGCCGTTCAGTCTCTGCATATCCGAAAGACCGGTGATTATCAGCAGTTTGTCGTCACTGCCGAGCACGTCCTCATATACCGACTTGATGTGAAACTTTCTCGCCTTGACCTTTTCACCAATGAAATATGCAGTAAGGTCGTCACCTGCATTGACTCCCAAAATAGCTGAAAGCCTCTGAGGAATGCTGGCGGAAAGGCTGTCTCCCCCGTCCGGCACACCCTTGAAAAGGACGCCGTGGATATTATCATCTGTCTTTACGATTCCGGCCCTGTAAACTGCAGGGACAATGGAGGCCACGCCTTCGAGCGAGTCTATTGACGGGATATACGAGGCGTCCGAGCGGACCGGTGAAGATTCATTGACATAATTCAAATCCGGAGACGTCAGTCTGATATCTCCGGATATTGATGCGATTCCGCTGCGAAGTTCCTTCCGGAAACCGGAAGAGACTGCTACAGAAATAATTATGACGAAAGAGGCGATGGCCGTAGTAGCCACCGCGATCTTTCCTTGGAACTTAAGTTTCCGTGATATGAATCCGGAAGCGTTCACTACCAGATATGTACACGTTCGCTCTCAGGCCTGTACATAGGGTCGCCTTCCTTGATTCCGAATGCATCGAAGAATGTCTGGAAGTTGCGAAGTGAGACATTGACCCTGTTCTCTGCGAGAGAATGCACATCGAGTTTCGTAAGTCTCTCTTTCTCAGCGTCTCTGATGTTGGTCGCCCACACGATACCGTATGAAATGTAGAAACGCTGCTCAGGAGTGAAGCCGTCGATGAGGCCCGGGCGGTTTTTCTGAATCGCTTTTTCCATAGCTGAATATGCTATGCTGAGTCCGCCGTGGTCGCCGATGTTCTCGCCTACGGTAAGCCTGCCGTCTGCCTTGAGGCCAGGAAGAATCTCCACCTCGTCAAACTGGGAGACAAGCACATTTGCCTTCTCGTCGAATTTGGCAGCATCTTCAGCTGTCCACCAGTTCACCTTGTTTCCGTTCTTGTCGAAAAGACGTCCCTGGTCATCGAAACCGTGAGACATTTCATGTCCGATAACGACGCCGATTGCACCATAGTTCACAGCGTCGTCAGCATCAGGATTGAAGAACGGCGGCTGAAGGATGGCAGCAGGGAAACAGATTTCATTGGAAGTCGGATCATAATATGCATTGATGGTCTGAGGAGTCATTCCCCACTCTGACCTGTCGGTCGGTTTGCCGAGCTTGGCCATGTTGTCGGCAATGCTCCAGCAGCTTGCTGCCCTGAGGTTTTCGTAATATGACAATGCAGGGTCCACATTGAGTGTAGAGTAATCTTTCCACTTGTCAGGATAGCCGATCTTCACTGTAAATGCAGAGAGTTTCTCACGTGCCTTCACCTTTGTGGAATCGCTCATCCAGTCGAGATTGTCGATATGCTCGCCGAGAGCGTCCTGAAGGTTCTTCACGAGCGTGAGCATCTTCTTCTTGGATGACTCAGGGAAATATTTCTCCACATACATCTTGCCGACAGCCTCGCCAAGAATGCTGTTAGGAACTCTCATTGCCCTTTTCCATCTCGGTTTCTGCTGGGTGACACCTGTCATCTGCTTGCTGAAGAAGTCGAAGCTTGCATCATAGAAGTCATCGCTGACAGCACCGCAGGCATCCTGTATGAGCTGGCCTGCAAGGTAGTCTTTCAGGACATTGATGTCAGCCTCCGCGAAATATTTGGAGAAGGCTTCGAAGAATGAAGGCTCGCAGACCACGAGCTTGTCCTGGTCGGCAATGTTTCTTGCAGCGAAATATGAAGTGAAGTCAAATCCGTCGTATGCTTTTTCAAGAGCCGGAGTATTGGTAGGATTGTAGATCTTTTCCATATCCCTTTCCTGAACCCTGGTCCATGATGCTGTGGCGATCTGAGTCTCCACGTCGAGTGCATTGGCAGCAGCCTTTTCCGGCTCAGGAACTCCTGCAAGGCCGAATACACGGGTAAGGAAATTGAGATATCCCTGTTTGATTTCAGCGCTGGCCGGATCGAGATAGTAATCCCTGTCACCGATTCCCAGGCCGGACTGCGTGAGATACAGAATCTGCATATCGCTGTTCATCAGGTCTGCCATCACGAATGCTCCGAAGAAAGGAGAAAGACCTTCATTGTGCATGTCGGCAACAAGTTTCACGAGGGAAGCCTTGTCATTGACAGCATAAACCTGGTCGAGATATTTCTGGACTGGGGCGAATCCTTCCGCATTGAGGCGGGCAGAATCCAGGCCCATCTTGTAGATGTCGGAGATTTTCTGCTCGACTGTGCCCTTGGCCGTCTTCATTTCAGTCATTTCCTTGAACAGTTCGTTCAGTCTGTTTTCAGTATTCTCATTGAGAATGTCGAATGAACCGAAGCGTGCGTATTCCGGCTTGAGAGGGTTGTTCTTCTGCCAGCCGCCCGTAGCGTACTGATAAAAATCCACTGCCGGAGAGCAGGTCGTATCCAAATCGGACAGATTGATGGCAGGAACTTTCTCACGGTTTCTGTCTGCACATCCCATAACCATTGCCGCAGAAGCCATAATCATTGTAAATCTGGTGATTCTGTTCATAATTTCAGAAATCAAATTGTTAATAAAATTTTCGGCGCAGGTCAATGCCGATGGGGGCCAATGCCGACGCCAATTTGCGAAGTTAGTAATTTTATCCGATATTTGCCCGCTACATTTTTATCCAAAAACAACGGAAATGAATAAAGAGAACATAAAAAACATCTTCGCAAGATACCTGACCGGCACGCTCGGACTGGTACTCGTGGCAATAGGCGTCGCCCTGTCCATAAAGTCAGACCTCGGCACTGCGCCTATTTCATGCCCACCCTATGTAGTTTCAATGTGCGGCCACTTCGAACTCGGCGGATTCACCATCGGCACCGTGGGCCAGTACACAATGCTTATGCACTTGATTTTCATCTTGTTGCAGATGGCATTGCTCCGCAGCAAATTCAGGCTCGAAAACCTCATGCAGATTCCGGCAGCCATCGTTTTCGGCCTGCTTACCGACCTGTCCATCGCCGCGTTCGGCTGGATCGAGGCGGGGACTTACGGCATGAAGATAATCCTCATGTGCCTGTCCATCGTGATTACGGCATTGGGCATCAGCCTGGAAGTGGAAGGCAAGGCCTGGATGCTGGCGGGCGAGATGACGGTAGCGGCGGTCGCCGATTCTTTCAATGTCAAATTCAGAAACGCCAAGATATTCTTCGACGTCTTCCTGGTAGTGATTGCAGCAGCCATCGCGTGGTTCTGCTTCGGCAGTGTCCTGGGCAACGGTTCCGAAAACGTGATCCGCGAGGGAACCATCATGTCGGCCCTGCTCACAGGCGTATGTATGAAATTCACCGACAGACTCACAAAACGGATTCTGCCGGCGAAACTTTCAGCGAGACTGAAATAATTATTTCTTGATACTGAGGGCCTCCAGACGGGCCTTTGCAGATAACCTTTCGTTCTCTGAGTCAGAGTACTTCACGAGCAGCGGAAGGTATTTCTTTTCAAGTTTGGTATTGGACGTGTTGCGTGCAAGAAGTATCATATTCTTGATGGCAGTAATGTCGTCCTGCTTGATTTTCAGCACTTTATTGTAATACTTGGCAGCCTGTTTGTAGTCGTGCTTGACTACGAGCCAGTATGACCCCACATTGTCCAGATACAGGACATCGGACGGATGGTAAGACAGCATCGTCTCGGAAATTTCCTTGAACGCCTCATAGGAAACCGGCGTGGCGTACTTGAAAAACAGGAAGCAATACTCCTGGATGGCAGCGCTGAAAAGTTCCTCGTCCACCTTTTCGTATCCCGGATACACCCAATTCGGATGCTGGGTTTCATTGTAGATGATGAGCGACTTCAGGTTCGACAGCGCCATGTCAGGACTCTCCTTCTCATATCCTGTCAATGCAGCGACTTTCAGGAATCTCAAATCCAGCCTGTCAGGATTCAGCTGAATGGCTTTTTCAATGGATTTCTGCGACATTCCGAACAGCTCGTCATCATAATCCGTCACCTGAAAATAATTCACAGGATTGCCCAATGTGTCTTTCAATGTCAGCACAGGCTTTTCGCCGAGGAATTTTTCCTGCGGTTTGGCCACCACAGCAGAAGACTGCGACTTGGAAAAATAATATGTGAACTTTCCGAGCAGCATATCTGCATCATCCGGATAAGCGGCCTCCCACTTGTCAAGCAATGTCTCGATTCCCACTCCAGAAGGTCCGAGTTTGGATACGAGCAGCTGATAACGCTCATTGAACTCTTTCGATGAAGGCGTCTGTGCCACAGCCGTAGCTGCAGCAAGAACAGACACTGCCAATGTCAATAATTTTCGCATAACTTTCAAATATTCATACGGATACGCCTTCCCTGCGGATGCAGATTGTTGCAGCGGTTTCCGAGATTTTTAACAAAACCGAGCGGGTGCCCCAGATAAGTGACAAGGACAATGCCCTTTTCGGCTCCCGTCAATGTCAATGAATCCTTGTGCAGGAAGGCAAGTGCCTGCTCTTTAGTCAGTTCCGCCTCCACAAACGCTCCCCTTTCCAATATCGACGACAGCGCAAGATCCGCATCCGGGACAATGTCTTTTCCTTTCAACTGCCCCACGGCTACTCCGCGCAGCAGCGGCCTGAGGCCTTCAAGAGATTTGATTTCAGAGTTCAGATGTTCCGGGACAGCGACTATCATATTCCCTCTCAAGGTCAATGTTACAGGAACATTGAACCAGCTTTTTATTTTCTTCGCGGCATCGGCCGGCACAACTTGTTTCTTGTCAGCCTTTTGCGCAGATGATACAGGTGACGGGGCAGACGAGGTCTTCATCAGTGCCGAGCAATACTGTCCTTCACCTTCCACGAAGCCGGGAACAAGCGACACACCATGCTCTGTCCGTATCAGCCCCTTATATTCAGATCCGACATTCACGACTTCCGCACCAAGTTCTTCGGCTGTCCATGCGACATTCCCGTCGTTCTCATATTTATTGAATGTGCAGGTAGAATATATAAGGTATCCGTTTTCAGACAGGGCCGGCCACACATCAGCCAAGATCCTTCGCTGACGGGCTGAACACAACTCCACATTGGCCTCAGACCACTGGGCTAGCGCCTCTTCATCCTTCCTGAACATACCTTCACCCGAGCAAGGCACATCAGCGACAATGATGTCAAACCATCCGCCAAGTGACGCGAAAGCTTTCGGGTCCACGGAGGTAACCACCACATCGGGGTCGCCCCAGATACCGGCATTGTCTGAAAGCACGGCGGCCCTCTGCTTCATTATCTCATTGGATACCAACAGATAGGAACCGATGCCGGACATTCTCAGGGACGACAGTATATCAGTGGTCTTGCCGCCAGGAGCCGCGCACAGGTCCAGAACCCTCAACGGTCTTTCTTTCGGCAGAGCACCTTCTACCGACATCTTCTTCAGAACCTGCCGGAACACTTCGCCCACGAACATTGCCGAAGAATCCTGAACGTAATAGCATCCGCCATGCATCAGCGGGTCCAATGTGAACACCGGGCGTTCGCTGAGAAACCAGCCGTATCTGTTCCATAGAACAGGTTTCACCGGCATTGAAAAGAAATCCGAGACCGATTCAGGGGTAGGAGCGTCGATTTTGGCAGGATTCATCCTCACAGACACCGAAGCCGGGAGCGACAATGCTTCCAGGGCAATTCCTGCATTGTCCTTCCCTATCGCCTCCTCCAGATAATCCGCGAATTTCCCTTTAGATTCCATTGGCTCTGACTACCTGCCGGCAAATTTTGAAGGGTCGAATCCTTCCGGGAACATGGACGGGTCAATGTCCTCCGGCATTTTTCCTTCAGACATGTCCGCAACGGTATCCACCATCTTGTCCACCACGGACTGGAGTTTGGAGCCGAGGACCATCTTCATCATGAAATTCAGGTCCGCAGTTATGTCGATATGGAAGTCGGTGCTGTCCGGATTACCGCCATCAGCATCGAAATGGATATTCACATTGAACTGGAAAGGTGCGCCGTCATCCTTATATGTTATACGGGAATACGGGACGCGTTCAGCCACGCGGACACCGACATTGAACCCCTGCACAGTGGCCCGGAGCGAGTCGAAATCAGCCTCGATGTCTTTCCGCTTGTCTTCCGGAAGCATCGCCACGAAGTTTCGCATGTCGGAGAACGGCATATAGAGCATATATGGTGCTCTGGCTACGATTCTATGTTTACTTTTGATTTCCATGACACTTTGTTTTAGATACCTTGGTCCGACTATTTTCCCCACTCTGAAGGATTCTCTCTCCACTCGTGAAGAAGAGACTTCGCGGCAGATGAAATATATCCTGTCTCACTGGCCACGTCCACCAACGCCGAATAGTTGGAAAGGGTGTCCAGCCGAACTTTGTCTTCCTCGAAACGCTGTGCCGCCAAATCAAATCCATAAGTGAATATGGCGACCATGCCGAGCACTTGGGCACCGGCATCGCGGAGAGCCTTGACGGCAGCCAGACTGCTCATTCCTGTAGAAATCAGATCCTCGATGACGACAACTTTCTTTCCCGGAGCGAGTTCACCTTCTATCTGTGAACCTGTACCGTGGTCTTTCGGCTTCGGACGCACATAGACGAACGGTTTCTGCATCCTGTCGGCGGCCAGTACTCCATGGGCAATGGCTCCTGTAGCCACGCCAGCGACCACTTCAGCCTCCGGATACAGTTCCATGGCCTTGTCAGCAAGCCATTGTGCCACCTGTGCCCTGAGTTCCGGATGAGAAAGGATTCTGCGGTTGTCACAATATATAGGAGAATGCCAGCCTGAAGCCCATGTGAACGGTTCCTGCGGACGCAGAAGGACTGCCTTTATATCCATAAGGGCCTTGGCCAATTTCTTGTCAATAGAAGTTTCCATATTTGAAAAAATGTTTTGTTTTACAAAATTAGTAAAATTTTAACTATTACCACGACTGCTATGACGCGGTCAGGAACACCTCTTTGATGGAAGGATAGGTATTCTTGAGGAACGGCGGCAGGCTGGATTTGGCCACCCATGCGGCCTTGGTGATGTCCTCCTCAGTCTGGGGAGTGAGGTCCAGAGGCTTCAGATAGTACATCCTGTACCACCAGGTATGCTTCAGATGCCAGATTCCGTTTCTTTTATAACAATGGTCTGTCACGCAGATGAGGTCGCCCAGGCTCAGGTCATCCACGCCTGTCTCCTCCTGAACCTCCCTCAGAGCTGTCACCTTTATATCCTCTCCTGCTTCCTGATGCCCTTTCGGCAAGTCCCAAAGCCCGTCACGCTTGATGAGCAGGTAATCCCCTCTCCTGTTCTCGACCAGGCCGCCTGCCGCATTGACCTCGCGGAACTCTCCGCAGATCTTCTTGTAGCAATCCTCCGGCTCTGCCGACGGAATATAGATTTTTTCCAATGTGGAGGAAAGTTCGAACATCTCCACAAGGGCCGAAATGTCCGAAGGCTGCTTGAAATGGAATTCCACTGCATTCGGGTCTGACAATGTCGCCTCTTCCGGCCTGCAGATTATGATTGTCCTTCTGTCAAAGTATATTTTATGCATAATATCTGAACTGTCTTACAAACTTACAAAAAAGATGATGTCATCTGAAACAAACTTGATTTTTTTTCGTATATAATCATAGTTTGACTTAATTAAAGAAGATGAAATTATCACAGTTTCAATTTCCCGTGTCGTTGAAGAATGACATTGCGCACGAGCCCACGGGAAAATGGCGCGACGAGTGCCGAATGATGGTTCTCCACAAAGACACTGGAGAGATAGAGCACAAGATATTCAAGGACATTACAGATTATTTCGGAAAGGGTGACACTTTCGTGCTCAACGACACAAAGGTTTTTCCCGCAAGACTGCTCGGCAAGAAAGAGAAAACTGAAGCCGACATCGAAGTGTTCCTTCTGAGGGAACTGAACAAGGAGCAGCGTCTGTGGGACGTTATCGTGGAACCTGCAAGAAAAATCAGAATAGGAAACAAACTGTACTTCGGAGACAACAGCCTTGTCGCAGAAGTCATTGACAATACCACTTCTCGCGGAAGGACTCTCCGTTTCCTTTACGACGGCAAGTACGAGGACTTCAAGCAGACATTGTTCTCATTGGGCGAAACTCCTGTTCCTAAATGGGTGAAGGAGAAGGCCACGCCTGAGGACAAGGTGAATTACCAGACCATATTTGCCGCTCACGAAGGTGCCGTGTCAGCTCCTGCTGCCGGTCTTCATTTCAGCCGCGAGCTGTTCAACATGATGATTCTCAAGGACATAAACAAAGCCTTCATCACGGAGCACATGGGCATCGGTTATTTCCGCAAGGTGGATGTGGAAGACCTTTCCAAACACAAGATGGATTCTGAAAGGCTGATCATCACCCCTGAGGCTGTCGAAATCATCAACAAGACCAAGCGTGAAGGCCACAAGGTACTGGCTGTGGGCGTGACTGTGATGCGTGGCCTCGAGACATACGTCACCACAAATGACGAGGTGCAGCCTTATGACGGATGGACCAACAAGTTCATTTTTCCTCCGTACAGATTCGCGATACCTGATGCCATCGTTTCCAATTTCCATCTTCCGGGTTCGACAATGCTTATGGCAGTTGCAGCTTTCGGCGGATATGACTTGGTGAAGAAGGCCTACGAGACCGCGCTTGAGGAAAAATACAAGTTCGGACCTTATGGTGACGCGCTGCTGATAATTTAAAAATCGTAAATCGGATTTAAAAATTGTAAATTCTGATTTAAAAATCGTAAATCCGGATTTAAAAATTATCTGCAAAATTTAAGAATCGTAAAAATTTGTGGCTTTCCCGATGTGGGAAGGCCACTTTTTTTGTCTGTTGTGCGCGGACATTCATAACTTTGGAGAAAACCGTATCACACTATGACGTACGAAAAACCGGAAGAATTGGCACCGTGGTGTGCATTGAACAGAATTTTCGGATTCTCTCCGAAGACAGGGGCTCTTCTGACAGAGCATTTTTCGGGAGCGGCGGGAGTTTTCCGCGCCTGCAGGGAGGAGCTGTCGGCATTGCTCGGAAAAAGCTCCGTTCATCTCAGTCAGATCAATGACAAGGTGCTGGGTGAGGCACTCAGGGAAATGGAAGACCTTCTGGGGAGAGGCTACAGGTTCATCTGCATTGACGACGACAGATATCCGGCTCTTCTGAAAGACTGCGAGGACCCGCCCATCGGATTATATCTCAAGAGTGACAGTTCTCCGGAAGAAGTATTCGGTTACGGCCCCGCAGTCGCCATAGTCGGGACCAGGGACATCAGCAGCTACGGAAAGGAAATATGCATCAGACTGGTCAAGGCATTGGCCCGTGCAGAGGTCAAGCCAATGATTGTCAGCGGATTGGCTATCGGCACAGATATAACGGCGCAGATTGCGGCATTGGAGGGCGGACTCCCGACATTGTCTGTTATGGCTACCGGTATCGAGGAAGTCTATCCTTTCAGGCACGGATGGGCAGCGGAAAGAATATGCAAAGCTCCACATAGCGGACTGATTACGGATTACCCTCCGGGCACGGTTCCGAAAGCCATAAACTTCCTGAGACGGAACAGGATAATCGCCGGGATAAGCAGGATGACCATACTGATAGAGTCCAAATCGAAGGGCGGCGGACTCATGACGTGCAGGCTCGCAAATTCCTATAACCGGGAAGTTTATGCTGTCCCGGGAAGGCTGGACGATCCGTGCTCGGCAGGATGCAATTCTCTGATAAAGAGCCATATGGCTGAAATAGTCAATAATATTGACGAGTTCGTGGAGTCACTCGGGTTCGGGAGAGCGGGAAAGGGCAAAGCCAGTGACATCAAATCATTGGTCTATCAGAAATACCTGGAAAGCGAAGGCGGGGAAGAAGCGGAGAGGATGTCGGTAATCGCGGATATTGTCAGGCAGAACAGGGATATTCTTCCGGAGGAGTTATGCTCGTTCACGGACATTCCGTACAGCAAGATGGCTGAGTACATCGGCAAGATGGTCTGCGACGGCATCATTGTCACGGATCTCCTGCAGAGGTGTTCCGTGAATCCGGAAATCCTGTGAACCGCTTTCCTTTTATCACGGCTTTTCCTATCTTTGCAGAGTTTGATGGTGAGAACAATGGTGGTAAAATATATAGACACGCACGCACACATATACGATGAGGCTTTCGACGGAGAGGAGGAGCAGGTCATCGCTCGGGCACTTGAAGCCGGCGTAGGACTGATTTTCCAGCCGGACGTGGACAGTTCCGAGAGACAGCGCATGTTCGATCTCGGGAAAAGGTTCCCTGATGTGCTCAAGAATATGGCAGGCCTCTATCCGGGCTCCGTAAAAGAAGACTGGGAAAGCGAGGTGGAGGCAGTGGAACAGGCTGCATTGGCCCACGGAGTCATAGCAATCGGCGAAATCGGTCTGGATTACCATTACTCCAAGGACACTGCCCAAATCCAGAAACGCGCCCTGAAGGCACAGCTTGAACTCGCGTCCAAACTGAATCTGCCTGTCAATATTCATGAAAGAGATGCCACAGAGGACTTTTTCTCCGTACTGGAGGAATGCAAGGGGCTCAGGATACAAGGCAACATGCACGCTTTCAGCGGAAGCAAAGAGACATTCTTACGCCTTCAGAAATATGGAGACTGGCTGGTGGGAATCGGCGGCGTGGTCACCTTCCGGAACGCAGGTGTCGCAGAATCCGTAAAGCACATTCCTCTGGACCACATCCTGCTGGAGACAGACGCACCGTACCTTACTCCGGTGCCTTACAGGGGCAAGAGAAACGAAAGTTCATATATTCCGCATATTGCAGAGAAAATCGCCGAACTGAAAGGCATAGGCATAGACGAGGTGGCGGAAACCACCACAGAGAATGCCTGCAGACTGTTCCACATAAGCTTGGACTGATTATGGAAAACAAACACGCAAATCACAGGAAAACGTCATTGCTGCTCATCTACACGGGCGGCACGATAGGAATGAAACAGGATGTCAATGACTTGACGCTCAAGCCGTTCGACTTCCGCCAGATACTTGACGAAGTACCTGAAATCGGCAAGTTCGCCGTAAAAATCGACAGTTTTTCCTTCGAACCGCCGATAGATTCATCCGATGTGGAACCTACCCTGTGGGTGAAACTGGCATCCCTTATAAAGGAAACGTATGATGACTATGACGGTTTCATCGTGCTTCACGGCACCGACACCATGGCCTACTCGGCCTCAGCATTGAGCTTTATGCTGGACGGACTCACCAAGCCGGTCGTATTCACGGGAAGTCAGCTTCCGATCGGCGTTCCGAGAACAGACGGCAGGGAAAATCTGATTTCCGCCGTGGAAATCGCCTCCGCGAAGAACAGTTCCGGACACCCTGAAGTGCCGGAAGTATGCGTATGTTTCGCGTCAATGCTGATCAGGGGAAACCGTGCCACGAAGGTCAATTCCGAAGGGTTCCGGGCATTCCAGTCCCCGAATTTTCCTCCTCTTGCGGAAGCCGGCATCAGCATCAGATACAACACTGAATATATCCGGAGGCCGAACGACTGGTATCAGAGCCTGACCATAAACACGAATCTGGACACACGGGTCTCAATATTGAAACTCCATCCGGGAATCACTCCTCAGGTAGTGAGGAACATCATCTGCGGAGAGGAGACAAGGGCTGTCATAATGGAAACCTATGGCTCCGGAAACGCTCCTTCATGCAAATGGTTCCTCGATATTCTGGAGGAGGCCCAGCGGATGGACAAGATCATAGTCAATGTGACTCAATGCCTTGCGGGCAACGTCAACATGAACATCTATGCGAACGGAAAGCATCTCGAGAAACGTGGCGTCATAAACGGCAGCGACCTGACTACCGAAAGCGCGCTCGCAAAACTGTTCTACCTGATGGGAAAAAGTCCTGACAATGAGTGGGTGAGGTCCATGATGGGCCACAATCTGAAAGGAGAAATATCTGAATAACTATTGCCAAATGAAAATAAATTGCTAAATTGCAACGGATTTCGGCAAGGTATATTGTGCCCCAATCAATTATGAAATTTTATAAACATTAATACTTAATTATTCAAACACACAAAAACAATTATGAAAAAGTTTTTCATGTTTTTGGCAGTAGCCGGCATTATGGCCGTATCTGCAAACTTCGCAGCTGCTCAGGAACAGGCAGCAGACGCAGCTGAGCCTGCTGCAACAGAGGCTGCAGCTCCAGCTAACGATCTGGCTGCTCTTACAGCTAACGCTCCTGAAGTTCCTCTTCATCAGCAGCTCAAGACAAAGTTCATCGAGGGTGGTCCTCTCTGGATGGCTCCTATCGCTCTCTGTCTTGTACTTGGTCTCGCTCTTTGCATTGAGAGAATTCTTTATTTGACATTCGCAAAGACAAACACCAAGAAACTCGTCGCTAAAGTTGAAGCAGCCCTTGCAGAAGGCGGTATCGAGGCAGCTAAAGATGTTTGCCGTGAGACCCGTGGTCCTGTTGCAAGCATTTTCTATCAGGGCCTTCTCCGTTATGAGGAGGGTGTAGATGTTGTCGAAAAGACCATCGTTTCTTATGGTTCAGTTCAGATGAGCCTCATGGAAGACGGCATGACTTGGATTTCTCTTTTCATCGCCCTCGCTCCATCTCTCGGATTCTTGGGAACAGTTGTCGGTATGATCCAGGCATTCGATGCTATCCAGGCAGCAGGTGACATTTCTCCTAACGTTGTCGCTGGAGGTATGAAGGTCGCCCTCATCACCACAGTGTTCGGTCTTATCGTAGCTATGATTCTTCAGGTGTTCTATAACTACATTCTCACCAGAATCGAATCACTCACAACTGATATGGAAGACTCTTCAATCTCTTTCGTTGACGTTCTCACAAAATTCGCTGCAAAGACTAAATAAGGATTTTCATAATGAAAAACATCAATAAAATATTCAAATGGCTGATGTGGCTGCTTTTTGCTGTCAGTGTCGGCATCCTCGTATGGGGCATGGTAAAGGGCTTCCCTACCAGCGCCGCACAGGGTGACAACGGTACAGTAAATGCACTTGTCTGCTGGTGCTACATTATCATCGGAATAGCTGCGGCTTTCGCAGTTGTCTTCGGAGTTGGTGTCGCAATAGCAAATGATCCTAAATCCATCGTAAGGATCGGGATCGGTGTAGTCGTAGCAGCGGCTATCTGCGGAATCGCATACGCCCTTGCCCCAGCCAGCCCTGCTATCGGTCTGCTCGAGCAGCCAGGTGCAGGTACACTTAAGTTTACTGACACTGTTCTCTACATTGTAGCTTTCGCAGGTGCTCTGGCTGTCCTTGCCATCATCTTCGGCGAAATCGTGGGTGCAGTACGTAATAAATAATTTGGGATATGGCTAAAAAGACTCCTGCTCTTAACACAAGCTCTACGGCAGACATCGCGTTCCTGCTTCTGTGCTACTTCCTCATGACTACTACTATGGGAACACAGACAGGTCTCCAGCGTCGTCTTCCGCCTATGCCGGATCCGAACCAGAAAGTTGAAGACCAGAAGGTGAACAAGAGAAACCTCATCACCGTGAAGATCAACTCTCAGGACAGGATTATGGCCGGCACTGAACCAATGGTAGTCAGCCAGCTCAAAGACAAGATCAAGATTTTCCTTACCAACCCGGCTAACGATCCGACTTTGCCGGAGAGAATACCTACCGATATCGAAGGATATGGCAGCTATCCTGTCTCCAAGGGCGTGATCTCACTTCAGAACGACCGTGGTACAAGTTACAGGGCATACATCGCAGTTCAGAACGAGCTCGTAAAAGCAGTCAATGAACTTCGTGATGAATTCTCTAAAGCGAACTACGGAAAGCCTTTCCTGAACCTCACCGAGGATCAGCAGACCATTGTCAAGAAGTGCATACCTCAGAACATTTCCGAGGCAGAGCCTAAGAACGTTGGTAAATAATTTGGAGGAATAGGAATATGTCAAAATTTCGTAAAGACGAGAAAAAAGAAACCCCGGGCATTACCTCAGGTTCACTTTCCGATATTGTGTTCATGCTCTTGTTCTTCTTCATGGTGACAACACAGCTCAGAAGCACTGAAGACAAGGTTATGGTAAAACTTCCTGAAGCTTCAGAAGTTGTCAAACTGGAAAGAAAAGATCTTGCATCATACATCAATGTAGGTCCTCCTACGAGGAACCTCCAGGCAAAGTATGGTACTGACGCACGTATCCAGCTGAACGACTCATTCAAGACAGTAACTGACATCCGTGACTTCATCGCTGCAGAGCGTGACGCCATGTCAGAAGCTGACCGTCAATTTATGAACACTGTTCTTAAAGTCGATCAGGACGTCAGAATGGGTATTGTAACAGACATCAAACAGGAACTCAGACGCTGCTCAGCCCTGAAGATTATGTATCAGGCACGCAGAACTGAATAAAAGTCCCTTTGATTATAACTTGAAAATTGAGCATCTCGAAATCGAGGTGCTCAATTTTTTGTTTATAGGGAGAGATTTGACTATATTTGCCCTAATATATTATTTCATAGAAATGGAAACAGTTTCAAGAACCAAAATCAAGGAGCTGCTCAAGATGCAGCCTGGACAGGATGTTCTTGCCAAAGGTTGGGTAAGGACCAAAAGAGGTAACAAACAAGTCAAGTTCATAGCACTTAATGACGGCTCCACGATTAATAATATACAGGTAGTAGCCGAAGCAGAACATTTCAGCGAGGACCTTCTCAAGAAGATCACTACAGGAGCCAGCCTTGCAGTAAGAGGCAAGCTCGTGGAGTCCATCGGAAGCGGCCAGCACGTGGAACTCAAGGCTGAAGCCATAGAAGTCTATGGTGAATGCGATCCGATGAGATATCCTCTTCAGAAAAAGGACACATCACTCGAATATCTGAGAACAGTTGCTCACATGAGGCTGAGGACCAACACTTTCGGTGCCATTCTCAGAATCAGGAATGCCATGGCGTTTGCCATCCACTCGTTCTTCCAGAGCAAGGGATTCGTATATCTCCATACTCCGCTCATTACAGAGTCTGACGCGGAAGGTGCAGGCGACATGTTCCAGGTGACGACACTCGACCTCACCAAAGTTCCTATGCACAACGGCAAAGTGGACTTCAGCAAGGACTTCTTCGGCAAGAAGACAAGTCTTACCGTGAGCGGCCAGCTCGAAGGTGAGCTCGGCGCTACAGCTGTAGGTGAAGTCTATACTTTCGGTCCTACTTTCAGGGCAGAGAACTCCAACACTCCGAGACATCTTGCAGAGTTCTGGATGATCGAGCCGGAAATGGCGTTCTACGATATGTATGAGACCATGGACCTCGAAGAGGAGTTCGTAAAATACCTCGTGCAGTATGCTCTGGACCACTGCATGGAGGACATCCAGTTCCTTAATGACAAATACGACGACACTCTTATTGAAAGGCTCAAGAGCGTGCTCGGAATCGAGTTCGTAAGACTCACATACACAGAGGGTATCAAGATTCTTGAAGAAAGCGGCCAGCAGTTCGAGTATCCTGTAAAATGGGGCGTTGACCTGCAGAGCGAGCACGAGAGATATCTCGTCGAGAAGCATTTCAAGAAACCTGTGATTCTCACGGACTACCCTAAGGAAATCAAGGCGTTCTACATGAAACAGAATGAGGACGGCAAGACTGTCCGCGGAACTGACGTTCTCTTCCCTAAGATCGGTGAAATCATCGGCGGTTCTGAGAGAGAGTCTTCGCTCGAGAAACTCGAAAAGCGCATTGACGAGCTCGGAATGAGCAGAAAGAACCTCGAGTGGTACATTGACACGAGAAGATTCGGAACTGTTCCTCACAGCGGATTCGGTCTCGGATTCGAGAGGCTGCTGCTGTTCGTTACCGGCATGAGCAACATCAGAGACGTAATTCCATTCCCAAGAACTCCAAGAAACGCTGACTTTTAACAGATTGACCGATGCTCGTGATAGGTATTGCCGGAGGTTCCGGCTCAGGTAAGACAACAGTCGTAAACGCCATAACCGACAAGCTTAAAGAGCGTGTGGTGGTTATTCCTCAGGACTCGTACTACAAAGACTCAAGTTATCTTCCTCTGGAAGAGCGTCAGAAAATAAATTTCGACCATCCGGACGCCATTGACTTCAAACTGCTCTGCAAGCAGCTGAAGGAGCTTAAGGAAGGCAAGGCTATAGAGCAGCCGGTATATTCGTATATTACCTGCTCGAGGTCCAAGACTGAGACCATAACAGTGGAGCCTGCCGATGTGATCATTATTGAGGGCATCCTGGTCTTCACCTGCAAGGAGCTCAGGGCGCAGATGGACATAAAGATTTTCGTGGATGCGGATGATGACGACAGGCTCATGAGGGTGATGGCGAGAGACATCATTGAACGCGGAAAGACGGTGGAAACGGTGATTGAGAGGTATTCCAAGACTGTGAAACCGATGTACTTGCAGTTCATTGAACCGAGCAAGCGCTATGCGGATATCATCATTCCGCAGGGCGGTCACAACAAGGTCGCAATCGACGTTATTTCAGCAACGATAGAAAAGTCGCTCCAACAGAAAAATGCTAACACGGGACGATAAGGCAGGACTTTATCTGACGGTGATTTTTCATCTGGTTATCCTGATAATCCTGCTGCTGACACAGATAGGGTTTTCCTTGAAAAGGGAAGACCTTTTTGTCATTGACTTTTCCCAGGACGAGAAGAAGGAACTGACGAAGGTCGAACGGAAGGAGGAAAAAACGCTGGATGAGGCTGTGGCTGAGAAAATCGAAAGGATGTTGGCAGGAGATGCCGGCATTGAATTCAAGAATACTACGACGTCGAGAAACAAGGGGGCATTGAAGGATGACAGGAATACTGATGCCGAAAAGCTTTATGCTGATGCGGCGCGTCTTGCAAAGGATTTGAAGAACGGTATCCAGCAGGATGATGAGGATGTGGTCGTGACTAAACCTGTGAAGGCTGAGAAGAAAGATGACGGTTCTTCCAAGAGTTACAGCGGTCCGTCAGTGCTTTCCTGGCATCTTGACGACAGAAAGGCCAGCCATCTCCCGATCCCGGCTTACAGGTGCTACGGCGGTGGTATGGTGACCGTCGTGATAACTGTGAACACGTCCGGAAAGGTGATTGATGCCCGTGTTCTGGATGATGTCTCTTCTCAGGACAAATGTCTCAGGGATTTCGCAATACGTGCGGCGAGGATGTCCAGATTCTCGGCCTCCCCTACCGCCCCGTCCAAACAGACCGGCGATATCGTATATCAGTTCATCGCCCAGTAGGCAGGGAGCCACGGGGGTTTGACATTGACAGACAGGCAGTCAGCCACGGCGGAACTCACTCCGCTTCGCTCCGTTCGGCCCTCCTACCGTCTCCTGCGTCCTCGCTGTCGCGAGAACTTGTATCCGGCAGGCACCTCCCACTTTCCGAGGCCGTGGGCCGGCCACGTCCGCCGCGGCAGACTGCCTACTGTGCATAAGCCAAAAAGACCGGGCATTTATAGCTGAATTAAGGATTTCATAGAATCCCGGAGACGGAGTTGGTGAGGTATGGGAGGAGAGCGATGAAGAGCATTGATTTTTCATCGGAGAGGGAGGAGCGGAGGAGTTTCAGGGCTTTGTAGATATGATTCTCGACTGTACTGAGCGAGATGCCTAGCTTGGCGCTTATCTCCTTGTTGGACATGTCGTCCAGGTAGCTCATTATGAAGACCTCACGGCTTTTCGGCGGCAGGCTGGCTATCGCTTCGGTCAGAGTATCGCGAAGTTCATTGTCCATAAGTTTCACTATGACCGGGTTCTTGTCCAGGTCACAGCCTTCCAAGCCGAGCTCTGTGATTTTCAGGTCGTTCCATGCACGGAATTCCTGTGAGAGTTTCTCGCTTCGGATATAATTCAGCGAACGGTTATAGACTGAGCGGAGGAGATATCTGCGGACTGCACAATCGGATTTGAGACTTTCCCGGTTTTTCCAGAATGAGAACAGGACATCCTGGACCACGTCATCCGCCCATTTGTCATACAGAAATGCACGGGCATAAGACAGCAGCACAGGCAATTCTTCCCTGCACAATTCATCAAATGCCGCACGGTTTCCGTTGCGGATTTCAGTCAAGAGATTATCTTTTTCCATTTCCGGAAAGTCGCCGAAGCTACGGACGGCAACTTCTCTGACAAAATTATACAATAATCACGACAGCAGAAAAAATAAATGAAAAACAGAGTAGGCGTTTTTTCGGAGAAGTTTGTCATATATACGGGGAGTCGGGAAAGACTCCTTAACCATATATTATACAAAATATGACCGACAACGATTACTCAAGATTGATTTTCAAATACTTAGCCCACGAAATCAATGCGGAAGAGAAAGAAGCGCTGCTGTCTTGGCTTGAGCAGAGTCAGGAAAACAGGGAACTGTTCGCTTCCGTGTCAGCGATGATGTCCGCTTCCAGGAGGAAGATGGACAAGTCTGAATACGAGTCATTTATGGCCAGGCTTGATGCGAGGATAGACGCTGACGAGGCCGAGGAGGGAAAGGGCGTCAGGACCAATGCGGAAGACAGACGGAAAAAGACATTGACCTGGACGAAAAGGATCTCACTTTTCTCGGCGGCAGCTGCTGTCGCGGCATTTGCCTACATCAGCATTGTCAATGACAGGAATGTTAAGGTGGCGGAACGCACTTTCACCGCCTGCACGAACACGGGGAAGGACATATCCGCGATAATGCTGGAGGACAGCAGCAAGGTGTGGCTTGGAAGAAATTCCAGGATAGAGTACAATGTTTCTGAAAAGGGACAGGAACGCACTGTGAATCTGGATGGAGAGGCATATTTCGATGTGCACCATGACACGGCAAGGGCATTTGTGGTGAATACAGGAAACCTGGCCATCCGTGTTTTGGGAACGGCATTCTGCGTAAATGCTGACAAGGAGACCGGAAAAGTTTCGGTGATTCTGGAACGCGGTTCTGTCAGACTTCAGACTCCTGAGGGTGTAAGTTTGGTAAGACTGTCTCCGGACCAGAAAGCCGAGTATGACAATGCTTCCGGCGACATCTCAGTGGAGAGTATCAACGCAACTCCTTATGTAATACAGCATTACAACAGGATAATATTGTCAGGAGCGACTATCGGGGACATCGCTGCACATATAAACAGCATGTACGGCGTGAACATGAGCGTACCTGCGGACTCGGATACTACCAGGAGATACAATCTCAATTACAAGCGTACCGATTCACTACAGTCCGTATTGGAAATCGTATCGGAACTTACGGGAACTTCCCTGAGAGACGCACAGAAATCACTTCAGTAAAGTAGAAAAAACAAGTAACGTTAACACTAACACTATATGAGACATTCAATCTATCGAAAACTCGGTGTTTTCGCCATTGCTGTTTCTCTGCTTACCGGATTATTCCAGAAAGCGGAAGCGCAGCAGGCCAATACCGGCAATTATGATTTGAGTCTTTCCGTAAAGTCTGCCACAGTCAAGACATTCACTGAGGCGTTTACGCAGAAGACAGGCGTTTTGTTCTCCTATGAGGCTGGACTTGCACAGAAGCCGATGGGAGACATAAACATTGATGTAAAAGGCGCTTCGCTCACCTCCATCCTGGATGACGTGTTCGGGAAGCAGGTGACCGGCTTCAAGTACAAACTTATGAGCAGCACCGTGGTAATCACCGCTGACCGCCAGCAGGTTTCCAAGACCGGGAACATTACGGTTTCCGGAAAAGTGACCGACCGGTCAGGCGAGCCGCTCATCGGAGCCGGTGTCCTGGTCAAAGGCACGTCAAAAGGCGTAACTACCGACCTCAACGGAAATTACACGCTTGAGACGACACCGGACGCCGTGCTTGTCTATTCATTCATCGGCTACAAGGACCAGGAAGAAAAAGTCCTCAACAGGTCACAGATCAATGTGAGCATATCAGAGGATGCCAACATCCTGGATGACGTGGTTGTGGTAGGTTACGGCACACAGTCGAGGAAATCACTTACCACATCCATCTCCAAGGTGGACGGCAACAAGCTCTATGCTGCTCCGGTTTCCAATATCGGAGACGCTCTCAAGGGCAAGGTGACCGGTCTCCGTGTCGCCACCAACAACACCATCTCCGGAAACGCTCCGAGATTCCTCATCCGAGGCGGATCTTCCATTTCATTGAGCAATGACCCGGTAGTCATCGTAGATGGCGTGACAAGAGACATGGATGACCTCAACCCTAACGATATCGAGTCTATCGAAGTCCTGAAAGATGCCGCTTCAGCAGGTATCTACGGAGCCCGCGCATCCAACGGTGTGATTCTCGTGACCACCAAGAAAGGCAACAGCTGGGAAAGACCGCGCATCACTTTCGACGCACAGGTCGGCTGGTCATCGCCGTCACGCAAATGGGATCTGATGAATGCCAGGGAGTTCCTTTCATTTGTCCGTCCCGCCATCGCACAGGGGCCTAACGGCTCAGTAATCCTCAACGGTGCCAATGCCGCAGGAACCGGAAACAAGGACACGGACATCTTCACGACCAGATACCTTGACAAGAATGAACTCGTGAAAGACGGCTGGCAGTGGATGTATGACCCGGTGGACCCTACCAAGGTACTGACTTTCACTGATACCGACTGGCAGAGCAAATGGTTCTCCAATGCTCTGTGGCACAAGGAGTATATCGGTGTGAACGGCGGAAGCAAGAACGTGAAATACGCAGCCTCCGTCAGCTACCTTCAGGACGACGGCATGGTGGCGATGAGCGGATACAAACTGTTCACGATGCACGGCAACACCTCCTTCAACATCACCAAGGGGCTGGTCGCTTCCACCACATTCGACTTCTCAAGGTCCATCAAGAATCCTCTTACCGGCAACTATTTCAATGCCATAGGACGTGGACTTATGATGAGCCCTACCAACAGGGAGTTCTATGATGACGGCAGATGGGCTACCGGCGGTACCAACAAGAACCAGCAGTCGGCTTCGTTCTACGAGGCATTCTACGACAGGGAGATGGCCCAGAACCGTTTCGGCGGCAACTTCAAACTGGAATGGACCATCATTGACGGTCTCAAGGCTACGGCGCAGTACGCCATCTTCGATGACAACTACCGCGGAAGCTACTATGCAAAAGGACAGGTCGGAGAAACACCTAACTATATCTCTACTACAAGATCTACTACAGAAACTCGTACACAGACCACAAAAGATTCGTTCACGGCATACCTGAACTACAAAAAGACTTTTGGCGGCAAGCACAAACTCGATGCTACCGCAGGTTATGACTATATGAAATGGAGATACTGGTATGTTACAGCAGGCGCCACAGGTTCCGTTTCCGACAAAGTTCCTATCATCGATTCAGGAACAAATTTCACTGCATCAAACAAAGACCAGACTCAGGCCCTGATTTCATATTTCGGCAGAGTAAACTACAACTACGACGACAGGTACATCGTTTCCGCAACGCTCAGAGCCGACGGTTCATCCAAATTCGCTGAGGGCAACAGATGGGGATATTTCCCTGCAGCGTCCGCAGCCTGGGTGATTTCAGAGGAGCCGTTCTGGAACTCTGAGAAGAGCAAGATGAACACCTTCAAGTTCCGCGCATCATACGGTCAGACCGGAAACAACGGAATCGGGCTCTACGACACCTACGGAGCATTCGCTACCAGCATGTACGCAGGCCAGTCCACGCTTCTGCCTTCCGCAATGCAGAATTCCGGCATGAAATGGGAGACCACCACGCAGCTCGACCTCGGTTTCGACCTCGGCTTCTTCAATGACCGCCTCCGCATTGTCATGGACTACTACAACAAGACTACCGACAACATGCTCTTCAGCATCACCCTGCCGGATACCGGTTCATTAGGTTCGGTGAAAGCCAATGTCGGAAGCGCAAGATTCTATGGTGCTGAAATCGAAATCAGTTCCGTGAACATCCGCAAGAAGAATTTCGAGTGGAGTACTGACTTCACCTATTCATTCAACAAGAACAAGGTGCTGTCGCTCCCTGACGAGTATAAATACACTGACATCAACGGCAAGGACGCATGGAGAATCGGCGGCTACACCATGAGCGAGAGCGGCGAACGTTTCGGCGGAACTGCTGTAGGAGAGTCTCTCGGAAGAATCTGGGGCTACAAGATTTCACGCATTCTCCAGACAGATGCCGAGGCTGCAGGTGCACTCTATGACACCCAGTCGCATGGATACCGCCGCTCTGACGGCAAGTCCATAACCGGAAGAAAAGACGCCGGCGACTATGAGTGGTGCAACCGTCCAGGTTCCAAGAAGACCGCAGACGGACGCGAGCAGATCGACGCCGAGGACATGTACGAACTCGGAAACATCATGCCGCACTCCACAGGAGGTCTCAACAACACATTCAGATACAAGAACCTGACACTCTCCGTTTACGTGGACTATGCGCTCGGACATTCCATCTACAACTACATGAAGTCACGCTTCGTGCAGAACACACTCGGAAACAGCAACTCCAATGTGGACAAGATGGTCTATGACTGCTGGCGCTATCCGGGAGACAAGAACGCGAAATACGCACGTTTCTTCCCGAACGACGCCGACTACGGAAACAGGAACTTCTCAAGAGCTTCCGATTTCAATGTCGAAAAAGCCGACTATCTCTGTCTCAGAGACGTATCTCTCTACTACGACCTGCCGGAGAAATGGCTGAAGAACATCTGGGTGAAGAAACTCACAATCGGTGTGACGGGCAACACGCTCTGCTACTGGACAGGTGTCAGCGGCTCCATCAGCCCTGAAACCGGTATGGGCACAGATTCTTCCGACTCAATGTACTCTGCCGTATCTACCGGAGCCAGCGCAAACTCAAGCATCGCGCCTGCCGCACGCAAGATTCTGTTCAATGTCAAAATAACATTCTAAGTATGAAACATATCAACATATACAAGATATTTCTTCTGACAGCTTTCGCAGCAGTATCCTGCAACGGAGATCTGGACATTGTCCAGGACAACAAGCTGTCCGCAAGCAATATGTGGAAGAATTCCACCGATGTCATCCAGTCCACCCACGGCATCTATGAAAGGATGAGAGCGAATTTCGTCCAGGATGAAATCAATGTCTTCTACTGGGGAGAGGCCCGCGTAGGAGATTTCATGTGGGGACCGAGCCTCGAGTCCAGGGTACAGAACAACAATATGATATCCGTGCGCACCAGCACGATGAGTTCGTCCACCTCTTCAGCCGGCTGGTCAAAACTCTACACGACCATCGACCAGGCCAATGCCGTCCTCAAATACGCTCCGAAAGTGGAAATGACTGACAGTGAACGCGCTTTCGCAATCGGTCAGGCTGCATTCGCACGCGCATACTGCTATTTCTGGGCTGTAAGACTCTGGGGAGACGTTCCGCTCAACCTCGTACCGATAGAGTCCACCACCCAGCCAGAGACCTATCCTGAAAGAGCGCCTAAGGCCAATGTCTATGAGCAGATCGGCAAGGATATCGAGACGGCACTGGCAAGCGGCCCTGCTGTAGGCACCAACAAGTATTTCGCTACAGCCGACGCCGTGAACATGCTCAAGGCCGAATATGCTCTCTGGATGTATTCCACTCAGGAAGGCGGGGATTCATATCTGAACCTCGCACAGGAGGCACTGGACGCCATCGGAATTTCATCGGCCAATCTTCTGGACAACTATTCCGACATTTTCAGCCGCACCAACAAGGTAAACAAGGAAGTCGTATTCGCCCTGCGCAATGACCAGCAGGAAAACCTGAAGGGAGGATATTACATCTACTTCTACCATCCGGGCAACCTTATCAGTTCCAAATACCAGAACGCTCCGGTTCCGATTTCATCCACCCAGTGGTGGAGCTTCTCCCAGCAGTTCATTGACATACTCGAAAAGAGCAAGAACGACAATGGGGACAGAAGAGTGGACTGCAATCTCGGAATAGGCGAATACGGTGCTTCAGGACAGGCCATCTCATGGCCGAACAAATTCCTCGGTGACATGAGCAAACAGCCTGTAGTTCTCGACTGCGACCTGCTTTACTACAGATATGCACTCGCGGTAATGATGGACGCAGAGCTGAAATACTACAAGAAGGACTATGCCGGTGCGCTCAAGTCGCTCAACCTGATCGCAAAAAGGGCCTACGGCAAGGACAACTTCTATACTGAAGCGAACAGGGACGCTGTCCTCTCGGCTCTTGTCAATGAATATTTCCTCGAGTTCCCTGCAGAAGGTGTAATCTGGTGGGCACTCATCAGATTGGACAAGATCTGGGACTACAATCCTGAACTGAAGGCAATGCAGCAGACCAACAAGAACATCCTGCTCTGGCCTATCACTGCTTCAGCACGCAACAAGAACCACAAACTGACCCAGACTGAGGGCTGGAATTAACCATAAAACACTAAGCATCATGAAAATGAAAAAATTGGGACTGCTTGCACTCATTCCGGTAATTTTCGCCGGATGCGAGACTGAAGTGGACCCGTCAGATATAAATTCGGGAACCAGAATCACCCTTTCCAAGTCTCCTGTCACATTCAACTCGGACGGCAAGACCAATAAAGGTGAGGATAGTTTCACCGCTGCCGTCACAGTTTTCCAGGGCAGCAAGGTCAATGACCTGGCCTGGGACTGCAAATTCGAGAATTCCGTCGCCTATGCAGAGGTGGCAAAGACAGACATACAGACCGAGTTCATCGGCACATATGAAGGAGATTCGAGGACTGTCAATGAAAAAGGCATTGAACTGAAAGTCAAGGCCAATCCTGAGTACAAGCGTTCCTTCACTCTCGTCATTATAGCATCGGACGGCACTGAGCAGAAATTCGATTTCACTCAGCTTGGAGACAAAGCAGACGCTGAGGTCTCATCTGAAGTGAAGGATATCGAGTTCGTGGCAGCAGGCGGAGAGCAGGAAATAAAATACACGACCAACATGGGCGATGTCTATTCTTTCTCTGCCGACTACGAAGGTACCGGAGACCAGTGGCTTACATGGACTGCCGACGCGAGCGGTTCAGTGAAGCTCTCCGCCACCAAATGGACTGACAAGAAGAACACGAGAAAGGCTGTGTTCCACATTACCGTGGGAACTCCACAGACAAGTACCGCGACATTGGACATCCCTGTAACTCAGCTTGCGGCAGACGACTACTACTATATGTACGGCCCATCTGCAGCGAAACTGACGATAGACAATGCCATCCAGATGACAAAAGTCTCTGACGGCCTCTACTCTACAAGAGCATACTTCATGAATGCGGAGAAAGGCAAGAACTCAGTCATCTTCAACCTTGACTCAAGGACATTGGCCTATCCTTGCTTCGCGCTCGGCGCTGACGGCAAGATAGTGAAGGTCAATTCAGAGGCAGAACTTCCTGACGGCCCTGTCATTGACATTGACGGTCTGCGGAACCTGACGACGAATTTCAAAGAACTCACTTGGACTTGGGAAAGAGTTACGACCGACAACTGCATGCCGGATTCCGAAGTTGCGAACTACAAAACAAAAGCATTTGTCGCCCGTGACGGTTCGATGAAGGTATGGATGACAGAATTCTTCCGTTGGGACGGAGGCGACATCACTCCGAAGCTCGGTTCGTCGATGGTAGCGACAGCAACAGGTGCAGGTAACGCAGGTACAGGAGGTTACGATAAGTCTGCGTTCCCGTCTTCATGGAACGACAGTAAACTGAACATGGATTTTGAGAACACCGAAATAGGTGGAAAACTCGAAGGAACCAATGAGCACGGACGAATCTACGCATTCTCCGAGATTATTACCGGAACGCCTACTGCAGGTATCGGTTTCGCAAGAAACGAAGTCGTACCAGACGCATGGAAAGCTGGTAACAAGATTACAGACGCCGTCGGTGACGAATATGTTATAGAATATATCAACAACAAGACTGCAGGAACCTTCACAGGAGACAACGCAGCTGACGAGGGCAAGCACCCGACGCTGAAGATGCAGATTCAGGGTATATGTCCTTACGGCTGGCATATAGCCAACGCAGCCGACTGGCTGGATATAGCATACGCTGCCTGCAAAGCATCAGCAGGTTCTGAATTCCCGATGAAAGAAGACCAGATTACCTACAAGCAATTCAGCACGAGTAAGAAAGGCATCGGCAACTTCGCTCCTTGGCTCAGGAACAGCGAATGGAAGAGCGGAAATATCGCAAAGGGAGCGGATGAGTTCGGCTTCGGCTACTACCCTCTCGGATTCAGATACATGACCCAGGGATATCAGTGTGCCGGAACTCGTGCACAGACATGGATTCCTCTGTTCTTCAACGAAAAAGCGCTGTATCGTGTAAATGTCATCATAAACAACACTGTGACATACGCTGAGATGGCTAATATAGACAATGGTCAGGCGATTATGCCATTCCGTTGCGTAAAAAATTATAAATAATCGTATATTTGAGGGTGGCTGCAAAGGTGGCCACCCTCAATAACCAATATCATGAAAAAATCGCTATTGACAATCCTGGCACTTGGTGCTGTCGCAATGATGTCCTGCAGCAAGGACAATACCCCGTCACAACCGATCTGGCCTGACGATGGAGATGACGAGCCTACGGAAACGGTGGAGAAGCCGCTTGACGGAGGCAATATCGTGGTAGCCCACAGAGGAGGCTCCGCGGAGGCCGGAAAAGGTTTCCCGGACAATTCCATAGCATCGCTCGAATACGCCATGAGTCTTAAATGCTATGCATCGGAGTGCGACATCTACTGGACCAAGGACAACAAGGTAGTGGTGGCCCATGCCGACTCCGAATGTAAAATCAACGGAGTGCATCCGTGGGAGGCCACATTGGCAGAACTCAGGGCCAAAGGAAACATCGGAAACGGGGAACAGCTCCCTGAACTTCAGGATTTCATCGCCAAGGTGATGAGCAAGGGCAGCTGCACGAGACTGTGGCTGGACATAAAGAACATCACCAGTCCGAGCACATTGACAGGATATCCTATCAATGCCTGCAGAAGGTCCTGTGAGATAATAAAGGAAATGAAGGCCCAGAATTTCGTGGAATTCATCTGCACCGGAAATGCCACGGTGATGGCAGAGTCCTACAAGTACGCCCGCGCGGCCGGTGTCAATATCGGCTGGATGGGCAACCAGGCTGCGAGTGTATATCAGCAGAAGAGCTACACCTGGGCTAACCTGTCCACAGAATACATGAAGCAGGGAGGCGGAGTGAGGACCATTGAGGAGTTCACCAAGGCAGGTATCGCGATAAGTGTCTTCAATGCCGACGATGACGCGACAATGAACTACTACATTTCCAACGCTTCCTCAATGAAGGCCATCTGCACCAATTACCCGAAGAAACTCATCGAGAAAATGCAGAAATAGAGCCTGGGGCAGCGTCTCAGGAAATACTGTTGAACATATCGAGGCGTTCCGACAGCTGTCGGAACGCTTCTTCGTTTTTCATGAGGGATACACATACACGGATACCTTCACGCGTGCTCCTGGAAGAATACAGCGCGATGGAACAGATGCCGCAGCGGAGCAGTTTTAGAACCAGTTCACTGCCCTTCATTCCAGGATATCCTTCCGTGAAGAAAAAGCCGTCGCTCACCTCCTTGTCCATATCCTTGTCATAGACCAGAGAAAAGCCGTGCTCCCGGAAGATTTCCTTCACCCTGTGGGCGCGGACTGCATATTCTTTCACATTGTTCACGAAGTCATAGGCACCGTCGGCAGCCGCGTCAAGCATTGCCGCAAACGCACGCTGTGAGGAATGGGCCGCACTGGAAGTGTTCACATAGACGTAGGTCAATGCGAAGTTGTCCCCGAAATGTCCGAGTCCGTAACGTTCCCTCAACGCCGGGAATTCCCTGCCGCACAACTTGTCGGATATCACGGCCATGGCTATACGCTCTCCGGCATAGCTGAAAATCTTGGACGCAGAGATCATCATTACCCAGTTGTCAGTATAATGCGCCACTGTAGGCTGATATGGAGGCAGATACGGATGCGAGCGGTCTTCCCTGAAGTCCATACACATATAGGCCATATCCTCCAGGGCGATGACATCATATTTCGTGCACAATTCGCCCAACATCCGCAATTCATCCTGCGTCAGGCAGACCCAGGACGGGTTGTTGGGGTTCGAATAGACGATGGCGCAGACACGGCCGTCACTCATGAGTTCTTCCAGCCGTTTTCCGAAAGCCTCTCCCCTATTGTCATATACATCGAACATCCTCGTCTTGAGACCGAGCACATTAGCCTGCACGTAATGTGATGAAAATCCTGGATTTACATAAATCACGGCATCTTTTCCCGGGGACATCTGCGAACACTCCAGAAGAAGATTGTAGCAGGCCTGCATTGACCCGATTGTCGGAACTATTCCTTCGGGAGCGACGTCAATGCCGGTGAACGCCTTCACGAACCGGGAGCCTGCCTTTTTCAGTTCAGGAATGCCGGCAGCCGGAGGATAGACTGATGCGCAGCCGCTGTCCAACGCAGCTTTCTGAGCCTCGATGCCCACCTGACAGGCATCCAGTCCGGGGACACCGAACTCGAGATGAACGAAAGGTTCACCTGTAAGCCGCTCCAGTTCTTTCGCCACATTGACACTCTGTCTTATGGTAACCTTGGATATGTCGGAGATGTCCAGTCTTTTCAGGACATCAGTTATTTCCTGCTCAGATATCAGTCTCATAATCATCAGCAACGGGCAGTTCTACAGAAACAGGCTTCTCAGCGCAGAATCTCCGCGACGCCTGCCCACATTGAACGAAACGGAGAAATTCAGGCCCAGACGGGCCGGGCCGTAAGGATAGTTGATGGCGGTACCGTTCAGGTCGGCAGCCTTGGCATAGTTCCACGCGATATGGTCAGTGCCCAGGAACATGCTGAACCCGGAAGTGTGGAAACCGATGGCTGCTCCCATTGAGGAACCGAATGAGGAAATGCCGTAGTTCACGCCGAAACTGAACCACCTTGCAGGTGTCAGATCCAGATAGAAACGGCCTTCTGTCCATCTGTATGAGCCGTCGAAACGTGTCGTGCTCAATGCCGCCACACTCAGTCCGTCATAGAAAGGCATCACATACTGCGCTCCGAAATTCATCGTCATCGCGAGCATCTGAGCTCTCTTGCCTCCATCAGAAACTTTCCTGAACTTGATCAGGTCCTCGAGTCCGTCACCGATATCGTTGAACTGGTTTTTCAGAGAATTGTCCTTTTCACTGTCGAACGAGAAATTGTCGAAGCCGTCGAAACTCCAGCCCTTCTCGTCGGTCGTAGCCAGGACATTGTTCCGCCAGGACATAAAGCCGAGGTCGTTTATGGCCAATGAAAGGCGCAGGTCAGGGATAATCTCGATTTCCGCACCAAGGTCAATGGCAGCACCGTAACCGTTGATCATATCAGACGGAATGGACAGGTTGTCTTTCGTGTCAACGTTGTCAAAGGAGATGCGGTCGTAGTTCTCCGGAGCAGTTTCACTGTCAATTTCTCCGTCGGTAGGGATGTTCAGCAATCCCATGGACACGTTCAGCGAGCCCTTGGAGTCCACAGACCACTTGTCCTCATTCATCTGCACCTTCATCTTGTTCACCTTCATCTCCATATTGCCGATTCCGAGGAGGAACTTCACTCTGGCGCCGAAATTGACAATATCGTTTATGTTCCTTGCGTAACCGAGAGAGAATTCCATACGGCTGTCGATTCGCGCTGCAAGGCCTGCAATGTCGTAAAACTGCGAGTTGCCGGCATTCTTCATGAAATCGAAAAGCGCATACGGGACATTCAGGTCCGCTCCTACTTTGGTTTTCATGTCGAAGGTCCAGAACGACTTGCCGCTCCAGATACCGAGCGAAAGCAGAGTGGTGCTTACGTCCACACTCAATTTGTTGTTCTTCTTCAGCTTGCCCAGGAATTCATCCGACGACACTGAAGAGTTCATGAAGGTCGTCAGTCCTCCGTCCACAGGATAGAGGAAAGTATTGACTCCCATATTGCTCTGGATTCCGGCATTGACTCCGCCCAATGCGCTGAGAGCGAAGTAGCTGCGCTGAGCGGCGAAGGCCGGGTTGAATTCATGTCGGTAGTTGTACCCTTCCATAAAATACGCAGAGCGCAATGACTGCTGCGCAGGAAGTGCCACAGCAGAAACAAGGGCAATGAACAATGCTAAAAGTATATTTCTTTTCATTTCTCTCACAGGTTACAATTCCATATCCATTCTTCCGAGAAGTCTGAGTTTCATGTTCCGGAACTGGACTCCCTGATTCTTATTCAGACAGACACCTTCCATCTCCCCGGGATTGCTTACCTCGAGAATCAGTTTCATGCCGTCCAGCTTGCGCATATTCTCTGCCGATGCACTGAATGTGAGCTTTACCGGCTGGGCAGAAGGTTTGTCGATGCTGCCAGGAGCGATACTGCCTTCTACATTGACAGGAATCTCCGGAATGACCGCGCCGTTCACGTCGATTGCCTCTGCCGAGAGCTTAAGGGTAAGCGGAATCGAGTTCACCAGGTCCATCTTCACCTCCGCATTGTTCACATCGAGAGAGAAACTGTCATCGTCCGAGTTGAATGTCTTGTTCCAGCCGTCCAGGACATCGGAGCAGGTCAATTTCACTTTCTTTCCGAAAACAAGAGGCACGCTGACCTCATATGAACAGATGAAGTCATATTTGTCGCCGGATTTGATGAAAACGAATTCATCCTCAGGGTCAGCATTCATCGCATCAGCACCGACTCTCTCAGGAGTGGTCATGAACAGTTCAGGAAGCTTCTCCACAAGCACGGAAGTGTAGCCGGCAGGGGCATTGTCATTCTTCGCATGGAGACAGAGCTTGGACTGTGCGCCTGGAGCTGCCTTTACGGTCTTGTCGTCTCCGACTCGGACTCTTGTCGCCAATGAACCCCTCTCGGTTATCAGTTCTCCTGACAGATACAGCGTAAGAGGAGATGTATTGTCAATGTCGAGAAGCACCCGAGGTTTCATCATGTCGAGCACGGCGTCATCCTTCGTCAGGAACTCCGGCAGCCTGCCCACATTTTCATAGACAGGGTCGAGGCTTACCTTAGGTTTCACCTTGACCATAGCGCCTGTGACAGTGACTGAGGCGATGGAGATATCTATATGAGTGGTAATGACCTGAGGAACGTCAGCGACATCATTTCCCAAATCGGTAAGCTGCACGCTGCACTCGAATGAGTCGAGTACCACATTGTCGTTTATGATTATTCTGTGCTTGTCAGCCTGGAATCCCTGGCCCGCCGGAACCTTGGCAAAATCGATTTCCGTCACGTGCAGGCGAATCACCACAGGAGTGGTGGTAACCGTCATCTTCTTGAGTTTCAGGGCATTGGCCGCAGCATCATAAGACTCCACATAAGCATTGTCGGCTATTTCAAGCTTCAGATACTTTGGAAAATGAAGGACAACGCCGTCCAGAGTGAGTTTTCCTGCTGTCGAATAGAGGTCCAGGACCACGTCGCCGGAAGCGATGACGTCCTGTATGTCAATGATTTCCTCCGGCACAGCCTCATCGACTGTAATCGGTGATTTTGCCGGATTGAACGTCTTCTTATAGACTCCGGAAGGAATGGGACCTGATGACGGAAGCGGAAGCGAGGATTTTCTCAAGTCCATCCTGAAGCCGCCGTCCGTGAGGAACTCCTCATTGAATTTGAACAGAGGTACTGAGAACTTGGTGGACGCATTGCCGCCGTTCACATGAATATAGTAGTCTCCGTTTTCGTCCGTCTTGAGCACAGAGCCGTCTGACTCATCCAAACTGAGAAAGTCGGTGACACTGAGCAGCTCTGAATCACCGAAAGGAGCGCTGATATCCCCGTTTATGGAGATGTTCTTGTCAATGTCCTGAGTCAAGTCATAGTCCGGATTGACACAGGAGACAAGAAGCAGCGGTACAGCCGCAAGCGCGACCGTCATCTGACCAAAATACTTTTTCTTACTCATGATACTGGTTAGTTCGTTTTCTAAAAGTCTATACCTGACACCTTGGAAAGTTCCTCTGGCGTGAATGACGTAAAATCTTCAATGCTGTAGTCGCACATCGGGTTCACTACTTCTGCCGGATTGGATGTGAGCAGTCCCACCACATAGGCTCCGGAAGCACGTGCCGCCTTCAGTCCGTTGATGGAATCCTCGAACACTACTGTCTCGGAAACCGGGGCGCCGAGAGCCTCCATGGCATTGAGAAAACACTGCGGGTCCGGCTTCGACCTGGTGACGAATTCGCTCGTGAAGATGTGGCCTACCAGATCCTTGAACTCCGGATAATGCCGATATACGTTCTCCATCTTCGGCTTGTTGGAGCTGGTGACGATGGCGGTAGTGACTCCTCGCTTGCGCAGCTCCGCTATAAATTCAAACGCACCCTTCACCGGCACATATGGCATATCTTTCTCATAATCATTTAGTTCCTGCGTGATCTTCTCCTGGTCTTCTTCCCTGCCTGCGAAATATTTTCCATATATCTGGAACAGGGTCTGCCCCTTTACCGACGGGCTCAGGTTCTTGACTCCTAGGTACTTCTCTCCCATCCTGTCCCAAAAGACGGTATATAACTCTTCAGTGTCCATCACGACACCGTCAAAATCGAACAATGCTGTCATTTTCCTAAAAATTTACTGTCCAGATACGACTGGAACGCTTCTTTATAAATGTCTCCCACCGGAATCAATGTTCCGTTTTCCATCAATATCCTGTTCCGGGACACTTCCCTGATTTTCTTCAGATTTATGATATACGACTTGTGCACGCGCATGAAAAATGCAGGAAGCCGCTCTTCCAGCTTCTTCATGCTGAGCAATATGACCAACGGAGATTTCTCGTCGTCAAGATGCAGTTTCAGATACTCGCTCATTCCCTCCACACAAGAAATGGAGGAGACATTGACACGGACAATCTTGTATTCCGTCTTGAAGAACAGGGCATCATCCTCGTCGGCCACATCGACGGCTCCAGAGCGCTGTTCATACTGGGCCTTGACCCTTTCAGCAGCGGCGGTGAACTCTTCGATGCCGAAAGGCTTCAGAAGGTAGTCGGCGGCATTGACCTTATAACCCTCTACCGCGTACTCCGAATATGCCGTGGTGAATACGATTATAGGTGGAGATACCAGTGACTTCACGAAATCCAGGCCGTTCATGCCAGGCATGTCAATATCCAGGAACATCACGTCCACCATATTGTCTTCCAAGAACTTGGATGCTGCGGAAGCACACCTGCAGGATCCGGCCAATGACAGGAACGGAACCTGGTCGATATAGTTCACAAGCTGCTTGAGAGCAAGGGGCTCATCATCTACGGCAAGACAACGTATCATCTGACAAAGTTTTTAATATTATCCAAGTTTACGGCCAATGGAAAAGAAACGAATACATCATATGTTTTTTCACCATCAGAAATATCCAGCGTGTAAGCCGGACCGTAAAGCAAAGATAATCTTTTTCTTACATTTTCCAGTCCTATTCCGTTCGCCTCGTCGATATTATCTTCTTTATGCCTGCTGTTGATGCAGCGGAAACATACACGGCCTGACTCCACATAGAACTGTATGTCGATGAATGAATCTTCCTCGAAACAAGAGCCATGCTTGAACGCATTTTCCACAAAAGTAGCGAAAAGCAGTGGCCTGCAGTGTATGCACTTGCTCTAAATTCCAACTGCTGACTACCGCAAATGAGGTAATCAGCAGCCAGAAAGACACATATACCAGGAGTTCAATTCTGGTGTAACGTGACATCAGTTGTCGGTCGGTATTAGAAACTGTATCTTACACTGAGCGTCGGAACGAATCCGAAAAGTCCGTCTGTCCAGAATTCACCGTCGCAGATTCCGAGTGTCGGGCGAAGATCTGCTGAAAGCTGGAGAGGGAACCAGAATGTGTACTCAAGTCCTACCTGGCCTACAAGTCCGAAGAAGAAATTGTTGGCATCATTGAAATAGGTAGAACCAAGTGACACGCCTGGACCTGCATACCAGCTCCACTGTCCTCTCGGAGTCCAATCAGGCTGAGCGAAAGTGAAGTTGTAAGTTCCGGTAGCCTGGAAACCTGCTTCTCCTCCATAAACCAGCAAACCGGCATCAACTTCGAGGAAATTAGGATTTCCAAGATAGTGCTGGTAACTGGCCTCGATACCATAACCCAATCTTCCACCGATAGCTTTAGGCTGTGCAGATGCGACTGCAGCGAATCCGAGAACGGATGCGATAATAAGAAGCGCTTTTTTCATTTCAATTTTGATTTGCGACTCCGGCAGATGTCGGAATCAGGTTAAACAATACACGTTATTACTTAACCATTCCGGAGAAGCCCATAAAGGCCATCGCCAGAATGCTGACTGTAATCAATGCGATAGGAATACCTCTGAACGCCTTAGGGACATTGCTCAATGACAGCTGCTCGCGCATTCCGGCAAACAGTACCATCGCGATACCATATCCTACTGATGTGGCGAAAGCATAGAGCAGAGCCTCACCCAAGCCGAGCATGTGAGACGGCAGTCCGAAGGTGAATTCCTTGGTAACCACGGTAATGGCCACGCCGAGCACAGCACAGTTCGTGGTGATGAGCGGAAGGAAAATACCGAGTGCCTGATAGAGCGCAGGACTCACTTTCTTCAGCACGATCTCCACCATCTGTACCAAAGCGGCGATGACGAGGATGAATGATATGGTCTGAAGGAACTCAAGTCCGAGCGGAACCAGGACATAATTGTTCAGAAGATAAGTTACAAGCGTAGAAAGCGTGATGACAAAACATACCGCAGCAGACATTCCGGTCGCTGTGGAAAGTTTGTTGGACACTCCGAGGAACGGACAGATTCCCAAGAACTGCGCCAATACGATATTGTTTACGAATATCGCAGATATTATGATAAGTAAAATTTCCATAATCCAGAGCCTTTATTATTTCTTGAGGAATTTGTTGAACAATACCATGAGATAGCCGAGTACAAGGAATGCGCCCGGAGCCATCACGAATGCGAGAATGCCGTCACCCGGAATGAACTTGAAGCCGAATGCTGAACCGCTTCCGAGAATCTCACGGACCAGACCGATTACGGTAAGTGAGGCCGTAAAGCCGAGTCCGACTCCGAGTCCGTCGAGTGCAGAATCCACGATTCCGTTCTTGTTCGCATAAGCCTCAGCGCGGCCGAGCACGATACAGTTCACCACGATAAGAGGGATGAACAGACCGAGTGTCGCATAGATGGCAGGAGTAAACGCCTGCATAAGGAACTGGAGCACAGTCACGAATGTAGCGATCACGACGATATACACAGGAATATGGACCTTGTCAGGCACCGCCGGAGCGATGGCTGAGATGGCCATATTGGAAAGAATGAGCACGAACAGTGTAGCCAGTCCCATGCTGAGTCCGTTGATGGCGGATGAGGTGGTGGCCAATGTAGGACACATACCGAGGATAAGCACGAATGTAGGGTTATCCTTGACAAGTCCTTTTGTTATAAGTTGTAATTTAGTCATCGTTGTATCCTCCTATTCAGCTACGGGTTCTGACAATGTTTCAGCGCCATCCTCTGATACGGCGCCATCAACTACCGGCTCGCCCTCTTCCTGCGGCAATGTCACCAATGCATGCAGAGCATTGTCCACAGCCAAAGCATAAGCCCTCGACGTAATGGTGGAAGCAGTTATCGCGTCCACGTCACCGCCGTCCTTGCGCACTGAAAGTTTCTTGATCTCAGGATTCCATCCCTTGAACTGGGAAATGAAGTGCTCGTCTGATGTGCATTTCGCACCCAAACCCGGAGTCTCGCTGTGAGACATCACTACCGTATTGTAAACGGTTCCGTCCTGCAAAATTCCTACCATAAGCACGAGCGGGCCGCCAAATCCTACGACTGTGGATTTTACGGCAGTAGCCACAACTTCCCCGTCCTTGGTGCATTGATAGCACTCTGAAGGTTGGCCTCCGACCTCGCAAGGCATTGGCTCTGAAATCTCTCCCTCAGGGAGAACCTTTGCGACAGAAGCTTTCAGAATGGCCTCATTGGTCTTTTTTATCGGCTCTGCAGTCACTGCATATACGCCAGCGAGCAATGCCGAGCAGACCAAGGTCGTGCCGAAGAGGCAGAGGACCATATTTTTCAAATTCGATTTAACTGCCATAGTCTATTTCCTCCCATATTTTTTCTGATGGAACCACATGTTCAGAAGCGGCACGGTCGCATTCATAATCAGAATGGCGAAGGACATACCTTCCGGATATGAGCCGAAATATCTGACCATCAATGTAATGAATCCGATTCCTATACCGAAAACGATACCGCCTTTGACTGACATCGGAGAGGTAGCATAATCAGTAGCCATAAAGCAGGAACCGAGAACCATACCTCCGGTAAGGAGATTGAACAGAGGGTCCGTAAATTTGTCCGGAGCCGCGAGCCAGAAGATGAGAGAAACCAGGGCAACCGTTCCCCAGATGGAGAGCGTGATGTACGGTTTGATGACCTTGCGGGCAAGCAGATAGACAAATCCGGCGAGCAATGCCAATGCGGAGATTTCACCTACCGAACCGCCGAGGTTGGCGAAAAGCATCTGGGCATATGAGAGTCCTGACTCAGACATTACCTGAGAGACGGTCTGTCCGTTCAGAAGGCCTTCCTTTACAAGTCCGAGAGGGGTTGCGCCTGAAACGGCATCCGCACCGAACAGGCCTGCAGGCATTTCCCAGTGGGTCATATATGTAGGGAATGAAATCAGCAGGAACACACGACCTGCAATAGCAGGGTTGAAGATGTTCTGGCCGAGTCCGCCGAATGTCATTTTCACTACGCCGATTGCGAACAGCGCTCCGATGAAGACTACCCACCAAGGAGTGGTGTAAGGCAGGTTCAATGCGAGAAGCAGACCGGTAACGACAGCAGAATAGTCACAGATCGTGGACGGTTTCTTGAGCAGGTATCTGGTGATGAGATATTCAATCAACACACAAGAAGCCACGCTCACGCCAAGAACTACAAGTTCCTTGAAGCCGTAGAACACGACCGAGACAATGACTGCAGGCAACAGCGCGATGACTACATCCCTCATCAGCGATTTCGTGGAAACCGCCGCGTGAATATGCGGTGAGGGAGAAACCAAAAGTTTGTTCATTGTATATAATTGGTTTTATGGTTCAACTTATTTCTGAGGAGCAGGTTGAGCGGCGGCAGCGGCAGCTTTTGCAGCAGCGGCTCTTGCCCTGATTATGCCCATGACCTGTCCCTTGGCCAGTCTGATGATGTCCAGCAGCGGAATGTATGCAGGACAGCTGTACAGACAGCAGCCGCACTCGATGCAGTCCTGAACGGCATTGGCCTCCAGCTCTTCCGTCATATTGTGGCGGGCAAGTCTCTGGAGAAGGAACGGTTCCAGACCCATCGGGCAAGCCTCCGCGCATTTGCCGCAACGGATACAGTTGCCTTCCGGCTGACGTTCCGTCTGCTCTGCTGTGAGGAAGAGCAATGCTGAAGTTCCCTTCAGTGTGGCAGCATCCAGATTAGCGATGGCTTTACCCATCATCGGACCGCCGCTGATGACCTTCACTGCATCCTCAGGAGCTCCGCCCATCTGGTCAATGATATAAGAGAGCGGTGTACCTACGCGGACGAGGTAGTTGTGCTGCTTGTCCATCGGCACGCAAGTTCCGGTAACGGTAACAGAATTGTCAATGATAGGCTTGTTCTTCTGCACAGCGTCATAGACGGCAAGAGCAGTAGCCACATTCTGAACCACAGCGCCTACATCTATAGGAAGCGCTCCGGAAGGGACCTGACGGTGCATGACAGCGTCAATCAGCTGTTTCTCACCACCTTCAGGATATTTTTTCATGAGGCTGAGAACCTTGATACCTTCGAATTTGGAAGAGGTCTTCTTCAGATTTTCGATCACCTTCTGAATATGCTCAATCGCCTCAGGCTTGTTGTCTTCAATCGCGATGGTCGCCTCAGCCACTCCGAGCACCTGCTTGATGATGGCGACTCCCACTACCACCTGCTCTCCCTTTTCGAGAAGAGTACGGAAGTCAGAAGTAAGGTAAGGCTCACATTCACAACCGTTTATGATAAGCATATCGCATTTCTTTCCCGGAGGAGGAGAAAGCTTCACGTGAGTCGGGAAGGTAGCTCCACCGAGACCGACGACGCCACCCATCTTGATCTTGTCCATGATGGTCTTGTTGTCGTCAGTGAATTCCGTAACGAGAGTGTCTGTACGGTCAATGCCCTCTACCCACTCGTCGCCTTCCACCTGTATTTCAATGCAGGTCTGCATGTTGCCGGCGAGATCCTTGCGAGGTCCGATGGACTTCACTGTTCCGGAAACAGATGAATGGATATATGCCGAGACGAATCCGCCCGGTTCTGCGACAGGCTGACCTGTCAGGACCTTGTCTCCTACAGCGACAATCGGCTTCGCAGGAGCTCCGATATGCTGTGATACAGAGATATATACTGTCGGCGGAGTAGGCAGGGTCTCGATGGCACAGCCACGCGAAATCTTATTGTCTGCCGGATGAACACCGCCTATGGAAAATGTTCTTTTCATAATATCGGTTCTCCTTATGCTTTAACTACAGGTTTTTCAACAGCCGGTGCCTCAGGCTTTGCTTCAGCAGGCGCTGCAGCCGGTTTAGGTGCCTGTGCTACAGCAGGTTTTGCTGCCGGAGCAGGTTTCTTGGTGCGGTCCACCGGGATAGGGAAATTCACGTCGTGAATAGCGCCTGTCGGACATACTACCACACACTTGCGGCACAGTTTGCACTTGTTGTAGTCGATGTATGCCACATTTCCTTCAACTGTTATGGCATCGTGAGGACATGTCTTGGCGCAGAGTCCGCAACCTATGCAGGCTGCCTTGCAGGCCTTGCGTGCAGCAGGACCTTTGTCCTTGTTGATGCAGGACACATAGACTCTCATTCCGCGAGGTCCCTTGTTCCTGAGTTCAATGACGGATTTAGGACATGCCTTCACACAGGCACCGCATGCCACACATTTAGATTCGTCCACTACCGGAAGACCGGTTTTCTCGTCCATTGACAGAGCACCGAACTGGCAGGCTTCCACGCAGTCGCCACAGCCGAGACATCCGTAAGAGCAGGCCGTATCTCCGCTGTAGAGCGCAGCCTTCACCTTGCAGGATTTGAATCCGCCGTATTCATTGATCTTAGGACGGTTGTCACAGGTACCGTTACAACGTACCACTGCGACCATCGGAGCCTTTTCCTTAACCTCGTAACCGAGGATGGCAGCAACCTTCTGCATAACGTCATTGCCTCCTACCGGACAGAAGTTGTTGTCCAGATTCGGAGCTTTCACTGCAGCCTCTGCAAAGGCATGGCAGCCGGCAAAACCGCAACCGCCGCAGTTGGCGCCTGGCATCACCTTCTCCACCTGCTCGATTCTCGGGTCTTCCTCCACCTTGAACTTTTCAGCCACAAGGTACAGGATGACTGCAAGCACGAGTCCAAGAGCGGCAATCACCACAATTGTCCAAATAATAATTGAAGTCATCATTTTATTGAATTGAGATTGTTTTCCTTTCTGATACAAAATGTGTAATCTGAAGCCATCCTGTCCCTGAGCAGGTAGAGTACCAGATAATACACTGCCAGGCTGCCCAGTCCGGCCAGACCGATATAAAGTTCGTGGATTCCGGTATAGGACAGGGATACGCAAACCACCAGGAGCACTGCCAGAGGAACGACATAAGCGACCGCAGCCGCTTTCATTCCAAGTGAAGATTTCAGCACGACGAGGACTTCCTCGCCCACAGCATAGTTTTCATTGCCGGATATACGCACTTCCACGACTTTTTTCACCGCCTCCGACATTGAACACAGTGAAGCAGCGTGACAAGAGGCGCAGGCGGAACTCGAAATGATCTCCACCTTGACAGAATCCGCATTGACCTCCGTCACTCTTCCTTTATGTGAAACTTCCTCCTTCATGCTCAGTTTGATATTATCGAATCGAACGGATATTTGAGGTTATCCCAGCCTGTAAGCCAGCCTGAAGCCACGCCGACTCTGATTGGAGCCAGAAAATATACCGGTATCCTGTTCTCATCCTCCGTAATCCAGACGAACATGTCCTGTCCGCTGCCGAATACGTCACCGGCTATCAGCTTTGCGGCAAATTTCATTGTCTTTACTGTGCCGATTCCTTTTATATACTTCTTCTCACGGCCGAGCCAGATGAAATAGACATTGTATATGTCGTCATCTATCGCGAATGTCATCGGATACTTCACATTGGGTTTGACCTTGCTGAAATTCATGTTCCTGGCCATGTAGAACAGCGACGGCAAGTCATAGGTGCATCCGGACAGAGGCAGTTCCTCGTTCCTCAGCGGCTTTCTTGACGTCTCTATTTCCGCACGGATATGCTTGTTCTCCTCCGGCTCCCACATATATTCATATCTGTTCACCGAATAATATCCTCCTTCCCGGGAATCTCTGTAGAATTTTACCGGAACCAAGCCGTCCCGGGTAAACCAGGACTGGAAATCCTCCCTGACCTTGAAGAACAGGTCGTAAAACTTGGCGGTCTTTCCGAAGACTCTGGTGTGGAATACCGGCACGCCGTTCAATGTGGTGGTGTCCAGTTTCACCGTAGCCTTGGCCACATCCGAATTTATGCCGCCCCATTTGTAATGTATGACGAAACTGAGGCTTTCTCCTCCCTTGAAGGCAAGTTTACCTTCATCCAGGCTCTTGACCGGGATACAGTTAGGCCCTTTCAGCGGTTCTGTCGCGCCGGCACAAAAAACAAGAAGCAGACAAGCAGCTGCCGCAATTATGTTTTTTGAAGAGGGAGTCATAATCAGAATCCTGAGTTTTGGAACTCCCCGTTGGAACTTGAAGGATATGCGCCGAAGTCAGGACCTTGTGAAAACGGATCCTGAGGCTGGTCATAAGACGGCCCCGGCCCCTGCACTCCCGCATCGTCATTCATGGCTGACGGAAAAGTGGAAATCAGGCCGTCATTGTCCTCCACGAAACGCATCTGATTGCCCTTGAACCTCATAGGTATAGTGCCTATCTGACCGTTACGGTTCTTCGCGAAGATGATTTCCGTGTACTCCTTGTCTTCCACAGTGTCACCCATACCGATAGCGTCAGGACGATGCACGAACATTACGATATCCGCATCCTGCTCGATGGACCCCGACTCTCGCAAGTCACTGAGGATAGGTCTGTTGTTGCTGTTTCCGCGCTGGACTGAATTTCTGGACAGCTGGGCCAATGCCATGATAGGAATCTCAAGTTCCTTGGCAGTGGCTTTCAACGACCTGGATATGCTGGCCACCTCCTGCTCTCGGTTTCCCTTGAGTTCTTTCGGGCCCTGCATAAGCTGCAGGTAATCGACTATGATGAAGCGGACTCCTTTCGATTTCACAAGACGTTTCGCTTTCGTGCGGAATTCATTGATGGAAATGCCCGGAGTGTCGTCTATATAGATCGGGGCCTGGGCCAATGCCTTGAGACTGTAATCCAGATGGTCCCAGTCTTCGCGGGTGAGCTTCTCTCCACCCTTGATCTTGTCGGCTTCCAGACCTGATTCCGTGGTCATGAGTCGTTTGACAAGTTCTATGGCTGACATCTCAAGCGAGAAGATCGCCACCGGCATATTGTTGTCCAGGGCAGCATTTCTCAAGAAGTTCAGGGACAATGCAGTCTTACCGACTGAAGGTCGCGCACCGAGAATGATGAGGTTCGATTTCTGCCATCCGAGCGTGTATTTGTCCACCTGGGCATAACCTGACGGAACGCCGCTGATTCCGGACTGGCTCTGCATCTGCTCGATTTCATCGAGTGCGACTTTGAGCACGGAACCGACATCCTGGACATCCTTCTTGATATTGTTCTGGATGGCGCTGAAAATCCAGGTCTGCGAGTTGTCGATAAGGTCATCGACATTGGTGGAGTCGTCATAGGCTGTCTTCAGAATCTCATAAGAGGCCGTAATGAGCTCTCTCTGAATGGATTTCTGTTTCAAGACCTTGATATAGTACTCCACGTGGGCGGCAGCACCGATTTTCTGTGACAGGTCGGCGAGCTTTTTCGCACCGCCGATTGCCTCCAGATTATTCTCGTACTGGTCCTTGAGATCGTTCTTCTGACGGAGTTTCTGGGATACGGTCAAGAGGTCGATGGAAACGTGTTCATCCACCAACGCCAACATTGACTCAAAAATCATCCTGTTGCGCGGATCATAGAAGCAGCTCGGAGACAGTTCCTCCATCGCTTCGTCCACGCAACGCGGTTCAATCAGCAGGGCACCGAGAACAGCCTCTTCGAAATCTACGGCCTGAGGCGGTTTGTTCCCCATCCCCAAGCCCAGTTCGTCCAGATTGATGTTCTTGTTGTCTTTTCTGCTTTTCGAAGTTTTCTTTACTTCCGGCATAAGACATCAGATAACTTGTCAGGACACTATGCTTTACCTGCGATTTCGTCGCTGACGATGATACGTCCGCAGTGCTCGCAGATGACAAGTTTCTTGTTTGAATAGATATCGAGAAGTCTCTGGAGAATGATGGTATTGAAACATCCGCCGCAGGCGCCGCTCAATGAACCGTCACTGATTCCTTTTCTCACGTCAATGTCTCTGGCGTCAACGCCGTCGCTGTCCTTGCTGCTGCTATAATAGACACTTACTACCGCAAGGTGATTCTTCTCGCTCTGACGGATACGCTCGTAAGCGCTCATTGTCCTCGCGTCAATCTTCGCTGCGCAAGCGTCTCTCTTGGTCCTCAACGCCTTCTCTTCCTTGGCTGTAGCCTCAACGATATTTGCAAGCTCGTCTTTCTTAGCCTTCAGGTCCTCTGTTCTCACAGCGATATCTTCCTTTATGTCAGCAAGTTCGGTCTTCTTCTGAAGAATGGCTTCCTTGGTGTCCGCCACATTCTTCACTGCGATTTTCTTGAGAAGGTCCTGATTCTCGACTTCCTTGGAAATGGAGTCGTATTCACGGCTGTTGGTGACGCTGTCCATCTGGATCTTGTATTTCTCCATCGCGGTGTCACACTCTACAATCTTGTGCTTGTACTCGGTGATGGCAGCATTTGCATCTTCGATGTCCGTGCTGATCTGAGCAGCTTTAGCCTTAAGCTCAGTCACCTCATTTTCAAGTTTTTCCACTTCGAGAGGAAGTTCGCCTCTCTGCTGGAGGATTTTATCTATCGCAGAATCTGCTTCCTGAAGAGAATACAATGTCTTGAGCTTCTCCTCAACACTCATTTCAGAGTCAGCGAAATTTTTCTGAATGGATACGAAGGTCTCCCTCTGATCTATCGGAGTTTCGACTTTCTTTACTTTTTTGGCCATATTATTATATATATAATTTACTTAACTTCCTCTGCATCACCCGCTTGCAAACGCAGCACGGCTTACCGTCACATTATAAATAGTGCACAGGATTGCTCTCCGCAAGCCTGACACTCCTAAGAAATGCAAAGTTAGGAAATTTTTTCGTTAAGAAGGAAAATAAAATATCGACTATATCCACTTCACTCTCGAAATGTCCGATATCCATCACCATAAACCCGTCAGGCACGAAAAAATGGTGGTACGAGATATCTCCGCTTAGATAAAGCTGGGCGCCACTTGCCATCGCCTCACTGATCAGCGAGGAACCGCTGCCCCCGCACATGGCAATCCGGGATACTGGAACATTGACAAGTCTGGAACATCTTGCGGCCTTGAGCGAGAACTTTTCCTTCACCAGAGCCACGGCCTCCTCAGCGGAAAGCGGATTCGGCAAATCTCCCACGGCTCCAAGCCCCGTGCTTCCGTCCCCCTCGCTTTCGAGGATCGAGACATTGACCAGTCCCAGCCGCGAAGCCATCGCCCCGCTTACCCCCGCAAGCACCTTGTCGGCCGTGGTATGCGCCGCATAGACGGCAATGCCTGCAGATACGGCTTTCATCACTGTCAGCCCCACAGGGTCCTCCGGAGAGATCTTCTTGAGACCGCCGAATATCAGGGGATGATGGGTCAATATCATGTCCGCACCGGATGCGACTGCCTCGTCCACAAGTTCCGGCGTGCAGTCAAAACCGATAAGCAGCTTGTGCACTTCCTGGTTCGGCGAGCCGATAATCAGTCCGCTGTTGTCCCATTTCTCCTGGATTGACAGCGGCGCGAACTCTTCTATCGCTGAAATGATTTCACCTACTTTCATAATTACAGGGTTTTTCGTATTTCCACCAATTGCTGCCTGATGGCTTTCAAGCTGTCCACCGCCTTGACACGGCTTTCCACACTTTTCCTGTCCTCGAGCATCTTCTTGGACGCGCCGGAAAGTGTCATCCCGTTCACCTTCACCAGATGATATATCTGTTTCAGGACTTCGATGTCATCGGCTGTGTAGAGTCTGTTGCCCTTGGCATTCCTGTGCGGCTTCAGAAAACGGCTGAAATTGTCAGACCAGTAACGGACCAGCGAAACGCTTTCGCCGATCACCTCCGCAGCTTCACCAATAGTGTAATACAACTTTTCCATATCTGAGAGAGTTATCCAAGTCAATCCATGCTCTGACCGGTCGAGGCCGCCATATAAGCCACCTTCATATAGTCTTCCGGGCTGAACGACGCGAAGAAGAAATTCACAGGATTCAGGAGCAGACTGTCGCGGCGCACTTCATAGTGCAGATGCGGCGCGAACGAATTTCCGGTAATCCCGACATTGGCGATACGCCTTCCCGCCTGCACCTTTTCCCCTTCCCTCACGGTAATATCCGCAAGATGGGCATATCTGGTCATATATCCGTTCGCATGGGTAATCTCCACCACATTGCCAAGTCCCTTCTTAGAACGCTTCACCAGCGAAACCACGCCGTCACAAGACGCCAGGACCGGAGTCCCTTGCCCCGCAATCAGGTCAATGCCCTCGTGCATTGTCATAACCTTGTAGAAAGGATTCATCTTCATCCCGACCGAAGCCCCGACCTGCGCGAACTTCAGACCGTCTATCGGAACCCGCATCGGCGGAAAAGCGCGGGCGCCACCCTTTGCCGCAGAGAAGATCTGCTTGAAGTTGTTGTCGATGCTGTCCACCATTCCTGTCAATGCAGAGGCTTTCCTTTCGGCATATTCCACTATATCCTTATCCCCGACGGAGTCGCTTGCGAACACGAAGAGATCGGAATTCTGAGGGTCCGCTGACGGGGCCTGCATATTGAAGATGCGTTTGTAGATTTCCTCATCCCTTGCCTGCAGGTCCTTTATGACTTCGGACACGAGACGTTCCTTCTTCTGCATTTCAGGATACAGTTTCTCATACATCCTGTTCTCCTGTTTCAGCTTTTTTTCCTCTTCGGTATTGAGCACAAATGAAAAAATCAGATATGAGAATGCGGCAAGAGATACGGTCGCGACTATCCATTTCAGGCAGGTCCACAGAATGCCCCATACCGAACGGGTGACTTTCTTCAGATTGAAGTCCTTGTCGAGCACATATTTGTTCATCTGCCTTCCTCCCGTCTCCTCGGCCTGATTTTCGGAATGTCACGGCCCATGATATTGTCAGATTCCTCTGAAACTTTATGCACCATATCGGCATATTCGTTTACTGGCATGTCAAGGTCGAAATAATTCACCGGATTCACATAGTTGCCCTTGTACATCACTTCATAATGCAGATGCGGACCTGTGGACTTGCCGGTATTGCCGCTCTCTCCCAGGCACTCGCCTCTCTTGAGCTTCATGCCTTCCGTGACGAAGACTGTCTTCAGATGGGCATACCTGGTCTTGTATCCGAAGCCGTGGTCTATCACCACCGAGTTTCCGTAATTGAACAGATCGAACGATACTGTCATCACAGTACCGTCACCCGTGGCATAGACCGGATTCCCCGGCTTGCATGCGAAGTCAAATCCGGTATGCATCCTGGTCTTACCCGATATAGGGTCTGAACGATAGCCGAATGAGCTGGAAAGACGGTACTTGGAACGGTCCGGGAGTATAGGCATGACCGCCGGTATGCACGATGCCATTTCGCCTGCCCTCTTGGACAATGCCTCCACATCATCGAACGACTTGCTCTGGACATACGATTTCTTGGTCAACACATCCAGGCGTATGGTGGTGCGTTTCAATATGGAATTCTCAGGAAGGACATCGAGGAACGCGTATCTGTTCACGCCGCCGAATCCGGCGTTACGCACTTCGTCAGGAATCTCGTTCATACCGAAGATATTCCTGTAGATCTCGTCGTCACGGTTCTCAAGGCCGTTGAGTGTCTGGTCATAGGCATTGAGCTGCCTGTTCATAAGTTCCATCTTGGAAATCCACTTGGCATTGGCACGCTCAAGCAGCACTGTCTTAGGCAGTTTCAGGCCGAGAACCGACGTAAAGAGCCACAGATATACGACAGAAAGGGCGAAACTTGCCGAAACAAGCATCACCGCTTTCAGTATTCTGGAGCGTGCCGAAACCTTCTCGATCTCGTACAGCAGCGTCTCCGGATTCAATCTGTATTTCTTAAATGCCGACATATTCCGCAAATATAGCAATTATCCCGCCAATTCCGAAATATGTGGGGAGAATCTATTTTTTGTGCCTGGCAATGAACTCCTTGGAAACCACCACATTTTCACCTACATCCATAAGCATATACGGCATATAGTCGAATGTCGGACTGGCGAAGCGGCTTTCCATAGTAAACGCTTCCCAATAGGATTCCCGATGGTCTATAGTATGGCCGACTTCGTTCTCATGGGCAGGGAGGAACAACATAGGCTTGTCCGCTGCTCCCCTGGCAGTCTGAGCCGCCTCCATAATCACCTGAAAATGATTCCATGTTGCGGCTATCAGTATATCAGGCGCCTCCAGTTCCGAGATGCGCCTGTCTCGGGCACGGTCGCTGTTGTCCCCGTTATGGACAAGTGTCCATCCGTCAAACTGGAGATGGAACACATCACAAGGAATATTCTTGCCCTGGTTTCCGGCAAAACACCTGACCTTTATGCCTTCGATATCCAGAGGCTCGGTCCTGTCCTCCCAAAGGATAATCTTGGACGGGGACTCTGTCTTCGGAAGCAGATCCTTCGTAAGGACGATTGTCTTTCCGCATTCAATCATGCTTTCGAGCATATCATTGGTATAGTGGTCACCATGCGGATGGGTAACGAACAGGACATCAAGCATTTTGGCAAGTTTCTTCGCATCCGACCTGCTTCCCCACCAGCGTATGTCGATTCCGAAGGCCCTTTCGCTGGTCTTGAAAATGTAGCCCATGTTATAGACCTTATAGACAGCAAGTTCGCCTTTTGCCGGAGATACGCTTTTCAGCCATTTGATGGCCTGCCTGCAGCTTCCTTCCAGGTATCGGTTCCTCGATATCAGGTATTCCTGTTTCTCGACTGGATTCATGGAAGGATTCTTGTCATTGACATGAAGCGGAAAGTCCACCATCATGAGCGTGTAGCGGCGGAGCATGGAGGCGAAATCGGATTCTCCTTTATCCACAACCGGGCCTTGCAGTTTTTCGAGATTTTTCACGAGCGCATAGGTATCGCCTATCCATCTGTAAGGATTGTCCAGATGAGCCGGCTCGACCTTATAGAGGAATTTCTCCACAATCTCCCCTGCCGGCGTCCCCTTGGCGAACTCGGCAAATTCCCTCGCCTTTGCAATCATTCCCGCATAGACTTCCTCGGTAGGCTGAGGTTTCCAATGCTTAGCATCGATGGCAAATGTTACGCAAAGTATAGTTAAAACAATGATAATCAGCTTTTTCATACTATCTGTAATCTATAAATATATCTCCAAAACGCACTAGTGTTCTCAGACCGTCGTCCCTGTTTTTTATACGGTTTGTCTCCAATATGCAGTCATCAGCAGGATTTGACCTGATCAGTGACCGGAGATTGGAGGCAGGTGTAATCCTGAAGGTCACTTTATGACCGAATGCCTCGGCAGGAACCGAATAGCTTCTCTGCTGAGAGCCCAGACCACAGTCGTAACTGGTCTTGAGATACGGCGTTGTTCCGTTGCCGAGCCAGATCTGCTTGTCCCACCACGGGAGCGACCTCAAGAATATGGATTCTGCACCGGTAGCTGTCTCCCGAATGAGTTTCCACGCTCCTCCGTCAATTCTGTACATAACTTTCCACTGTGCAGGATAGCCCCAGTCATCGTTTCCGTCCTGAGTTCCGGCATACCAGGCGAAGTTCAGTGTCATCTCCTCGCCCTGCGCCTTGGTGGCATCAACCTCCACAAAGAAAGATTTTCCTTCGGCTGAACCGTCCGGAGCGAAATCAAACCACTTCCACGAAGGACCTTTGAAGAAGATGGCGCCGTTGACGGCATATCCTTTTCCCTGCCCGTCGAGGGCATTGACATCCGAGTCAATGTGAATGAACGAATCACTGTCGGTCCAGAAGAAGGACTTTGCCCTGCCGCGGTCAGAAACCAGGCGGTCTCCTTTACGCCCGTCCTTCCAGACGCCTGTCTGTTCTCCCAGCATCTCGAACTCGAGGACCTGCCCATTGCTTCCGTCAAGACACCAGCCGGAAAGGGTTTTCCAAACAGATTTTCCTTTTTTGCTGAAACCGAGTCCGCCCTCATCCAACGGACGTATGCTGTAACGCCCCATGTTTCCGCCATAGCGGCGCATAGGTGTATGTACTATGATTCCGCTTACGGGACCGGTTCCCCTTACGAGAGGTTTCCCTGTTCTTCTCCACGGGCAGGAAGTGTTCACCAGCATGTAGATGGTCTGTCCCTGCTGGTTACGGAGCAGTGAGGCCCAGCCGTCCATCCTCCCGCTCACATCATAATAATCATGATGGATGGACTCCACATATTGACCGTAAGGTTCATAAATATCTGTGTAACAGCCATCTTTGAACACCATTTCCATACCGGTCAATGTGACGAACGTATAAATGTCCGAATCCGTCAGTTCTCTGACAGATTTTTCCTTTGCCGGCACATCACCTCCTGGAGAGCGATCCAAGACTGATGTACTTCCAAGATGGCGTACGGTCACCCTGTCCGGATTCACTTCACGCTCGAGCAGGCAACCTGCCAGATCAAGCGTGACCTTGTCCGCAAAGTGGAGAGTATTTGCAGAAGCATCGTCGAATACAAGCCTTACGCCTGCACTTCCGTCAGGAGACTGTACATAAGCCGTCCTGTCGCTCAGGGAAAGGTCCACCTTGGCATAAGTGATATTGGGATTCAGTTCCATATTCTTGCTGCGGCAGTCGCTGACCACGACTCCAGAAACAGTCAGAGGCCCCTCAAGCACGAGTGTACTTCCCGGAGCACACATCCCGCGCAGCGCCTCAACGCCTTCAGCGCCAGCCCCGACCGGCAATCCGACTATGGATGCCATTATACTGATAACCAAAAATATCCGTTTCATTTCTGTTTTCTATATTGAGGATAAATGTAATTGTCGTAGTTGTCCAATACGGTCCAAGCCGCACAGATATGGTCATATCTCGGATCACCTGCAACTGTCGCGAACGGGTCGTAGGACGACACTTCATAGTTGAACGGTCCTCTGTAAAGACAGTCCTTGAGGAGCACCCTGTAAAACTCGCCCCAAAGTTTGTCCCTCCCGATCAGGTCATACATGCCGGACATATAGCCTTCATATCCCGGGAAAAGATGGTCGTCGTATGCTGTTATCGAGCCCGGCCTTACTACATTGGCCTTTCCGCGGTTGCCGGCTATATGGAGATGGCCCACACGAGTTCCGGCAGTTCTGAGCCAGTCCACGATTGTTCCCTTGCCCGTCACGGTATGCAGATAGAGGTTGGCATGGCCTGTATCCATACAAATCCTGATGTCGAGCTTCGGCTTCGCAAGAGCATTGGCCCTGTCAATGGCATCAGAAAGTTCCCGGGCATCCGCGCCCACTCCGTAAGCCATATTCTCCACCACCAGGTGTGCACCGATGGAATCCGCCACCGGAACTATCTCGGCAAGGGATTTGACCAGGCTCTCCACCGAACTCCCGTCATTGAAAAGAAGAGTCTGGTTACAATGAACCAGGACATTGGCAGGACGCATCGGGGCGATTGCGCGAATGGCACGTTTGAAGAATTCGACGCTCTGTCGGCGGAGCGCTTCGTCCGGAACGCAGAGGTCTCTGTTACGTGTTGCTCCCCTCGTGCCGTAAGGCAGATGGGAGCACCATATCTTGGCCGCAGGCCCGTAAGTCTCACGGTAACTGAGCGCTTCCGCCACATGACTTTTCCACTGCGACTCATCACTCGGAAGGCCGCCGCACATCCAGTCCATGCCGAACGAAGGGCAGACTGAATAGATGCTGGAGTTGTTGATGGACGTGCTGAAAGAAGGCTGCAGCCTGATGTTTGAGACATCTTCGGACGGATTGCCCTTCTGCGTGACAGGAGAGACCATCTTGCAGTTCTTAACGAAATCATTGCCCTCGCACGACACTTCCCTGACCACAATATCGTCTATCCAGAAGCAGTTCTTCACGTTCCGCACCATTGTAGGAGTGATTCTGAAGTTGGCGTCCGAGCCGAATGCGGCATAACGGAATGTCAATGTATGCCACTCCCCGTCAGACACCATGGCAGACGGGACATTCACCACCGGATGGAACATGGAAGCAGCGTGGCTGACGATTTTGCTTGTGGACAGGTCCACATCCACCGGATTGCCGTCCACGGTGAGAGATTCCAGGACACTCTGGAACGCCTGCATTCCGAAATCCGTCCCGCAGCCCTTCTCCGCACGGAAACGCAGCGACACGTCGCACTTGGACGGATGGAACGTCATCGGAGGGAAGAACACTATCGGACGGTTGGAATAAGACAATGACGGGTCACAACCGATATAACCCTGATAAGCCCTCACATAGAACAGTTTGGACCAGTCCAAAAGGCCCATATTGGCAAGAAGAGTCTTGGATACCTGTAGGGATGAACTTACGGAAGGTGCTGTGTTCCAGTCAGTCAGCTCGAAGAAAGGAGTTCCGGCAGCACCGGGATCTTTCGGAAAATATGCAGGTTCCGTTCCAGTGCAGGCGGCATCACACACTGTCGTTGTACCGGATGAAGGGCCATAGCCTCCCTTCCCTTCAAGACAGTCTCCTCCCCAGGCACAGTTGTCGAAATGTTCAGCAAAGAGAATATCTGCACTCGCCGCGAAATCCACATTCACTTCGACCACATCTCCAGCCTTGATTTCTCTTGCTCCGACTGAAGCATAGCCTACGTGATGATTATTGTCAGTCACCCTTACGGTGATTCCGTCAGAGTAGTTTCCCGGAGGAACAGCGGCATAGAGTCCGGATGTTTCCAGTCCTGAACCGTTCCCTGCCGCATTGACCACAGTGAATGGGCAGAGAGGATATGAAGAGTCAGCCGAAAGACTTTTTCCGTCGAAGCCGAATGTGCCGCTCAGCGATGGAGCAGACAGATATGCGCTCATCAGCCTTCCTGAACCCTTCACATTGATTTTCACTATTCCGACAAGCGGTTCCAAGCACACTTCTCCGGAAGCGTCTGTCCGTGCATGCATAGGGAAAAAACGAGGGTCAGCAGCGCCGGATGCAGATGGAATCTGCGCCGGAGGAAGCACGAAACACTTCCTTGCCCTGGAATAGGCCTCAGCAGGAATAATGATTTCATATTCCCCAGCCGATGAGGCCTCAACTCCGATTGCAGGAGAGCCTTCCGACAATGTAACCTTACAGGAAGCTCCGTTCACAAGTGCATTTGGTGCGGTTTTCCAGTCGAAATCGACTCCGGACGGTGTCTTCAGCTGAAGAACAGCATCACCTGCAACAGGATTATCGCCAGGGCTATTGTCCCTGCACGAATGCAGGAACAACAGCATCATGGCGAAAAGGACTATTTGTATCTTATTTCTATACATTCAAAGTTGATCCTTGTACTGTTCACATTGGTATTGTGCATCACGATTCCAGTCTCATTGGCCCCGTCCCATTCGATCGGGAACACGGCCATCCTGTTGTCGTAAGGGCGGATTCTGATGGTCACATCCTTCTTTCCGAACACATCCGACGGAATCATGGCCACATGGTCGGTGGAGCCCAGTCCGCAGGTAGAGCAGGTGAAGTACTTGACTCCGGATATGTTCACATCCCACCAAGGCAGAGTCCTCAGATGCACATATTCCTCTCCCGTGACAATGTCCGGACAGATTTTGTATGTCTTTCCGCCGTCAATGGAGTATTCCAGACACCAATGGGCCGGGAAGAACTGGGAAGTCACTGCAGAAATGGCTCCGACACTGAAGGCATAGTGCACATACATGGATGTACCGGTGATATCCTCAGTGGAGAGATCCATCCTGAGGCCGTTGTAGCCGGTTATCTTATTGTCTTCCCACTGGAACCAGCCCTTGATTTCCGCCGTTATGGTAAGGCTCTTCCTGTACTGGTCCTGAGGTGTGGAAGGGACTATTCCCTTGTCGTCTGCTGTCAGGGCCGCATAAGAAGCAGAACTGCTTATCGGATAATCTATCAGTCCCGGAACCTTGTTCTCAACGGTCATATATGCGCGAGGAACAGGGTTGGAAATGGACAGGTCGTCTGACGGGATTCTTGAATTCATCCTTGCTTCCTTGTTTCCCGGATCAGCGAGTTTCGGGTCAATCTGCGCCCAGAGGCCGTAACGGTACTGGTAAGGCGCGCCATCCCATTCTGCAAGGTCGCGATATGGGGATTTCCCTTTCCATTCATGACCGAATCCGGACTCATCCACTACACGGATCTGATATCGGCCGAGATTTCCGTACCGGAGCATATCTTCATGAACGAGGATACCTGTAACTGCGCCCACTCCCTGCGGGACTCCGTTTCCTGAACGTCGCCATTCACAAAGCATGTTTACCGGAGCGTAGATACCCTTTCCTTCCGAATCCATCAGCAGGCTGGCCCAGCCGTCCAGACGGTTGTTGTTCTTGGTGTTCATGCTGTTCACGCCGGACACGAGGGTATAGTTTTCATAAACGTTTGCGTATGAGCCGCTTTTGTAAACGAATTCGGTTTCCGGAATGCTCACCCATGTATAGAGGTCGTCATCAATAAGGGCTGATATTTTCTTGACCTTAGGCTGAGGCACGGAACCGGCGGAACTTGCCACCATATTCTCTCCGCCTACGCCCTTTATGACATAGCGGACAGGATTCTCTTCCTTAACCACTTCAAGACCAGGAAGAGCTATGGATATCATCGTTCCGGCAACGAGTATGTTGTCCTTTGCATTGTCGAATTTCAGACAGAAGCCGACGGAACCGTCCTCTGCCTGCACATAGGCGGTGCGGAGATTTTCCGTCACGTCCACGTCCTTATAGGTAGTGCTCGGATTCAGAGCCATGTTCATACTGTGGAAGTCGCTGATCACCACTCCGTCGAAATAGACATCATCCTCGACCACGCCTTTGCCGGCATAATTCCGCACGTCTGTCAGGCTTATCTTGGAGCCGAACTTCCCGTCCTTGTTGGAACTGGTCACATACAGGTTTACAGAAAGGGTCTCGTCCCAACCGTCCACATAGGAAACAGTGATTCTCGCTTTCGAGGTATGTTCCACAGAACTTGCAGCTGTCTCTGCCACGAAGTTCCCGAGTTCAGGAGACACGCCGGTTATCCAGTCAGTCCCTCCCGAGATATATTCTACCGTCGAAGAAAGATCGGAAAGAGGAATATTCGTGTCAATGGAGAATTCGGCAAAGCCAGGGGAAACGCCGCTTACGTTCTTGTATGGCGCGGCACACTCCAAATATGGCATCACGCCGCTCTGACGGACGTAAATGGTGTCTTTCTTGGCTCCGCCATCCAGTTCAAGTGCAAGTTTCACCATTCTGCGGAATGACGGATTTTCATTGAACGACACGTTTATCTCGCCGTCGCCTTCGAATTCCAAAGGCGTGACTTCAGACCATTCTCCGGACTCGTCGCCCAGGACATTGACAGTGACTTTACCGTTGGAATACACTTTTATGTCGGCTTTTCCGCCTTCTTTCGGGATTAGTATTTCTCCTTGTGACGGAGCGAGTTCCCGGATGTCGGCATATTCGGCATCGTCAAAAACATTGCAGGACATTGCAGCGAAAAAAGCTGCTGCCATAAGTATATATCGTCTTGTATCCATATTTTACTTGTATTGGAAGGTGACATCTTCAATGTAGAGTGCGGCTGTGTGTCCGGACATTTTCGAAGGCATCTTAGCACCTGTCGCCGTCTGAGGCTTGGTCCAGCCGGATCCGCCAGGGTTGAGCGCTGCTATAATGTCAGAGGCCGGGGTAATCCTTACTCTTACCAATGAATGGCCGAACACTGAGGACGGCAGAGTAAAGCGGTAAGGGACAAGTCCGAAGCCGAAGTCCATTCCCGTATAGCAGGTAGCGGAGGCCTGACCGTAGTAAGGTTTCACTCCTCCTGAGAGAGCGAAAGGAATAGACCTCATCTCGAAGCCGGTCTTTCCGGTTGCCGCATTGACACAGTTCAGAGCCGTGCTCCAGGTAGTGCCGCCGTCATCGGAAGTATAGACTTCAACTTTCCAGTAAACCGGATAAGAGGTATTGTTGGTCCATGAGCAGAAAGCTTCACTCGCAGTATGACGGCCGGAAGCAATGCTGAATTCCATGGCTGCCGCGCTGCCGGACATTCCCTTAGTGGAGAATTCCCACACGAGACCGTTGGTCTTGCCGTTCCATGCATTTCCGCTCCACTGGAACCACGCATGGGCGGAACCGTAGATAGCGAGCACAGTATAGCTGGAAGCACTGTAGAAAGGAGGGTCTGCCGCAGCTGCATATCCGGACTTGTATGATGTTACGTCAGTTCCGCGGTATCCGTGTATGATGGATATCGGATACTGGTTGTCGCCGATTGCGCCTGCCGGAGTGCGGTTCTCGCTGTAGAACACCGGTGTTCCGGCATCAGGATCGGATGATGTCGCAATCATCTTGTTCTGAACCAGTTGGGTATCAGCATTCTTTCCCGGAACATAGGCTCCGCCAACCCACTTGTAGCGTCCGACGCTCACATGCTTTGCAGTAAGTTTCCACTGTGCGAGTGTCTTCCACGAAGAGTTTTCCGCCTCTGCTATGGCAATGTCATCCCTGTCAAACGGACGGATTGAATACTCTCCCACATTGCCACCCCAACGAGGCATTTCCTGATGGACAATGATTCCGCTTACCGGACCGACACCCTTAGGGACACCGCTTCCGTTGCGTCTCCATTCGCACCCTACATTGACCAGCATATAGATACCGTCTCCTGCGGCATCGTACAGAAGGTTTGCCGCACCGTCCATAGCCCGCCTGTTCTGCGCTGAAGACACATTGGCATTGTATGTCGTTCCATTCCACCAGGCTGAAGGAGTGTATGGATTCACGATGGCGTTATGCTCGCGGATATTGGAGAATGAGCCGTCCTTGACGAAGAATTCCATGTCCGTAAGCGTAGTATGTGTATATACGTCTTCAGGTGTCAATGTAGCGATGGTTCGGTTCTTCACAGGAAGCGCATTGCCGGATGAAACCACATTGATTCTGTCGAAGTTTGCAAGTGTGTAACGCAGAGGTGATTCCTCCTTGTAAACCTTTACTCCGCCGAGGAATATCCTGACTCTGTCACCTCTTGAAAGAGTATTGAGTGAAGGCTCGGCGAACTTGAGGCGGAAGCCGAGGCTGCCGTCCAGAGACTCAATATAAGAGGTCCTGTCATTCTCGGTTGTGTACATATTGTTCGCGTTGGAGCCGTCGCGGGATGCTGAAAGGCCGTCCACAGTGACACCATAGTTGATATTCTGGTCCATATTCGGATTTCCTGCTCCGCCGATCACTATGCCTTCTATGTAGTCTTCGTAATCTTCGACGTCAAGCCAGGTTCCGCCTGAGGCCATGGTTTCCCTAACGTTTGCGAATGTGACTTCTCTCGGCTGCACCTTCATCTTCTGTTCGAGGTCAGTGGAGGCGCTTGTGATCACGGACGCAGCATCAGTATAAGTGAGCGAAACGGTGGCATGACGTCTTTCAATCCCTTCATTCGGGGATACCGTAACATATACGGCAGACTCGTCGAAGCGACCGTCTGAAACGAAGTCGCCTCCTTCTATCTTGAGTTCGGCGTTCTTGAGTTCGGCACCAAGATTGGTCTCTATGGCCAGACGGCGTTCTCCGCCTTCGATGGAGACAATTTCCTTTTCCGGGAGACGAAGATAAACCGCATCTCCTGACTGTGATACGGTGATGCTGTCCTTATAGACTTCACCTGTTCCGTCTTCCACTGAAAGGAAAATCTTGGCACTTCTTGTTTTCCCGCTGTCGTTTGCGGAAACACGGAAACTGACATTTCTCCTTACGCCTCCAGGGATTTCCGAATCTTCCGGAAGAGCCTCCGATTCAGAGCCGAGGGCAATGTCACCAATCCATCCTGATCCGCTGTCATCATAGACGACAGACGGAGCGACGCCCTGGAAATATTTCTCCGGGATATTGGTATCGACAGACGCCTCAACACTGTAAGTTCCTGAAGGATAGTCTATTGATTCTTCCTCAAACACTATCTGCGGGAGTTTGATTCCGGGATTCTGGATGACAGTAATAGTCTTCTCGCCGGAGGCTGAAGTGATCTTCACGACTGCCTGGCGGCTAAGAGCGTCATTCTCCGAAAACAGAAGGTGGATAGTGGTCACATCCGAGCCTGAAGTACAGTCGAGTTCAGCCCAGTCCTGTCCGGAAACCAGTTCGGCATTCCAAGGCGATGTACAATAAACTGTAATAGGAAGTTTGGTCACCGTGTTGCTGACTTTGTAAAGGTCCGAGTCGACAGCGAGTTCCCAACTCTCCTTATACAGCTGATTGCAGCTGCAGGCGGCAAATATTGCAATGAATATGTATAAAATCTTTCTCATGTCATATCTATTCTTAAGGTCCTACATCCCTTCTGCGACGTATTCGTCATTGGTAAGTATTCCTCCCGACAGGGCACATTGCGTGTCAGGGATAGGATAGAACCTGTGGCAAGGCTTGATTCTCTCACGCAGAGCCGGATTCTGAGTATTTGCAAGAGTCTGTTCATACCAGATTCCCCAGCGGACGAGGTCGAATTTCCTCTGGAACTCGCCTCCGAGCTCTCGCGCTCTCTCTGCGCGTATGACTGTGGTCAATGACTCGAATCCGGTGAAGTTGTCAATAGGATCCACGCCAGCCCTTTTCCTGACAATGTTGAGATACTGCATGGCTCCGTCAGCATCCTCTAAGTTACAGCAGCATTCCGCAAGCATAAGGACGGCATCCGCATAACGGAAAACCTTGTAGTTGTTCGAATCATGCGCGAGTGTCATGCCCGGGCACCAGAACTTGGGACCTGCCCAACCGATTCCATAACGTCTTGCGTAGGTGAATGTACTTCCGGTCTCGAGGTTGCCGAGTCCCAATGTAAGAAGCACTCTGCGGTCTATTTTCTTTCCGCGGATTTCGCCTTTTGCAATTGCGTCCAAGTCGAGCCTGGTATAATAACGTCCATCAACATTGTCATACTCGTCATCATAGGTGAGAGGCATCGGGTCGAACAATGAGTTCTGATAATTCGCGTTTTCCGTCTTGGTACCGCCCTGAGCCGGACGGAAGATGCCATAGGTGTTGGTGGCTACCAGCGCCGACCATGAGGTCTGGTCTTCACCCATGAACGGAAGGCTCACTCCGTCAAAGAGATACTCTCCGGTTTCCTTGTTTATGCCATGCTGCGGTGTCATGATGGCCGCCACGTTCCCTGCAAACTGCACATCTGTACGGCTCCAGTCATGCTGAATCTCGAAAATGCTTTCATGCGTGTTCTTGTAACGCCACATAGTCTGCTCCAAAGGATAATTTTCCTCCGTGAGTTCACCGTATATGTCTTTCAATGCCATAAGCGGCTCCATTGCAAGCGCCCAATCCTCGTTCCACATGGCGAACTTGCTCATGAGCATAAGCGCAAGGGCATATCCCGCACGATAATGAGGAACCTCAGATGTCCTGACCTTGAGGCCGTTCTCCTCGGTGAAATAAGGAAGAGCATTGTCCTTAAGGTCATAGTAGAGGTCTTCGCGGATATCCCGCGCATCTGTGCGTGGAAGTTTGCGGATTTCCTGCAATGTCTTGTCATCGGCGACCATATTCTTGTAGAACGGGACACCGTTGAACGTGCAGGTAAGCACGTAGTAGTACATTGCACGGAGCACTCTGGCTTCCGCCACCAACGGCATCTTTTCCTTTTCGTCAAGTTCCGATGCGAGAATGCCTTCGATGCACTCATTGGCTCTCATCACACCGAGATATCCCTGACGCCATACAGTCGCTCCGAACTGCGGCTTGGCAGGAGTGACGTCCAGACAGGCGTCCACAGTGGTGGAACGGGAATACCAGATGTCACTGCAGGCCTCTGTCATGAGCATGAAGTTGGCTTGATAGATGGCGGTAAGAGGGGTATATACACCATACAGCGCTGATTCGCACTGGGTTACATTTCCATAGTAATGGTCCCTGTTGACAAAGGAAGAAGGAACTTCCTTGAGGGAACAAGATACGGCTGCAAAAAGCGCTGCCAATATTGCGATATAAGTCTTTTTCATGGCTTTTCCTGTTTAATAACGTACCTGAATGCTGAAAACTGCCATCCTTGACTGCGGATATGCGCCCATGTCCACGCGTCGCAGGGTGCTGTCGCCGCTGTTGGTGGAAACGTCAGGATCAAATCCGTTGTAGTCAGCAATGAGGAAGAGGTTCTGTCCTGACAGGCCGAAAGTCACGTCCCTGAGGAACTTGCTCTTCTTGCTCAAATCCCAGCGGTATGTGATATTGACATTCTTGAGCCTGATGTAGGAAGCATCGTGAACCTGGAAACTGGAAGGAGACATTCTCATCTCCGTTCCGGCACGCGGAATGTCGGACTCTGGATTCCTCACAGGATGCCAGCTGTCCAGCATATAGCGGTACTGGTTGGCCGAATAGGTTCCTGACATTGACAATTCAGCGTAGTTATAGAGTTTTCCGCCGAGCGAATAGGTAAGATACGCACCGATGCTCCAGTTTCCGATAGTGAAGGTATTCTGGAAACCGCCATACAGTATCGGATCCGAATTGCCGAGATAGATCAGGTCGGCATCAGACATGATTCCGTCATGGTTCTGGTCCACATATCTCGGATAACCGAGAATGGAAGTGGCATTGTTCGTGGTGGTGTTCGATATATAGCTGTGCGTGAACTTATTGCGTTCAAACTCATCTACATTGTGCCATACTCCGGCATACTGGAAGCCCCAGAGGGAGTTGAGCGGATAGCCCTTCTTGTAGCCGTACATCATGAAAGAGTTGTTGCCCGGGCTCATCAGAGACGCCACGTAGTCTTCCTGACCAATGTCGTTCACCATCTGCCTGTTGTGCGAAATGGTAAGCTGAGACTCCCAGCCGAACCTTTTCTTTTCAATGATCCTACCGTTCAGGGTAAGTTCGACACCGGTGTTGGAAGTCTTTCCCAGATTGGTGAGACGGGAAGTATAACCGGTCGTCTGTATAGTCTGGAGATTCAGGAGCAGATCACTTGTCAATGAATGGTAACCTTCCAGGGCCACGTTGAGCCTACCCTTGAACAGGGATGCTTCCAATGCCACGTTGTAAAGGTTCGTCTTTTCCCAAGTAAGGTCCGGATTGGCCACTCTTGACGGCACCATGCCGGTTGCGACCTTGCCGTCGGTAAGCCAGGCCTTATTGACAATGGAGTATGCGTCCAGTGAACGGTAATAGGAAATGGCATCGTTACCGGTGCGGCCTGCACTCACCCTGAGAGACAAGTCGTCCACCCATCTTACGCCCTTCATGAAGTTCTCCTTCTTGATGGCCCACTTGAAGGCAGCGGACGGGAAGAAACCCCATTTGTTATTGGCAGCAAAGTTGGAAGATGCATCGAAACGGCCAGTCATTGTAAGGTAATATTTCTGGCGGTAGTTGTAGTTCACTCTCGCGAAAACAGATTCCTTCACCACATGTTCATTGGTGGTGTACGGGGTGAGATTCTCCTTGTTGGTGACTCCCTGAAGATTGTTCCACTTGAGTTCGTCAGTCAGGAGGCCTTCCGCCTTGAGAGAAAAATAGTTCATATCATTGGCAGAAGCCGAGAAACCAAGCAGGGCATCGAAGGCATGTCCACGGCCCTTGCGTGCATACATGGCAGTATTTTCCGTACTCCATTTGCGGGCATCACCCTCGTAGCGGTATCCGTCAGCGCCCTCGCCTTCTATCCTGTTTGGAAGATAGCTCGGCCAGAACTGATAGTCATGTCTCTGATATACCATCAGGGAATTCTGGCTCTTGATGGTAAGGCCTTTCACCGGACGCAGTGTCACCTCCACCACGTCGTTCTTGGTGATCATCTCCCTCTCGTTGGACACCATGTTGATGTTCGAGATAGGAGTATTGATGGCATTGCCGTTCTCATACAAAGGATTGTACCTGTCATTCGGACCAATGATAGGAGACAGGTAGATGGCGCCGTCCCAGAAGGCGGTTCCGCCGATATTGGCCTTGTTCAAGTCCCTGTCCTGGAAAGAGTAGGACATTTTCAGGGCTACATTGAGCCACTTGGCGAAGTCGTAACTGATATTGAAACGGCCTGTCATCTTGCGGATTCCGCTGGCTTTGATGATACCCTTGGTATCGTTCCATAAAACGGAGCCGAAATATGAAAGTTTGTCCGTCACCTTGCCGCTTGCAGAGAGGCTGTAATTCTGGTAAGGGGCGATTCTGGTTATCTCCTTGATCCAGTTGGTGTCATTGGTATAATCTGCCGGATCGTAAACCGGAGCTTTATTCGGGCCGTACATGAAATAATAACGGTCATTCATATAACGTATGAACTCATTCTTGTTCATCACGTCCAAAGTCTTGGCTATCTGTGATACACCGAACTCCGCCTTGGCAACAATGCTCGGACGGGAGGTGACACCTCTGCGGGTAGTGATGAGGACCACTCCGTTGGCACCCCTGGAACCATAAATGGCAGTAGAGGATGCATCCTTCATGATGGATATGGACTCCACATCGGCAGGGTTCACATCTCCGATATCATGCACTGCGTCAATCACGCCGTCCACGATTATGAGCGGCTCATTGGAAGCGTTGATGGAACGGGTTCCCCTGATTCGGATGGAAGTATTGGCCCCCGGCGCACCACTGGTGGACATGATGTCCACGCCGGCAAGACGTCCTTGGAGCGCCTGGTCGAGTGATGTATTAGGCGCCTGGGCAATATCTGACATCTTCACGGTGGACACGGAACCGGTCAGGTCGCTCTTGCGGGCAGTGCCGTATCCGATGACCACCAGTTCATTGAGTTCATTGCTCATGTCAGGTGCAAGGTCCACATTGATGGTAGTCCGCCCGCTGATAAGTATTTCCTGCGTGGTGTATCCCAAGAAAGAGAACTTGAGAATATGCTGCATGTCCGAAACGGTAATCTCGTAACTTCCGTTGGAAGAAGTCATTGTTCCGGTTTTTCCGTCATCGGTAACGACTCCTGCTCCCGGGAGAGGATCTCCGTTTTCATCCCGGACAAAACCGGAAATCTTCAGTTTGCGGGTAGTCTGGCCATCCTTGCCTGTTCCTGTAAGAGAAATGGCAATGACATTGCCCTTGAGTTCTGCCGACAGCGGGGCCTTGATAATCTTTGAGAGTGCCTCCGAAAGCGGAGTTTTGTTCAGCGAGGCTGTAACTGTATAAGATTCGAGGTCAATCTTGTCGCTCGAAATCACTGAACAGCCTGTCTGCTCCTTCAGCTTGGCAATCACGTCAGGGAGTGGAGTCCCGTCAAAAGAGGCTGTCACCATCTGCGCCCCAAACGGGAGCGACAGCAACAGCGCCGACAACAGGGATACCCCAAATTTGATCAGTCGCTTCATTTGCAATCAGTTTAAATGTTATTTTTCTTTAATGGATATTATGTTTCCGTCGATTTTCCATGAAATAGGAGTGATGGTGGCTACCGCCTGAAGAACGTTTTCGATAGGTTCTCTTGTGTTCAGGCTGATGCGGAATGATGAATCCGCATATTTTACAGGACTGTACCTGATGTCCATGTCATATATGGAGGAAAGTCTCACAAGAAGTCTTTCCAGTGATATCCTGTCATAATTCAGATGTCCGTTCATCCAGCTCAGATACTGGTTCACGTTCTCGCTCCACGTGGAGACGTTTCCGGTGACAGTCCCATAGGAAAGTACCTCACCCGGCCGCATGGTAAGGGACATGCTGCTGTTTGAGAACTCGACCTTGCCTTCTACGAGCACGGTCTTTATCTCCGGGTCCGAGTGGTAGGCTGAGACATTGAACTTGGTACCTTTGGCTGTAACCGTACTCTCTCCCACATGCACGCTGAAAGGATGTTCCGGATCTGCAGTTACCACAAAATAAGCCTCACCCGAGAGCTTCAGTTCCCTCTTGGACACGAAATTGTCCGCATAGGATATTGTAGATGAGGAATTGAGACGCACCGTACTGCCGTCAGGAAGCGTTTCAGTACGGATCTCTCCCCGGGCCGTGCAAAGCCTGATGATATCCGGCGAAGGAGAGGCTTCCTTGTCGTTTCCGGAAATGAGGAACAACAAAAGGAAACAAGCGGCAACACAGGCGGCAGCGACGCTTCCCCATAATATGCGTCCCTTATTGATCCGACGTCTTACTGCTCTGAAAGAGCGGACTCTATCAGCAGAAGGGTTGTAGAACTGGGAACGGAGGTCGTCGAGTGCCTCCATTTCCTCTTTAAGTGCAGGATTGTTTGTCAGGGCTTCGTATAGAGTCTTTTCCTCCTCGATGGTTGTCTCTCCCTCAAGGAATCTCATATACAGCCTTTGCATTGATTTGTCCATATCAGTACAGTGTTACTACGCAGACGTCCGCAGACGCACTCCATAATATATAACGCAAACCACCTGATATAGTACACTTCCGAAATGTGAATTTTTAGAACAAGCCTATGAAAAAGAGCAGACCAATGAGCGTAATGGCGGCTCTCAGTATCTTGAGGGCTTTTGAAATCTGATTCTTGACAGCCTGCTCCGTAATGCCCAACCTGAAAGCTATCTCCTTGTTTTTCAGGCCGTCAATGCGGCTCATGACAAAGATTTCCCGGCAGCGGTCCGGAAGTGATGAAAGCACGATTTCCACCTCCTTTACCAGTTCATCATAAATGAGGGCATCCCCACTGCCGTTGAGCATGATCGAAGAGTAAAGCTTTTCGCTTTCGGTTATGTCGGAGAAATCCGTAGTAATGACATTGCCCTTGGAAAGACGTCTTCTGAGGGTATCTTTGCAGGAATTCCTAAGCACGGTAAAAAGGAGCGGAACGAAGTTTTTCTCGTCCTTTCCGCGATATTTGCTGTATAACTTGACGAAAGAATCCTGCACGACATCCTCTGCCGCCGCAGCATCCCCGAGGATGTGCGCAGCAAAATTCTCCATCCGCTGACTGTATCGGTAGAATAAGGATTCCAACAGGTCTTCGTCCAGTGTCATAACGCTAAAAACATCTATGCGCCGCAAATATAGCGACTTTCAGATAATAACCTGCATCATCTTGTCTGAAAACTGTCTGATAACAGTTGACTGCGCGAAGTTCGGTTGTGTTATCGCAGTTCGTCTTGACACTATTTTGAAGGACCAACTAAACTGACGACATCAGCGTCCTGAACTTTCTTTAATCTTTGTAACCTCCTCTAAAGACAAGCCGGTAGCCTTCGCCACGACCTCACAAGGGGTCCCTAACTTAAGAAAGTTAATCGCTACCTCCAGATTACGCTCTTCGCGACCTTTTTCAAGCCCTTTCTCGAGTCCTTCCTCAAGGCCTTCAGCACGTCCTTTTTCAAACCCTTTCACAAGGCCTTCCTCAAGTCCTGTTTTCTTTGCGTACTCGATTTGATTGTGGGTGTCACGTGCTGTTGTCATAGCCTTTACGTAATTTTGTTTGTCAATGTTGTCAAGGCTCGCGTACTCGGCTACGTCGAAGAGGCGGCTGAAGATTTTGTCCCGCAGCGCCGCTGGCCTCTCTAACAGCTTCGACAGGTTCTTCAAGATGAAAAGCCATTTGTCAAAGTCGGTGGCCAACTCATCCGCACTCTTGTTGAACTTCTCGACCTCTACGAAGACGAACTTCAGTTTGTCCGTCATCGTCTTGCCGGTCGTCGCCTCACGCAGCAGATACCTGTGCTCGATAAGGTCGTCATCCTCGTACCTGAAGTTCAGCACTCCGAGGAAATACACCCCGTCCAGTTCGTAGTTCCACTCCTTCTTGATGCCTGTCTCCTCATCCCTCTGCGCCTTCTTGCCCTGTTTCATGATCGGGAAGGAAGTGTAGTACAATGCCCTCTCGAAAAAGTGTTCCTGCGGCGCGTACTGCATTTCAACAAGGAAATCCTTCCCCTCTTTCGTTCTGCAAATCACATCGAACACCGCCTTCCTGTCATCCTCCATTATTCCCAACTGCTCGGCCGGAATATAGGTAATATCCTCAATATCATGTTCCGGAAAGATGACTTTCAGAAATTCAATGAGAATGTCTTTGTTCACTTCGCTGCCGAAGAGCCGTTTGAAGGACCAATCCACCATCGGATCGATGTACCTCGCCTTGATTCTTTCATCCATAAAGGTAAAGTTTTTATTTTATTTATCAAAAATTCCGGACACCGGTCACATTCGCCGTGTCCATCAAGGCTACAATAGTATGCAAAATTTTTCCGAAAAACTTGTAAAAAGACGCTTCAGGTGAAAATTTTTACGATTCTTAAATTTTAAAATTTGTTTTAAATCTCTTAATTTTTTGTCAATGGGTTGTCAGTGATGTGGTTATAAATTTCCGCTGACAGAAGTGGTCATGCGCAGCAACAAGAAGCCTCCGTGAGGACCAGGCCCTCCTGCTTCGCAGGCGCCTCCCTCTAGTGCCGAGGGCGGCAAGTCCTCACGGAGGCAACCTTGTTGCTGCTGCCCGGTCACTGTTCAAAAGGAGCAACAAGGCATCTTCAGATGCCGGGCAGGAGTTGGCGGGCAGGGATGGCATCGCGGCGATGGAAAGCCCGGAGGCCCTGATGTGCCCCCTTGAAAAGGGGGTTAGGGGGATTGAGACAAGCGGGCTATGCCGCTGACTGGCTTTTGCGGCTTTCTTGTGTTGATTGAAATGAAATTTCTGTACGCGCGACTGATTTTTCGCTCCTACGCGCCAACAAAATGATTTTCTGGTAAGGGAAAGGTGTCGGTGTTATGAGAAGGATACAGGTCTCCGCCGGCTATTACGAATTTTATTATATCTGCTTGCGGTGGTATTTCCGAACCAATGAGCATATCGCCAAAGCTGCAAAAGAACCTGTAACTTATTGAATTATAAATTATTATATGGGTTTAAGCCTGTTTCTCAATATGCTCACTCCCATAAAAAAAACAGGGTGATGAGCATATTTACATTCTGCTTTAAATCGGCATAATTGATTGGATGTCAGGTTGTTATATTGATATTTACAGGTTCATCTGGATGCTCATTGGTTCAGAAATCACCTATGACGATGCCTTTTTTATCCTCTATGAAGTTCGCGTCATAGGCAATCACGCAGATGGAGACAAGGTTCTTCTGAAGAAATCGTGTCACGAAATCACGCCGGCAGCGGCAAAGGCCCGCTTTGCTCAGGTGCTTCGCAATTCGCCGCGGGCTATGCCGCTGCTCAGCTATCAATCGACAAGAGGATGTCCTGCACGGCATCTGATGATGCCTTGTCAATTTCGTTCAAAAAAAACGTTTTATGCGGTACAAAGTACGCACTAAGATATGCAAATCAACCGGGATTTTACGTTGAGCCAGGGTTTTCCCCATGACCCAAAACTCAGATAAGGAACTACCACAAACAAAGAAAGGACCCACCAACACTACTGACCGCTCAAGTAGGAACTTAAGACTTCATGTTGCATAGATCCGTTCTCTTACGCAAAAGTATACATTTTTTTCTAAAACACAAAATTAAATATTAACACATGAACGGACACGAAAAAAAAATGTGGCAGCGGACTTGCCGCTGCCACGTGGTCAGTAAAAGTTGTGTGTCCAGTCAAATCACTATATGACTTTCATTTCCTGGTCCGTAACGTAAACACCTGAAAGGCTGCATGTTGCAGAGCCGGTATTGGTCAGGGTCGCCTTTATTGAGGCGGCAGACCATCTGGCTGCGATTGCACCTCCTACAGCACTTGCCGACGTGTTTCCGAGGGAGTTGAGAGTAACAGTAACTTTACCGGAGTTGGAAACTTCCCCGCTTACCACCGTACCGGAATTGATCGCGAATCCGACCGCGCCGCCTGCCAGGAAGTTGCCGGTATTGTTGTCAATTTTGATGGTCAAGTCACCTGCATTCTTTACATTTCCTCCGCTCTTCCAGAAGCCTGAGAATGCCCCTCCGCACCAACAGTTTTTGACTGTGCCGCAAGTGATGCTGACATCACCGTCAGAACCGTTTTCTATATTGGTAACGGAACCGGACTGGTCATAGCCGACCACACCGCAGACATAGACCACACCGCTCTTGGTGCCGACATAGGTCACTGGGGCGTTGTTCGTGCATTTGTCCACAGAATTATTGGCAATGGCAGCAACGCCGCCGACTTGGATAGCGTTTGCTTCTCCGACATTGACCTCAACTGCACCAGTATTGCCGCAGCCTGAAATGGCATTGTACATCTGGCCTGCGACTCCTGCCGCATCCACGGTATTGCCTTTCTCGCAGTCCGCCTTGATTTTGCCGGAGTTGGTGCAGTCGGTCACCGCACCATTGGTAGAACCGGCCACACCGGCGATCCAGAGATGCTTTGAAGGATACTTAGGAGCCGAGAATGTAACCGCTCCGGAATTGTTGCATTTGATAATCTTCGCGGAACTGTTGTTGAAGCCCACGACACCGGCCACGATTACACCCTGATCCACATTGGCGGAGCTGATGGTAAAGGAAACCGGTGCGAAATTGTCACAGGAGCTAACTTCGCCACCTTTGACATATCCTGTCACACCGCAGACAGACATGTAATTGCCCGTCTTGTGGTTGTCAAGCTGGACAGTGATTACTCCGTGGTTGTCACAGTTGTTGAGACTTGACGAGATCAGTGAGCCTACGACTCCGGCATAACCGCCGAATATGCCGTCCTGAGCGCTTTCTGCTACGCAAGAGGAGGCTTTGAGCGTCAATGTACCATAATTGGTGCAGTTCTCAAGCGTTGAAGCCCCGGCAAGACCAATCAGGTTACCGGCATTGACCAGCGGGGTATTTCCCGCACCTTCCGCCATCTTCACATTGACACGGCTGGTCACATTCGTCACGGTAGCTGACGCAGAGGATGATGCGAGTACGCCGAAGGCCACAGCATCAGCCGGGATGGTGGCATTTCCTTCCAGAGTGACGTTCTTCACGATTCCTTTCAGGCTCACGAACATAGGCACATCAGTATTGATGCCGGAGATCTTGTGATTCTGTCCGTCAAATGTGCCGGAGAAAGATTCCGCTGAAGCGTAGGACACACCTGTAAGGTCGATGTCGGCGTCAAGTTTGTATTGGTCGGAAGCATTGGCATCCTTTGCACCGGCAAGGAAATCCTTGAACTGCTGTGCTGTAGAGATGGTCTTCTCCTGAGGAGCTACAACCGGGCTGTCGAGTTTGTCAAGCCATTTGAAAAGGGCGCCCGGCCAGTCCGGCCAGCTTCCGGTTGCGTGGGAGTTGTCGTTATAGACATGCACCTCATAGTTAGGATGATTTATGGCACGGAGAGCATCCCCCATAGCCTTGCCGTTGTATTCCTGAGGAACTGTAGAGTCTCCCGTACTGTAGGAAACATAGGTAGGAGGCGTATCCAGGGACACGTGCTTTTCGTTGCAGTATTTGTCGATCTCCTCCTGTGAAGGATTGCTGCCGAGCCAGTAGAGCAATGTACCTTCGTGGGTCTTGCCCGGTGTAAGTGTCACGACAGGGTAGATGAGTATCTGGAAATCAACGTCTGCATGTCGGGTCTGGCCGATGTATCCTGCGAGATGTCCACCAGCGGAGTTGCCGATAAGACCGACCTTCTCATATCCTCCCCACAAAGCCTTGTTCTTCAAGGCCAGGTCGAGCGCAGCATTGGCATCCTCGAGAGAACGGTCCCTGAGCAGGCCCTTGTTCGGAAGGGTGAAGTAGTCCACGATAAGGGTGACATCAGAGCCGCGGAAGTCCTCGATCACGCTGGCAATACCGCCCGCATGATGTACAGCATAGCCGCCTCCAGGATAGAGAATCACGCACTTGCTGTTTTTCTTGTTGGCATAATATACTTCCAGATAGCCCTGCTCGGACGTCTTCACTGTCACGCGACCGTCTTCATCCACCTCATATTCAGAACCGAGTCGACCGGCAGCAAGAACCTGTCCTGCTGCAACGGTGTTGGACTTGGATGTGGATTTCTCGAACACGACATCATTGGCATCGATGGTCTTGAATGAAAATCCGTTCCCGAATGTCTGAGGTATGACCGGAATGTAGTAAGTACCGCCTTGGGTGGTATTTATGGTGATTTTGTCAGAAGGCTTCAGACTTTTCAGAGACCATTTGCCATCTGCGTCAAAAGTGAGGCTGAGGGACTCCGCGCAAACACCAGTTCCGGTAAACTCCACTTTCCTGGCCTTTGCAAGTTCAAACTCGATGAAGCCGAGTACATGATGATAGCGGAGTTCCGTATCAGGAGTCATACTTACCAGAATGTCTGATGAGGCGAAACTTCCGTCGAAACTGCTTCCCATCGGGAAAGTCATCTGTTTCTCACCGGAATTGAAGACTACGGCATCAACCACAGATTTAGGGCCGGCGATGGAATAATACGGGCCGGCACCCAGATTCTTTGTAGCGAACTCGAAGTCATTGCATTGAGCGTCAATGGTAAAAGAGTCGCTTGCTCCGGAGGCATCGAAAACCTTCACGACATCTCCCTTGCTCCAGGAGACAGTGGCAACTCCGTCATAGACAGTTTTCGTCTCTTCCAACGAGCACTTGAAGACAAGGGCTTCGGAATCAGGCCTGCCGTTTTCAACAGGCTCGATTTCCCGGCTGCAGGAGAAAGCGCCCAGCAGCAATGCCGCAGCGCTCAGGATATTTGTTATACGTTTGTTCATTTCTATCTTATTGATATTTGACAGAATGGCTTACCAGTTGATTTCTCCTCTGGAGACTCCGTCTATGTTGTTGCCTCTGACCACAGTAAAATCATCTACGAGAATGATACCTTCCTTGGTCGTGCGGAGTTCTACCGCATCACCAGGCTTGAGTGTAGTCTTGAATGTATGCACGTGTCCCGTGAAGTCACATTTGTATTCTGACTCTGAAGCACCCGGAGTGAACGGAAGCAAAGCCTCGGATGAGACTGCTCCTATGGTCTCCCATTTCTTGCTTTCCGCACGCCATACATTGACCTGAAGCGTGCCGGAGAAATTGTCCTGAGGACGCACACGGGCCACTGCAGAGAATGAAATCGTACATTCCGAACCGGCCGCATCAACTCTGCCGGAAGGAATCACCGGAGTGCAGACTATTGTCGAACCATTGTCGGCACCGTCCAGGCCGACCATTCCCATGAACGGACGTGCCCAGCGGCCGAAAATCCAGCCTGCGACATCACCGGTAATCGCATTGACAGAGCCTTTGGCACGACCTATCAGATAACCGCCTGTATTATTGCCTGAAGTACCGTCCACATGCTTGCCGTCTGACGTGAGATTCCAAGTATTGGTCTGGTGCTGACCTTCTCCGTGAGGATAGAAGGCAAAACCGATGGACTTGTTGCGATTAGGATGATTCCATGGAATCCAACATCCTCCAAGAGCCGTACCTGCGATGCTTCCGGCAGGAACTGCGCCAGGCGCCCAGGCCTTGTAGTCTGACTGTACGCAGAAGTCATTGAAACCGGTATAGAACACGGTCCTCTCATCCAGAGCCCTCTCATTGTCAGTAGCCATAGCGACAGGCTGCGACCATTCAGATGTGCCGAATGAATTTGTCAATGTCACGTTAGCCTTGCCCAACCCATTCTTCATGGATATCGAATTGAGCGTCCTTATGCGCACGTAGTAAGTGGTAGCAGGATAAAGACCTCCGATGGACACTCTGGTAGGAGTAAGGTAATTGACACACTTGAGTCCGTCCTGAAGCTGTGACGTATGGCCGAAGTATGAGCTGTTGCCGAAACATGGATTTATCATCTTCTGTCCGTCATAAGGCACGAAGTCATAAACCGGCTTGGTGCAGGCCTCGTCCTCGAAAATCTGAACCTGGTATGCCTGGTCATAACCTGTAATTCCGTTTCTGCAAACTGCATCCCAGTCAATGCAGAGGAATGTGGTACCCGTGCTGACATCACTCTTGCGCAAGCCCTTGGTCTTCAGGTCCACGGTTGAAGAAGCGGATGAATATGCATTGTAAGCCTCAACTTTAATACGGCATTCTGCGCCTTGCGGAAGCCCCTTGGCCGTGAAGCTGCATTCATTGACATCACCGGCAAGTACGTCATTGACATAAACCTTGTAGCCGTCGGCACTTTCGATGGCATCCCATGAAAGATGAGCGTCTGTGAAGGCAGTGACAGCATTTTTCAGAACCGGTGCTGTGACTTTCGGACTGAACACATTGCCCAACAGGACGACTTCACCAGGATTTACAGTCAGCGGAGAACTGAAGGTGTTGCTGAAAGCCGCGCCGCCCTTGAAGGTAATGTCCACCACGAATCCTTGCTCATATACGCCCGGAAGGATCTCAACGCTATAGATGGCGTTCGAGAACACATCCCCTTCCTGCGGAGTGATACTGATGCCCTCAGCTTCCCCGCCGGAAGTGACATCCCTACTGTAAACATCTACCGTCGCAGTCCCTGCAATTGTTTTTTTGTCAATGCTGGTGAGCTTGAGGGATTCGACATCCTCTGCAAGCATATTGAAATTAAGATAGGATGCAACAGGACTGAAGACGAGCGAGGTCTCAAGAGCCTGAGCGAAAGCCACTTGTGGAACCGCAGGCAATTCAGTGCCGTCAGCAATCAGGTATGCCTTCTGCTCAGCAGGAACAGTGCGGGTAGCCTTGCCTTCTGAAAAAGCATCGAACGCTGTTGACGGATAAAGGGCATAATACATGTCACACGGGTCATAGGACTGGCCGGTGAGTTCTGCTCTCAGGCCCTCCACAGAACCTGGCTTGAAAACATTGGCTTCGTGAGATGCGACATTGTCATAGACAAGCACATCACCGTTCCATACGGAAGAACGCGAAGCCCCGAGTCTCGCCTGAAAGGTGGTTTCAACAAGAACCGTGTCCACCTTTGCGTCTCCTTTCTCAGGCCTTGCGTTCGGTGTAGGGGCTGAAACCTCTCTTTCACAAGCAAATATTGAAATGGTTGCCAGCATCAAAGCTGACAGTTTGACAATATTATTCATAGAATATCTTTATTTCGTATTTGTTTTCATTTTCCTGGGAATATTTCCAGGTGTTGCGGCATCCGCATGAATCACCCGTCTCAATGAGTGAGCCTGAAGCGAAATTGTCTGTCTGTACAGGACCGGATTTGGTTTCAGCAATCTTCCAGGTAGGACCGGGAGTCTTCGCCTCTGACGGGAATCCGGTCTTGGTAGAAGGCCAACCGTCACCCCAGACGATTTCGTCCATTGACATGCAGCGGCCGTCGTACTTGTTGCCTGCCCAGTAATTGTGGTAGCACATCCAGTCCTTGCCTTTGTCATCAGTGACGATTCCGGCATTGTGTCCGGTACCGGCGAAATAACCTGAAGCAGGACCGCTGAGAATCGTATTGGCCTCGCTGTCGAAAGCGGAGTTTCTGGTGGACATGAGATTGCCGTCCTTGCCCTCATACGGGCCGAGCACATTCTTCGAGCGGCCTACGACGACATGGTAGGTACTTTCCGCACCCTCGCAGCAGGAGCCTTTCGAGCCGAAACAGTAGTAATAGCCGTTCTTGTAGTGGACATAGGTACCTTCCAGATCATAGGCAATGAATACCTTCTCCGCACCGGGCGCAATTGCAAGACCGTCAGAGGTAAGCTGGATCGCCCATATTCCGGAGTCACTTCCGAAACTTCCCCAGAAAAGGTAATAGTCGCCTGTGACTTCGTCGCGGATGACATCCGGGTCAATGGAGTTCGAAACGTGCTGGGACGCATAGTCCACGAGCTTGCCGTTCGGATCGGCCAACGGATTGATATCCTTGACATTGGTCCAAGTGAACGGGCCTGTCGGACTGTTGGAGACAGCTACGCCGCAGGCGCTCCTTTTAGGATCGTCCCAATGTCCTTCGGCATAGTAGAGGCAGTAGCGCCCGTCTATATATTCAATGTCAGGTGCCCAGATTCTGGTGTCAGGGACCCACTGTGGTCTTTCCATTCCGCCGAATGCATTTCCTACGAGTTCCCAGTTCACCATATCCTTGGAACGGTAAACAGGCAGGTAAACCACGTCGGAAGTGCCGCTCACGCCGTTCTGGGTGCTGTAGGCATAGAAATATCCGGTCCTCTCCCTGTCATCGAAAACTGACGGGTCAGGGGCATTGTTTCTGATCACCGGGTTCATGTACGTCGTGGTCATGAAGCCGTCCGCGCCGGTGTCCGGTTTTACAGGACGCTCATCGATGATTTTCTCATGGCATGATGACAGTGACGCAAGCGCGGCGACTGTCGCTATTGTATATAATATTCTGTTCATTGTATTGACATTATATGATTAGTCTCTCCAACCTTCGTTCTGGACCAGGCTCGGATTCATCTCACGCTCCTTGGCAGGAATAGGCCAGGTCTGGACGTAATCCCCGAGGGAGTACCAAGTATAGGTCTTTGTACCCCAGATCTGCATAAGTCCGTTGGTGTTCATCTCTCCGTTCTGGCCGGATGAATGGTCGCGGAACTTCTTGTCCAGCCATGTTCCCCAACGGAGTTCATTGTAATACATGCTGTCCTCTCCGGCGAGCTCCCAGTAGAACTCGTTGCGGATACGCTCACGCATGTCTTCCTGACCTTTCACTTGCGTGAACTCATTGGTATTGAGAAGGATATGTTTAGCACGGGAACGGACTGCATTGACCATTTCCACGGCCTCGTCAGTGCGGTTTAGCTCATTGAGACACTCGGCCCTGCGGAGAAGGATCTCGGCGTAGCGGCAGAGGATGAGGTCTTCCTCGTACACCCAGCGGATAGTGTTCTCGATTCCTTCCGGAACATATTTTCTCCACAGATAGTAGAACATGGAGTTCGTGTCAGTACGGATATCACGTGAAGAAGCGCCGTCAGAACGGTATGGCCATCTGAGTGTAAAGGTGTAAGGAACACCGGCGATACCTCCGTAATACTCTGAATATGGAGTGATTACAGACATCTTGAGACGAGGGTCACGATTGTCGTAAGCCGCCTTGATACGGTTCTCGTTCTTGTGAGGCTCGTATTTGCTCATATCTGCTCCGTATGCGGTCATGTTTGCTATCTCGCCGGTTGACATCTCGTTGCGGAGGAAGAATACCGAACGCTGCTCCGGAGTCATATCATTCCAGCCAGGGCAATAATCCTCCCAATTGAACTTGCTGCCGTCAGCATTCTCGAATGACTCCACAAAGGCAGGATTAGGAAGATAGTTGTTCCACGCACCGCTTGTCACTCCAGTACAACGGTTTCCGAACAGGACTGCACGGTTGTTTCCCATTCCGTCCTTCTGGGTCATCCTGATTGAGAAAATTATCTCGTCACACTGTTCGTTGGCCGGCTTGAGGAGCTGCTTGAAGCTGTCGTTACCTGCACCCTTGTAGAGTGAGAATCCCATCGGTTCAAGAGCCTCGAAATCATCCAATGCCAACTGCCAGTACTGGGCCTTGTCTCCTTCTCCGCGGGCAGCGAGGAACTGGTAGGCCTGGCCTCTGTACGCAAGAGCAACAGCCCTGCTTACACGTCCGTAATCAGACGAGCCCGCAGTGTAGCGGTCAGGAAGATTCTTTTCTTCAACGCAATCCGTAAGGTCCTGAATGACAGCATTCCACACATCCTGTTCAGAAGAACGCGGACGGGTGGCGTTGGTCGCATTCTCTATGTATTCCAGATAAAGAGGAACTCCACGGTAGAGGACATTGAGGTTGAAATACCCGAATGCTCTGAAGAACTTGGCCTCAGCCTTGAGTCTGCCCTTTTCTTCAGCGGTCATGTCAGGCACCTTGTCAATGTGGCTGATGATATCGTTTGCGCGGAAGATGAAGGTATAATAGTACTTGTACATGTTCGAGAACACGCTGCTTGACGGTGTTCCGTCACCATAGCAGACTTTCTGGTTGTGATACCAGTTCTTGTCCGTGTCCATCACGGAAGAGTATGCCTCGTTCATTACTTTCCAGTTGTTCTCGCTGTCCGAAGCGGAGGCACGGACATACAGTTCGTTGTACACTCCGTTCACAGCCTGACGGGCAAGAGTCGCCTTGTTCCATACGTTGGAAGAACCCACCTGATAGGTACTTTCCAGATCGAGTGACTGGCAAGATGCGAAGGAAACGGCGGCAAATGTTAATATCAATAAAACTTTTTTCATCTTTTCAATACATATTAGAAGGTTATGTTCAGACCGCCCGCATACTGGCGCATGGTTGAGTAACCGGCTGTAGAACGCATTTCAGGGTCCATGCCCGGGAATTGGGTGATTGCGAAAAGATTCTCTCCGCTGACATATATTCTGACTTTCTGAAGAAGGATTTTCTTCGTGAGCCTCTCAGGAAGTGTGTATCCGAGCGTGAAGTTCTTGAGCTTCAGGTAGTCTCCCTTGCACAGATGCAGAGAGGATGTCTCATCGGACTGGCAGGATGTCAGGTTGACAAGACGAGGCTGCTTGGAATTGATGTTGGTACGCGGATCATCCGGATTCTTCGGATCGAAGAAATAGTGGTCATTTGCCACTGATTCAGGAATGGCGTAACCGTAGATGGTGTTGGAGGAGTTGCTGGCCTGTCTGTAATAATACAGAGAGAACCCTGCTGCGCCCGCCCAGCTCATAGAAAAGTCAATGCCTTTCCATCCGGCAGAGAACTGCAGACCGAAATTGACCTTCGGAGTCGTGGAAACATTCTGGAATACAGCATCATATGAGTTTCCGTAGAGTCCGTCTCCGTTTGCATCCGCATAAATGTACTCACCATACCAGATCTTCTGCTTGCCGATGCCCTGCTGAGGGTAGAATGAATATCCTGCATCCATCATGGCGCGGAGCCACTCCATATCATTTGTTGTACGGATCATACCGTCCACAGGACCTCCGTTGATATCAGGAGTGCCGTCTGCATTCCAATACTTGCCGGAACCCTTGTAGGTATCCATCATGTAGAATTCATCTATCATGTGTCCTTCGACAACTCTTGTGGAACCGCCTGTGGAAACGTCTCCGATATTGGTCTTCCATACACGGTTGCCTTCAGCGTCAGTTTCCCATCCCTGTTTGAGTTTGCCTTTGTAACGGCTCACCCTGTTCTTGTTGTAGGTCACGTTACCGCTGATATTGTAGTAGAAATCCCCTACGGTGTCTCTCCATCCGAGTTCGACCTCGACTCCCCTGTTGGTCACGGCCGCGATATTCTGTCTCGGAGCGCTGGCATTACCCATCACCATATACATGGACGGTGTGTAGAGAATGCCGCTTGTGACCTTGTCGTAGTAGTCCACGGTACCGGTGAGCCTGTTCTTGAACACGCCGAAATCGATTCCGACATCAGCTACGGATGTGGTTTCCCAAGTCAATGCATAGTTCTTGATGGAAGTAATTGAGATACCGTTTGTTATGTCGTCCGTACCGAAAACGTAATTGGTGGTTCCGTATGTGGACTGCCAGTCGTAGTTGCCGATGGAGTTGTTTCCAAGACGGCCCCATGACGCACGCACCTTGAGATTGTCGAAAATGTGCGCGTTCTTGAGCCAAGGCTCGTCACTGATACGCCATCCTGCTGACACTGAAGGGAAAAATCCCCATCTGTATTCAGGAGCGAAACGCGAAGAAGCATCTGCGCGGAGGTTCGCCTCGAAAAGGTATTTGCCTGCGAATGCGTAATTCACACGACCGAAGAAAGAACGGGACGCATACTCGGTACCGTAACCGCCAGAGGCATAAGGAGTTGCCACGGCATTGAGATCTCCTACTGAAACATCCTGAAGGCCACGTTTCGTAGCGCTGAAATCACGATACTTGAAGTGGCTCATCTCGTAACCTACCATGGCCGCAATGTCATGTTTGCCTACAGTCTGGTTGTAATTGAGCACTGAAGACAGCTTCACGAAATTCTCCCTCTTGTTGTACATGTAGGAATACAGTTCGGACGGATCTGCAGGGGCAATCACATAGGTATCATTCTGGAAGTCATACTTGCCGATACCGGTGTTCACGCTCTGTTCCTCCTGGCGATAGTCCTTGTAATAAAGGTCAGTGTTCCAGTTGAAATACTTGAGGAACTTCACCTGCGCATACCAGTCTGAAAAGATCTGGGTGTTCTTGGTATAGCCTCTGGATGAGTTCATATCCACGAGAGGGTTATGAGACTGAGGATCCTGTCCATAAGCCTGCGGACCGCCATAGAGGTCAAGAGACTTCGAATACGGATAAATGTCCGGAGTCATCTTCTGAGTGTCAAGCGAATAGAGGGAACCGACATTGCTGCTTTCCTGATCGGTATTGTAGCCCCAGATGCGGGCACCTATCTTGAGCCAGTCAGTTATCTGTCCATAGACATTCACCCTGCCGAAATAGCGCTTGTAACCGGTATTGTCGATGATACCCGGATTGTCAATGTATGAGAGCGACACATTATAGCCCATCGATTTTACCTTGCCGCTTGCAGAAAGCGTGTGCTTCTGCATAATCTTGTTCTTGTAGATCACATCCCACCAGTCCGTGTTAGGATATGCCATATAGTTGTAGTAACCGGACTCAGCACGTCCCCATGGGTTTTCCTTTGCCTTCAGCCACTCGTCTATCACACCCTGGGAGAACTGGGCCACTCCGCCGATATTCGTACAGGACTCGTTGTAGAGGCGCATGTACGTAGCCATATCCGACACTGTATGGATGACCTTGAACGGTTCGTCATACGAAAGAGTCAAGTCATAGCTGATTTCAGCCTTGCCGTCGGAAGATGAGCCGTTCTTTGTGGTAATGAGGATGACACCGTTCCCACCCCTGTTACCGTAGATGGCACATGACGCTGCATCTTTCAGCACATTGATGGAAGCAATATCGGAAGGGTTCACATTGCCCACACCCTGCTCCATACCGTCCACAAGGACAAGAGGTCCGGCAGAATTGAGGGTACCTGTACCACGGACAAGCATCGAGAAGTCTTCCTCGTAAGGATTACCTGAGCCCTGCATCACCTGAAGGCCCGGCATCGTGCCTGAAAGGGCCTGGGTGGCATTGAACATCGGGCGTGACTTGACACTTTCCGAAGTAAAATTGACGGAAGACACACTTCCGGTGACATTGATCTTCTTCTGGACACCATATCCGACGACCACTACTTCATCGAGATAATTGGTATCGTCCCTGAGCACGATCTCATAGCTTGAAGCTGTCCCCAAGGTAACCGTAGCTGTAGCGTAGCCGATCATGTTCACTTCGAGGGAAAGTGTCTTTTCAGGGACAGAGAGTGCAAACTTACCGTCAATGTCAGTGGAAGCACCGATTGTGGACTTCGGGACAATGACAGCCGCACCGACGACGGGCTCGCCGTTTGAGTCTTTCACCGTACCGCTGACCGTGCGGTTCTGAGCGAAAGCGCTGCCGGCAACTATCGTCGCCAGCAATATCGTAAGTATAAATTTTATTTTCTTCATTTTTCTTCTACTTAAAACATGCGACAACGAGGTTGACGTTCTCCGAAGACTCCGGCTTTATGTTGCCATAGTTGGCATTGGTGCTGGTGATGTACCATCTGTTGTTTGTCCAGAAAAGGTCTTTGCCTCTGTCAGTGCCATCCTGGAGGACGATATGCGACCAGTTGTAGTCTTCAACTGTCATGGCATCACTACATCCGAGACCGGTCATCACAGAGGCCAGTTCATAGAGTGTCAAGCCTTTATTGTCACCGCCGTCACCGTTCTTTCCGTTGTCGGTATGCTGTCCCTGGTTGTGGGTGTTCACATACTTTTCGGAAACGAGCACTACAAGGGCGCCGTCTGCTGTGCAACCGACACCGATACGTCCTGTATGCAGCATGTCGTACTCAGTTACAGGCACAGACTTGCCCCAGTCCGGTGTAAGGAAGCAGGTCATCTGCGCACCGAACTTGCGCCACTCGGAGTCATAGACTGTGTAGAATTTCTCCGCATCACCTGAGATGAGCGTTTCTCCGTTTCTGCATATCTGGAAGTAACCGCCGAACGCACTTTCCACTGCCCATGCTTCCTGGCCGTTGCCGAGAGCGTCCGTATAAGAATACAGCTGTCCGTCAACAGCACCGGCAGGCTTGATGGAAACCTTTCCGTCCTTTATGCCCATAGCAGGGGCGTAGGCTTTATTTTTGCCGCCGAAGCCATCATTGCGCAGGACTCTGGTCACACCCTTATCGTCCGGGCCATAGGCCAACGGGCTGTAGTACTCCAGATTGCCAGTAGAAGAACTTCCGTCAGTATGCCATACAGCCGGGCCCGCCTCAGGAAGGAAGAAAACGAAATCCCTGTTGTTTCTCTGCACTGCGGAAATTCTGATATTGTCATTACCTACGACACTCTTTTCAGCGACCTTCATATTGACATGACCGGCAGGAATCGTAAGAGCATAGGCCGGATTGCCGCTTCTGCCCATAAGGTTTGAGGTCTGGTACAGACGCACGTTTCCGAAATTGACACCATACTGGGTGCTCCATTTTTTGGTAACCTCTGTCCAGCCTTCGTCGAATTTCGCCACATCGGAAGGTGTAGCATAGACGGTGAAGGATTTCTTCTTGTCCACGGTCTTGTCGAGGATGACGAACTCCACGCCATTGCCTTCCGAAAAGTCAAGGTTCTTCAGCGCATTCGGGTCGGTCACCAGTTCGACATCGTCATTGGTCACCACCTCGACATTGACACCCTTGACTTCTGAAGCCAGATAGGCGGACGGGAAAGAACCGATGTAAGTATTGTCGGACAATGAAAGACTGACGGTCTCTGAACCGAGTGTCGCCTTCACCTCCTTGATCTGCTGGAACATGGAGGCCGTAAGCGTGTAGGCGATATCGTCCACACCATCATTGACAGTGATCTTGAAACCTGATTTCAGATTTGCTGTCAGTCTGGTCTGGGCAGGACTTACCATCCTTGCCCAATCCTTGTTCAGTTCAATGTCGCAAAGGACATTGTCCAGAGAGGCTGCGGTGTGGAATTCAAAACTGACAGTCCTGTTTTCCTGATTGACAGAACCTTCAATCCATCTGTCACCGTCAAGTGCTCTGATGCCGACAACGGGATCTTTCACATACCCGGGGTCATCGGCGAGTTGGAAAACCATTTTCTCTTCGCATGATGCTACTCCGAGGAGCACAAGCGAAGCGAGAACGATAATCAGACATTGCTTTTTTCTCATTACTGATTGTTTTAGTTATTAGGTGTATATTGTGTATTGTTGTTATCGCAGTTCGAACGTCCGGGTCTTAAAGGTGGAATCACCGGCGTAGAAGTCTATAGTTATGTGCTTAGGGCCTACATTCAGTTTGAATGAACCAGGGGTGTAGGAATGGATGTAGCGGGTTATGCCCGGAAGATATTCTTCGAAAAGTGCGCTTTCATCCTTTATCGGAGAGCCGTCCGGCATGGTTTTCATGCCCATTCTGCGGCTTCCGTATTCTTTCGGGTCCTCAGTTATGACATTGTATTCTGCCGCCTCAGGCTTTGCCCATACGCTGCTCATCTCCATCTGGGTGATTATGCCGCCGTCGCCTTTCCATTCCGTAAGGGTCGTGGCATGAGAATGTCCGCACAGCACGATCGCATGCCGTTTGGCAAACTCTGCTCTGAAATGACGTCTTGCAGCGGTTTCGCTTTCGTTTGCGCCGCCATGGAAAAACCATCTGCAGCTCTGCTCGTCCATAGGGAATACCGGTCCGTGGGTGATGATGAAGGTGTGTCTGGCGCCGCGGGTTTCCTGTAGCATTTTCTCTATTTCGGCGTCATCAGGATGATTGAAGTCCAATACCAGGAAAGCATCGGGGCCAATGTTGAAATAGAATGTAGTTTTTTCAATGTCTTTTCCGAGTTCTTCTGACATTCTTTTCGGCATATATTCATGATATACTTTCTTGGCATCTGTTCCACGCACATCATGATTTCCCTCGACTGTCACGAACGGCAATCTGCCGAACTCCTTCTTGAACGCATTCATGACGTCGTCGAGCATCTTTCTGTGGACGTCTCCGTTTCCGCAGTCTCCCTGTATGAGGTCGCCTACCTGCAATGCGATCTGAGTGTTCTCATCAGCAAGGCAGGCGCATCTTTTCAGCAGCCGCGGACAGCGTTCACGCCACATTTCACCGTTGCGGGCAAATTCCGCACGCTGGACACGGTTGAGCCATTCCACTTTTTCGTTGTAATGTGAATGGTACACATCGGCCGGCTCGGTATCGAAGTGAGTGTCGCCTAGAATTACGATTGAGTAGTTTTTGTCCTTACGGCTCTTACCCCCCCCACCGCAAGAACAGGAAAGTTGAGAAATGTCATACTTGTCAGCGAAAGTGCTGACACAGCGATAAAATCGCGTCTGTTCATCTGATTATTATAGTTATAGTAGTCCGACAATAGCGTGGCTTGTCATATCTTGTTATCAATTACGTCAAGCAAATTTACCAATTATTTCGATAAACTGATACTTTTTTGAGAAAAATCGATACTATGTTTCAGGATTGAATGATGCGGTTACAAGTCGCAGCCGGACAGAGGGCACAATACGAAAAAAGCACCGCAACGATTGCTGCAGTGCTTTCCGTGGTGGGAGCAGAGGGAGTCGAACCCCCGACCCTCTGCTTGTAAGGCAGACGCTCTGAACCAACTGAGCTATGCTCCCAAGCTTATTTGCATTCCGACTTGGTCTCTATTTCCAAATCGGGAATGCAAATATATGACTATTTTTCCATTCAGCAAAAATAATTTGACATTTTTGCCACCAGAATTAAGAATTTACTGCGCCACCCCCCAACGGACATTGATTTCATGCGCATACTTCACCTTCTCGAGAAGGAATTTGCGCACGTCCTTCCATCTGTAGTATGGGCCTTCAACCGGTGTCAGAGCCGGCACAAGACGCTCCTGTTCATTCAAGAGGAACTTGACCAGAACATCCTTGCACTTGGCGTCACCATCCTTACGGTAGAACACCATCTGCAGGTTCATTGCCATCGGAACATATTCTGACGTCATCCAGTACTTCCAGACATCCTTTGCCGGAAGCCTCTTGTCACAGCCCTCGATGCCGATCAATGCAGAAAGCGGCGCCACAGACACGTCGTGGGCAAATCTGAGGTCCGCTGCACGCTGACTCCCGGATGTAAGCGCCGCATCCGCCTTCGCGATAAAATCAGAAAGCAGAGTTTCTGTCAATGACATCCTGCGTCCGCCGGACTCCACTGAATTGCACATCTCAGAATAGATTCTGCAGGCATTGACCTTAGCCAGCTGATACCTCATATCCTCAGTATAATACGCAGGCACGCACACATCATCCAGCCTGATATCCGGAGCGATACTGCCCCAGATGAGCACCTCCCTCATGAATTTCCAGGACGGGGAAACCAGCTTGGCACCTTCTTCCGGATCCTTGAAAATAGAAGAAAGGAATGCTGTAGTATCCAACAATGCCTTTGCCAATGAGTCCGTAACATCACTGCCGAGGTGTACGATATCGAAATAATCCGCAGGCTTGTAGAGAAGGTATGCCATGTAGGAATCCCCGCTATGGACATTGACCTTGAGGCTCTTGCGTTCCTTCTTAAGCCTTTTTGTAAACGCCATCATACTCTCCTGGCATCTTCTGACAGTGCTTGAAGCGGCGTCCACATAGATTCTTTCCTCACTTGAGAACACCTCCGGAAAACGGCGATACATACGTTTCGCTATCATCTGATGTTCCTCAGCTCCGAGTTCGGAGAGTTTGCCCAAGTTTCCCACCGTAGCAGAATCGACTTTCATCAATTCGCGGTACAATGCCATTCCACGCTCAGTGAGCATCCCGGTTTCCGCAGCCTTACGGATTTTTTCCGGCGCCTTGTCGAACTTCTTGGACGAATCGTGATAGCGTGAGCCATGACGACCTATATGACTGATATAGAACGAATTGTATCCTTCCGGCGCTGCCGTGTCCTGCATATTGCCAGGCTTATAGACATGGTAGATGCCGACTCCTGCATAAGGATCCGCCGCCAGTTTTTCACGAGTTACCTGTGCAGAGGCATTGACACAGACAAAGAGGGAAGCCGCTGCAGCAACGAAAATTCTTATCGGTTTCATGGTGTTATTTTCTTGGTCTCGCTGTTCTCATTGACTTGATGGCCTTGTCCTGGAGAGAATGGATTTCTTTCCTGCTCCAAGGAAGTCCGATGAACTCGGACGGGTAGTCGGTCTCGATGATGTCCGGTTCGGCCAGAAGTTCGCGCTCATAGGCGATGCGGCGGTCCACATCTTTCTTCACCTTGTCGGAAGAGCCTGTGATAGAGGTCATTATCATCACGCCCTTTTTATGCAGTTCGCGGTAAATGTCATGAAGTTCAGGGTTCACGGCCAGACGCACATAAGCCATGATGTGGTCCCATGGAATAGGGCACTCATCGTAAGCCTTAAAATGTTCCGGCTTGCTGATTTCCACGCAGAACATCACATTCTGCACGCCGTGATTCCAGTAGTACAGAGCCTCATCGATGGAACGCACGCTCAACATGATGTTGTGGTACATTGACCAGTCCCCTCCCGGAAGCAGCTGCTTGATATAGTAGTCCAAAGCACCCTTCTTCTCTGCATCGCTCACGCCCTTGGTATTGATGTACTTGTTGTCGAAGTTGAAGACGACCTTATCCTTGCCCCACTCCAGCATCTCCTTCAATGTCGGTATCTTGTAAGGTGTCTCCTTGCCCTTTCTGTCCACGAGATTGAACTGGCGGATCTGCTCATAGGTATAATCACAGACCTTGCCTTTGCCTGTCGTGGTCCTGTCCAGCGTAAGGTCATGCATCAGTACCATGACACTGTCCTTCGTGAAACTGAAGTCGATTTCGAAGAACGTCGGCATCATTGACAATGTCTTTTCGCACGACTCGATGCAGTTTTCCGGGTAACCAGCCATCATACCGCCACGATGAGCGCTGATGATGACATCTCTTTTCGGAGAATATCTGAAATAATTCTGAAGGTCTTCAAAAGAATTGATTTCCACCTTGTTACGGTCAATGCCCTCCTGGTATCCGGCTTCGGGATTCTGAGCATTAGCCGCAGTCACGGCCATAGCGAACAATGCTGCAGCCGCGATTGTAAGTCTGTGAAGCATCATATCTTTTCCACCTCTTTATAGGCATTGACAATCTCCTGAAGCATCGGATCTCCGGACTTGATGCCGGTAACGTCCGAAATGGCAGGGACAAGTCCCTCTGTAGCAATCTTTTCCATCAGCTGTACGCTCTGCGGATCTTCAGGATTGTTGAAGTGCAATGCAGCACCGACTCCGAGCAGAATCTTGTCATAAGGCAGTCCGAAACTCTTGGCTGTCATTACCGGCTTTATGAGTCTGTCGTCCGGAGAAAGCTTTCTTATCGGCTCACGTCCCACACGGGTAACGTCGTCCTTGAGATATGGATTGTGGAAACGCTTGATAATCTTCTCGATATATTTGAAATGCGCCTCATGGTCGAAGCCGAACTGCTTTACCAGAGCCTCGCCGCTCTGCTGCATCGCAGCATGCACGACAGCGTAGATTTCCGGAGTTTCAATGCTCTCAAGAATAGTCTGGCAGCCCTTCATCTTGCCGAGATATGCTGTGATCGCATGACCGGTATTGAGCGTAAACAGTTTTCTCTCAATGTATGCGAGGAGGTTGTCGGCCATATTCATTCCTGCAATTTCAGGAGCTTTTCCGACAAACGCCTTTTCCTCGACATTCCATTCGTAGTATTTCTCCACAGGCACGTCGATAGGATTCTCGCTTCTTACCGGAGGGACAATGCGGTCAACAGAGCAGTTTGGAAAACCTGTGTGCGCGAGACACCACTCTGTCTGAGCCTCGTCTAGATGAGAAAGCACAGCTTCCTTAAGACGTGACGATGCCATGAGTCCGTTTTCGCAAGCGATAATGTTCAGAGGAGCCTCGATTCCGGCTTCTTTTCTCGCGACAATACCTTTGGCAATAGCCGGTGCAATGAACGGAAGTATCCTCAGACCTACTGCTGTAGTCAGAAGTTCAGCTTCCTTTATCACATCCACTACCGCATCGGTAGATGAATCCACCGCGCTGACGCCGGAAATCAGAATATCCTCACTGTCAACGTCCTTGATATGAACAGTGTACTGCCTGTCAGCATTGATCCTGTCCACGATTTCTTTGTTCACATCTGCGAACACTACCCTGTAGCCTGACTGCGAAAGTACGGCTCCGATAAATCCTCGGCCGATATTGCCGGCCCCGAATTGAACTGCTGTTTTCATTTATAAACGTTATTTAGTGTCATTTACTATTTTCCATGATTCCGGATTGCGGAAGCCTGCGAGGAATGCCTTCACATCCATCCGCTTCTTGCCCGAAAGCTGGACATCAGTCAGAGAGACCGCTCCGTCAGCCGTAGTGACAGCGAAGAATGATTTGCCGTCACTCAGAATCTCGCCAGGAGCAGCCGCAGACTTGCCGGCTTTCTCAAGCATTGACCTGAAATCCTCTCCTTCCACCTTCTCTCCGAAATAAATCTTCAACTGGACCGGTTCCGGATGCGCTTCCGATTTCAGCATGGTAAATGCAGCCGGGTACGGGCTCAGACCGCGGATCAGATTGTAAACAGCGGAGGTTTTCTTGTTCCAGTCAATGTCACACAGCTCCCGAGTGAGTTTCGGCGCCGGTTTCAGGACTTCCGAACCCTGGATGAAACTCCTCTGGACACGCGTTTCTATATTCTTCTCAATGATACCCTCAACGGTCTGTACCACGAGTTCCGCTCCGATCGGCATCAGCTTGTCGTGAAGCGTACCTGCCGTATCTTCCGGAGTTATACGGCATTCCTGCCTGAGCATAATTCCGCCTGTGTCAATATCCTTGTCTATCATGAAGGTAGTCACACCTGTCATCTTCTCGCCGTTGATCACTGCCCAGTTGATAGGAGCAGCGCCACGGTACTGAGGCAGAAGGGCTGCATGGAGATTGAACGTGCCGAGCTTCGGCATTGTCCAGACTTCCTGCGGCAGCATGCGGAATGCGACGACCACGAAAAGGTCTGCCTTGAATGCCGCGAGCTGCTTCAGGAATTCAGGATCCTTGAGCTTGAGCGGCTGGAGGACAGGGATATTGTTCTCCACTGCGAACTTCTTCACAGCACTTTCATTGACCTTCAATCCTCTTCCGCTCGGCTTGTCAGCCACGGTCACCACACCTACGACATTGTATTTGGCCTCAATGAGGGCCTTGAGAGGAGCAACCGCGAACTCCGGCGTTCCCATATAGACAATTCTTGTCTTTCTGAATATGCTCATAAACTTGCTCTTGATTTTTCTCCACCATGAACCGAAATTCTCCGTATTGAAGATTGCCGAATCGTGCGCTGCCTTCCACGTGAAATACGCTCCGAGCGGTGCCAGGACAATGGTGGATATGAATACTCCGGCAGCTGCTGTAATAGCTCCGTCACGTGCCAGTTTGGTTCCGGTAATATCGACTACCCAGTACAGCACGAAGAACAGGACGGCGATGATGGCAGAGACGCCCAGTCCGCCTTTCCGGATAAATGCCCCGAGAGGCGCTCCGATGAAGAAAAGGATGAAACAGGCCAATGCCTCCGCGAACTTCTTGAGCAGTTCCACGTCTGTACGTCTGAGGATGTAGATATAACCGTAAACATCATTCTCATAGCTGCTTACAGCGGTGCAATACTCGATTGCCATATTCTCGGCATTGCGGTACGCGCTGAGTTCCTCCTCCTTGCTGCCCCATTTTTTCAGTTTGCTCCTGTCGAACAATGTCGTACCCTGGAAATGGCTTGCAGTATCCAGCTGGTTCGCAAACCTGAGGATACGTCTGGAAAAGAATGATGCCGTATTCACAGCCCACGTGGAATCGTTCAGATGCGTAAGGGAATCCTTTCCGTGACCAAGCTGTGTAAGGTTCATTGCCCTTACCTGGTCGCCGAACTTGGACTTCTCAGACTTCTGGAAGGCGTAGTTCTGCAACGGGATTATCATCTTCTGGTTGCGGAAATTGGTCTTCTGCAGCTGCAGCGAGGTATCCCTGTAATTCATCTTGTTCGTCTCGGAATAGTTTATTCCGCTGAACATCTGGAACGTGAGGTAATCCTTGCTCTTGGACATCTTGAGCATTGCGGAATCCGCGATCGTAAGGCTGACATTGCCCTTGCCCGCGGTATGGTCATAGACCAGAATTCCGTGCATCATATTCGTCTTGTCGTCCTTCGAGTCGATTCTCAGCACATATCCGTCAATGCCGTCGTAGAAAGTTCCGGTAGGGATATTGATTTCCTCCTTTGTCTTTCCGATGTCATCACGAAGCGTGAAAATCTTGTTGTAGGCGACCGGGACGAGGTTGTTGACCGCGAAAAATGCAAGGATACTGATTATGCCGGCACATATTGTAAGAGGCGTAAGCACTCTTGTCAATGATATGCCGGCAGATTTCATGGCGATAAGCTCGTTGTTCTCGGCCATCTGCCCCACTGTCATCACTGAAGCGAGAAGCGTGGCGAGCGGAAGGGAAAGCGGCAGCATAGTGGCGCTTCCCCATCCGAGGAACTCAAGTATAATCCTGAGTCCCAAGCCTTTACCTACGAGCTCATCTATATATAGCCACAGGAATTGGAGCATGAGAATGAACACGACCACCATCAGGATACCGAAGAACGGTCCCAAAAATGATTTGATGATGAACTGGTCGAGTTTCTTCATTCCTTACTCCTTTGTCTGTGTTACGGCTGATTCTAAGCTGTCGCTATTTCTACAAGCTTGTCGAGAGCGTCCTTCAGCCCTGCAACATTCTTGCCGCCCGCGGTTGCGAGTCCAGGCTGTCCGCCACCGCCGCCGAGGATGAATTTGGCAGCCTCACGGATATCCTTGCCTGCGTTCTTTCCTTTGGCAACGAGGTCCGGAGAGTACATAAGCACGAGGTTCGGCTTCTCCGCATATTCAAACGCAGCGGCGAACACGAAGTTCTCAGACTGCTTCTGGAGAAGTCCTGCCACGCCTTTTATCAATGCAGGGTCCACGCTGTTGGTGAACTTGACCACTTTCAGTCCATTGATTTCGGAAGCCTCCTTGGAAAGCTTTTCAGCAAGACGCGCGGTCTTTTCCTGAACGAATCCTTCAATCTCCTTCTTGTAGCCGGTATTCTCGTCGAGGACCTTACGGATAGCCTCACCGAGGTCCGGGGTATTGTTGAAGAACGCTTTTGCATTTTTCAATGTCTCCATGAGAGCACGGGTATGCATCCATGCCGCCTCGCCTGTAACTGCCTCAATACGTCTTACGCCTGCAGCCACAGCGCCTTCAGACAGGATGATGAATGTACCGATCTGTCCGGTCGCCTGCGCATGTGTTCCGCCGCAAAGCTCCACAGCGTCGCCGAATTTCACGACTCTGACCTTGTCGCCGTATTTTTCACCGAACAATGCGATTGCGCCCATTGCATTGGCCTCTTCCATTGTCGCGTCCCTCTTTTCCACGAGAGGATAATTGGCGCGGATCAGTTCATTGACCCTCTTCTCCACTCTTTCGAGCTCCTCGTCGGTCATTTTGGAGAAATGCGAGAAGTCGAAACGGAGATAGTCAGGGCATACATACGAACCTTTCTGCTCAACGTGTGTGCCGAGCACCTCTCTCAACGCCCTGTCGAGAAGATGGGTTGCGGTATGGTTGTTCGTGATTTTCAGTCTTCTTGCAGCATCGACATGAAGCGAGAATGACTCTGAGCAGTCTGAAGGAATACGCTCTGCGATATGGATCGTGAGGTTGTTCTCCTTCACGGTGTCCAGAATCTTGATCCTCTCACCGCTTTCAGACTCTATATATCCGGTGTCGCCTACCTGGCCGCCCATTTCCGCATAGAACGGAGTGCGGTCGAAGACAAGCTGGAACATGACCTTGTTCTTCTGCTTTACGGTGCGCTGCTTGATGAGGCTTGCCCCGTCAATGTCGGTGTAATCGTAGCCGAGGAACTCTTCCTCCTCGCCGTTGTGATACTGGATCCAGTCACCGAATTCGTTGGACGTGGCCTGACGCGCACGATCCTTCTGTTTCTGAAGTTCGACATTGAACGCCTCGAGGTCCACCTTATAGCCCTTCTCGGAAGCGATCAGCTCCGTAAGGTCTATCGGGAAGCCGTATGTATCGTAGAGCACGAATGCATCCTTACCGTCAATCACCTTGGTCTCAGCTGCTTTCTCAAGATAGTCATCCATGAGTCTGATGCCGCGGTCCAATGTCCTGAGGAATGCGAACTCCTCTTCTCTTATGACGCTTTCAATGAGTTTCTGCTGAGTTCTGAGTTCCGGATATGCACCGCCCATGTCATCGGCAAGCTGCTGCACGAGACGGCAGAGGAACGGTTCGTTGAATCCGAGGAACGTATAACCGTAACGGACTGCCCTTCTGAGGATTCTGCGGATCACATAGCCGGCCTTCACGTTTGAAGGAAGCTGACCGTCAGCGATTGAGAAACTGATGGCCCTGATATGGTCGGCAATCACCCTCATTGCCACCTCAGTATCCTCAGACTCGTGATAACCGTGACCGGAAAGTTCCTCGATCTTGCTGATCATTCCCGTGAACACGTCCGTATCGTAGTTGCTCTTCTTGCCCTGAAGTACCATGCAGAGCCTCTCGAAGCCCATACCCGTATCAATGTTGTGGTTCGGCAGGAGTTCAAGCTCGCCGTTTGCCTTCCTGTTGTACTGCATGAACACGAGGTTCCAGATTTCGATGACGAGAGGATTGCTCTTGTTGACAAGCTCGCGTCCCGGAACTGCTGCGATTTCTTCATCGCTTCTAAGGTCAATGTGGATTTCACTGCATGGGCCGCATGGACCTGTATCGCCCATTTCCCAGAAATTGTCGTGTTTGTCTCCGAGAAGAATATGGTCTTCCGGAAGGAATTTCAGCCAAGTCTGACGCGCCTCTTCATCGAGAGATGTGCCGTCTTCTGCAGAACCCTCGAACACAGTGGCGTAAAGCTTGGTCTTGTCGATTTTATATACTTCCGTGAGAAGTTCCCAAGCCCAGGAGATGGCCTCAGTCTTGAAATAGTCGCCGAAGCTCCAGTTTCCGAGCATCTCGAACATCGTATGGTGATAGGAATCGTGTCCTACTTCCTCGAGGTCATTGTGCTTTCCGCTCACGCGGAGGCATTTCTGTGAGTCGGTGGCTCTGTGTGTCTTAGGTGTAACATTGCCGAGGAAAATGTCCTTGAACTGGTTCATTCCGGCATTGGTAAACATAAGTGTAGGGTCGTTCTTTACGACCATCGGTGCAGAAGGGACAATGGTGTGGCCCTTTGATGCAAAAAAGTCCAGAAATTTCTGTCGTATCTCGTTAGAGGTCATCATAATATGACGTTGTTTTATTTTTCCGTTTTACAATTGTCCATATGTCAGCGGTTCATTCCGCGTTCACGGGACACGCTCCGTTCCGCCATCACCACGGGATTTCGGAACAAACTGCAAAATTATATCTTTTTTCCCGGATTCCATAAAAAAATGAACACATTTAGAAGCACACAAACCCCTCCCCGCGACACCTCGTCGAGAGAAGCAATAAGTCAAGTAAGCTCAGAGTGTCCTACCCAATAACCTCAAACTGTCCTATTGGATACCGATCAGTTCGACCTCGAAGATCAATGTGGAGCCGGCCGGGATGCCGGGCTGGGAGATTTTACCGTAGCCGAGTTCCGACGGGATATATATTTCCCATTTGTCGCCTATGCGCATCTGCTTCAATGCTATGACCCAGCCTTCTATCAACTCTCGCATACGTATCGCAAGCGGGCAGCCGCCCAGGCTGGTGTCAAAGCACTTGCCGTCTATCGTCCTGCCCAGGTAATGGCAGATGACAACGTTCGTCATCCCCGGCTGTCTCCCCGACTCAGGGCCTGACTGAAGGACCTTGTAGAGCACTCCCTTTTCGAGGGCATTGACACCATCCTCCTTGGATTTGGCCTCAAGCCACTCGGCGTTTTTCTTGAAATATTCCTGTTTGTTCTGTTTCATAATTATATTTTTATCAGGTTTTATCCGGGAAAACGGCCCTTTTTACGGACAAATTATTGATTTTGAACAACTTATCCGTAAACACCCACCATTTTCCGGACAAAATCACATCTGCGAGTGATCAGCGACTTACTAAAGGCGGAAGTGCCGGGGCATTGGCACGATAGTGAGGGGCGTAGAGGGATTCGATCGTCACGACTGGAGCTGAGAACGTGCCTGTCTGAGTCACGAAGAACTCCTCACTGATTACCGTATTCTCTTCCGGGTACGAATCGAAATAATATTCCGTGAGAGCAGACTTGACGTTGCGGTAGCCTTGAGGCGTGAAAGAATACCAATCCGCGATTCTCAGCGGCGAGAGCCACCATCCGTATCTTCCGGAAAACTGGTTTGCCGGCCTGAATGCAGCCTCACGAGGTGCACTTAGCTTCACGAAACTACGATTCTCATCATTGTGGATAACATATTCGGCCACAATCTTGTCACCGACATTGACACGGTCCCCCGGCCTGATCTCCTGACGTCCTGCCTTATCAGCTGTCGTGCCGGACCCTACTCCAGACGAGCCCATAGACGCTTCAGCAGGCACGCTGACAGAGGACGCTTCAGACATTCCGGCAGGATCCTCCACGGACGCACTCGGGCCAGCTCCTATTCTGTAGAACTTCCTCTCGACAGTGAATCCGTTTCCTGAATCCTTCACCTCCGCAAAAGGCAAATCAGTAACAGCTGAAAGCACCACCACCTTCGTGGATTTCACGGCCGCATCCCCTTCCATAACGGAATTTATCGCATCCACGAAATCCGGAGTCGCCTCCCAGTGCTGTGTCTCCTTCTGCAGCATAAGCCATAGACGGATACCGTCAGCAACACGCTTGGCCTCAGAAGCATTGACAGAGCCCTTGCCGGCACTCTGCATCCTGAAAGCATAGCCCGAAAGCAGATCGCAAAGCATAGAATGCGCGTAAGCTTCACTCTCAAGTAGTCCGCGGAACGGCATCACGGCATTCGGATAATACATTCCGCCATCTTTGTGCATCACGGCATATTCGAGAAGCGACGCCACATCCGCCTCGAGCGACTTTTCGAGACGTGCACCCGCATTGACCCTCACGCCCCACGACTTCGCCAAGGCGATTCCGTCGGAGGAAGAACTCAGACGGATCAATGTCGATAGTCTTCGCGCCTTATCCAGTATGAGGCCATTCAGTCCGCGCTCCTTGGAAGGAACCAGGTACGCTTTAGCATCAGAGCGGAACTGTTTCGCCCTCTTGCCAAACAGCCGGCCCAAGATACCGGAAACGGAATCCCATTCTGTAAACTTCACCGAAGCATACATTGACCGCACATACATATATTGGCTGTCCGAAAGGCCGCCGCACCAGAACGGAATCGCCTGAAGATAAGCGAATTGTCTCTTGTCAATATACTTCACGGCAGAAGCGAGCACCTCTTCCACATTCTTCGCGGACGCGGCATCTCCGGACACCGTCTCTGAGCCGTCAAGCAACCCCGCCTTCAGCATCTTCGCGCACCGCTCCAGCAGCACAGCCGTTATGACAGGAGACGAAGACATCCCCTCGAACCATCCGAAACCGCCATCCGCATTGTGGCAGGCCAGCATCTTCTTCATCAATTCCTCATCGGAAAGCACTACACTGTCCCTCGCAGGCTTTCTGCCGGCAGCTCTTAGCGCATCGGCCAGCCGCCTCACGTACAGAGCCTCCGAAAGTGTGAGCACATCATTGCCGGCAGGTTCCACCTTTGACGGCACGGCATCACGGACCATATCCATAATGCTGAGCACCTTCACCTCGGCATTGTCCCCGTCAGCATTGAAAAACATCTTCCTCAGGCGTGAAATCAGGGCATCCTGGTCCGCACCTGCAAGCAGCACAGCCGAATGAGCCTCCGTAAGACGCTGAGTATCAGGACATACAGAAACAGGCACAAACATCGCATCAGAGAATGCATTGCCGCCTGTTTCCGCCTTGAACACAACCTTGAATCCGAGAGTGCCGCACTCGGGAATCAGTGCATTGACATTGACATCGAAAAGCGAGCGCAGCGATTCTCCCGCAGGGACCTTCACCCGCAGGGACTGCACAGAAACAGGCTTCGCGCCCGATGACTCGAGAGCCTTGTAATCTCCACCTTTATATATATCAAGGGTCAATGTTCCTTCGACGTCGTTTTCCGCAACCGAAGAAAGCCCGATCGCAAGTCGGTAATTATCAGAGCGATAGAGATATTCAGGAGCCACGACATTGACCTTTACAGGCAGCGAGACAGTCATTTCCCTACGAAGTGCGGAATTGCGCATGCTACGGTCGTGGGCATACAGAGACACGATGAAAGTGGACAGCGTGCCGCCCGTGCGGAAAGAGAACGAAAGTTTGCCGTTCTTGTCCGGGCGCAGGAAAGGCTGGAAAGTCAATGTGCTGGCAAAATTGTCTCTTACGGCCGGTTCTGCTCCGGATCCGCATTCCAATGACTTGGACTCCATGACAGGAGCAGCGTCTTCTACACATTCCATCTCCACGTCAGCCCTCGCATTCATAGCATAGAACACCTGAGACTTGGACTTGCGCACTGAGCCATAAGCGATTACGTCATCTCTGCCGTCCGCATCCACTGAACCCGGTGAAGTGTTGTAACTAATAGTGCAGACATTGTACTCGACAGGAGAATAGACCTGCCAATGATTCGGCACAATAAGTTCCGAGCTCTTGTCAAACACCGCGGCCAGACATTCCGTTTCAGGGGCGGTCTTCACCGAGAATGTATATTCCGTATCAGGCAATGTTCTGTCTTCAAATGCAGAGAACTCCAGCGGCAGGATGTCAGACTTGCGGACCTTATGGAACTCATATGAATAAGACACGGAATCGCCGTTCCTGAAATAGAAGACTTTTGCCAGTACAGCATCAGGATACTCCTTCTTGTACGGGAACTCCAGTTTCACAAGAGAGCCATCCTTGCCGCGCATTCCGCTCAGCTGTACAAACTTGATATCCAATACATTGGCTTTTTCTCCAAAAATCTCGGCAATCGCCCAGACCGGAGCGTCATCGGCCATTCCGAACCAGATGGAAGCATTTTCGCCCTCCTTCACCTGCTGAGCGAACGGCATTATGAAATCCTTCACAGGCGCGTCCAGAACCGTCATTGAATCATTGACAAGAAGAATCCTCAGACTCGACGAATCAGTATATTCCTTTCCGCTCTGACTTCGGGCCTGAGTTTCAGCCTTGATAGTATAAAGTCCTGACGGACAAGATTTAAGGTCAATGTTCTCTGCCTCTCCGGAAGCCGCTTCGCCGCTCAGAAGAGTTGTTCCCCGTTCATTCAGAAGAGTGTATTTCACTTTTACAGGCACGGCTTCCCCATCATCGGACAGGACATCCATCCGGACAGAAGCGACATTGCCGCGAAGTATGCTCACACTTTCTCTTCTCCGCCATCTGCGAGGAGTGATTTCTGACTTCTCATCGGTTGCAAATGCCTGACCTTCAGCTTCATTTGCAAGCTCCAGTTCCAGAGTCAGCTCATCAGCCACCCATATTGCGCGACTATATTCGTGAGTTTCTCCAGTGTCATCAGAAATCCTCACTTCCACATTATAGTATCGACTCCACTGAGAGGAAAGAGCCTTGAAACTGACGACAAAACTGCCGTCCGAGGACATTTTCAGTTTGCCCGAATCGATCTTGTCTCCGTATGAAGTCACCTCGTAAACAGCATTGGCAGAAGATACCGGATGACTGGACAGACTGCGCACACGGCCCGAAACTGCTACCTCGTCACCAGGGAAGAACAGTGTTTCGGTCTTGTCGAACTCCAGGTCGAAAGTCGGAAGGACGAACTCGTCCACACGTACCGGTTTGACCGTAAGCAGCTTTTTTCCGCCGGTCAGGACATTGACATACCAGTATCCGTTCCTGAGTCCCTTCGGGAGCGCGAATTTTCCGGCCAATGAACCAAATTCATTGGTAGTCAGCAACTGAGACGACACTTCATTGTCCTGCGCGTCCTTCAGGACCACTTTGCATTCCGTGCCTTGAGGTGCCACACGCGCATTGTTTCTACCTTCTATATTATATAGGAGCACCTTGAACTCAAGCGTTTCGCCAGGATTGTAGGCCGACTTGTCGGTGAAGATCTCACCGCACAGACGCACTTTGGCGTCATCTCCGGAATCCACCGTACTATACCAGCTGTTAAGTGACAGCTGCTCGGATTTTCTCATGAAACCATCTTCGCCCTTATAGGAGCAGGTCAATGTATAATAGACATTGTCCTTCATCACGGATACGAACTCCTGTGGCAGCGGAGTGAATCCGTCAAACTTGAAACCAGCACAAGACGCTATGACCTTTCCGTTCTTATACAGCTGCAAATCAGCACATTCCAATGGCTTTCCGCTTTTCCACCCGGCCGCATAGATGCATTTCCCCCGGCTGTCAGTCCTTGATGCAACGGAAATACGGTGAGAGCCGTATCTCCTCGATGAGACGCTTATCCCGTTTTTCGCGACAATGACATAATCCCCGTCATCTACCACAGGCAAATCCACCGAGACCGTATCCTTCACATAGAAACTGCATTTCGGATTGGCCAGACTCTCGGACAGCACCGTTTTCGAACCGGCTTCATCAGGGGACATAGACAGCTTTGCCGACTTGAGGTTCTGAAGCAGAACGAGTATTTTCCCGTCTTTAATTCTCACCTCTACCGACTTGGCTGTCAAATGACTGCACAAGTTTTCGATAGTGGTCAGGTCTCCGACTACTTTGCTTTCGACACCAGAAAATGCAGTCCTCTCCTTTTCAAACGCCGCGCACTCGTCATACAGCACATTATACTCATCTGAGCCTGCTTTTTTCTCTCCCAGTGAAGAAAACTCCATCTCCAACAAGGAAGCTTTGGCAAACATTGACACGGCCTTGCCTGCATATTTGCCAGCAAACGCTTTCAGAGCGGATTTCTTTACGGATGCGGAAGCATTCCCGTCCGCATTGCGCCAGGACTTCTCCAGCTGAACATATTCAAGAAACGCACTCATAGGGTAACTGTCGCCCTGATATTCGGCCAAAGCCTCGGCAATATCGGCAAACAACTTGCCCGTATAGAAGTTTTTTGCAAGAAGTGTCCACAATGCGTATTGATAATCATTGGCATAGAACTCCTTCACGAATCCGCTTCCCGGGACACCCGGAACAGAGGACCTGCCATCGTAGGAAGTCCAGAACGGCTGATTGCAGGAGGCTTCCAGTCTCTTCGCATTGGCACGGACATATTCGAAAATGGTTTCGGCAGTTTCATCGCCTTTGGACAATTTCCAGACGAACGACATCACCGGCTCATCGAACTTCGCTATTTCATCTCCAAGATTCAGCTTCAATGAATCCTGAAGTTTCCAGTTACGCGATGCTGCATCAGAGACATATTTCTTCGCCGCGTCATAAAAGTCCCACGCAAGACGCTTTTCGGACGCTTCCGACTTGATTTTCGACAGGATTTCGACCTGTTTTGCCGGGCGGTCAAGCGAAACCGCCTGCTCATAATCAGCCCATAATGCGACCAGGACATGGCCCTCGCTGTCAGTTTCCGCCGATTTTTTCTTTGAATTCCAAAAAGCGCTCATTGTCAATGTGGTTAAAGTTATAGTTACTGCCGTCAGGGCCAAAATCAATGTGTTCTTTTTCATAATGTTGCATTGGTTTTCAATGATTCACGCCCGACACGCGCCGGACGTAGGACAAAATGCCTGAATCATCGATACATTGCACGGCAATATAGCGATTTTTTGGAATATGAGGAAACCCTCTTCGCGGCATGAAATCTACTTCATCGCACGAAGGGCATTGAGCACAGCGATTACTGTCACTCCCACGTCAGCAAAAACAGCCTTCCACATAGTGGCGACACCGAATGCGGCCAAAATAAGAAAAAGCAGTTTCACTCCGAGAGCAAACGCGATGTTCTGATGGACAATGCGGACTGTTCTGCGGGAAAGCGTAACGGCGGCCGCGACTTTTCCGGGATTGTCATCCATCAGCACGACATCAGCGGCCTCGATGGCGGCATCACTTCCTGCAGCTCCCATCGCTATTCCCACATCAGCGGTTTTCAGGACAGGAGCGTCATTGATACCGTCCCCGACAAATGCAAGGCTCTTGTTTTCCGGCAATGCGGTCATCATTGACTTTACATATTCCACCTTGTCGGCAGGGAGCAGTTCAGAATGCACCTCATCGAGTCCAAGCGCAGAGGCAACTTCCTCAGCCACAGCCTTTCTGTCGCCTGTCAGCATCACAGTTTTCATCACCCCCTCGACCTTGAGAGCAGCCACTGCCGCAGCGGACTGAGGTTTCACGGAGTCCGAAATAATGATGTATCCGGCATACTCCCCGTCCACAGCCACATGGACTACCGTGCCTGGTTTCTCGGGTTCAGAGGCACTGACACCAGCGCGAAGCATCAGCTTGGCATTGCCCACATAGACCGTATGGCCGCCAACGTCCGCCCTAAGCCCTTCACCTGCAAAGTTCTCGACATTGACAATATCGGAGACTATGGGTTCTGCTGCCGTTTTCAATGCCGTGGCGACCGGATGGTCAGAGTATTTCTCGGCCGCTGCCGCCATCGACAAGAGTTCTTTCTCATCATGATTTCCTGACGTACATACTGCTGTAACACTGAATTTACCCTCTGTCAATGTTCCTGTCTTGTCGAACACCACCGTCCCGAGGCGGGCCAATGATTCAAGATAGTTCGAGCCTTTTATGAGGATGCCGCGCCTAGATGCGCCTCCGACTCCGGCAAAAAATGTCAGAGGAATGGAGATGACCAGCGCACAAGGACAGGAAATGACCAGGAAGATCAATGCCCTGTGAAGCCAGAGCAACCATTGCCCGTCCACTAGCGGAGGGATTACCGCCAAAAGTACTGCAGCGCCTGTGACGGCAGGGGTATAATACTTTGCGAAACGGGTGATGAACTTCTCGGTTTTCGCTTTGCCGTTTTCAGCATTTTCTACAAGGTCCAGAATCCTCGCCACAGTAGATTCGCCGTAAGTGCCGCTTGTCCGCACCCTCAACAGTCCTGTCATATTCATTGACCCGCTTATCACCTGACTCCCTTCTCCAGCTTCGCGCGGCAGGCTTTCTCCTGTCAATGCAGCGGTATCCAATGATGAATTTCCTGAAATCACGACACCGTCCAGCGGGATTTTTTCACCGGGCTTCACGACAATTATGCTTCCTTTCGGCACGGCATCCGGAGCCACACGTGCAAATTCTCCGTCACGGGTTTCGAGATTGGCATAGTCCGGACGGATGTCCATAAGCGATGTTATGGATTTGCGGCTTTTGTCCACGGCGATATCCTGGAACATCTCGCCTATCTGGTAAAACAGCATAACAGCCACAGCTTCAGGGTATTGCCCCGTAGCGAATGCTCCCGCCGTAGCGACGGCCATAAGAAAGTTCTCGTCAAACACCTCTCCACGGACCACATTTCTCAATGCATTCCACACGATATCGCCGCCGATGACCAGGTACGCTGCGGCATAAAGAATTATCTGACATGTTTCTGTAAGTCCCGGTTCGAAATGCGCTACCGCCAGCAGCACTATACTGCCTGCAATCCGGGACAATGTTATCTTGTGTTCTGTTTCCATCTTCTGAATTCTGTTCTATAACGTCATTTGTCAGTTCGGTTTATCCGACAACCACAAATGTAACCATATTCACAGACTTTAGAAATACCAACTTATGGTGATATTTTTAATAAAAAGGAATCCTTTCAACCAATGCGAATGTTGTTCATGGTATGCTCGTGCCCTTGCGAGTTACAGTTTGATTCAGGCACTTACAGGTGTAAGATACGATGCTGTAACCAAGACTCTGCACATTGAATCAAAGGTAGGCAAAAATTTCCGTTCGTTCCTTTCTACCGCAAGTGGATACGCAACTGTAGGTTTAAAAAATGGAAAACCATTCATTGAGGTTAAGAATGGGGAAATTGAAGTGAAGGAAATTATCGTAAAATAAACAAAGGAGATCAGATCCTAAATCGAGTAGGAAGAAAAATGAAGCATTTTCTTCCTACTTTCGTTTTTCCGCCTCTCAATAAACTCGACAATATTGTTCATAGAGGAAATGCTAGTTCAGCTATTTTCTTTTAATTTAGTAACTTCCTCCAAAGATAGTCCAGTAGCCTTCGCCACAATTTCGCATGGCGTCCCCAAGTGAAGCAGGTTGATCGCGATTTGTTGTTTTGCATCTGCTCTACCTTCCTCGCGTCCTTCCTCACGACCTTCTTCGCGTCCTTCCGCGCGTCCTTTCGCGAGTCCTTCTTCAAGACTTGTCTTCTTGGCGTACTCGATTTGATTGTGGGTGTCACGTGCTGTTGTCATGGCCTTTACATAATTTTGTTTGTCAATGTTGTCAAGGCTCGCGTACTCGGCTACGTCGAAGAGGCGGCTGAAGATTTTGTCCCGCAGCGCCGCTGGCCTCTCTAACAGCTTCGACAGGTTCTTCAAGATGAAAAGCCATTTGTCAAAGTCGGTGGCCAACTCATCCGCACTCTTGTTGAACTTCTCGACCTCTACGAAGACGAACTTCAGTTTGTCCGTCATAATCTTGCCGGTGGTCGCCTCACGCAGCAGATACCTGTGCTCGATAAGGTCGTCATCCTCGTACCTGAAGTTCAGGACGCCGAGAAAATACACTCCGTCCAATTCGTAGTTCCACTCCTTCCTGATGCCGGTCTCCTCATCCCGCTGCGCCTTCTTGCCCTGTTTCATTATCGGGAAGGAAGTGTAGTACAATGCCCTCTCGAAAAAGTGTTCCTGCGGCGCGTACTGCATTTCGACAAGGAAATCCTTCCCATCTTTCGTCCTGCAAATCACATCGAACACCGCCTTCCGGTCATCCTCCATTATTCCCAACTGCTCAGCCGGAATATAGGTGATGTCTTCTATCTCGTGTTCCGGAAAGATGACTTTCAGAAATTCAATGAGAATGTCCTTGTTCACTTCGCTTCCGAAGAGCCGTTTGAAGGACCAGTCGACCATCGGGTCGATGTACCTCGCCTTGATCTTTTCATCCATAAAGGTAAAGTTTTTATTTTATTTATCAAAAATACCGGACAGCGGTCACAATCGCCGTGTCCATCAAGGCTACAATAATATGCAAAATTTTTCCGAAAAACTTGTAAAAAGACGCTTCCAATGAAAATTTTTACGATTTTTAAATTTTAAAATTTGTTTTAAATTCCTTAATTTTCTGTCAATGGGTTGTCATTGACGTGGTTATAAATTTTCGACGATAAATGGGTGTTCATCTCTGCAGAAGTTAGGTGGCAAGATGGTTGGCCGGCTTTCTTATGTTGATTGAAATGGAATTTCTGTACACGAGAATGATTTTTCGCTCCTACGCGCAAACAAAAAGCTTTTCAGGTAAGGGAAAGGTGTCGGTGTTATGAGAAATTTACAGCTCTCCGCCGGCTATTACGAATTTTATTATACCTGCTTGCGGTGGTATTTTCGAACCAATGAGCATATCGCCAATACGGTAAAAGCTCTTGTAACTTATTGAGGTATAAGTTATTATATAGATTTAAACCTGTTTTTCAATATGCTCACCCCCATAAAAAAACAGGTGGATGAGCATATTTACACTCTGCTTTAAAACAACATAACAAATTGGATATCAGTTCGTTATGTAGGTATTCACAGGCTCGTCTGGTTGCTCATTAGTTCAGAAATTACCGGAATTTGCCCGTGGCGAACGCTCCAGCCGTAGAGGATGCTTTTATCTTCAACAAATCGTCAGACTACGCATCCAAGATGGAATGCGGTCATGGGCGCATCGAGACGCGGGAATGCAGGATTCTGCCCGCAGACGCTGTCGAGGATGAGGAAATCCGAACCAGATGGAACGGGCTGAAGACCATTGTCGAAATAACATCCACAGTGGACTATTGAGAACAACCTGCATTGGATGCTGGATGTTACGTTCAAAGAGGATGCATCAAGGGCTCGCAAGGGTTATACTGCCGAAAATCTCTCTCTTGTTAGAAAACTCGCTCTGCAGATTGTAAAAACAGCACAATGACAAGAGAAGCATCAAGAAACGACTTTTCCGAGCAGCATTGTCTCAGGATTATCTCAAAGAAATACTACTCAATGCTAAAATTTGATGCGGTTGCCCTGGATATTTTTATTTAATTTTGAAAGACGCCGATTTCATTTACGAAAATCTTAGTAAAAATTTTACGAATAATTTCGTAACGAATAATTTCGTATATAGGTAAGTGTTTGATATACAAATAGATATTATAAAAATATTGACAATCCTTTCAAATACGGAACAGCTTTTGCCGGCGAATATTTCACTGACAGAACTAAAGAAGTGTCACCGAGAACATCGTAACCCGTCTTAAAGTCAGTGCGAATATAGTGTGAGTCGGGATGCGGCCACGCTTCGTTTCCGGGAGCGTTGATTATTAATGAGTTATAAAACTGGGCGTGGAAACGTGGCAAAAAAAACCTGCGTTTCCACGCCACGTTTTTCCCATGAATGATGTAAGCCCGGACGGGGACGGAGGGTGGAGCCGGCATTGGCTCCCGAAAAGGGAGGGGACCCGCGCTAGTGGGGAGGACCGGCGCAATCCTCCGTCCCGCCCGGGCGTAAGCCAGATGACCTGGAAGAGCGAAGCGAGCACATCTCCGATGTAAAGTAAATTTACAGAAATGTAAAGTTTTTTTACAGCGCAAGCAAGAGGTGCTGCGGATAACGTTCATAAAAACAATAAGTTACAGACACTGGCACGGGAGTGGCAACTTAAGGATCTGACCGGATGAAAGATATGTCAATGCCGATGGGATCGGCCGATTGGCATTGATGGAATCTCCGGGACAGAACAGATGAACATTTTCAGTTACATACATGCGGCAGTCAGGACATTGCCGATGAAAGGACGCAGGAACGTCCTGAAAGTCATGACATTGGGAGTCGGCCTTGCAGTAGGTCTCGTACTGGCATCCAAGGTCTGCTTCGAAAAGACATTCGACGACTTCTACAAGGATGCCGACAGGATATATTATCTGAACGAAGCCATAGAACTCAACGGGAGTTACAAGGTATATCCTCAAGTCGCGGGAGGAGTCGTCCCGAAAATGAAGGAATACTTCCCGCAGATAGAGGAGGCCACCAGATTCACGTATATATTCGAGACCGCCTCCATGGTAATGTCAGAATCGGACAAACGCGTGGATGTCGGGCTGACATGTCTAAGCGATACGTCATTTTTCAAGGTCCTTGACCGGAAATGCCTGGCCGGAAACCTGACAGAACCTCTTGGCATTGAATCAGATGTGGTGATCTCATCCAAGTTGGCGACCAAGATGGCAGCAGCATTGACCTCGGGCAAAAAAATGGACGAGAAGGCGGCCGCGGCAGCCGTTCTCGGACAGAAATTCACGATTGCCGGAGATACCCGGAAATACGAACTCACTGTCAGCGGCGTCTATGAAGAATTCCCGCTGAACTCATCTTACAGGCTGGACATGATAGTCTCCATGCCGAGCATCGGGCATTTCATATACGACGGCTCGGAAAACATGGTAGGCAACGACCGCTATAAAGGATTCATAAAACTGAAGAAAGGCATTGACCCGGGCGAAATCGAAAACGGACTTCCCGGCTTCATGGACAAGCACATGCCGATGGACGAGTTGCGTGCTGCCGGGTATGAAATGAAACTTCCGATAAAGCCATTCGTAAAATTCCATGAAGAGGATGAAACTCAGCGGAATATGACACTCGTGCTGGCCTTCGTAGCCTTCGCGCTTCTGCTAACGTCCATGCTGAATTACCTTCTGATCGTGCTGTCGTCCGCCGCCATCCGTGCACGCGAAATGGCCCTCCGCAAATGCCTGGGCAGCAGCGCAAAAGACATCTTCGGGATGATGTTCGCAGAGGCGCTCGTGCACACCGCAATCGCAGCCGCCGTCGCCGCAATCCTCATCTTCGCGTTCAGGTCAATGATAGAGACCATCCTCGGTGTCAATGTCATTGCACTCTTCACCGGACGACCACTCGCATTGGCATTGACAATAATAGTCGTGCTCCTGGCATTGAACAGCCTCCTGCCCGCAATCTTCTTCAACCGGATTCCGGTGGCTGCGGCATTCAGGAATTATCGTGCCGGCAAGCGCATGTGGAAGCTCGGACTTCTCGCGGTGGAATTTGCGGCAGTCGTTTTCCTGGCTGTGGTCATGAGCGTGATCACATTGCAATATGACAAGATGATGAACGCGGACCGTGGGTTCAAATATGATGACGTGGCGATGATAGCCATGCCGGAAGCGACTCAGTCCCAGAAGAATACGCTGATGAGCGAGGTCCGTTCCCTCTCCGGAGTGGAAGACGCAAGTTTTGCATATCAGAATCCTTTCACAGGATATAGCGGTGACAATGTGAGCGTTCCCGGCGAAGACCGTCAGCTGTTCAACATCCGTGACGCATATTATGTGGATGAACATTATTTCAATGTCTTCGGCATCAAAATTCAGGAAGGAAGCAATTTCGATCCGACTCTCAACAGCGATGCGGAAATGATTGTCGACAGAAACTTCGTGAAAATGATGAAGAACACTGCCGGCTGGGACGATGTCCTCGGACGAGAAGTGATGGTTACCTCACATGAAAGTGCTCCAGTCAGGATATGCGGTATCATTGACGATATGCATACAGGTGGCCTTTCCGTGGCAGAAGCCGATTTCGGCGGGCGCCCGATGGGTATATTCTATTGTGACTCAGAGAAATATGCCGGAATGTTCCATTACATATTCGTGAAATATCATAAGATGTCCCCGGAAATGCTTCAGAAAACCGATGAACTTTCAGGAAAGATTCTGGACGGGCAGTGGTATAGAATATATCCGTGCAATGAACTAGCCGCCTCGAATTTCGTGGACACCCTCAATACGAGAAACTCCATCCTCGCGGGAGGCATAGTGACGCTCTTTATCGCGCTGATCGGCCTCATCGGCTACACGATTGACGAAGTCCGTCGCCGCAGCAAGGAAATCGCGGTCCGTCGCGTAAACGGCGCCCAGTTCTCCCAGATAAGGTCAATGTTTCTGCGCGATGTCATGGCAGTGGCTATGCCGTCCGTGGCAGTCGGAGCGGTTCTGGCCTATATCGTCGCAGGACGTTGGGAACAGAACTTCAGCCTTCAGGCGGGACTCCCTTGGTGGATTTTCGTAGGCTCCATAGCAGCAGTACTGGCTATAGTTGCCATTATATCAGACATTTACGTAATACGTACAGCGGGAACAAATCCGGCTGACAGCATTAAGACAGAATAAAACGGAACATATCAGAACAAATAAAACATACATATATCATGATCAAGATTACAAACATTTGCAAAGTCTTCAGGACTGAGGAAATCGAGACAGTTGCACTCGACAATGTATCATTCGAAATCAAGGACGGAGAATTCGTCTCCATCATGGGCCCTTCAGGATGCGGAAAATCCACGCTCCTGAATATCCTCGGCCTTCTGGATAACCCGACTTCCGGCAGTTACCAGCTTCTGGGACAGGAAGTTGCGCAGCTGAAGGAAAAGGACCGTACCAAGTTTCGCAAGGGAAACATCGGCTTCGTTTTCCAGAGCTTTAACCTGATCGATGAACTCAATGTGTTCGAAAACATTGAACTTCCCCTCAGATATATGGATTTCAGCGCGGCTGAGCGCAAGGAGAAAGTGGAGGCGGTGATGGCGCGCATGAACATCAGCCACAGGGCAAAGCATTTCCCTCAGCAGCTCTCAGGAGGTCAGCAGCAGCGTGTTGCGATTGCACGTGCGGTAGTCGCAAACCCTAAACTGATTCTTGCCGATGAGCCTACCGGAAACCTCGACTCCAAGAACGGCAAGGAAGTCATGGACCTGCTCTGCGAACTGAACAGGGAGGGCACGACCATCGTGATGGTTACCCACTCACAGAAAGATGCGGCTATGGCACAACGCACCATCGACCTGTTCGACGGACATATCGTCAGCGATGTTAAAAATGAATTATAATGAGGTATATATTCAATAATTTTCTGAACACCCTCAAGCGGTACAAGGTATCCAGCCTGCTGAACATCACAGGAATGGCAGTGGCATTCGCTGCCTTCTACGTGATAATGACGCAGGTCTGCTTCAACCTTGGCTACAACAAGTCGCTGAAGGATGCGGACCGGACATTCGTAATGTCCGTCCCTTCGCAATATAATGAGGGAAAGTTCAATATCTTCATAAACAGACCGTTGGGAGAAGCACTTGTCTCAGGCTCTTCCATGTCTGAAGGCGGAGGGGTGTTCAGCATGTATGTTTATGAAAGCGGTGAAGTCTGCTACACGAGACGGAACGATGTCCCGGTCAAAATGCATCTGGAACGTATGCAGTATTCTGCAGGCGGACTGAGAGCCTTGAATTTCGAGGCCGTGGAGGGCTCACTTGATGAACTTTCCAAGCCTTCAACCATTGCCATATCAGAGTCTTCTGCCAAGAAATATGATCTTAAACTCGGAGACAGCATTTCATGGAGTGACCCGCAGGGCGAAAAAGGTGCGAGAGAGATAGTTTCCATATACAAGGACTTCCCTAAGAACAGCGACTTGGGTACGGTCAATGCCGTTTACGACATGAAAGACGACTATATTGATAATCGCAGTGAGTGGTCTTTCGATTATTGCGTGAAACTCCAGAATGCTTCCCAGAAGGAAGAATTTGAAAAGGAATCGAAGACTATACTTCTCGATTATTTCAAGAAACTGTATGATGGTGCGGGTGAGACTCTCACTGACGAAGACATTGATGAAATCAATAATGAATTCAATGTCAAGCTGATACCCCTGTCCGAGCTCTTTTATACGAAGGAACTTGACGGCAAGCCGGGACGCACCGGAAATCTCACCACGGACATGACTTTGCTCACAGTGGCGGTGCTCATCATCCTCATCGCATTGATAAATTTCATCAATTTCTTCTTTGCGCTTGTTCCTGCGAGGCTGAGGTCCGTGAATACCTACAAGATTTTCGGCGTATCGCGTACATCATTGATATTCAACTTTATATTCGAATCGGTGGGTCTTGTCGCCATAGCATTGGCATTGGCCGCGATCATCGTCATCCTGCTTCTTCGCACCAGCGTCGCCGGTATTCTTGGCTCTTCGGCTGTTTTCGGGGACAATGTTCCCGTGCTGGCGATGACGGTCGGCGCTGCTGTCCTGACGGCGGTTCTCGGAAGCATCTATCCGGCATTCTACATCACGTCGTTCCAGCCGGCATTGGTGCTGAAAGGCTCCTTCAGCGGGTCAGTTTCGGGACGCAGGCTCCGCACGGCGCTCATCGGCTTCCAGTTCGTCATATCAATGTCGTTGATTATCTGCGCCATATTCATCAAGACGCAGCATACCTACATGATGAACTACGACATGGGCTTCGACAAGTCCTGCCTCCTCAGCGGTTACATTCCTTATGATGTCTGCTGGTACGGTTCGCAGAACGAGGCTTTCGAGGACAAGCTGCGCAGCAATCCTCAGATTCAGGACATCACGTGGGCTGACGGAAGGATTGTCTCCACATCCAGAATGGGCTGGGGACGTGACTATAAGGGAAAGACTATTTATTTCCAATGTTACCCTGTGGCGTACAATTTCCTGAAATTCATGGGGATAGATATCGTGGACGGCAGGGATTTCATGAAATCGGATGAGATGTCTGAAGGCGGAGTGATGATATTCAACGAGCAGGCGAAGAAAGACTTTGACGTGGACTTCGTTACTCCTGCGCCTGGACATGTGGACGGTACGGTGACTGCCGGCATCTGTAAGGACTTCAATTTCAAACCTTTGCAATATGGCCGCGACGATTTCGCCTTCTACATATTCGGTAAGCATAAATGGCGTGACGGACTCCATCAGGTCTATATAAGGACCGCGCCAGGCGCTGATGTCCAGTCAGTCATCAAGTTCGTGCTTGCGACCGTGAAAGAGATGGTGCCTTATGCTGATGACGAGCTGTATAACCTTGATTTCTTCGACAAGGAACTCGGAACCCAGTACAGGCAGGAAAGCCGATTGTCCACGCTTATCAGCATATTTACGCTGGTGGCAATCATAATTTCCCTGATGGGAGTCTTCGGTCTGGTGCTTTTCGACACGCAGCACAGAAGTCGTGAAATTGCAGTCCGGAGAGTGATGGGCGGAAGCGTCGGCGATATACTCAAGATGTTCAATGCCAAGTATATACGCATTGTGCTGGCCAGCTTCATAATTGCGGCGCCGCTCAGCTGGTGGGTCATCAGCAGATATTTCGCGGGCTTTGCATATCACACGCCGATTCACTGGTGGGTATTCGCATTGTCCCTGCTGATCGTGATGGCGATAACTATGCTGATCGTTACGCTCCGCAGCCTGGATGCCGCCACTTCCAACCCTGTAGATTCGCTTAAGAACGATTAGTTTAACATTAACATAAAGTATATATAACACATAATAGATGTAAAGACCTACAGGGCTGTCAGCTGCGTCACACTTGTGAAAGGATGGCGCAGCTTTTTATGATTGCGCGGATTGTTCGCAAAAAAATGTATTTTTGTAAGCGGCTTCCGGAGAGGGGCCTTGACGATAAAAGACATTGACAATGAAAAGTGGAAAGATACTTGTCGTAGATGACAACAAGGGCATACGGGATGCCTTGAAAATCCTGCTTGGAGGCTGTTTTACGCAGGTTCTGACACTTTCGTCCCCGACCACGCTGACAAGCACCGTCGAACAGATGATGCCGGACGTGATTCTGCTGGACATGAATTTCAAGGCGGATATCAATTCCGGAAACGAAGGCCTGTTCTGGCTGTCTGAAATCAAGAAAAGATGGCCTGAGATGCCCGTAGTGCTGTTTACCGCCTACGCAGACATATCATTGGCAGTGGAAGGTATGAAACGGGGTGCGGCAGATTTCGTCGTCAAGCCGTGGGACAACGCCCGGCTGCTCGAGACATTGACAGGAATTCGGGACAGGAAATCCAAGCCTAAAAAAGGCGTCACTGTCAATGATGGACCGCAGATGCTCTGGAGTTCAGGGATGCAGCAGCTCAGGCATGACGTGGAACGTATCGCCCCTACAGATGCCACTGTGCTCATTACCGGCGAAAACGGCACTGGCAAAGATGTCCTCGCCCACGAAATCCACAGACTTTCCGGACGGGCGGACAAGCCGATGGTCTGCGTGGATGCCGGCGCCATCACGGAAACGCTTTTCGAAAGTGAACTTTTCGGCCACGTGAAGGGAGCGTTCACGGATGCGAAATCCGACCATGCCGGCAAGTTCGAGCAGGCTGACGGAGGGACTCTCTTCCTGGATGAAATCGCCAATATCCCGATGCAGTCCCAGGCCAAACTTCTGCGAGCCATCCAGAACCGATGCATCACGAGAGTCGGTGATACGAAAGCTATCCCTGTGGATATCAGGCTGATATGCGCGACCAATGCTGACATTCCGTCCATGATACGTGACGGACTTTTCCGTGAGGACTTGTATTACAGGCTGAATACCATAAGCGTGGAACTTCCTCCTTTGAGGAACAGAAAAGACGTAATAATCCCGCTTGCACTGCAGTTCCTGACAGAGTTTTCCGAAAAATACGGCAGGGATGCAGAGACATTGACCCCGATGGCGAAAGCCGAACTGGAGACTTACGCCTGGCCGGGCAACATCCGCGAACTGCGCAACTGCATCGAAAAGGCTGTCATTCTCTCAGACGGAAAGGCCATAGACGGATTCGGACTGGACCTCTCCACCGCATCAGGAATGACTGAGATCAATGCCGGGGACACGATGGAGAATATGGAGGAGAAGACTATCCGCGCAGCAATGGCCCGATATGACGGTAATATCTCAATGGTAGCCAAGTCCTTGGATATCAGCCGCCCTACGCTTTACGCAAAGCTCAAGAAATACGGAATATGATGAGCGCGGGAACAAATATCGGCACGTTATGGATTGCGCTTGGCGGTGTCGTGATTGCTGCATTGACCTATATCGTGACGAGAGCGGCGACAAGACGGAAGATCATCGGCAAAATCGACTTCATGTCAGATGCGCTGGACAGCGGCGAGACGGCGTTCCGGTATTCTGAGAGCCGATGGCGAAACCGGCGGCTGAACAAGTCATTGAACCGTCTCCGGTCCATTTTCGAGGCTGAAAAGGCCGATATCCGTGAGCGTGAGCGGTATTTCGGGACAATGCTGGACCACGTCCAGAGTGGCGTCATCGTCATTGACGGAGAAAAAATCGATTATTCGAATACTGTGGCGAAAGGGTTTTTGGGGATGGCGGAGATTTCGTCGCTGCGGCAGATCGAGCGGATTTCTCCGGACCTGGCCAATGCTTTCCGCGAGGCTTCTGAAATGGAGTCGAGGGCATCTTTCATTTCGGAGCGGGGCACAGTACAGTTTTCCATAAGTGCCTGCACAGCAAGGCTTCACGGCAAAGAAGTCAGCATCGTCACTTTCAATGACATTACCCGTGAGATGGAAAACAACGAGTCCGAGTCGTGGACCAGACTCATCCGCGTCCTCACTCATGAAATCATGAATACGGTCACGCCTGTCGCGTCACTCAGTTCGGCATTGTCCCAGAATCTGGACAGCTACAGTGCTGAGGACATCCGCTCCGCGCTCGGGACCATCGCGTCTTCGTCCGAGGGCCTTATAAGTTTCGTGCAGTCCTACCGTTCTCTGACGCATATTTCCGCGCCGGTGCGCAAGGCTTTCTATCTGAAGGACCTGGCCAATGATTCTGTCAATATCGCCAAAGCCAATTGGCCTTCCGTCAATGTCTTATATCGCGAGCTTTCAAGCGACGTGATTCTCTATGCCGACTACGGACAGATGTCGCAAGTGCTCAACAATCTGATAAAGAATGCTGTACAGGCAGGCGCCGGGAACGTCAGCATAACCGCTTCTATCGACAAACGGGAGCAGACTGTCATCGACATTGCCAATGACGGGGAGCCTATCAGCGCCTCTGGCCAGGAGCAGCTGTTCGTTCCGTTCTACACTACCAAAGGCACGTCGGGCACAGGTGTCGGACTGAGTCTCTGCCGCCAGATTGTCCGTCTGAACGGCGGCACCATCAAACTCTCCTCCTCCACCCCGGAAGCCACGGTTTTCACTATCGTCATGTAGTCTTACTGGTCCTGTTTCAGGACTTCGACCGGATTTTCGGCTGCGGAACTCCAGGTACGGGAAATAATCGAGACGAAGGAGATGAGGAAGGTCAATGCTGCCGCCACAATGATTACCCACCACGGGAAGGCTATGGCATTATAAAAATCAGCCAGGTAATAACGCATTGACCAGACACATACCGGAACCGCGATCACGACGGCGACGGCTGTCATCAGCATGAACGACTTCGAGAGTTTCCAGGCCGCAGACCTGACACCTGAGCCAAAAATCTTCCGGAGGGCGATCTGACGCGCCTGCTGCTCAGTGTAGTAGACGGACATCGCGAACAGGCCGAGCGCAGAAATCAATATGGCAAGCACCATGAATGTCATCACCAGCTTCATAGTGTTCCGCGTCCCTGTCAATGAATCCGCAAGGAAGTCATCTATATAATATATGTCCGTTTCGCGCGGCACACCGATATACTCTTTGGCTACATCACGCCATGCCTCGCGGACAGCATTCAACGCCTCTACCCTGTCGCCACGCACCTTCAGCAGATGATTCATACACACATCGGTACGGTTCAGCACAGCCCGATGACTGTCAGGCATTGGTTTATAAAGAGGATCACGCGCGTGGAAATCCGCTATTATACCGCAGCACTCATACTCTTTATCGGTACCGACAGTCCTGTTCTCGGCAGTAATCCCATAACGCCGCTGCGCCTCCTCCGTAAACCAGCATGTCCCTTCAATAGGATCGGAATACTGTTCTATCACATTGAACCCAAGCAGCCTGAATGCCGTACTGTCAACAGCAGTCATCTGAAGCCACGACATTTCCTCACCCTCGATATGTACGCCATAGCTTCCACATGAGAACGGGGGCTGCACTGCCATAGCCGCCGTCTCCACTTGAGGAAGAGCCTGAAGTCTCTGATGCAGAGCCTCCTGGGCAGCCATATTGTTATAGCCAAGCGCCCATGAGGAAACCGACAGCAGATCTGTATTGTACCCTACCGGCAAAGATACCAGATGGCGCATCTGGAGAGTCATTGTCAATGCAACCGCGACAAGAACCATGCTTATGATGTTCTGGCAGACGATAAAGACCTTGCTGAACACCATCTTGCTGCGGAACCTGAAATCGCCCTTCACGACAGCTATAGGCTTGAATCTCGACATCATCAATGCCGGAAGAAGCCCGGAGAGAACCGAAACCAGCACGAGTACAATGACGCCGGCCGCAATGGTAGCCGCATCCAGGACAAGAACTATAGTTGTACCAAGAAGATTCTCTATCCAGCCATTGAACAGCAGGGCGACCAGCACGCCGACCAGCATGCAAACAAATGTGAACAAGAACGATTCCATAAGGTATCTGCGGACAATGCTGCCAGAAGATTCGCCGAGAAGACGTCTCGTCGCCATCTCCTTTGCCCGTTTTCCCGTCTGCGCCACAGTAAGGTTTATGTAGTTGAAGATGGCTGATATCAGCAGTATCAATGCTACCGCCAGAAGTACCTCAACGATCTTCCTGTCACCATGACGCAACGGATTGGATATTTCTATCGTGCTGAAATAGAGATGGTCAAGCCTTGTCAACGTGGAGCCCCACAGGAAATTTCCGCCAGAGCCGTCGCGTGTGTAGAAATCCTTCCAATAATCCACATACTTGTCCAGCAGCTTTTCAGCCACAGCGTCAGGCGAAGCACCATCCTGCAGCGTCACGAAAGTTTGAACCATACCGAAATTGTCCATTCTCTGGACCATGTCCTCCAGTTGCCTGATGTTCAGGAAGATGTCATAATACTTCAGTTCATCATAAGGCCCGAAATCCTGAATCACGCCGGTTACCGTGAACCTGTTTTTTCCTATTTCAATGGTGCGTCCCACAGGGTCAGAGTTGCCGAATGCCTTATGCGCGAATTTTTCGGAAAGGATTACATCATTCAGTCCCGCAAGTATGCAGTTCCTGTCACAGCCTGAGAGCGTGTAGTCAAACAGCTGCAGGAAATTCGTGTCCACACAGACCGCCTCGGCGGCATAATAGTCGTCATTTACAATGACATCGGCATCACCATACGCCCCGACTCTGGTCCAGGATGTTATCTCGGGCACTGACGGGAAGAACTCCTCCGCAGTCCCGTACGTCATTCCGACGCACTCCCCCATGCCGATAGCATACAGCTGCTTGGAAAGCGGCTGCCTTGCGCCTACGCTGAATTCTGTCCTGGCATAAGAAGCCAGCAATATGACGAAACCCAGTGCCACTGACAGGCCCAATGCCTCGATTACGGCATAGAGTTTATTTTTCGAGAGAAATTTCAGATATGAGTTCATGGTCAACGTTTACTTTATAATCAGTTCATCTTTGTCGCCGAAGCTGTCGTAAGAGGATATGATGATCTTCTCGCCAGGCTCCAGGCCTTCTGTAACTTCGTAGTACTGAGGGTTCTGGCGGCCAATGCGGACACTGCGTTTCGTAGCTTTCGTTCCTTCTGCATTGACCACATACACCCACTTGCCACCAGTTGCCTGATAGAATGAGCCGCGAGGAATTATCACGGCTTCGGCCGGCTGTCCGAGCTGGACGTTCATATAGTATGTCTGGCCCGCGCGGATGTTCTCCGGCTGCTGTCCCACAAAGCGGAAATCCGCCTTGAACTTGCCGTCACGCACCTCAGGATAGACCTTGCGGATGGCTGCCGAGTACTTCTCGTTCTGACGTTCGAAAGTCGCCTCGAGGCCAGGCACGATTCTATCAATATAATGTTCATCTATCTGAGCTTCAATCTTATACGAATCCAGATTGTTAATCTGTCCGATTTTCGACCCAGCTGCCACTGACTGCCCCAGTTCCACATCGAGAAGTCCGAGTTCACCGCTGATAGGGGCTTTTACTGACAGATTTTCCTTGCGGCGGCGTATCATGCTCATATTGATCCGCATGTTCTCCAGACTTTCGTGCATCTGCGAAATCTGCGTGCTGCGGTAAAGGCTGTCCTGTTTTTCCCTGTCAATGACGAGTTCCAGCTTGTCTTTCGCCAGTTCGTAGTCTTCTGATGCCTTCAGATAGTCTTCCCTGGCTATGAGTTTTTCCTCGTACAGCGTCTTGTTCTGTTCATATGCCCGCCTTGCCCTGCGCACTTCTATCTGAAGCGTAAGCTTGTCCTGACGCACGGAGAGTTTCTGCTGTTCCATGGAAATCAATGTGTTGCGCAGGATGTTCTCCTTCTCGGCGAGTTCGGCTTCGGAGTTGAGTATCTGCATGTCAAGACTTTCATTGGACAGTTCGACAATGACATCACCTGCATTGACCTTACTCCCCTCCTCGGCGACGATGCGCTGGACATTGCCGCCTTCGGTCGGGCTTATCTGCACGGTGGTCATCGGCTGGACCTGGCCGCTGACGCGGATATAGTCATTGAACTCGCCTTTCTTGGCGGTTCCTGTGATGATGGAGCTGCCGTCAACGCGCACCGCAGAGCCGTTCCCGGTGATAATCAATATGACAAGGACTATTGCCAATGCTGCTCCGGCCCAATACTTAATGGCCTTCTTCGTGAATGCCGCAGCCAGTCCTGTTTTCTTTTCTATTATCTTGTCCATGATGGATGTTGTTTATTGATCTATATATGATACTCCATTATAGTACTCGACGACCCTGCGCTTGAGCTGGTACTGCAGTTCGGCATTGAGCCGTTCCGCCTTGGCCTTCAAGTAGTTGGACGAAGCGGTATTGTATTCTATCGAGGATATGAGTCCCTGTTCGAATTTGCGGGCGTTGAGTTTGAATGCCTCGTCATACACGTCGGCGCGTCTTTCTGCCTGAAGCAGAGCCGACTCCGCCCCGTCCCTGTCCTGAATTGCCCTGCGGACTTCAGATTCGACATCGCGAAGGGACTTGTCATACTCGAGGCTTGCCCGCTGATATGCATTGCGTTTTTTGGCCAATGCCGTGTGCTTCTGAAGTCTGTCGTATATAGGTATGTTCAATGACAACTGCACATATTCGCCTCCGTTGTTCTTGAACTGATCCCAATAAGGAGTTGCTTTGTAGCCGGTCTGCCCCGGGTAGGTGTAGTAACTGGTGGACCACCCGCCGTAAAGTCCGAGTGTCGGAAGGAATTGCCATTTCGCGGTATTCAGGCTGCGGAGGGCATTGTCCATCGACCCCTTGGCGATCAGTACGGAAGGCATTGACCTGACTGCATTTGCTATGATGTCATCAGCGGCAGGACTGTTCGCGCCGGTCTGAATCAACGAGAGCTCCGGATCTATCGTAAGTTTCTCATCTACTGGCCAATACATTACATCTTCAAGTGTAATCATGGCATTGTCCCGATTGTTTGTCGCAGTGGTGAGTTCGTATTCTCTGTCGGCGAGGTCGGCTTTCATCTGGACCACGTCGGCATAGCCCTTCGAGCCGAGTTCTTCCTGACGCTCAGCCAGTTTCACAGCGTTTCTGGCATTATCCACCTGTTCTGTAAGGATTTCTGCCAATTTGGTGTAGTAAATGACATTGAAATAGGCCTCGATGGTGGCGAGGCAGACCTTGTCACGTTCCTGCTGTTCCTTGGAAATGCCCATTGACATGGATGTGCGGGCGATTTTCAGGTTGTTGATGGCGGAGAATCCGTTGAATATGGTGAAGCCTGCCGACACGGAAAAGCCCTGGTTGAAGGACGTCGTGGTGAGATACGTATTGGTCTCAGGGTCGATGGAACGGCCCCATCTGTAGTAGCCGTAGGAGTTCCCTTCCGCTGAAGGCGTAAATGCTTCCAATATCGCATCACGTCTGTCGAGTCTGGCGTCATCGTTCTTGGACTGCTGGATTCGCACCTGAGTGGAGTTGCTTACCGCATACTCCATGCATTCGCGCAGTGTCAATGCCTTGGCTTGCGCTTGCTGGGCGGGGCTGTCCGCGCTGGCAGTGCGGCCTTGCGTGTTTTCCGTGAGCGGGGTCATCCGCGTGGCAGTGCGGCCTTCGGGTGTAATTCCCTGTGCGAGGACCTGTCCGGAGGCAGTGGTCGCTGCAGAAATCAGCGTCAAGACTATAATTGGTATTATCGGCTTCATAATTCGTTGCTGTTTTCCATGATTCGTACTCATTGCAGTTTGCAAACAGCTCTGCATTGTCGTTTACGCTGATGTATTCATTGCTTATGGCACATGAAACACACATCATCGTTTAGACATGAACGAGCACGCCACGTGCCACATCAGGCAACAGATTGTCCATCAGCCGATTACATTCGGACGTCATTTATCTTCTTGTAAAGAAACTTTACAAATCTGTAATGAAATTTTACAGTCCTATACATATCTTACTTGTCTGCCATGACACTGGATCGTTCTCGTACAACCTGCATGTCGGTTTTCCGGGCATAGTGCTGAGTATCAGGAACATACACTAACAGCCGAAAGCCAGGTTACCCACTTTTTCGGGTAACCTGGCTTTCGCTATATTCTTTAACTTACTGATAATCAATATTTTCACCTCACAACCCAAAGTCAGGTTGTTCGGATTTCGGATTAGAGGAGACGCTTACGTGACCTGTAGAGGAATGTTGGGATGCGTGAAATACCAAATTATTTCACTTCTTCTTTTAATTTAGCCACCTCTTCCAAGGACAATCCAGTCGCCTTCGCCACGATCTCGCATGGCGTTCCCAACTGAATTAAGTTGATTGCTATCGCCTTACGTTCTTCCTCGCGCCCTTTCGAGAGTCCTTCTTCAAGTCCGGTCTCCTTGGCGTACTCGATTTGATTGTGGGTGTCACGTGCTGTTGTCATGGCCTTTACGTAATTTTGTTTGTCAA
>OHOO01000006.1_pt1 | contig 160237 bp, 127 predicted proteins | sample 1569891 | NCBI WGS metagenome assembly OHOO01 (sample SAMEA3879600, study PRJEB24766) | human gut metagenome | biome: human-associated habitat; feature: feces | place: USA | collected 1985/1987
CGATAGGGCAACAAGGTTGCCCCAGAGAGGACTTACCGCCCTCGGTCTTGTTTTTTCATTGAGACTCTGTCCCAGCCCCTGACGATGTGCGCGGCCTTTGCATCCTCCACGTATTTCTGTCGCCACGGGGCAAAATCGACTCTTTTGCCTACGTCATTGGATTAACGTGTGCAAATCCGGCCTTTCTGCACACGTCAGGCTATTTTTGAACGGTCTCGGGGGCACATCAGGCCTTTTTGCCCCCGTCGTTGGATTCACGTGTGCAGATCCGCCCTTTTTGCCCCGTCGTCGTTCATTGATATTGTCCCGAACTGCGGCCCGAGCTGCGGCAAAAGCCCGCTCTGCTCAGGGTTCTTCGCAAGTAGCCGCGGGCTATGCCGCTGTTCGGCGCGCCGCATCGCCCGATAGCATTTGGCTCCCATAAAAGTTTGCGTAAGCGTATACACTGTTACGTCTTGACCGGACTATTGTTATTTGGAAAAACCGAACAACCTGAAATTCACACAGCCGGCAAAAGTGTTGATTCATAGTTGGTTAGCTAATACAGCAAAAGCCAGGTTACCCATTTTTTCATGCAACCTGGCTTTAGTTTTTCGTGCTAAAGCATTAAGCGTCAGTGCTTTCTGCCGTTTGTTCAATTGCAGGTTGTTCCACTGCTGTCTTCATTTATTCCTGATTTTGATGCAGCGGCCTTTGCGTATTTATGCAGCAAGTAATTTCGAAATCTTCTGCTTTGTCCGGCAAAGTCTGGTATAGATGTTTTTGGTTGTGGTCTCAAGATACTCTGCAGTCTCTGCACGGGTGTAACCGTCTCGGTCCATTGTGAATACGACACGGTCATCCTCCTTGAGGGTGTTCAGTATATCATCTATCCTGTTTGAGGTCTCCCAAGAAATAAACTCGTCCTCTGCCGTGACATTGTTCGCAAGTTCAGGTATCTCGAGTTCGTCATCATCTTCTGTCAGATAGGTGATTCCAAATGTCTCATGACGAGAGTGAAGGAAGTTGATGGTCTTCTGGCGGACAATGAGGTTTGTCCACGTGCGGAGTGAACAGCCTTTCGAGACATCGAAGGTTTCAAGGGCTTTGATTACGGCATCGCTTACGATGTCGTTTATGTCTTCATCGCTTATCCAGGAATAATCATTCGCATTGTAATATTCAAGTGTATTCGTTACAGTGAGGACGGCTAAGTTGCGGAGATTTTCGTACTCTTTTCGAGTGATTTTCTGATAATCGTTGATCATGTTTTAATATCAGTTTTTAGAGCTTCTACGGCTTGTAGCAAATATATGATTATTGCTTTTTTTGAAAAAATCTTTGTGATAATTTTGAGGCTAACTTGTTGATTTTGGCTGAATATTGCTTGTGTTTGTAAACCTAACATTTACAGATGTGCTTATACCGACAAATAAGAATGCAACATTGAGTTATCTCATCATGGACAACCTTCTTTGCTCCGAGGAGAGGAGCGTCGAAGGAGACACGGTCTCCGTTTGTGAGAGAAGTCTTTCAGAAGATTACTGCTGTCTGGAGATTGTCTCTCCAGAGTCAGTCCGTGGAAAAAAAGAAGCGCAGGATAGATGACCTGCGCTTGCACTATGAGATGCATTGATCACGTCATCATCTGACATTGATCTGTTTCCGGCATGTCATGACCTCGCGGGGGATAGGCTTTATCCTGCTGATGTCTTTCGGTGTCACTCCGTACCGGAACAGGCGCTCAGCCCTTGTTCGGAAGGGATCGGAGACATTGGCGAGATGCTGCCAGCTCATCGGTTTCCCGTTCTTGGTCATTCCTTTATGGGAGATTACATCTCCAGTCTGAAGATTGACGCTCTCTCCGATACATAGACCGGAGAGTCCGCCGCCGAACGACACCACGAGAGAACCGTCATCCAAGTGGAAATCAGGGCAGTTCTCCCAGCACTCCAGCATGGCGCCGACGGGGAACAGGAGTTTGCCTGATAGGGATGACCCTGATTGGCAGGTCGGAATCTCCATCATATAGGAGCCGTCATCCGCCATCTGCAGGTGTTTATGTGTTCTTTCGGGAACGGATAGGCCTTCCATTCCAGCCTTATTCTGAGCGGGACGGAACTCTCCCTGTTGACCTCATAACAATTAGTTGCCTCATACGTGATGCCTCCCGGCCTGTTCGTGAAAGTGAAGACGTGCATCATTCTGCCTGCGAGGATGTTCAGAAGCCCGTCGATGTAGACGGGACTGTCAGCGGCCAGCTTTCTCAGCGGCTCTGGAGTCCTGTCCTTGTGCAGTATGGCGGAGCCTCTCCTGTCGTAGACAGCCTTCGGGTCCTGTCCGTATACTCCCATCAGGAAGTCACAATAGTCCTTGTTCTTGTCGATAATCTTCATTGTCTGTCCACTATTTCATTTCAGTTCTATCGTGCAGACACGTCCGTACTGTTCCATCCATTGGTGGTGTGTGTCGTATGAGTCCTTGTCCTCGCAGACCCACAGGATCTTTGTGCGGAAGCCGTCAGGGATTTCCGGCTGTGGGGCGTATCCGTCGGTAAGGATGACGAGACCGTCATATCCGTTCTCGTGGGCGTAGTTTATGGGTTCCGTGAAGGATGTGCCGCCGCGTCCTATGACCGTGACGTCCGTCATTGTCTTCTTCAGGCTTTTCACTATGCTGATCCCGCAGTCGAACTGGATTACGTCGACAGCCTCGAAACCGTACTTGAAGGCGGAGTTTACCACGCCGTAGAAATATGTCAGCATCTCCGAAGAGATGGATCCGCTCACGTCCACGGCGATCAGGAGCTTCGTCTCGAAATCTCTTGTGGAGCCCATCTGCTGGAATCCGCTCCTGCGGTTGGGGCGCATGCGCGTAAGCTTCCTTCTTGACGAGAGTACGCTGGCCCTGAAACCGCTGAAGACGGTTCTCCAGTTGATTCTTGCCCTGGTCGATGCCTTGATCTGCTCTGCGAAAGAACCTGCGAGAGAGCCCCAGTCCTTGACCGAGTCGATGACCCCGTTGATCATGGCAGCCGTGAGGTCATCCTCCTCCCATAGCCCGGAGAGGTCCGAGTTTGCCCTTGAATTGGCTTTCAGGCGTTCCTGGATGTCCTGGGTTCGGCCGCTGCCGGAATTGTCGGAGTCGCCCGAACTGCCGGAGTTGCCGGAGTCCAGGGGAGTGCCATCTTCCGGTGGCAGCATCTCCTGGATGCGTCTGGCGTACCATTCGTACATCATTCCTCCTTTCAGGTCGTAGTCCGCGGGCCTGTCTATCTTCATTGCCCCGTAGTCGTAGTTGTCGCCTATGGTGATGTTGCTTCCTGCAGCGGCGGCTTCGTCGCAGCACATGTCGGGTTTGCGCTCGTAGGGATGCTTGAGGATGATCCTCACGGCCTCCATGCGCAGCGCCTCGTCAAGGGCGGTGTCAGTCATGTTCGCAAGGAATTCCGGGTTGTACTCGATTCTTCGCAGTCCGCACCTGACCGGGCAGGCGATTTCGCTGTTCTCCACGAGTTCATGCAGGCAGACCACCTGGAAGAGCGCCGAATCGGAAAGATACCAGTGCTCGATTATGTTGGTGATCCTGTCACTGAGTGAGTCCATATCCTTATCTGATGCTTTTTACGTACTGTATGAGTCCCATGGTGAGGAACGGGCATTGCTTCGCGAAGAACTTCACGGCTTCAGGGTATGTTCCTCTCACATAGAGGTTGGCGAAGTGCCCCGCCGCCTCCTTTTTCTCCTTGGCGAGGAAGCTGAAATAGTCGTCGACATTCTGCTTCACCTTGTCCAGGTCACCTGGGGCCACGTTCTCCACTTCCAGATGCCTGAAGATGCCGTCATTGATGACGCACAGCTCGTGGGGCTTGTATCCCTTCAGCGTTTTCATCACCTTCTGGAGGTTGTAGAGCACGTCCTTTCCGGACACGAGCCTGGAGTTCTTCACGTTCGAGAGGAAGGCGGATGCGGCTTTCGGCCCCACGATGCTGGAGATGATCTTCGTGTCGAGCGCGTCCAGCTCGTCCCTCCCCGCGATGATGTCGCTTACGCGCTTCCAGGCCCGGCGGTCCGGAGTCTTGTCAATGCCGGTGTCTTCACCTTCCTTGGAGTCGGGATTGCGGTCAAGCCAAATGCGGTTCTCCTGGATGAAGTCGATGACCCTGCCGTCGACTCCCGCCTTCCTCGCCCACAGCAGCCATTCCTCTACGGACGGGCGGAAATTCACGATGTTGAACCTGGACACTAGAGCCGGGTCCATGTCCGTAAGCTGGTAGTTGTCGCCGTAGTTGACCGCGGCAATGATGCGGCTGCCCTCGGGAAGTGGACGCCCTGCAAGCTTCCTGTTGAGACAGAGGTCCATAACTGTCTGCAGGATCTCGGGACGTGCCCTGTTCAGCTCGTCGAGGAAGAGGACTATCGGCTTTCCGTCCGTAGGGAACCAGTACGGCGGCATGAAGTCTGTCCTGCCGGTGTTTTCATCCAAGTGGGGGAGTCCGATGAGGTCTCCCGGGTCGGCCATCTGTCCGAGGAACAGTGCGACCACCTTGAGTCCCTTTTCCTGGAAGTATCCGGTCAGGAACTCCGACTTGCCGATTCCGTGGTTGCCGACGAGCATGATGTTGTGTGTGGACGGCGTGCGGTCCAGCATTGACCTGAGCGCCGTGATGTCAGTCTGAATATTTGCCATAGTTTGTTTCTTAATGATTTAAGTTTCGCAAGTGCGAAATACCTCTTTTGGAGCCCTCAAGTTCGTGTTGACGTTCAGCAAGTTTGACAACTTGCGAAACTTGAGTTAACGATAATTCAAATTGATTATACTCCTACTTGCCCGCTCCCATGATGTTGTCTATCATGCCGTATTCCAGTGCCTCCCCGGACGTCATCCAGTAGTCCCTGTCCATGTCGGCGAATACCTTGTCGTAGCTCTGGCCCGACTGCCGGGAAAGGATGTTGCATAGCTCCTCCCTGCAGGATTCGATCTGCCTGGCCGCGATGAGGATGTCCGACGCCTGTCCGCTGGCTCCTCCGAGCGGCTGGTGGATGAGGACCCTGACGTGGGGGAGTGCGGCCCGCTTGCCTTTGGCCCCGGAACACAGCAGGATGCTGCCCATGGAAGCGGCCATTCCGGTGACTGTGGTGGCGACGTCCGGAGAGATGAGGTTCATCGTGTCCATGATGGAGAGGCCTGCGGAGACGCTGCCTCCAGGAGTGTTCAGGTAAAGGGTTATGTCCGCGGTCGGATTCTGGGATGTCAGGTACAGAAGCTGGGCGGTGATGATGTTTGCGACATCGTTGTTGATTTCAGTGCCCAGGACGAGGATCCTGTCCATCATGAGGCGGCTGAACACGTCCATCGATGCCACGTTGAGAGCCCTCTCCTCGATGATGGTGGGGTTTATGTATGCGGCCGTGAGGTTGGCGTAGCCGCTGATTGCATTGCTGCTGATGCCGCACTTCTGTACGGCGTATCTTTCAAATTCAGTTCCTTTCATATCGTTGTTGAATATCCTTTCGTTCTATTATACAGTCGGTTCTTGAAAATCTTACGTCTTTGGTGCCAATGCCGAAGAATAAATTTCTTCATGATAATCGTGTTTCTTCTATATGTACCGCACGGGACGTGATTTCTTACACATGTCGGAAGAAAAATCGTATATTTGTTGGACAAAAACCGACATTTTAATAGCAACCGTCATGACAGAACAGTCCTTTGCCCCGAGTTGGCTCAAAATAGATGATGACAAATTCCGCGACCTTTTGGAATACCTTTGCAGGAAAGCGAGGTCCGACGGGCACGACCCGTTCTATTCCGCAGCGCAGGAACTGCTGAAAGTGAGGGTGTCCTCGCTGATGCCTGAACTCTCATGCGGGATGGAAGTCAGTGAGGAGGTACGGCTGTTCAGGATACGTCTTCTGGGCGCGTGGCTCCTGTGCAACGGGGAGGATACCCAGGAGCGCATGGAAGTGGCGTTCGTCATGTTCAACATATTGGCCAGCATTGTTCCTGAAGAACTCTCGCAGAAACTCTTCGCCCTCTCGCTAAGGGTGCTGTGCAGCGGCGGCATCCAGGCCCCGGGCTTCGCTTGGGAGGATCTGGTCGACGTGAACAAGGAGCTTCTCTCGCACAAGATTATTCTCAATGCGAAGACGCTCCCTGCAAAGAAATCCGTGGAGTCATGGTTCGACGGGAAAGGAATCCTCCATGTCGATCCGGAAAAGGTCAGCATCATACCGATGAACAGGAAAGACTACTCGATGTGTCATTCCAAGTTGAGCGACTGCATGAGGCTGGCGGACGGTAGGTTGTGCGTCTATGTGGAAAAAGGGGAGAAACTGAAGAAGACGGAGGAGTCGGACATCGACGGCATTGGGCGTTTCGCCGGTGCGTTCAGGAAAGAGCAGCAGAGGACAGTCCCTCCGCAATCCACCCTGAAGAAGTATTCCCTGGAGCAGGAGACTATGGTGCGGGTCGTTTCCCGAAGCGGTCATGACATTGTAGTAGAGACGGTGGATCCGGAATATGAGAAGATCTCAGGTACGTTGCACCATGACCGCGGCATATTCTTCTACAACAATGTGGATTTTGCCCAGGCGCTTGAAGTTGGCGACTGTTTCAGGGCCGTCATCAAGGATAAGGAAAGGGGGTATTTCTCCGTCTATGACCGTTTCTTGAAGGAGATGGTCTCGTTGGTGGAAGAAGGATATAGCTATCCCGCAAAGTATAAAATGAACCATAACGGCAAGCCTCTATGGTTTACAAATGAGGGAGTGCCGGTATATGTAAATGATCCGGATCCGTTTGGGATAGACGACGTCGCTTATGTTGAAATGACGAAAGTTGACACCAACGGATATATTACAGGTGTAATCTCCGAAGACCAGTCGGGAATTGAAGAGGAACCGTTTGATGATGAGAAGGAATGGTTTATCCGGAACCATATCAGGGAAAAGGACTATGTCGAGCCGAAGGCCAATGCCCAGACAATCCTCAATTCCGATTTCGTGCGGATCTTCGAGCGGTCCCTGTACAACTACCAGAAGACGCTGTCCAGGGCGTCCGAGATATACAAGGTCCTCTGCTATTGCCAGATGCTGTCCGAACTCACGTCGGAAGAGAAGGAACTTCATTTTCTTGAGCTCAAGGCAAGTTATCTGGAGCAGCTGGTCCTGTTCGCAAAAGGGCAGTATGACAGGATGAAACAGCTTGTCCCTCCGTCGGACATAGGTGGAATCGAGTCGGTGGAAAGGTCCGTCAAGCTCGTTGACATCCTGATGCAGATCAATTCATCCGAAGAATCGGAACTGTTGGACAGTACCATACTTTCCTCGGAGGACCCGTTGACGAAGAGGACTGCCAGGATACTTCAGTCATATAACCGCATCAAGGACATTGTGCCTGAGTCTTCCCTCAATGACCTAAAGATGGAGATCATCCGCGGGCTCTCGCTTGATGCCGAGATACAGGCGTCCCTCGATGAGAAGGACGATGAATACTTGGGCATGGAGGACAAGGTGAAGGAGTTCAAGTCTTCATTCGTCTATCCGGCCGACAAGGAGGACAGGATGTCCCCTAACGTGAAGAAGCAGAGCATGGTGGTTTTCAAGGCCGTCTGCGCGTTCCTCAATTCCAAGGTGGGAGGCACTCTCTATCTCGGCGTGTCGGATGCCGGTTATGTGGTGGGCATTGACAATGACCTCGCTTACCTGAAAGCGAACAGCGACTCATATATCCGCTTCATTCAGGACGAGGCCAAAAAGGTCTTCGACAAGAGCATCCTGGACTTCCTGGACTTTGATTTGAAGTTTGACGGGCGTGTGGTTGAAGTGAAGGTGCGTCCGTTCGATGACGGCGTCGTCTGTCTGGAGGGCGTCCCGTATATCCGCCGCTATGCCGAGTCTGAGTCGATGCGTGAGGACGAGAGGGCAAGGATAGCGTCCGAGAAGGTCGCACCCAACATTCATGTGAAGAGCAAGGCGGAAAATCTGGAGAGGGCCATTGCCGAAAAGAAGAGGGCGATCCTACGCCGGTTCTCATCCTCCGACAGCATTGAAGACAGGAAAGTGGAGCCGTTCAAGATCGTCAGGGGCGGCAAATACGTATGGTGCTATGACATTGAGGACAAGTGCTGCAAACAGTTCGGTATCTCCAAGATGGCAGCCGTGGACGTCATTCAGGACCCGTGGACCCATGAAGCGGAGCACAAGGAAGGGAATACTGACATCTTCAACTGGGGAGGTTCAAAGGCGTTCAATATTGTCCTTGAACTTGACCTCACGGCAAAGAACATCATTGTCGAAGAGTATCCTCTCAGCGAGCCTCTCCTCAAACAGGTCGACAAGTCTGGCATGAGATGGAGTCTGTCCACAGACATCTACAACTGCACCGCCCCCGGACGGTTCTGCATAGGACTTGCTGAGCATGTAACCATCATCAAGGGCGACGAACTGAAAAAATATGTTTCGGAATACGTCCGGAAGAACTTCTCCGGAAACGCTTAGAATTCCATCACCCGCGGGCGGTGACTTCGCTGGTGGTGGCGTCCTTTTTCTTGCCGCTTTGGTTTGCGGCATTCCTGTCAGCCTCTTGGATGAGTCGGCAAAGTGGTATGTTTTCGGATTCACGCCGTTCGCGTTCGTAAGGCCTGCTGTGGGAATCCGGACATCGCATGTGCCACCAAATGGCCATCTCCTCATCATAATTCAGTGGGAGCAGGCATCTTCTCTTTAGTATGAACATTGACCTGACTCCGTGTCCTCTCTTGATTTTTTCATTGTCGCGGCATGCGACTCCCTTGTCGTTCATGTAGTATTGGTCACTTTTACAGATGTCATGAAGAAGAGAGCAGATGGTGACGGAAGTGGTCGGAAGGGGATGCGGCAACTGTGAGTTTAATCTCATGGCCTCCTCGTAGACATCCAGGGAATGCTTTGCCAGTCCGCCCTCATTGTTGTTGTGATTCGAAACCGAAGCCGGTGCCGTGAAGAAGCCGTTGGATTCCATGTATTCAAGCACGTTGCCGATATTCTCCCTTCCGGTCGAGAGCAATAGTTCAGTTATCTTCTCTTTAATGCCCATTTCTTTAAATTGTGAACTGCTATATCTTAAATCAGAAGTCAGTAAATCTTGCATGAAAATAGCAATTATTATTTGAGTCTCACGTCTTGCCCGAATTCTTCCCGGATGCGCTCCATATCCTTTATTGCAGGGATTATCTTGTCGGTCTGGTCCTGGTGAGTCTTGTATCTGAGGGGGAGAGTCAATGTCCTGTTTTTTATGGGCACCATCAGTTTTACACGATATTTCTGTCTTAAAAACCAGTATCCGGAATAGCCGGCATTGTCCAGAATCGAACTGACTATGGCCAATGATCCCGTTTCACAGATTGCTCTTACTTTTGTGGACTTCCTGCATTCGATTTCAATCGCCCTGGTCGATTGTTCCAACAAATCATCCAATGTGTCCAATTTGGAGAGAAACTTCCGGTAATCCTGGCTGAGTCGCGTGGATTTCAATGGGTTCTCCTTTTCCCACCATTTGCGGAGATTCTGTTTCTCCCTGATAACAAGGCCTTTGAAATCGATTTCTTCTCCAATATTGATCTTATGCTCGATGATCGGACGAATCCCTTTAATTGCGGCACGAAGCCATATCTTTTCGTTGAATTCCATAAATGACGCAAAGTTTTCTTGAAGGAACTTCAATTTCTCTTATTTGTCCATAGCTTATTCGAGTTCCTGACAATGCTTATTTATTGTTCAGGACCAGGACCGGCTAGAACCCGATCCTGTTGTTCCTGGTGCAGACTTTTTCTTGAGAACAAAGCTTGACGATGGATTCCATTGTAGGGACTCCGCCTTCGAGGACTTCCTGCATGGTGGTCTTGCGGACGATGTTGTCGATCTCTCCGCCGCTGAAGTCGAAGTCCGACGCCAGCTTGTGAGCCTGCTCTGCGGAAAGGATCGGGAGCTTGTCCTGCCAGATGTTCTTCTTCGCTTCCACGCCCGGTTTGTCCAGGCGTATCTTGAAGAGGAAACGGCGTTCGAAAGCCCTGTCAAGATTCTCTTCAAGGTTGGTGGTCGCGATCAGTATGCCGTCGAGTTTCTCCATCTCTTCCAGCAGGATGTTCTGGATGGTGTTCTCCGTCTGATCCACGCTTGAGCCCCTGCTCATGTCCTTGCGCTTGGAGAAAAGGCCGTCAGCTTCATTGAACAGCAGTATAGGCTTTATCTTGGAGCGCTTGCACTGCTGGCGGTAGCGTGTGAAGATGTCCTTGACGATTTTTTCGCTCTCGCCGTACCACATGCTCTTGGAGGCGCTGAGGTCCACGTGGACAATGTCCCTGCCGCTCTGGCGGGCCCACTGCATGACGGATTCTGTCTTTCCGGTACCCGGTGCGCCGTAAAGGAGTACGGCGATACCTTTGGAAAGGCCTTTGGACTCCAATCTTTCCGTCAATGTCCGGTAGTTCTCCTCCATGAGGGAGTCGCCGACCATTGAAAGCTGACGCTGCTCATTCTCGGAGAAGAAAAGCTGCTTCGGCTTGATGTCCTCGCAGTTGACCAGGTCCTTCTTGTCGACTTTCTGGATGAACAGTTTGGCGTCCTCCTCGAAGAACAGTTCCTTGCCTTTGTCGGTAAGCACAAGACCGGTCTGAGGTCCGAACAATGAACTTATGGAGGTAATCTCCACGAGGTCCAGCTCCTGAAGTTTATGTTTCTCTTCCTTGAACAGGTTCAAATATTCGGCGCGGTCCCTGACTGAAAACAAACATTTCAGCTCATTGATGAGATTGATGCCTCCGGGACAATAGTTGCAGGCCATATAGAACAGTATGCGGTCCCCTTCGGAGCGGATAAGTTCACGTACTTTTCTGATACACGACAGCTGCTTGTTGTGGCTCTCCATTTTTAAAAGTTCACGCCTCCTGACTATTGGCGCATTGCGTGCCTCGGAATCATACTTTTCGTCATCATGGAAAAACTTTGTCACCATCCTGGCAAACTTGTAGCGGTCGGGGCAATCCAGCTTGTCTCCAAAGGATGCGTAGTCGTTTTCGAGCAGAATCTCCTTTCCCTTCTCGGTAAGTGTCATTTCTTCCCGGTCATCGCTTATGTAGACCAATTCATTGGAAATCAGGGCGTTTGTCCCGTCCATGAGTCTGGCGCGTGCGGAAATGCGGTTTCCGAAAGAGTCATAGATATCTTCCAGAGTCCTTTCAATTGACGATCTTCTCGAAGGGCATTCGCAGAAATCATTGCAGATTTCATAGAAAAGTATCCTGTCAGAGAGTTCCTCCAGATGTCTGCGGACTTCCTGGACGAACGTCATGTTCGCATTGAGTTTCTCTGCATCTGATGCGACCTGAAGCAGACTGCGGAATGTCACGTCGGAATCCTGGACAGCGTTGCTGACCAGAGAGCATAAGGCATAGCGGTCGAAGTCTGAGGTCTTTGCTTCCACGCCTTCCAAGTTGGGAGTCTTATTGTCAATGATGCTGTTGAGAACGACCGGCGTGACTCCGAAACTCTGTTCGACAATCTTGCAGGTCTTCATGCCGTGCGTGTTGATGTAGATGAGGCCTTTTTCCAGCAGATTCTTGATTGCCGGAATGTACTCCATCATATCCAGGTTGGAACAGTCGTACATCGTGGACATTTCGTCAAAGTCGCATGTCCGTCCGCTGCATTCCTTTTCGAAAATCGGAATGAAAACGATGGCTTCCTCGCGGTTCTCAAGTCCCAGGCAAGCCGTAAGATTGTCCAATGCCTCACTGATTTCCTTGCCTCCCAGACGGGCAAGCTTGCTGTTCTTCAGTTTGTTGGCGCAAAATTTTATCTGCTGAATTATGCTCTTGGCCATAAGTCTATGATTTTACAGGTGCAAAGTTGTTGATACGTGTTGCCAAAATGTGGCAGCACGTAAAATGGTTGTTAAGTGTTGAGGTGTGTTTGACGGCAGAAGTCGTTTCTCAGCTGTTTTCTTAGTATCCGAATTCTGCCTGGAATGGCCTCAGGTTGGAATTGCCGGAGTTGTGGTCTTCTATGATTGAGAAGGTTATGACCTTGAACTTGTTCTTGAACTCCTCTTCCTCCATCACTTCATGGAAAAGTCTGGCGACTTCTGCAGGAGGGTTATGGAAGGCACCGCATCCGAAGGCGCCGAGTACGAGGGAGTCATGACCATGGAGGAGGCCTATGCGGAAGATTGTGCGAATCTTGCATCGTGTAATGTCGAGGGCCTCCTGAGGCATGTGTCCTTCAGCAGTGAGCTTTATGGAATATCTTCCGTCGAGATTCAGGGCGGCGCAGGATACCACGGCAACATTGTACGGATCCTCCATCATCGTGCAGTCTGCCCCCTCACGGAATACGGTGACACAAGGAGAATATATTGCACTATATCTCGTTGTTATAGGGTAGTTGTCTCCGGGAATGAGAAAGTATCCATATTTGGTCGCGCTGCCTCTATGGAAGGCATAGATAGAACGGGTCAGAGTACTTCTGCGGCAGATGGTCTCTTCCTGAGCCCTGGCACCATTCTCAACTCCACCGCCGGGATGTCCGCCACTGGCAAAGTTGAGAAGAAGAGGGTTATATCCTTCGGAGACAAGGCGTTCTGCCGTTACGAGACAATCATTGTTCTCGACAAGCACTCTGGTCTCTCCTTCTACGTTCGGTGCCGAAATCGCCTGGATCTCCTGTTGGTAGCATCTGCTTCCTTTGAGCATGTCGGTGAAATCGAGCTGGACGGTTCTTCCGGATGGTGTCGTATATTCTCCGCGGCGGATGCAGTCTGCGGTCTGACGAAAGATGGCGGCGTTCTTCTTTTTGCGCTCGTCGATAGCTGAATCAAATGTTCTATATCCCATAACTAAAATATGTTTTCAAAATGTAAACAGGTCGCAAGTTTTCCATTTGCTATATACTATACAATAATTCTTCACCAATCTTACATGGATTTCCTGTTTTTTTCACTTTTCTTGTCTTTTCGGCAAATTTGAACGTAATTTGTGCCCGAATACATAAACCAATGGCAAAGAAAAGGTTCCGGATTACGGAGAAAGACTTCCTCCTTGCCAACCGGAAGGCCTCGAGAGAGGAGGAAATCGCAAAGTACGGCAAGCAAATAATGTTCCGTACGACGACTCAGAAATCCAAGAAGGTCTATGACCGCAAGCGTCTGAAAAAGGCAGGCATCAATTCCGATGACCTGCCTTTAATGATTTTTTCGTCTTTAGCGGAAAAACATAGTTTTTTATAAACTGCGCTTTAGAAATAAGTTTACTTGATTCGCCAAGAGTTAACATTTCTTTCTTTGCTGCAGTAATTTACTCCTATGCACACCACTTCCCTATTGTCATCATTGAACTTGTCAGCATAGCCCATGTCCTCAATTTGTTTAAGAGCAATATCAGCGGAAGAATTGAACTTAAATTCGAAGATGTAGATGTACCTGTCCGTCCGGATTGTCATGTCCATCCTTCCCTTGCTGGTGTGTTCCTCCACTTCTGCATAGAAGCCACAAAGTGTCGTGAGAATATACATCACGCTTTGGAAGTGTCTCTCCTGGTCCGGCTGGAGTTCATAAGGGCAGTTGGAAAGGAATGCCTGCAGGCGGACCATAAATCCCTCGATATCCTTATTTCTGAGACACAGTACAAATTGGCTAATCTCAAATCCGGATTTTGTTTTCTCGACATTGGTATAGTACGGAATAAGAAACTTCACGAAACCCTCTTCCACCTCTTTGTTCGGATACCCCAGTTTGTATAGGCTGAACTCCTTGTCATACCCTTTTATCGTCAGATATCCGCTCTGATATATCACTGGGATTGGATTGGTGGAATCCGAGTCGATGCTGTTCAGTTCATCGGCTGTCGGTTCCTCCTTCTCGAGATCGGAAAGGTTGTAGTTATGTTTCTTGAGCAGTTCGACAAGGTATGTCGGGGTTCCGGTCTCGAACCAGTATGAGCCGAGTTTCTTCTTGTCAAGTGCATTAAGGATGCTGAACGGGTTATATATACCCGGTGTGTCATCTTCGCTGAAATGGTATCCGTCGTAGTTCTCCTTCAGCATGGCATAGGCATCTTCCGGCTGTATGCTGATATTCCTGGCCAGGTCTTCAACTTCTCCTGATAGATTGCTTCGGATCTCCTTCTCCGTCAGCCCGCAGATATCATAGTATCTCGGATCCATTGAGATGTCATTAAGGTGGTTCAGGTCGCTGAATACGCTGACCTTGCCGAACTTAGTGACCCCAGTTAGGAAAGCGAACTGAATGTATCTGTCACAAGATTTTAAGGCACTATAGAAACTCTTGAGAGTGGAGCGGTATTCATCCTGGAGAGCATCGTTGCCGATTGCTTGCAGGACAGGTTTGTCGTATTCGTCCACAAGGATGACCACTCGGTTCCCAGAATGCTCGTAAGCCTTTTGAATGACAGCAGAGAATCTTGGGCCATAATATTTGTTTTGGGACGTCAAACCATACTTAACTTCTTCTTTTTGTAGAAAATCGTTAAGAATGTAGTCTAAGGCATCCAAATTCTCATATTTCTGTGTATTCAGGTCTAGATGCAGCACAGGATATTCAATCCAATCCTTTTCCATGCTATCAATCTTCAGGCCTGAAAATAAATCTTTCCTCCCAAGAAAATATGCCTCAAGTGTTGACAGGAACAGGCTCTTTCCGAAACGCCTCGGACGGGAGAGAAAATAGTAGCATCCCGACTTGGCAAGACGGTAGATGTTCTCGCTCTTGTCAATGTATTTGTATCCCTCGGTGCGCAATTTAGCGAAGTCCTGGATTCCTATTGGTAATTTGCTATGCATCTTATTACTATATTACAACCTTTCCATAATCTCGTCTGCAAGCGCCTGGAAATTCTTTGATCCGTTGGCTTCAGGCTATGCGCTGACTACATCGGTGAACTCGAAAGCCGTCTTTCCAACGCTTCCCTTATGGTTCACAATAGCGATGATCTTTGCCTTTTTCATGGCGAGTAGATTGTGAAATATACGAAGATAGTAATAAATGTGATATATTACTTAAAATATTTCTCTTTGTCGGTGCAGATAGCATTTAAATATGACTACCTCTCTAGGAAAGTCTGGCTTACATGGTTTTTCTATATTATTTCGCATTTCTTGTGTGTTTTTTCTATATTTGAATTGAAAACATAATTATATGGACGGCCACGATATTATCAGCGGATTATTGAATGAGGTCTTCCTGTGCATTGACGAGCGAATCGCATCAGGAGAGGACTACAGCGTTCTTGAGACGGCTATTAAAGGGAACGATGAGATGATGCACTCATCCGTAATCGCTTCTCTTTTGGATACCCGAGGGTCTCATGGCCAGAAATGCCGCTTCTTGGAACTCTTTTTGGGATGTCTTCCTGAACAGTTCAAATCATTTGACCCTTCCGACGCACGGACTGCCTGTGAAAGATACATTGGCCAGATGACTGAAGACTCGGGAGGCAGGGTCGACATCTGCATTGAAAACAGCAGCGGGCAGATGATCGTCATTGAAAACAAGATTTTCGCGGGCGATCAGGAACATCAGATCCTTCGTTATGTGGAGTTCCTGAGAGGCATGCTGCGGATTAGGGGCGGCGTGAAATTTCCAGTCCTGTATCTTACTCCTGACGGGCATTCTCCTTCCGATGACAGCACGCAGGCAGATGGAATGCAATGCAGGTGCGGTGAAGACTATGTGTGCATTTCATACAAGGATGTCATTGTGCCGTGGCTGGACAAATGTATCAATGAAATGCAAGAAAAGCCACATCTGAAGGAGCATTTGACGACATATCGGGACATCATAAAGAAAAAAGTATTGGGCATGGACAGAAAGAAGGATATAATAAATATCATTGAAAGTACTGAGAAGAACATCAAGGCGGCGAGAGAAATCTCCGGCCAGCTTGATGAAATCAAAATTGACGCGGTTACGACTTTTTGGCGGGCGATTAAGGAGTCAATCAAGAAGAAGCTTGAGAAAGATGGCTTGTGTCCGGAGTACTGCCACTTTGATGCAAATATGAAATTAATGACTGTCCGGGACATCGAAGTTTTAGTGCGTAAATATGTCTACAGACCTAATGAAGACAACCGGTACTTCGGGATAAGCGTGAAATTGCATAATGACAGTCATGTTTGCCTGCTGGTGGAAGAGAATATCTATTTTGCCATAGCTCCTAAATCAGTGGACGTGTCCGCATTGACGGAGGATTGGAATACGCGCTCTGAGACGGAGGATTGGAATACGCGCTCTAAGCGGTTTGCTGCATGGAAATATCCGTATTCCGGGAAAAAGAGCCTTCTGTCTCCAGATGACGACATTTGGAAACTTGCATGCAGTGAGAATAAGAATACTGATGCCGATTCGTTGGATCTGATCCCACAGCTTTCAGTTGAATTTGTCAGAATCGTGCGAAAACTTGGCTGACATATTTCTAGATACATCAGCGACTTCATTGCCCCGGCTGCCGCTTTTTGGCGGTGTCGGGGCGTATTTTTGTATCATGATGGAACTGGAAGAACTCATACGTGAATACGAAGAGGACGTTGCCCTGGAAATGTACCATGAAATGGTCGACTACATTGACAATCATGGTGCTGATATAATGGGGCGGAATGTGGATTATACCCTTATGGAGGTCATCAGCACGGTCCGGGCGTCTGCTTACATGCCGGAAGGGACAATGCTCGCACTCCTGGGGTATGAGATTGTGGTGGAGACACAGATGGGTCTCGGCATCAGTTTTTGTATGGGCCAATTCTGGATCGGCGGGAAACTGATACTGATAAGGTACGAGGAAGAGATTGAAAACTACCTGGTACATTTTATCAACAATATCCTTCCCGGTGGTCTTGCAGTATGGAAAGAAAAGATGGAACATGTGGAAATGGATCTTCTCAAGAGGGAAAAAATCCGTAACATTCTGGAGAACAGTGCCGAATCCCTGATTCAGATCGTTCTGGAGGAGAAGGGTCTGGAATACAGACTCTGTTTTAGGGACAGTGGCATCGAACTGCTGGTCTATCGAGATGCCAAGTATCTTACGTACAGTGATTTCCGCTATGAGACGTTCTCGGATGATTTTCGGGACTTTGTCGAGGGCAAACTAAAAACTATATGATATGGATGAAATGTTGTTTTGCAGAAATGCGGAAAATGGAGAGATGACGTTGCCGCTGGCCATTGGCAGGGACGAGAACGGCAGGCCTCTGTGGCTGGACCTTGCCGCGGCTCCCAATATCCTTTTGGCGGGATGCACGAAACAGGGAAAGTCCGTGGCAATGAATGCGATGATTGCTTCGCTCATGCTGCTTGAAGGACAGGAAGAAGTGAAGTTCATATTCATTGACCCTAAACGGGCGGAACTTGCGGTCTGGGCGGGAACTGCCGGCAGCCGATATGCGGGTGGAGAGTCCGAGGCCAATGCTGAACTGGACAGGCTGACGGTCGAACTTGACAGCCGTCTTTCAGGATTGGCAGGAGATCCTCGGAGAAAGTATCCGAAGATAGTGGTGTTCGTAGATGAGTATGCGGACCTTATGGATTACGGCTCCAAGAAGACTGCCGCGTTCAAGAATATCGTAGGCTTGTCCAAAGCGGGAAATGCAGTGGGGATTCACATGGTCATTTCGACGAATTGCGTTTCCGGGAAAGTGATAACCAAAGAGATAAAGGAGAATTTCCCTGTAAGGATGGGATTCCGAATGATAGACAAACGTGATTCGATAGTCGTTTTGGATAGGACTGGAGCGGAGCGGCTTGACGGAAATGGCGACATGCTTCTGCTTCGCGGGCCTGATGTGGAAAGGGTGCAGGGCACGTTCCTCTCCACTGATGAATGTAGGGTGATTGCCGATGATTTTAAGGCCAATGAATAATGAACATTCTTCATCTCTCGGATACTCATGGGTCTCATCGCAGCCTTGGCAGGCTTCCTGAGGCGGACGTGATTGTCCACTCGGGAGACATTGCCATGAACGGCTCATCCTCGGAGGCACTGGACTTTATGAGGTGGTTCAGCGCACTTCCCTATGCCCATAAGATTTTCGTGGCGGGGAACCACGACTCATGCCTGTATGGTGCCGTCATTGACGGACTTGACTCCAATTGCCATTATCTGTGCAACAGTTCGGTGGAGATAGACGGCGTGACATTCTATGGGGTCCCCATGTTTATGGAGGACTGTAGTTCCGGACGCCAGAAGGAGTTCTATGAAATGATTCCTGACGGCGTGGATGTGCTGATTACCCATGCCCCGCCATACGGAATCCTCGACCGGGACGGAAGCATCCATTACGGCTCCAATGAACTGCTCTCGCGTGTGACTGCAGTCCGTCCCCGGATACATCTTTTCGGCCACATCCATAAGGCCAATGGCCTGGAGGAAAGAGGCGGAACAGTCTTTTCCAATGCTGCCATGATGGATGAGCATTACGGCATGCTGCTGGAGCCGCATTTGATAAATCTGCAGGTAGACATTGAGAGGTAGGAATACGAAAGTAGGAAGAAAACTACTTCGCTTTCCTCCTACTCGATTGTCATGCCTGAAGGGGATATCGAACCACTAGAATGTTCTTTGCAATCAGACGAAAAACTTATATATTTGCAGAAATACCGGATATTATGGATAAGAGACTTATAGACAAGATTGTACGCTACTTCGCAACTCAGCCAGTTGTGAAGGCTTGGGTCTTTGGCTCTTATGCCAGAGGAGAGGCACATAGTGGGAGTGACATTGATATCCTAGTGGTTTTCGATAAAGAAGCTAAGGTCAGTCTGATGAGACATGCTAAGATCTCCTTGGAACTCAGCGAAATTCTCGGATTCGATGTGGACCTCATTACGGAGGGGACTCTGCTGTCATTTGCAGAACGCACAGCCAACAATGACAAGATTCTGATATATGAGAGAGCAAGATCTTCAGCCTCTTAAGGAACAAATTGAAAAATACATGTCAGAGATGCAGTGAGACGTTCAGTCAAAATGTAGTCACAACTTACATCTTCAGGAGTTCCTCTACACTAGGGACCTTCAATTTGCAGGACGCCCTTGAAACTCCCTTATATTCATCTCTCATACCATTGGTTATTTTCTTCATCTCATTCTTGACATTGTCGGGATAAAGAATCTCCATATAGTTGCCATACCGGCAGATTTCGGAGAATCTCCGATAATCTTCAGAGAGTCTCCAACATCTTTCGGATAATCTCCGAAAAACCTTCAAGAGACATCAAAGTCTCCGAGACACCTACACGTGGTTCACCGGATGTTTACACTCTGTCTAAATTTTATAGTTCTCTGCCATCCTCCTGATGTCATCAATCATTTCGTCGCGCAGCTCTTCCGGCTCCAGCACTTCTACTGAGGGCCCGTGGCTCAATAGTTCCTGCTTGAAGTCGAAGGTCGGGACCAGTCGGTATCTGTAGACTGTGTGGGTGTCGTCCGATTTCTCCTCGATCTTTTGCTGGGAACTGTGGAGAGGCAGGGTGTCGAGATATTTTGTCTGGTCGTTAACGACACGTATGAGCACATCCTGCGCCGGCTGACCGTTCCCCACGATTACTCCGAAGAAGTTCCTGAAATACTCTTCAGGGTCGAACTTTTTCGGTAAGGTGAACGACTCGTCGAGTTCCTCCATATCCTCGATACGGTCCAGGGCGTATATCCTCAGCCCGAGCTCCGATTTTCCCAGAACGTACCATCTTTGCTTGAAGAGTTTTACGCAATACGGCTCGATGGAAAAGAAAGTGGCTTCCGGACGGTAGAAACTCTTGTATGAAATCTGAATCACTCTCCCGGAACGCATCGCACTGATGATGTCGGAGAGGAACTTCTCGCTGGAAGGCACGTTCTCCACAAGTATGCGGTCTTTCATGTCGGAATTCTCCTGGAAAAGGTTGTTCATGCAAAGTGAGTGCAGCATCCAGTTCAGGGTGGCATTGTCCCCGACCTCTTCACCGCGGATATAGTATCCCATGGTCCTGTCGTTCTTTATTTCAATGCCGAGCATCTCCTCGATGGCGGTCTTGTGATTGAAGAAAGTCCTTTCGCTCAATGCGGACCCGCTGTCGTTGAGCGGACTCCTGCTCCATGCCTCGCTGATTTCCCTGAAAGAGATGTAACCCCTGCGGTTGATGAGGTCAATCAGCCAGATGTACCGCTTTAAGAAATTCACTGCCATAAAGTTTTGTTTTTTTGTCAATGCAAATGTATGAAGACTTGCTGAAAAAATCCAGCAGTCGGGATTCGTTATGTCCTTATCTGCTGCAGACTAACCGTACCCGCAAGTCTGTTCAAGATTTGTCGATTCTATTTTTGAGGGTTTCCAGGTAAAGGTCAATGTCCGAGAGTCCGACTTTGTCGAGAATTTCATCCGCAATATCCTCAAAGTGGTCCCTGCACCGTTGCAGCAGCGCATTCTCCAGCGATACTCTTTCAGGACGATCCGCAGCTTCCTTCAGAAGGACTTCCTTGAAGTGTCGGAGATCATAATTGAGGCACCAGTCGAGACGGTTCCTTTCTTGGTCTGAGAACTGTTGGATGGTGAGTTTGACCTCTATGGAGAGGTCATTGATACGTAGCACATCAGGAATGGACCAGTTCATGTGTGAACATAACGCATGTAGGGCATGGCAGACAACGATATGCTCCAGCTTGGGATTGCGCAGAGGCCCTTCAGCCCAGGTGCTTCCATCATCCATATCGTTTGAGCACTCCAGCTCAGCGTCTGTCGCTGACGGGGAGTTGTCTTTCAGTAGCGACCAATTGCAGAATACATCGGCCATGCCGGGTTTGTTCTTCTCCGTCTCTTGTAGGATGGCTGCCATACGGATGAAATCCGAACCATAGTATTCGTCATCCTCCAGACGCAGCACTGAGTACGGAATGTCGAATGTCGGGACCAGTCTGCTTTCAATCATGTAGTCGTCATCCATATCGTCTTTCTTCATCACCAGCAGCGCCCGTACGAGGTCTGCCGTGCGATGATATGTCCGGTTGGTCATTTCCAGAAGCAGGTCATTGACCTTTTCCAACCTCTCGACCTCCCCAGGGGTGCAATGGCAGCCGAAGAGGAGATTCAGGATGAGGCAGCGGTCCGACATCAGCTCCTCAATCTCATTGACCTTCATCTCGTTCCGGCTCCAATCAAGGAACCGGCGGTAGTGCTGGTAGTCGAGGGGATCGCCGGTGATTCCGAGAATCCGCTGCTCGAGTCCTGCGAGTTCATGTTTGAGCTGGACCTCGTCCATCGAACGATAGTCCGGTTTGTCAATGTTTCTTTTCATGCCGTAAAGATACGGCACAATGATGCCAAAGAGTGGCAGTACACTCTATTTGTCTTGAATAGGCAAACGAATCGGGATTTTATAAAATTTGTGGAATTCTTTTATTGGTTTTTCGTGAGCGATTTCTGATAATGATCCATCGAAAGATAGAAACCCATCTCTTGCAGGATAGATAATAACGCACTCTGGCTCATCCTCCCAGTTATCCAAATGCTTCCTGATTACGATATCTCTTGCGTTTCCACTAATTTCTCTAATGTCAGGAATCATTTTTGACTGGAAAGACCCTCCATATATCGTTTTATATTTTGCATCCAAAATCATGTTCTCTGTTTTATGAACATAATCCGGTGTTTGATAAGTCCCTTGGACTTGAAATTCGATACTATCGCCATATGCCTGACGTAGTAGATAGAGTACATACATTTCAAAAAGTCGAGACATATCAATCCAGAAAGGAGGTGTTAGATGTGTCTCAGTACTCACATTTGAGAGTGAGTAATCATAACGCCTAAGGATCTCTTTAGCTACCTGAACAGCAACAGCATAATGCCGGAATAGTTTATTTGAAGACATCTTTTTCACCTGTGAAATCTCAATGTCATCTGATACGCCAGTAAATGCGTTTACAAGCATATTTATTCTTGCTTTAAGATTCCCATACTGATTATGATTGCGCATATAAACCAGCAACATCTTATCCGCAAAAATAAGAGTACGCTTCAGCAATCGATTAACAGGGATATCAACCGTATATACTTGATAACGACACGCATTGCGATCCTCCCGTTTGGGAATAATATTCTGGCGCAATTGCTGATTGAAAAGAATATGCCCCTTTATTTTACCAGTAAGATTCTCTGTTATCGTGATATAATCTCTTTTCAAGCCGTGCTTTACCACGTTCTCCAAAAGAGTAATATAATGAATAACAAGTAATGGGGTCAGTTGTGTTTTGCCTTCTTCTGTTTCAATATTTGGCTCTTCAAATGAAATCTTATAGCACTTCGAGAAATAGTTCGCCTCTTCCTCAGATGAAATTGATAATGCTTTTATTAACATATCGGCGATATCAACTTTGCTAATTTTGGGACGCACAACAATAGGCAATTTGTCTTTGACAAGCCAAGATGCGCCAATGAAGTATGCCGCCTGTAATGAGGAGTTAACTCCTAAGAATTGAGGCTCGCTCATATACTCGTCGGGCAACCCCACTAAATCGACACCGTGATCTTGAAGGAAGATTTTAATGTCCTCGGCATCACTTTTGTCGTAGGGCGTTTGCTCATATAATATGAGAGGCTTAAGGGCTGCCATTGGACTTAACTATTCGTTTTTATAAGCAGAGATAAACTCTGTCATATCTTTTTTAGGAGCCTTTGAGCAGATCCCATCCTTATAATACTCATTTAGAAGGGGATAGATTTCATACTCCCACTTTAGAGGTAATTCTCCAATTTTGGCCATAAAATAGCTGTGCCCAACCATAAGGTCATCAATATCCATATCAACCTTCGTTTTTTTGAGGAAATTCTTTACAGCATTGAATAGGACTTGGGCTTTTTGCTTTTCTTCTTTTTCATTCCCATAGTAGGAATCTACCACACTCCATTGGGATGAAATCGTGTAAAAAGCAAAACGTCTGCGGACTGCATAGTCTATCCCTCCAACACTTCTATCGGTCGTGTTCATTGTTCCGATGATATAGAGATTATTCGGTACGCTAAAGTTAGCCTTTGAGTACGGAAGCTGGACGGAAAGGCGGTTATCTGTTCCATCTCTCTTGTCGGCTTCAATCAAGGTTATCAATTCGCCAAAAATCTTGGAGATATTGCCTCTGTTAATCTCATCTATAATTAACACATAATTTGACTTCTTGGCGTCATTTCTGGCCGCGTCGCATATTTGCTTAAAGATACCATCTTTTACATCATATGTAACAGATCCCTCTTTGACCTCTGGTTTTAGCCCTTCGATAAAATCTTCATAATCAAAAGACTGATGGAAAGTAACGAAAGCGATTTGCTTCGCCGCCTTGTGCTTTTCGTACTCAATCATCAACTCATCATGGTTTAACTTTGAAGTTTCAACCCCAATAGTTTCCAGCGCAACCGCAGCTGTACTATATGTTTTTCCTGTCCCAGGGGCTCCTTGTAAAATGATGTTTTTTTTGATTCGGAGAATATGTGCTGCTTTTAATAATGTTTCCATACCAATGACTTTGTCGACTTGTTTTCTAATGAAATCACAAATGGTCTTATCCGCGGGGTTGTGCATCTTGAGTTCGTAAATCGAAGGAATACGATTGGCTTCGCCAAAAGCATTCTCTTCTGTAAAACTAACTTTATCATTCCTTAGGTCGACAAATCCATTCAGTTGCCGAGTAAAGGGCCAATCTTCAGTTGTTCCAGAAGCGATTCTGCCTGCAAAAAAGACTCTTTTATTTGCATTAGAACCTTGAGCGCAGACTACATAGTCACCTATCTTCATATTTACAAATAGCTGCCCCAAACTATTATCTTGACCCCACCCCATCATAATCGAGTGTTTCTTGAACATCTGGTCAAGATACTCATCAATGTTTCCTTTGTTCTCGACATTAGGGCTAATTACAAAAAACCTACTCATACTTTAAAGTGTTATTAAATGCAAACCTTAGATTTGCATAGTGGCTTACTGCACCAAGGAATGCAGTGCAAAAGTAATATATTTTTTGTCAACAAGTATAGTATAACAGAGGACAATGGAGTCGGACGGTTCTCAATTCTCGCAAGTATTGTTATTATCTTCGGCATTCTTGGTGGCATCTTTATATCGTTGTTACTATCATACGTGACATGGCTAATCTTCATCGTTCTTTGATAGGATCAGAGCAGTATTGCTTGCGGCCGCAGTCTTTGCATTTGAAGCCGGCCCAGATGGTATCGAATTGGTTCATTGCAGCTTCGACCAGAGCGGGGTCATCTGTCAGGATGCCTGCCTCGAAGTTGCGGTTGCGTGGGCTTTTCATTCCCAGGCCTGCGCCGGTGAGATTTGCCGAGCCGATGTAGGCAAGTTTGAAGTCAAAGATAATCAGTTTGAAGTGTACTCTGGGGCATAGAACCCGCTCCAGTCCGGAAAATAGTACTGGATAATGGTCGAAATCCTCCCTGAATTTCGGGCCTGGTTCCTTTGCATGGATGAGACGGATTTCACGCCCTTTGCTGATCAGGTCGGCAAGTACGCCCAGGAGAGGACGCTCGCCGACATACAGGTCCTTTATGTCGGCAGTCCCGATCCAAAGGTGTTCTTTCACATTTGCAACGCGGGCTATGACTTCCTGGAAGTGCGCTTCGTCTGCGATGTACTGTATCATACTAATAACTGTGAATTTGTGAGAATATGTCGGAATAATTCTTGACGTCCCTTTCGCGCATCAGGAATTTTAGAGCTTCTCCCTGAAGCATTCCCCGTCGGTTGTCATCCTTGTCCCACAACGTATTGTTTGATGCGTAATCGGTTACGGCATTGTAAAGTTCCCATACGGACATGCTGGCTTTCATCTGTTTCAATTGGACTGTAGTGCCGTCATATCCTGCGTTAAGGTACAGCTGAAGTTCCTCATTGTAAGGAGCGATTGCCTTGGCAATTTTGTTGTCAATCATGTAATTGTCGAGTTTGTCTGAAATTGTTTTCAGCTCGGCGATTGATGCGTTGACTTCCATCGCCTCGAGGGCTTTGTTTCGGAACTTATCAAAAGAATCGGTCAATAATCCGGAGTTCTGCGGGAGGTCCAGTATTCCGCTGATTTTGTCTTCCCTGACGGTAGTGATTCGTGCTTCCTTATGTTTTACAATTTCAGTTTGGCCATTTGAACAGATAAGACGTTCGTAATATCGTCCTAACTCGATTTGACCGAGATTCCATTTCAAGTAGTAAGAATTGACCAGAAAGTCCTCATTGGAGGCTATCTGCCGCACGTCTGGGTTATTGCTGTTTAGAAACAAGGTGAATCCGGCAGAGATGTCATACGCCATTTGATAGTCGACAGGATAAAGACTGTTCTTTTCCAGGAAGAGTTCCAGGAAGTCGAAAAAGGCGTCGGATGTGATGGGGTCTTCACTGATAGGAACCAGCCCACTTACGGTGCGGCTTGAAGGATTGGCTATCAGCGCAACCGATACAGGTTTCATCATGGAACCTGCCGTAGCCAAGTAATTGCGAAAATCCCTGACTCCGGCTTCTCCTGATGCGTTCTTGACAACTTTTGCCTGCATGGGTGTAAGTCCTATGATCTTGTCCAACTGTTTAGACACCAAGTCGTTCACTAGAAGTTCTGTTCCTTCCACCCTATATACGTTCTTGCCGTAGCCTTCGTATGGGGCAGTAACATTCGAACCGTCATCAAGGCGTCCGATATATTCGATTGCGTCTCGACGGACGACTTTGTACGGATTTGCAGACCTGTCAACTTTCTGTCGCAATTCTGCCAGATTGATTTCACTCATGCTCCAGTTTTGTTTTGGTTGTTAAATATCTTGTCGAACTGATCGGCAAATTTGCGGAGACTGCCGGATGCTGAGGATTGCAGTTTGCGCAGTTTGCGATCTTGTTCGAATTTGTCAGCATTGTAATAGACGTCGCCGGTCACGGACAAATCGTAATACAGACGTACTCCCACATCACCACGACGATGCTTGCTGAAGACTGCGTAACGGTCCGAGTAGATGTTTTGAGGATTTTCGAGTCGAAGTTCAAGCATCGCTGTGATGGCGTGTTTGAGTCTGTTGGAACCGATGAAGTGACCTGCTTTCGTCACCTGTTGGATGGTCAGGAACGTGGTGTTGACACCACGAGCGTTGGCGGCTTTGTTTTGCTGCTTGATAATCGAAAGCAACACGCTTTCAGCTTTCTTGAGCGTGTAGTTTTCTTCGTCTTTGATGATGCCCTGTAACTCATAGAAAGAGTCAATGGCAACGATATCCCAGCCCTGTTCCAATGTGCTCTTGAGGGTTTCAAGATTGTGGGAATTATCTTCTTCATCAAAATTGGCTTCAATGAAGAGAATGTCCAAGTCCTGGAACTTTGGAAAACGCTGGACGTATATGGCCAGGTCAATCTCGTTCATCTCTGCGCTTATAAAAAGTACGCGGACGCCTGTGTTGCATTTGCTGATATTCGAAAGAAGGTCAAGGATGATGGTGGTCTTACCCACTCCAGGGTCTCCAATGATCATGTAATTGACACCCTTGGGAAGTCCTTTGTAACTGCATAACAGTTCATCCAGAACCGTTCCGCTCATATAATTGCGGAATAGTTCCGGATCGAACTTCATATCACGCATTTTTATAATTTCTCGTTTCATAGTTGCAAAGAAAGTTTGTTGCACAGCCAAAACTTGGCAGAATTTTACTGGCTGTTCCCACTTCGAAAGAATCGCGTGTGATCGAGTCTATATCGACATTACGGTCTGTATAGCCTTTGACATCCTCGAATTGACTGTCGGCATCCTCGGCGTGCCAGACGAACACCTCATCGTACTCCGGACCCTCGCCAATCCATTTCCCGACGATGCGTGGCCAGATGTTTCCCGAAGGTATGATGTGCAATGTCTTTCCCATACTTCATGTCCTTTTCTTGACTACAAAGTTAAAACGCGTCACTGCAAAAGTGTGGCAGTAAGGATTTGATTATCATTTAGTTGTTCAATATTTGTCAAATTGAATTATAACAATTAACTTTGAGTTTCCAGGATGAAAGCCTAAATGATTTTTTTGAAGTATTGCTGGATGATACGTAAGATATAGGGTGTAGTATCAAAGTACCCTCTTGAGGTTAATAATGTTAATAAGTAAGATAATACAGCATATGGATATTGAAGAAGTAGTGCGACTGTTAAAAATAGTTGATTCTTACGAGGCTAAGAGGTCGGAAATTGAAAGAATCTATGAGAATAGTGGTATTCGCTATAATATTTTCGATGTTCTAAAACTGTCGACTTCAGAAGTCCGACTTCATTCTTCCATTATCGCATCATTGCTACAATCAGATAGGCATGGAGCAAAAAGTGGTTTTTTGAAAGAATTTCTTCGCATCCCGACACTGAATTTGAAGGATGGTTTTCTTGACATATCGAAAACAAGTGTAGAAGTTGAAAAGTATATTGGCCAGTGTACTGATAGTACTGGTGGGAGGATAGATATTTTCATAACTGATGAATCTAATAGTCTCATCATTGAAAATAAAATATATGCACGTGACCAGAATAATCAGTTGCTCAGGTATCATAATTTTAAACCTGATGGCAAATTGGTCTATTTGACATTGTATGGTGATATGCCGAATGAAGAATCGTTGGGATCTTTAAGTTTGGATGATATTACTATCTTATCGTATCGAGACGATATAATTCCTTGGTTGGAAAGATGTGTTCAACTAGCTTCTACCCTTCCATATGTAAGAGAAACTATTAATCAGTATATCAATATATTAAAACAACTTACCAATAGTGATATGGCAACAAATGATGATATAATTAAACTTATTGGACAACCAGATAATATTTGTGCAGCCTTTGCAATTAGTGAGAATCTTAATGCTTACATAAACGAAGCAATGAATTCTTTTTTAGTTGAGTTAAAAAAGAAACTTAATGATTTGCCATTCAAATGTATAACTGAAGAGGATCAGAGGAAGGACTGGTGGAATTGTCCTTCGGTGCAACTTCAGTTCGTGCATCAGGACTGGAAGACAATTACGTTTGCAGTTCAATTTGAAGGAAAGAATCTCTCAAATATGGCTATCGGACTTTTAAAAAAAGAGGATTGCGAAGATATTCGGAATGTAAGTGGCGCTAATGAACTAGCTCAGAGGCTTGGCTACTCAGACAAGAAGAATAAAAATTGGTTCTGGGGATATCCTAATCAATTTCAGTATCGATATTGGAATAATGGAGAAACCATTAAGAAACTTATGAACGGAAGTATGGTTGAATGGTTTCTCGACAGGTTAAGGAATGCTGACGAACAATCAAAGGGACTGACTCTATAATTGGTCTTTCAGCTCAGGTTTCAATTCACGGACAATCTCGAGGACACGCTCCTCCAGGAATTTGTATTCCTCTAAATAGAAATAGTCTTTGACGATTCCCGGCGTGCGTTCCTTTTCTTCTAGCAGGTCGGAAATAATGTCGGGACTGCCGGAGATTATTTCCCAATTCTCGTCACAGCGACATAGCTCTCCGTACCAGGGTTCCTTATACCACTGGCACCGATAACATGTAAGACGGATATTCCAATTGTTTCCGTCATTGTCTTTGAAATGGTAGACTATCTCTGGGTAAAAGATGTCTTCAGCACGCTCTTCATTCCATATAATGGCGATGATGGTTATATCCATCGAAGAATCTCCTGATTCCGCCATGCGGGCCAGCCACATTTCCCGCCGACCGGGTGTGAATATACTTGTAATTTATCATCTTGCAAAGACTTTTGTTATATGATTTTAACATCTTTTCCGAACTTTTCATTGATCTTTTCCACAATCTTGAGGGTTGGCGGTATCTCATCCAAAATTTCAGGGAAAGCACTGTATCTCAGGGGCAGCACAAGCCTCTTTGTGCCCATGAGGATAATGAGTTTTGCCCTATAGTGCTGCTTTTTGATTTGATAATTCTGGATTCCGGCATTGTCGAGAAATGACGTGAGCATAGCATCCGCCATGATTTCATTGATCTGACAGGCCTTGCTTTTCTTTTGCTGGGTAAAGATAAGCTTGTTCGTCTTGTCCTTCAAGTCTGGAATTAGTTTCTCGCACATATCCTTTAACTCTTCAGGAATGCTTTTGGGGTAATGCCCTGTGGCCTTAGCAATCTCGGTACGATACCACTTGATAATGTTGTCTTGCTCCAGCTTCTGGAGATAATCTTTGTCAATGATACTGCCGGACTGGATGTATCGGTTCACTACATTGCAGATGCCCTTCATCGCTATTCTGAGCAGTGTATTGCTGTCGAATTTCATATGACTTTTTGTTTTGCAACTCCGTCCGGAAGCAGACGTCCGGACAGGGTTCAATATCATTTTATCATTATACTGATGCTCCCCGAAGTTCTTACAGCTTATTTGTCGGAAATCAGTTCTTTTTTGCTGTGCTCAGGAAGAAAGAGCTTCTTTTTTTTAGGCCAACCTGTTAGAATGTCAGTCCGCTGTTCCTTAGCATGTTGAATCCTTTTGTGAAGAATGCAACTTCTTTACATTGTCCAGGATTCCACCATGGCTGAGGCCTGGCAGGGACTGCAATCAGGACTCCCTTTGGAAGCTTCCATCCGCAGAATCCTCTCTTGCACTCTTCACCATTGCGGCATGTGTGTTCGATTTTAATTGTTGTGCCGTTCTTCGAAGAACACGGATCTCCAGCGGCGTTTCTGAAATAGTCTTCGATGTAGTCGCGATTTATAGAAACCAGAATGATATCCGGTTCTAAGATGTTCAATAACTTATCAAAATACCCAATGAACTGCTTGTCCAAATAACTAACAATCTCCTTTGGTAACTTGCTCCATGTCGGGTCGGTTGCAAGGGGACATTTTATGTCAATATGGATGGCTGTATTATGATAAGCCTCTTGTGTGTTTGTCATATTGCCTCCATAACTTGCATCCAAGGCGCGTAGGGCGTATTCTGGTTTTTTGAACCAGTTGGTGTAAGGTCTCACATTGAAGTAATTGTTCATTGCGGTCTCGTAAGTGGAAATGTCCTTGGGAGATAGGGAATTTAATCCCTTGATAGCAGATGCATTGGGGAACCGATTGATCTTATTTCCTTTTTTGTCCTCGAACTCAATATTTGACGGATTCAGACTGACAGTCACTATCTTCTTGTCTGATTCATAATATTTGTTGAGGTCACCGAACCAAATGATAGGGATGCTGTCATTGACAAGGTGGGTTGACAAGGTGTTTTTGGAATTGACAAACTCATTCCAAACGTTTTTGATTAAAGTTCTCATTTTAGCCTTTATTTTGTTTTACAACCCCGTCCGGAAGCAGACGTCCGGACAGGGTTCAATTACATTATACTATATACTATACTGATGCTTTCCGAAGTTCTTACATCTTATTTCTTACCAGTCTCAAAGCTATTTCATGATGCAGGAATTCCTTTTGTGGCATAAACTTCAAATGCCTCACAGATTATTGTGAGCAAAACGCTTATACCCTCTGAGTCAGCGAAATGGCTGTAATGAATATAAAACAGATAGTGAAAATAATTCTTCGCATAATGGTCATTTTTTTGTGGTTGATTTTTCCAAAAATAATAAAATAATCTGACAATGCGACTATTTGACTGCTGTTATCTCGCCACAATCTAGCGCAACGCCTCCAATGGGTGATAAACCGTCATCCTCGGACCGCTGAACCGCGACATAGATGACCTGAAATTTAAGTCGGATATGGAAAACACGTAAGAATGATGCTGATTTGCTGTATATATAATTGAACTATAGAAATGCTATAATTATGTCTGAGACAGATGAGATATTCGGCTCTGCGGAACCGATGGAAAGCGAAATGTTGTCCGACAATCTTCAGCTTATTGTCGGAAACCGGGAGTATATATACAGTCATCGGGAGCTGTTCTTTTCGCCGGCGCCGGTTTCGGTATATGGCATAAAGGGGCCGATAGCCGTCGGCACCCTGCTGAAGTTATGGGAGCAAGGTAACGGATGGCTATGTTTCAAGTGTGACGAGTGCGGAGAAGATGCCTGCGTATATTCATTTGCAGGAAATCCGATGACCGGGACTACGTCCGTCAGTTATCAATGTTGCCATTGCGGGGCAAGCAGGCAACATGTGAGGACCGGCAACTTTATAGATAGGGCAAGAACGCTGGCGGCAGCAATTGACCAATATCAACATGGTCAGGATGATGTGGGAGGAATTCCATTTGAGAAACTGATCGCCTTACTGAAAGAATCCCACGTCCGAATTGTATGGCATGTCGGACACGAGTAATCAAGTAGAGTGTGTCACGCCTCAGCCCAGCCGTCAATCGTCTTGGTTTCAGAAGAGAAATTGATGCCGAGTTTGATTATCTGCTTGCCGCTGGCGAGGAACGGTTTGTCGTAACCCTTTTCCTCGATTTGTTTCAGAGCAGTTTCGGCGGATTCGTCTCTCTTCAATTCAATGATATAGACATATTTGTCCGTATCGAAGACAATGTCAATCCTGCCGTTGGACGTCTGGTATTCAGTCTTGACATAGAGCCCCATCATTTTCAACATTATCGACATCACGTTCTGGAAGTACAGTTCCAGGTCGCCTTGAATCATGTAGCTGTTTCCTGCGAAAAATGCAGTGAGACGGTCCATGAAAGCCTTGGTGTTTCCATCGCGGATATCTCTAACGAACTGATATACTGATAGTTCTCCTCCTATTAGTGCCGGGGCGAACAACTGGCTGAGGGAATGCATGAAGCCGCGCTTGACTTCCTCGTTAGGGTAGTCAAGGTTGTATGTGAAAAAATCAGGATTAAAATCCTTGATGGTCAAATATCCAGCCTGATACATGAGTGTAATAGGGGCCGGGCTCACATAGTTCGCTCCCGTCAGAGTCTCCAGCGCCACGTCATTCTTCGAGATGTTGTCCAGGTTATAGTTTCCTTGCTTCAAGTATCTTACCAAGAATGTCGGCGTTCCAGTCTCGAACCAGTACATCCGGAATTTGCCCGAGTTGAATGTGTTCAGAAGACTGAACGGATTATACACTCCGATGCTGTCTTCACAAAAATGATAGCCATCATACATTGATGCCAATTTCTTGTAGCAATCTTCTTCCGAAAGCCCGTTCATCTCCGCCAACGTCCTTACGCTTTCACCAAAATATGCCTTCAGTTCCTGCTCCGATATTCCGCAGATGTCAGCATATCTTGCATCCATCGATATGTCATTCAGATTGTTGAGGCCACTGAATATGCTCATTTTGCCGAGTTTTGTAACTCCAGTCAAGAACGCAAATCTTATGGCATTGTCCTTTCCCTTTATGACGCTGTAGAATCCCTGAAGCTCGCGCCTGAACTGCTCCATAAGTTCAGGATTGTCAATGTTGTCGATTATCGGTTTTTCATATTCGTCAATGAGAATGACGACTTTCTGGCCGGTCTTTCGGTATGCGACATCGATAATATTTTCAAAGCGGACACTTGCGACACGTTCATCTGTGCAGATCTCATAACGCTCTTCATACTTGGATAAAAAAGAGTTGAGCTTGGAATAAAGTTCATCAACAGACAAATATGCAGCTCCTGTCAAATCCAGATGCAGGACAGGATATTCCGTCCATTCCTTCTCCAGCGACTCCATCGCGAGCCCCTCGAAAAGTTCTTTTCTACCACTGAAATACGCCTCCATAGTAGATACGAGCAGACTCTTTCCGAATCGTCTCGGACGACTCAGAAAATAATACTGTCCAGAGGCTGCCAACCTATATATCAAGGCTGTTTTATCCACATAGACAAATCCTCCGGTGCGAATCTTTTCAAAGCTCTGTATTCCTATCGGGTATAACATATTCTGTCCTCCATAATACCACATCCGTCCGCAAATCGAACCAATGTCTACAAACAATACAAATATAACCGTTTGCAGCCAAAAAATAAAACTTCTCTAAAAATATCCGAATAGCATTCCCAAAAGATCTTTTCAAAAACAAGTGTAAGAATCTCGGGTTTGAATTGTATAGCATAACGGACATGATGACGATTCTCGGACAAGCCGGAACACTGGACAAAAAGGTTAATTCCTTCTATGAGAAGGGGTGTGCTTATTTGAGAATATACAGGCCGGGAATATTCACAGGGATATGAGGTGCCAGATTATGGCATTCTGTTGAGCTATATTTGACGCAATAGAAGAGAGGACAGTATTAGAAAATACATGATATGCTGCTTTGCCGGGTATAGAGGCTGGAAGGGAACGAAGTAATAGTTGGGGCGCCGGTGAAAGAAACTGATAACTCTACGGTATAATAAGTACAAAAACAGAGAACGGGCAGGAAAGGAACTGCAACAAGATAAAGGGAAACAGATAATATGGTTGAATTAGTTACAGACAGGCTGGTGATTGCGACACCTGGCGAAAGACATATCGACGATGTCTTCCGGATAATGAGCACGCGCTGTCTTGCAGAGCGGACCGGGTTCAAGAGAATGGATGACGTCAGTGAGGCTGAAGGCAAGATCCGATGGGCCATGCGGACAGACAACATGCTGGTCATCTCGAAGAAGGATGGAGATGACGTGATAGGTATCATTATCCTCACCCCTAAGGAAATCAACTTGCCGCAGGGAACATTGATGGATTATGAAATCTGCTATTTCATTGAAACATCTTTCCAGGGTAATGGCTACATGACGGAGGCATTGGCCTGTATGAAGGAATATCTTTTCAATGTCAGGAAGGCGGACAGGCTCACAATCTATCTTGAGCCAGACAACGGACCGTCAAGAAAGGTGGCCTTGGCGGGAGGATTCAAGTTCAGCCACGTTGAGAAGGAGGCGGGATGCAGATATGACGGAACAATGACGGATCTGGAGTTCTATATCCTTGACAGACAGGATTCTCCAAAGGACGTTGGACCATGTACGGACAATTACCTCAATAGACAGAAGTGGATAAACGAAGGTGGCGTGCTTTTCCCGATTCCGGGTTCCGCGACATTGCTTTCCACTCCCGGGAACGGCGTGTTCCGGATTTACGTTGACGCCAGGACGGGCCGCATCGGTCTCGAAAAGATTGCGGAATCTTTCATCGTCAATTTCAAGGTATATGGAACTGAAGGGAAAGCCATCAACGACCATATAATCCATACATGGAACTCTGACGTGTTCCAAAAGTCTGGCAAGAACCTTGGTGTCATCTTCAACGGATTGAAGGGTACGGGCAAGACCATCGCCGCCAAGCAACTTTGCAACAGGCTCGGGTTGCCTACCATAGTCGTTTCGAAGCCTGTTGACGGATTGCTGGAATTCATCCAGGCGCTCAATTTCGAAGCCGCCGTCCTCATAGATGAGGCAGAAAAGACTTTTGACGAAGAGTCGGAGATCCTGCTGAAAATGATTGACGGAGTGTACAACCACCGGAGGAAACTGTACATCCTGACAACGAACGAACTCACGCTGGATGATAACCTGATTGGCCGTCCGGGCCGTATCCGGTATGTCAAGCAGTTCGGGAATCTTGGGCTCGATGTCATCAATGAGGTGATAGCGGACACCCTGGAGGACAAGTCATTGGCCGACGGACTGATAAGGCTGGTAAACAGCCTTGAGATTTCGACCATTGACATCTTGAAATCCCTTATTGAAGAATGCAACATCACAGGGCGGATTCCGGATCCGAATCTGTTCAACGTGCCTCTGTCGAAACTCAAGTTGCGGCTGCTGCGCTTCAGTGATCTTGACGAAGTCCGCTTTGAGGATGTGGAAAAGTTCATTGTCGAGAATAAGCCGGAGTCAATGCCGATTGAACAATGGATAGGTCAAAGGAGAGATGACGGCAATGAAGACAGTACCTGGAAAAGTTTCATTGAGAAGGAATTCAAATGTGGCATCACTAAGGAATCTGTTTCTTCTCGAGATAGCGTTGTCATAAAAGGGGGAAAACTCGGGTATCATAAGGTAACCACTGAACCGGACAAGTATGGTTTCTTCAGCTGGGAATACTATGGTGATGAGGAACTGCTGTGTTATATAGGTTTTACTGACAGGCCGTCCTTGTACTGATGCCACTTTTTGGCGGAACGGGTAAATACCTTTGCCGCCAGGCAAAATGAATAATCGAAACTAAACTGAATATGAATAGGAACAACAAAAACGCGGTCAACAATACCGGCGTGAAGAAAAAGTATCGTTGGATCAATGACATTGAGCCTGTCTTCATGGAAGACTCCAAGCGCAATTATGGCCACCGTACCTGGGCCAATGCGGAATGGTCTGACATTACTTTGGCATTGGCCGTGGACATGGACTCTCCGGGAGAGATTACCACCAGGAAGGCTGCGGGAGACAAATATGTCGGTTTTACGATTCCGACGGACCTGTCGGAAAGGTGTCTGTCCAGCCTTGCAGAAGCGATAACCAAACGGATAAGAAAGCATCCGAAGTTCAAGACGGACGAGCTGAAACTCAACATTGCCGGCAACAGTCAGATCACCCTTGACAAGTACTGCATCCGGACCTCCGAAATCAGGGAACTCCTGAAACTTGTATTGCTCGACCTGGCTGACTCTGGTGTCAAGTTCTCCATGATCCGTTCGGGCGGCCAGACAGGCGTCGATGAAGCGGGGATCCAGGCGGCACAGGATGCGGGATTGAAATGCAGCATCCTCGCGCCGAAGGGCTTCAGGATGCACAGAGAGCCGGGCATAGAACTCGAAGGCCGGTCCTTGTTCGTGAAAAGATTCCGTGAAGAGGTCCCGAATGATTCTGAATAGTTGTCATTGGCAAGTGCCTCCGTTTTTCAGCATCTCTATCACCTTGGGCAAAGGGAATGCGTCTTCCCTTACAGGATATAGGGCATGTCCTTCAATGTAGGCCCTCAGTTTGCTGCCGAAGCTGCCGCCCTTGAAGGAACTTGTATGCCCGTCTTTCAGGTTTACGGCCGTGTTGAAGGTTGCGCCGCTAAAAATGCTGCCGCCAAAGCTGACGATTATTGAATCCTTGCAGCGGAACAGGTCCGGATGGCTTTCGACAGCCTTCAGGAATCCTCCGACAGTTGCCCGTTTGCCGTTGAAATACGCGGTTCCAGTCAATGCGGAAGCCATCTTTGGGTTTGCCCAGATTTCATTGCGCTTCTCATACAGGAAGCCTGCGTTCCTGAAGAAAAGACCGGACGTGCAAGGCCGGAGAATCATTTCGTACATTTCCCGGATAGCGGCCATGATCTTCTCTGACTTCTCATGGTCCATGCTTCCGTCGGCATCCATGTAGGTGGATTTGTTCAGTTCTATCATCAATGACGGGTAGCCGAAACGTGTCTTTGGGGCATACGAGTTGGAGTAAGGCTTGTTGAATGCCGTTTTATATCCTCGCGACCTGAACATTGATTCTATTTGTGACAACAGGTCTTTATCCGGCATGCTCCAGTCATCGTTGAAGCCGATGCATACTTCCACGTCTGACAGGTCGGAAGGAAACGAGTGGCAGTCTATCAGTATCGAAGACGGCGTCAGCTCCTTGATGACGGCAGCCTTGTGCCCAAGGTAATATGACCTGTAGATGATTTCTGTTCCGGTAATGTTCCGCCCGATTCCTTCGAAAGATGAATAGACGATGCCATGACCGATTTTTTCCAGCGGATCGTTTTCCAGACGCTCCACATCGCAGAAAAATCTTGACCAGGGGAAGGTGACCGGATGAATGCGGGGATCCATGGATGAGGCCATCCCGAACAAGCGGTCCGTTCCCCAGTCTGTCCAGCGCTGGATATGCTCATCGATTCCGTTTTCCCATCCGTCTTTTGCCGTGCCTGGAAACTCCGATGAAGAATGGGGGATGTTAAGTACAATGCTGTCAATCATTTGCCATAATTTTTTTTGAATAGAACATTCCGCATCGTTTTTCCACCGTGGCATCTGGCTTGCTCGGTTGGCGTCTCCACATGAGACCTCTTGATGCTCTATATTATTATACCGGAACGAACCGGTTTTCTTTCATATGCTTCGCTCAGATTGAAAACAAAATGACTGCCTACCAAGTCTCAATTTTCCATCCTTCCGGAATACCGTGTGCGCCCGTCACGTCCCAAGTCGCTTTTTTGCTCTTGATGAATGTTCCGGAAGCCGCCACGCCGCTGAGCCAGTCTTTTGTCGTTTTTTCTGACGGCTCGGTTGTGAACAGCCCTATGACATATCGGAGATTGTGGCAATCTTTATACATAAACTCATAACAATTGCTCACAAGCTCTGTTGCCGGAAGTTCCGGAGCCGATGTAAGACTTGTACATCCCTCAAACATATGCTGGTAGCAATTGGACTCCAATCTTTTAGCAGGGAGTTCGGGTGCAAATTTCAGACTCGTACAGTTCGCGAACATACTGTTATAGCAATAGGCTTCCATTTTTGTTGCTGGGAGGTCAGGAACATATGTCAGAGCGGAACATCCTGTGAACATCCTCCCATAACAATTGTATGCCAATGCTTTGGCCGGGAGTTCAGGTGCGGATTTCAACCCTGTGCATTCCGCGAACATTCGGAAATAGCCGCCCTGTGCCATTGTTGTTGCCGGGAGTTCAGGCGCAGACAGCAGGCTTGTGCATCCTTCAAATAAAGCGAAAAATGCATTCGTTGAAAGCGGAGTGGAGAAATCCCTGTCTAACAATGACATGATATTCCCTTGTGCAGTTACGGGACCGGAAATCTCGAAATGATAGTAACTATCGGAACCCTTGCTGAATGTGAGATTTTTCTGCTCGCCGGCTCTGAACAGTAAAAATGTGCCGTCCGCCAATGAAATCTTTTCCCCTAGGGTATATGGATTCCACTGGGACTCATCGGTGCTGTATTCCAATGTGATTTCATCCGGAGCCCCCACTTTTGCAAGACAGACAGTGGAATTTCCGGAAGAAATGAACGTAAGGCCTTTGTAGTTTACTGTCGGGACAGGGGCAGGAGGAAGACCCGGTTTGTCGGAACCATCCTTATTGCAAGCGGAAAAACCCGCAAGCAGAACGAATGAGGCAATAAGATTGAATATCTTTTTCATATTTATCAATACTCTTTAAGTGAAAAAAACAAAACGACATGAGTCACGATAAATGACAGGCTACCGAGTTTCAATTTTCCATCCTTTAGGAATTCCGTGTACGCCAATCACGTTCCAAGTGGCATTTTTGCTCTTGACGAATGTTCCGGAAGCCGCCACACCGCTGAGCCAGTCTTTTGTGGTTTCTTCTGATGGGCTGGTTGTGAACAATGCTTTGACATATCGCAGCTTGCTGCAATCTTTAAACATAAGCTGATAACAATTGCGAATAAGCTCTTTAGCCGGAAGTTCAGGTGCTGATGTCAGACTTGTACATCCTTGGAACATTTCGCTATAACAACCCCAATCCAAGGTCGTCGCAGGAAGTTTAGGCGCTGATGTAAGACTTGTGCATCCGTTGAACATGCTATGGTAGCATTCTGTTACCAGGTATGTAGCCGGAAGTTCCGGAGCCGATGAAAGACTTGTACATCCCTCAAACATATGCTGGTAGCAATTGGACTCCAATCTTTTAGCCGTGAGTTCAGGTGCGGATGTCAGACCCGTACAGTTTGCGAACATACTGTTATAACAATAGGCTTCCATTTTTGTTGCCGGAAGCTCAGGCGCAGATGCCAGAGCGGAACATCCTTTGAACATCCACCCATAACAATTGTTTGCCAACACATTGGCCGGGAGTTTAGGCGCGGATGTCAACCCTGTGCATTCAGAGAACATTCCGAAATAACAGCCCTGTTCCATTGTTGTTGCCGGGAGTTCCGGGGCAGATGTCAGAGCGGAACATCCACGGAACATATACCGATAACAATTAGTTGCCAATGCTTCGGCCGGGAGTTCCGGCGCAGATTTCAGAGCTGTGCATCCTGAGAACATTTGGGAATAGCAGCCCTTTTCCATTGTTGTTGCCGGGAGCTCAGGCGCAGACAGCAGGCTTGTACATCCTTCAAATAATGCGAAAAATCCATAGAATGTAAGCGGAGTAGAGAAATCCCTGTTTAACAATGACATAATATTCCCTTGTGCAGAGATGGGACCGGATATCTCGAAATGATAGTAATTTTCGTCATCCTTACTGAATTTGCGATTTTTATGCTCGCCGCTTCTGAACAGTAAAAATGTACTGTCCGCCAAAGTAATCGTTTCCCCTATGGTGTATGGCTTCCACTGGGATTCATCAGTGCTGTATTCCAATGAGATTTCATACGGGGTCCCCACTTGTGCAAGCCGGACAGTGGATTCTCCGGAAGAAATGAACGCAAGACCTTTGTAGTCCGCAGACGGGACAGGGGTAGGACTCGGATATTCCGGTTCCTGTTGCTGATTGCCTGAATCGTCCTTACTACAAGCGGAAAATCCCGCAATCAGAACGAAAGAGACAAGAAGGTTGAATATCTTTTTCATATTATCAATACTCTTTAAGTGAAAAACAAAACAGCTGTAAGTCACAAATATATAAAAATTTGCAAACATAAAGTCCCTCTCGCCAAAAACTCGAGATTGATGCCTGATGAGTGCCATACGAAGACTATATGTCTAAGCTGTCCTACTAGAGAAATACAGGATGTCTAGTCTTGAAAAAAGTTTACCGATAAGTAGTTAGGCGCAACCTATAAATCGCTGAAAATCATCGTTTTAGGTGTTTTCAGAGTTGGCAAAACCACAACTCTGAAAATGGCTAAATGGCTGCTGCACAGTTACTTGCAGGTTGCGCAAAATGTGCATTCCGCCCGCACCCCATCTCAGGATTTCTTAAAACTCTTTGTGAAACTGGGAAATTCCGAAATAATGTTTAGTTTTGTAGAAGGGAAGACCGTTTGGAGAATCATTGGAGAATCAGTAGAAGATGCCTGACTTTTCAGAGAAGGAAATACTCAAAGGATTGAAAACCGGGGATGAAAGTGCGTACAAGCGCATTTTTCAGGCCTGGTATGAACCGCTTTGTGTATTTTCGGTCGGCTTGGTGAGAGACCGGTTTCAGGCGGAGAACATTGTCGATGACGCTTTCTTCCATATATGGGAAATCCGTGAACATCTCGAAGTCCAGACATCGCTCAAGGCATATCTGTTCGCCTCAGTACGTAATCGCTCATTGAACTATCTGGCCTCCTCGGTCAGAAGAAAATATCAGGACATGACCGATGACGAATATACGGTGGTGCTGAACTCGCTCACGGCCATTTCAAAAGACGACATCTATGGGAAACTGTTTGAAGAAGAACTGAAAAAGCGCCTTATGCATGAACTGGACTCGCTTTCTGCAGAATGTCGTGAAGTCTTCGAAAAGAGCAGATTTGATGGTTTGACATACAAGGAGATAGCAGAGACACTCGGTATCTCTGTCAATACCGTCAAATATCACATGAAGAATGCATTGGCCGTCCTCAGAAACGGAGTGGGAAAATACCTTCTTGCAGTTTTCATGATTATTGTCTCAAAATAATTCATATTTTCACTACCCTCAACATGCGTTGTCATTGTCTTGATAGTATAAGGAATGAAATAGATGAAGATCAAAAACATTGACACGCTGATAGAGAAATTTCTCTCAGACACCATATCTCGGGAAGAGTTGGCGTCATTGTCCGAATGGGCTTCCGAGTCCCGGGAGAACAGGGCGGCTCTTTCTTCTCGTATGAAGGAATGGGCTAAGGACAATGGCTCTTTCGATGCTGATAAGGCGTTCGGCAGGTTCAAGACACGTGTGGTCATGGAGAAGAGGCCGGCGCGGAGCAACAGGCGAGTTTGGCTCTGGACTGCCGCTGCTGCCGCTGCACTGGCCGTTTTCGGACTCGTTTCCTATCAGGCTTACCAGGTCAGGACCTACAGGAATCTCCTTGCCAATGAAGAGGTTACGGTTAAGGCTCCGGCCGGCTCGAAGTCCTATGCTGAACTCCCTGACGGTTCCAAGGTCTGGCTTAATGCCGGTTCCAGCCTGACGTATTCATATGATGTCAGCAAAAAGGAAAGGACCGTTGGCCTGTCCGGTGAGGGCTTCTTCGAAGTATATCATGATGAAAAAACTCCGTTTACGGTAAGCTCATCCAGTCTCAATGTCCGCGTGCTCGGAACGAAATTCAACTTCAGGGACTATCCTGAGGACCTGCTTGCGGAAGTGACATTGACCCAGGGAAAAATCGCCCTCAGCAATCAGGCTGGCGAAGAACTGATAATGTCTCCGGACGAGAGCGTGACATTCGACAAGGAGACCGGAACAATGACAAGGGGCAGATCAGGATATCAGGTCAATGAATGGGTTTCCGGCAATCTTGTGTTCGATGAGGCGCCTCTCTTGGAGATAGTCCGCAGACTTGAGAGGGCATATTCCGTAAAAATCAACATCAGCAGTCCCGAACTGTTCGGTCTGAAGTTCTACGGAGCGTTCAACTCATCCCGTCAGGATATCTCCGAAGTGCTTCAGTCGCTTAGCGCCACTGGCAAGTTCCGTTACAGCAAGGAGCGCAATGTGATAACGCTTTATTAAGGCAAGTCATTGACACTAGCAGGTCAGGTCATTGTCTCGGGACACGACACAGTTTAGCCACAACAGAAATAATATCAACCATAATATACACTGAAACTATGAATCATTGTAAAACATTGACATTGATTCTGTTCCTGTCCAGTATGCTTGCGTGGACAGCTAATGCCCAGAGGATTGACCTCAATCTGAAGGACGTGACTGTCAAGGAAGCGATGGAAACATTGAAGAACAGGAGCGGATACTCATTCGTTTACGAGGCCGGCGATATCGACGCCCGGGCCAAAGTGAGCGTGAAAGCCACCCGAATCGAGGACGCTATCAGCCAGATAGTGGCCGGACAGAATGTCTCCTACGAATTGAGGGGCAAAAACATTGTCCTGCACAAAACTGCGACAGGGCAGCAGAAAGTGAAACGGACCATAACCGGAATCGTCAAGGATGCCAACGGGCTGTCAGTCATCGGCGCCACCATCTTGGAAAAGGTCAACCGGACCAATGGCGTGGTGACCGATTCTCAAGGCCGTTTCACCATAACCGTGTCGGAAAGCTCTCCGCTGATTGTAAACTGTATCGGCTACAAGCAGATAGAGATGAATCCGGGCGTGCGTGATAACCTGGACATTGTCCTTGAGGACGATATGCAGCTCCTGGACGAGGTCGTGGTAGTGGGCTATGACACGCAGAAAAAGGTCAATCTTACCGGCTCGGTGTCATCTGTATCGTTCGACCAGTTCAACAACCGTCCGGTAGTCCAGAGCTCTACGGCACTTCAGGGCGTTGCGCCTGGCGTGACGGTCACCACAGGTGGCGGTGCTCCTGGCTCGGACAGCGGTACAATCCGTATCCGCGGTATCGGTACTTTCGGCGGCTCAAGCGCTTCTCCGCTCGTTTTGATAGACGGAGTGCAGGGCGATCTGAACTCCTTGGATGCGGCCCTCATTGACAAAATCTCTGTCCTGAAAGATGCGGCCTCGTCTGCAATCTACGGCTCCAGGGCAGCCAACGGCGTGATTCTCGTGACCACGAAAAGAGCGGAAAAAGGCGCGTCCCAGATCGCTTATCGCGGCTATGTCGGCTGGCAGCAGGCTGTCACCAGGCCTGATCTGGTCAATGCAGAGGAATACATGACACTAAGTCGTGAAGCTACGGAGCATGACGGCGGCGAGTCCATCTACACGGACGAATACATCAAGAATTACAGGATGAACAACTGGCTGGACCCGGATGCCTTCCCGATTACGGACTGGCAAAATCTTCTGATGACGGGCTCGGGACTGACTCATAATCATAATGTTACGATGAGCGCCAGCTATGGCAAGATCCGTACAATGGCTTCTTTCGGCTATCTCAGTCAGGAAGGTATCATCAAATCATCCAAGTATGACAGATATAACTTCCGCAATAATCTCAATGTGGATTTCAATGACAAGTTCAGGATGCGTCTGGACGTGTCCGCCATCTATGGCCACCGCAAGATAAACCCTTACCAGAGTGCAGTGTTCAATTTCATGAATGCTCGTGACCCGCTGATGCTTGCCAAATGGTCAGACGGAAGTTATGCACCTTTCACAGGAGGCTCTCTCAATATCCTGCCGATGATAGAAAACGGCGAAGGCGGCAACCAGAAATCGGACGTGCTCAGGATTTCCGCATCTTTCGGACTCACCTATGAGCCTGCCAAATGGCTGACTTTCGACTTCACTTATGCGCCGAGGATAACATTGTCCTCATCGCACAAATTCATTGACCTGGTAAAATATCATTCCGATCCTTACGGGTCGATTTCATCGATAACCAACAATTCCTACAACTATCTTTCGGAAGGCAGGAACTATACGGTTTACGGCAACACCATATTTACCGCGTCATTCCACAAGACATTTGCCAAGGCGCACAACGTCAAGCTCCTGCTCGGTACTGAATATGACACCAGGGATGACAATAACGTTTCGGCCTATCGTCAGGAATTCACTTATCCGCAGTACGACGTGCTCAGCGCAGGTGCTGACAATGAGTTCAAGAACAACAGCGGTACACGTGCAGGCTGGTCATTGCTCTCCTATTTCGGCAGGCTCAACTACAATTTCAAGGAAAGGTATCTCATCGAGGGCAATATCCGTTTCGACGGGTCGTCCAGATTTGCCAAAGGCAACCGCTGGGGTATATTCCCTTCAGTATCAGGTGCATGGCGTGTGACGGAGGAGCCGTTTATGGTCCCTGTGAAGAACACCCTTACTGAACTGAAATTCAGGGCGTCCTACGGAGAACTCGGAAACCAGAATATCAGTGATTCGTATTATCCTACTGCACAGAACCTTACCATCAGTTCCATTTCGGCCAATGATATAATCTATCCGATGGTCGGCCTGAATGTTCTTGCCAATGAAGATATCACTTGGGAGACTTCCAAGATGCTGGACGTCGGAATTGACGCTGTGCTGTGGAACAAGTTCTCCATTACGGCTGACTGGTATCACAAGACCACGGACGGAATCCTTATGAGACTGGACATCCCTTCTTCCATCGGACTTTCCGCTCCGTATCAGAATGCGGGCAAGGTCAGGAATATCGGTTGGGAGGTCGCTTTGGGCTATCACGACAGGAAGGGAGATTTTTCCTATGGAGTGAATGCCAATCTTTCAGATGTCAGGAACAAGATTCTGGACATGAAAGGAACTACCGGCGGCTCAGGTGTCATCCGAAACCAGGAAGGCTCTTCCATCAACTCTTTATATGCTCTCAAATGTATCGGCATGGCCAGGACACAGGAAGAGGCTGACGATGTGAACAACAACTGCCCTCAGTTCAACCAGGCCACTTATCCGGGCGACCTCATTTATGAGGATTTCAACAAGGACGGAAAGATTACCGATGATGACCGTCAGATTATCGGAAGCATGATTCCGCGTTATACCTACGGCCTGACTCTGGACTTCGGCTGGAAGGGTCTAGGACTCTCTGCACAGTTCCAGGGCGTCGGCAAGGTGGACGGCTATCTTTCCGGCTATTTCACGCAGCCTTGCGTACAGGGCGGTACCTTCAGAAAAGAACATCTGGACCGCTGGACAGAGTCCACTCCGAACGGAAAATTTCCTCGTCTGAGTTATGCGAGCGATCTGAATGTCAAGAACTCGAGCTACTGGATGGCGGACGCTTCTTACTTGAGGCTCAAGAACTTGCAGCTCAGTTACAAGCTTCCGCAGAGCTGGATGAAAAAGGTCAGACTGTCGTCTGTAATGTTCTTTGCCAATGCCACGAACCTCTTCACTCTGACCGGCTATTATCAGGGTTATGATCCGGAGACCGGCTATCAGAGTGGTACTGACGGTGCTACGGCAGGAAGTGTCGGCAGCAACTATCCGCTTGTGTCCACTTATACTTTCGGTGTTGAAATCAAATTCTAAAACGCGGTAATGATGAAAAAGATACTATTATATATTGTTACGATAGCGACGGCATTGTCCTGCAGTCTCGACAGGTTCTACGAGAACGGTCCTTCTACGGGTACATATCCGTCCACACCGGATGAGGCCCTTTCCGGACTGCTGGCTTGTTACAAGGGTCTGGCCAATACTCAAGTGCAGTATTGCCCGTTCCCGTTCAGAGTGGTGGACCAGTTGTCCGATATCGGAACCATCAGAGTGGGCGGTGCGGCCTACGAAAGTCTGGTCACATCGGTTGCCACACCTTCTGCCAAAGTGCCTGGCACGGCTTACACCAAGATATACAGAATCGCAGGACGTATCCATCTTGTCCTGGACAATCTGGACAATATCAAGGTGCAGATGGACCCCGTCGAGTTCGCTCAGCTGAAGGCGGAACTGCTGCTCCTGCGTGCATACATCTATGATATGGGATGCCAGTTCTATGGGGATATTCCGTTCATTGACCATTGCCTTTCATTGACAGACTACGAATACGGGCGTACTCCGAAGGAGGAAGTCATTGACAGGATCCTCTCTGACATTCCTGACGAACTTCTGGACAATCTTCCGGTCCAGTGGCCTTACGCGCAGTGGGGAACTTGCCGTATCGGGCGTGCGACGGCTTATGCTCTCAAGGCTCAGATAAATCTGAACTGGGGACGTTATGCCGAGGCCGCAAGGTGCTCCAAGATTGCGATGGATCTGTCTGACGGAGTGTATGAACTTGAGCCTCTGGATGTTACCTATTATGCGACTGCTGCCGATGGTGAGCCGAGCGCTTCCAATCTTTTCGGTTTTGCAGGAGAGAAGGGCAGCAAGGAATGGATGTGGGCTGCGCAGTACAATAAACTGGCTGCGGCCAATATCCACGCCATGACTTATACTTATTCTTCCAGAAATGCCAATGGCGCTTCGTATTTCGGTCCTTCACAGAGCCTGATGGATACGTTCCAGTGCACTGACGGCAAGTCGATTGTGGAGTCTCCGCTTTATGACTGGAGTAACCCGTGGGCAAACAGGGACCCGCGTCTGGACCTCTACTGTATGCGTTCGGACACGAGAGTGATGGGAATCGGCTATGATCTCAATGTCACGAAGTCCGAAGTGATGGACTACAATACCGGCAAGATGACCAACAACAATGATGTCAACGGCAACAAGAGCGAGTACGGTCCTAATGGCAAGAAAGGTCCGGGCGGTTATCTCTGGAGAAAGTTCGTGGACCGCAGATATTATGTGGAAAGCGAGATTACTGGTACGAAGATGGAGGACGAACTGGACTGCTGTCTGATGCGCTATGCCACATTGCTTCTCATTGACGCAGAAGCGAATATAGAGATGGAAGGCGGCGATCTCGCACGTGCGCGCAATGATATCAATACTGTCCGCGCGAGGGTCGGCATGCCGGGTGTGAAGGACAATACGCAGGCCGGTCTGAGGAAGGCGCTCCGCTATGAGAGAAAAGTGGAACTCTGCGCCGAGGGCTACAGGTGGTTTGACATCAGAAGGTGGGGGATTGCTGCCAAGGCGGTGGATGGAACTGTCTATGCACCGGGTTTCTCGACCAAGGCCAATCCGACCAATTACATTTCCAATGCGAAACCTGTCATTGACGATGACTGGGTAGTGAAATATGATGGTACGACCACTTGGAACGGGGCCAAGTTCAATCTCAGGAAGCTCCTCACCATGATTTATACCACAGGAAGGGATGAGGTGTGGCCGATTCCGGAGACTGAGATGGAAACCAATCCACTCATGAAGCAGAATCCTGGATATTGATAAAATTTGAGACAATGAAAAAGATATGGTTAATGCTTGCTGCAGCAGTGCTTTTTGCGGCTTGCGATGACAAAGACAATAAATATGATTTTGAAGAGGAACTGTCGCGTTCCGGAAAGGTGTCTCTCGTTGCGTCCATCGAGAGTATGGATACGAAGATGTCAATGCCTTCTACGGGGCATGGCAGGTGGGAAGAGGGCGACAAGATAGCTGTGGCCTGCTCTGACGGCAGTTTCGTGACCTTCGGCCTGGAAGGAACAGGCGGAACTGTAAGGGCCAAGTTTACCGGTGAGATTCCCGCCGGGCTTACTCTCGGCAATGTGGCTGTGTGGCCTGCCGAGATGGCCGGTCGTGCAGGTGAAGATGATGTGACTCTGCGTTTTCCTTCGGATTATGCGGAAAGTGTAAAGACATTGAACATTCCTATGGTGGCATCGATCGGCGATGACTGGAATATCGAGTTCAAGCAGGTGGCTTCTTATGTGAGTTTTTCCGTGAAAGAACTTCCGGCGGAAACCATGTCACTTACTGTCAGCGGGGCCGGCAAGAATCTTTCAGGAGATCTGGTGCAGAAGGTAAGCAAACTTGGCAGTGAGGGAGTGGAGGTGTCACTTGGCGACAAGGGAATCCATTATACATTGACAGCTTCCTCGAAGAAGGCAGTGTTCAATGTCCCGGTTCCTTCCGCTGATTATGATTCGCTCGTGGTTACTGCGTATAATGCCGAGAACGAGGAACTTACGACTCAGACAATGCGCCGTGCCATATCATTGTCCCGAGGCGGCAGGCCTGCTCTCGCCTATACGATGGAGGCTCCTCCTGTAGTTGTCGAACTTCCTTGCGTTGAGGTCTGCGGGATCAAATGGGCCAAGGGAAATCTTGCCTATGATGCGGCAGGAGGTGACGCGATTTTCCGAGAGGGCTGGAAACTTGCTCCTGAGCAGTGGTACTATTACCATTACAATCAGCGTGATGCTTTCAACAAGAATTCAAAACCGTATAGCGGGAAGCCTCTGCGTGCTGATGTGGCGTCTTCCGCTACTGCCTATGACCATTTCAACTGGTTCGGTATCGAGGATTCCTATTCGAATGACGGTGCGGCTTATGCGATTCCTAAACCTGAGTCGGATTTGTCCGGAATGATGTTCTCGGACCAGGTCTGCGAGGTGAAAGTTGCTGATTTTGAGAAGGCAAAGTTCGGTGATGTCGCATATTGGGCGACCAAGGGCCTGTACAGGACTCCGACCGTGGAGGAGATGAATGCCCTTTATGAGAAGGCTTCCGTGAAGTATGGTCATTGTGAGGTTCCGGATCCTGACCACGAGAGCGGCAATATCAAGGTCTGGGGCTTCCTGTTCACCAATCCGGCCGGTGAAAGGGTCCGTGAGGTCGAGGCTGACAATGAAATCAGTCTGACTGAACTCGAGACTGGTGTGTTCTTCCCGTTGGCAGGTCGTAGGGCAGCCAGCAGCACGACTCAGATTATCCACACGAGACTTCAGGGCCAGTATTGGGCATCTCAGGCTACCACTTCGTCCGGTTTTGCTCATATTCTGATGTTCAACTTCTCATTGGGTGCTGAAAAGTGTGTCCAGCTCGGGGAAGCGCAGGCGCTCAACTCCGGTTTCAACAATGCTACAGGTTTCTGTATCCGTCCGGTAGTAAACTAATATAATATTATGAAGAGAATAATTCTTTTGACAGTATGCTTGGCCTTTGCGGCCTGCAGTGCATCGTCCAAGTCCAATACCACTCCTGATGACGTGGACGGCAATGACGGGAAAGCCGTTGTCGGAAAACCTCTGCCGGGATGGACTGCAGGGGAGTTGGACATCCACGCAATATGCACGGGAAGGGGAGAGTGCTATTTCTATGTCCTTCCTGACGGGACCACGTTGGTGGTAGATTGCGGTGAGATTGCTACCGGTACTTCCACATCCACCACGCCTGCCGGCGAGACGATTACTATCAATACTGTGGATCCGATGCCTAATTCATTGGCAAAGGCCTATGAGACGGTGGGGCGGTATATCAAGTATTTCCGACCTTCTGGCAGCAAGGCCATTGACTACATGCTTATGACTCATTATCATACGGACCATATGGGCTCGATGATGAAGGGTTATCCTCAGTCGCAGGCAGGGAATTATTTGCTTACGGGTATCACCGGTCTGTATTCTGTGGTTCCTTTCAACAAGATGATTGACAGGTCCTATCCGGACTATACGACTTATACCAATGATATGGTGCAGAATTATGAAAACTTCGTGAACTACGCCTCTTCCGAAAAGGGGCTCAAGGTGGAGAAGTTCGACGTGGGCTCCGAGTCTCAGATTTCGCTGCTGAATGATGCTGCCAAATATCCGACGTTCAAGGTCCAGAATCTCTGTGGGGGCGGTTATGTCTGGAATGGTGCTTCGGCGGTGAATCGCTATGTCTCCGCAGATCTTTACGAGAACGGCGCTTCGTGCGGGTTCCTGCTGAGTTATGGCAAGTTCGACTGGCTGTCATTGGGTGATGCCGGCGATACCAATTCCAAGGTGGCATATCCTGTGGCTCAGAAAATCGGCCATAAGATCGAGGCGATGAAGGCGAATCATCATCTGAGCTGGAAGTCAATGTCGTCGAGAATGATGTCCATTCTCCAGCCGAAACTGATTGTCTCTGAAAATTTCTGGAGCCATCAGCCGTGGCCTGACGAGTTCGCTTCCATAGTCGATGCCTATCCGGGTGACAAGAAGTTCATGTTCACGAGCCTCTCGGCCGATGTGGTGGCTGCTAATCCGAAAATGATGGCCAATGTTACAGGCTACAACGGTCACGTGGTCGTCCGCGTCGCCCCGGGCGGTGATGAATACTCGGTCTATCTGCTTGATGCAACTGATTATAAATATAAGGTGAAGGCCATCTACGGCCCGTTCAAGTGTGACTGAAGTGATTTTTTTTAGTTGCTGACCCGTAGCGGGCCTAATCCAAAGTTGAAACATTTTGGTTTTGTTTATTCCCAATGATGATCTGGAGGACATGCTCTTTCAGGTCATCATTTTTTTCAGATTGTCCGTGAAACCCTGCCTTTTTACGGATGAATTGGTATTTTGACTCACTTGTCCGTAAAACGCCCCCTTTCTCCGGACAAAATCGAGTTGCTGATGTTTTCGGTTGGTTGTGGGAATGTCGGAGTGAATGTTTGAGAGAAGTCGCCGTGGGGAGAGTTGGCAGGATGTCTTTCAGCAAAAGAGCCGACCGGGTGTAGCTGTGGTTGGTTCACCACGTCCCGTCTCGGAAGGACTCTGGGCGGACCAGGCCCTCCCGCTTCGCGGGCCCCTCCCTCTAGTACCGAGGGCGGTAAGTCCGCCCCGAGCCATCTGAGACGGTAACTCTGTCGTTCCTGATTTTGGTCGCTTTGTGAGGTGACTGGCATCTGGAAAATTCAGGTGGCGGGTGTCTCGGAAATCCAAATGGCATGTGTCTGAAAATCCGAACTGTGTCGGTCAGTAAACTTTAAGCCAAGTTTGTCCGTAAGACCACAGTCCGCGTCTGTCCGGGAGACACTACCCCGCGTTTGTCCGTGAAACCCCGCCTTTTTACGGATGAGTTGGCATTTTGACTTACTTGTCCGTAAAACACCCCCTTTTTACGGACAAAATCGAGTTACTGATGTTTTGGTTGCCTTAGGAATTTGCTGAGAAAAGTCGCCATGGGGAGAGTTGGCAGGATGTCTTTCAGCAAAAGAGCCGACCGGGTGTAGCTGTTGTTGGTTCACCACGTCCCGTCTCGGAATGACTCTGGGCGGACCAGGCCCTCCCGCTTCGCGGGCTCCTCCCTCTAGTACCGAGGTCGGTAAGTCCGCCCCGAGCAATCTGAGACGGTAACTCTGTCGTTCCTGATTTTGGTCGCTTTGTGAGGTAGATGGTGTCTGGAAAATCCAAGTGGCATGTGTCTGGAAAATCCAAACTGCGTCGGTCAGTAAACCTCAAGCCAAGTTTGTCCGTAAGACCACAGTCCGCGTCTGCCCGGGAGACCCCACTACCCCGCGTTTGTCCGGAAAACCCTGCCTTTTTACGGATGAATTGGCATTTTGACTCACTTGTCCGTAAAACGCCCCCTTTCTCCGGACAAAATCGAGTTGCTGATGTTTTCGGTTGGTTGTGGGAATGTCGGAGTGAATGTTTGAGAGAAGTCGCCGTGTGGAGGGTTGGCCGGATGTCTTTCCGCAAAAGTGTCAACCGGGTGTAGTTGTGTTTTGCTCACCACGTCCCGTCTCGGAATGACTCTGGGCGGACCAGGCCCTCCCGCTTAGCGGGCCCCTCCCTCTAGTACCGAGGGCGGTAAGTCCGCCCCGAGCCATCTCGCGACGGTAGCTCTGTTGTTCCTGATTATAATTGCTTTGTGAGGTAGCGTTTGTCCGTGAACCCCCGCCTTTTTACGGATGAGTTGGCATTTTGACTCACTTGTCCGTAAAACACCCCCTTTTTCCGGACAAAATCGAGTTGTTGCTGGTTTCGGTTGGTTGCGGGAATGTCTGCGGAAATGTTTGAGGGAATGCTTGAGGGGATGTCTGAGGAAATGTCAGAGAGAAGTCGCAGTGGGGAGAGTTGGCCCGGGGACTAGAATCAGATGAATCGCTGAGAGCAATGGAATCAGATAAATCTGCCTGATGCCGCAATTATCTGTCTATGCCGAAGTACACGACTTGCAAAAAAAATGAAAAAAAACTTTGAACCGATTCAAAAAGTATTTATCTTTGCAAAAAGTTTGAAACGATTCAAATACTGAAACGGTACCAAATCAGTCTTATGAACAACAATAAAAATATTAAGTTCTCAGGAACTGCGCCTGTAGCGGGGACCTATGACGTGGTCATCTGCGGAGGCGGACCTGCAGGCTTCATTGCAGCGATAGCAGCTGCACGGGAAGGCGCGAAAGTCGCTGTAGTAGAGCAGTATGGCTTTTTCGGAGGCATGGCGACGGCCGGCTTCGTGAACCCGATAAGCGTATTTTCATATAACGGAAAACTTGTCAACGGCGGCATCCCTTGGGAATTCGTGAACAGATTGGCCAAGATCGACGGATGCGAAATAGAAAGCCCGTTGGCCAATGTCGCCTTCGAGCCGGAACACTACAAACTTGAGGCGCAGCGCATGGTCCTCGAGGCTGGCGTGGATATGTACATGCATTCCTATCTGACCGGATGCGTCAGGGAAGGAAATAGGATTACCCACGTACTGATAAACAACAAAAACGGCACAGAGGCACTTGCGTCCCGTATTTTCATTGACTGTACCGGCGATGCCGACCTCGCTCACATCAGTGGAGTACCGATGCAGGAATCAGAGGGCAGACCACTTCAGCCGATGTCATCCTACTTCATATTGTCAGGCGTTGACCTCAGCACCCCGATGATGCAGGATGCCATACATCACAACAAACAGGGCGTGAACTGCCACTGCCTCCCGGTAAGAGAACTGCTGATCAGCAAGATGGAAGAACTCCACATGCCAGAATTCGGCGGACCGTGGTTCTGCTCCACAATGCAGCCTGGCACAGTGACGGTGAACATCACCAGAACAGCGGGCGATGCCTGTGACAACCGCGACTTCACCGCTGCCGAATGCCGACTCAGAGAAGACGCCTTCCGCATGGCCGCCATACTCAAGGACAATGTCGAGGAATTCAAAAACAGTTATCTGACAGCCGTTTCAGTTCAGGCAGGCGTGAGAGAGACACGCAGAATCAAGGGCGTACATACCCTCACAGGAGAAGAATACCTGAATGCCGTGCATTTCGAGGACAGCATCTCGAGAGGCGCGCATCCGATAGACATACACGTGTCGAAAGGCGAGAAGCAGAACATCACGTTCCTCAAGACACCGGCCTACATACCGTTCCGCTCATTGATCGCACCGGATTACCCGAACCTCATAGTCGCAGGACGATGCATCAGCGCGGACAAGACCGCCTTCGCATCCATCCGGGTCCAGTCCAGCTGTATGGAGATGGGACAGGCCGCCGGAGTCGCTGCCGCGCAGTGCGCCAGGACCGGAATGCCGGTGGATGAGGTCAATGTAGAGGCTCTCGTGGCCCGGCTTGTTTCAATGGGCGCCCAGCTTTAGGTCAATGAATCAAGGGTATAAGGACAGCCCCATACCGAACGAAACATTCGAAAGAAAACTAAAAGCGGCAAGTAACCAAGCAACAAGGCAACAACCATCGCACTGGAATAATTACAAAGTCGTAAGAAACTTAAAAAATAAAATAACAAACGAAAACCAATAACCGACAATGGGAACACTTGACTATATAGTTATACTGTTTTATTTCCTCGGACTGATAGCCGTGAGCATCGTAATGTCCAGAAAGATAAAGAGTTCCGAAGACATGTTCATCGCGGGAAGAAACTCTTCCTGGTGGCTTTCCGGAATATCTTCCTACATGACCATATTCTCCGCCAGCACATTCGTCGTATGGGGAGGAGTCGCATACAAATCCGGACTCGTCGCCGTAGTCGTCGCCATCTGCCTCGGCTTCGCGTCATTGATAGTAGGACGCTGGATATCAGGCAAATGGAGAAGCCTCAGGATCAAGTAACCGGGCGAATTCCTCACAATCCGCTTCGGCCACAGTTCCGTAAGCTTCTACACCATCTCCGGAATCGTGGCGAGAGCAGTACATACAGCCGTAGCGCTTTATGCAGTCGCTGTGGTGATGTGCGCCCTCATCAAAGTCCCTGACGGAAGCATCTTCGCATCTACAGGAATGGCAGGAGATACGGCAGCCGGCTACCTCAGCATCTGGTGGGCATTGCTCATCCTCGGAGCCATCGCATTGATTTACACAGTGGTAGGCGGCTTCCTCGCCGTACTTATGACCGACGTCATCCAGTTCGGAGTGCTCTTGGCAGTAGTCGTGTTCATGATACCGCTTTCATTCAATGCAGTAGGCGGAGTTGGCAATTTCATTGACAGCGCGGCTCAGATACCGGGCTTCTTCTCCGGCACATCGGAAACTTACACGTGGGCATGGCTCCTGCTCTGGCTCTTCCTGAACGTGGCGATGATCGGAGGCGACTGGCCGTTCGTGCAGCGGTACATCAGCGTCCCTACACGCAAGGACGCCAAGAAAAGCACATATCTCATTGGCCTGCTCTATTTCCTCACACCGCTCATCTGGTACCTTCCGACAATGATCTACCGCGTCATGGAGCCTGGCCTCGCGCTTGATGCAGACGCAGTCACGATGACATACAATGGAGAGCACGCCTATGTCAATATGAGCAAGATGGTGCTCATGAGCGGAATGTTAGGCATGATGCTCGCAGCCATGCTTTCAGCTACCCTCAGCAACGTTTCCGGCATCCTGAACGTCTATGCCAATGTCTATACATACGACATCTGGAAACATAGCGAGAAAAACAGGAACGCAGACGAAAAGCAGCTCATAAAAGTAGGCCGTATCTTCACCATCGTGTTCGGACTGGTGATCATAGGACTGTCAATGCTGATTCCATTGGCCGGAGGCGCGGAAAAAGTGGTCGTGACACTTCTGACAATGATAATGTGCCCACTGTACATCCCGTCCATCTGGGGACTCTTCTCCAAGAGACTCACAGGCCGCCAGCTTATATGGTCAATGCTTCTGACTTGGGCAGTCGGCATAACAGCCAAGCTCACCGTGCCGGCTTCCATATTGAGCCAGAGCATGATAGAATCCATTTCCGGCTGCGTCCTTCCAGTACTCATATTGGCCTGCATGGAAGTATGGTCCAAGTACAAAGGACTCGAAGACCGTGGATATGACGCGATCTGCGAATACACCGACCCGGATGCCGACAAGGAACCGGACGAGCACGCGAAGAAAAGCGTCAAGGCTTATTCATTCATGGCCATCTCCTGCTTCTGCATAACACTCGGCGTGATAGCCCTGCTGTTGGTGGGACTTTTGGCGGCAGGCGACCCTAAGACATTGGCAGTCAAGAATATCGTATTGTCATTCGTGCTCTCGATATTCGCTCTCATAGCAGTCTATATAGTTTACAGGTTCATTGACAGCAGAAAACAGAAATCCGTAGAAAGCAAATGAAGATGAAAAGGACAGTACTTTACATAGCTGCCCTCGTGGCCTTCCCCGCAGTATCTTCCGCCCAGCTTTACGTGGAACCGGAACAGAACGTGGATTGTTCCGTATTCATTGAAAAAGAACGTGGCGAGAACGCGCAGCAGGGCCTGGAAATCTGGGACAGATATGTGTTCGCCCTGGAAGACGGCGGACACGTGAGAGTTTTCGATTTCCGTACCGCATCAGGGGAGCCGGTTGCGAAATTCGATCTGGCCTCAGCCAGACCTGACAACCACGCGAACAATGCCAGCTTCGGCATCGAGACAGCTCCGGGCGGCTCTTTCCCACTGCTCTATGTAACCAACGGCAAGGTCGGCAGCGAGATAGAAATGTCCTGCTTCGTGGAAAGCATAAAAAGACGCGGCCGCAAATTCTCCTCCGAAATCGTGCAGACCGTTAAACTCGACACGGTAGGCTGGAGAGGAGCAGGATATGCAGGCATTTTCGGTGCCCCGTCATGGATGGTGGACAGGGACAGAAGTTCCCTCTGGGTATTCTCCGCACGTAAGAGGACCATTCATAAGGTGACGCGCAATGCCTATGAAAATCAATACGTTGCCACGAAATTCAGAGTCCCTGCATTGGCCGAAGGAAAGGTCGTCACTCTAGCTCTCAATGACATAGAGGACCAGGTGGTGTTCCCGTTTGATACATGGTTCACCCAGGCGGGCTGCGTAAAAGACGGCAAGATATATTACTGTTTCGGTCTGGGAGAAAGGGATGCCTCACGCCCTTCCCGCATCCGTGTCTATGATACCGATACCAGGACGATGTCCGCAAGGTACGAGCTCCAGAAGCAGATTCCTGTGGAAATGGAGGATATCGCCATCGTGGACGGCTGGATGTACGTGAACACAAACACCCATCCGAAGCAGACAAACCGCAAGCCTTGCATATACAAGGTGTCGCTGCCGAAGCCGAAACCAGAGCCGCAGACATATGTTGAAGAACTGCGTCAATGCCCAGAGAAGGCCGGAGGCGTGTACTACGTGGAAGACTTCTCGGACAGGACGGCCCCGGCAGCCCCGGCAGGATACAAGCCGTTCTATATCAATGGCTTTTTCCGTCACGGAGCACGTCAGGTGGATGACAATATCACCTATGCGTCAGTTTACGGCTCATTGGCATTGGCCGAATCGCAGTCCAATCTTACCGGACTCGGAAAGGCAGTGTATGAGCGCCTGAAGCCGTTCCGCAAGAATATCGAATACCGGGAAGCGGACCTCACCCAGCTGGGATGGAGACAGTCCGTGACGCTCGGAGAGAGGATGGGGGACAATTATCCGGAAGTGTTTGAAGGACAGCCGTATATGAGGACACGCTCGACCAATGTCCTGCGCACTACAGCCACGATGATGGGGCTGGTGCAGGGTATCACTTCCCGCAGGCCGGACCTGAAATGGAATGAAGTGGACAACTCCAGAGCCTTCCTGCAGCAGCTCAATCCTTATGGCACAGTGTGTCCGGGACGTCTGAAAATCGACGCCGACATCATCAGCGGAAAAGGATTCTGGCGTGAGAAGTATGAGCATTTCAGAGACTCTCTCGTGGATGTGGATGCGTTCATGTCCCGTCTGTTCATCTCCCCGGAAAAAATCGCGGAGGAATACGACCCGCATGATCTGGAATTCCGCTTCTATCTGATGGCCGGTACGATGCAATGCCTTGACAGACAGGTCCCTCTGTGGGATGTCTTTACGGAAGAGGAAATCATTTCGATGGCACAGATCGAGAACTATAAGTACTATGCGCAGAAAGGTCCGGAACCGGTGACGCAGGGAAGAGGTTCAGGACTGGCAGCCAGGACATTGAAACATCTGCTGACACAAGCGAAGAACGACATTGACCTTGGCCGCACCGGCATTGACCTGAGCTTCGGACACGACGGTACCTTGCTCGGAATGATGGCGAATCTCGGTTCAGGGACTTGGGGAAAATCCACTTCTCGTCCTGAAGAGGCCATCCGGTATTGGCAGAACTGGAACATCCCGATGGGTACAAACCTTCAGCTGGTCTTCTACAGAAGTGCCGCAAATCCTGAAATTCTCGTGCGCATGATGCTGAATGAGAAGGATTTGCCGCTTCCTCTCACGCCGGTACAGGGCAATTACTATAAATGGAACGATGTCCTGCAGCATTATCTGGCACATTGTGATGCTGTGGAGAAATCACTGGAACAAACAACATAAATTACTAATAACCCTAATTATGAATCTTAACAAGCTGTTGTGGGCAAGTACTGCCATTGTGGCGCTTGCTTCTTGTCAGACTGCGTCTGATCCGTATATGACGCTTGAGACAAAATCGCTTTCGTTGGAGGTAGATGGCGGTACTGTAACCGTGAAACTGTTCACCAACGTGTATTACAGAGTCAATAATGACTGCACCGACGATGCAGGCAATTATTGGGCACGAATTACTGATACTGAAGTGAATGGCGATGCCACTACATTTCATATCAAGTATGACGCGAATGAAAAATCAGTTGTCAGGACAGGCACTGTACGCTTTATCGGAGATGGTGTCACTCCGCTCAAATTGACATTGACCCAGAAGGCTGTGGCTCCTAAGGGCATCAATCCTAATTTCGTGGAGCTGCCGTTCACGGAGAACACCACTACGTTCACAGTGCTGGACGAAAGAGAGTGGACCGCCGAGTGCGAGGACAAGGGAGTCGTCATTTCTCCTGCGTCAGGAAAGGGAGTGACCAATGTGACAGTTACCCTGCCTGAAAACAGCACCATCAGCGGCAGGAAGATCAATGTCAATGTCGCTATCAAGGGCGACCAGACATATACTTTCGCGATCGACCAGAAGAAGTACGTCGGCATTCTTGCTGACTGGGCTTTCAAAGAGTCGCTTTCCGAAACTCAGAAGACGTTTGCCGATTCCGAGGAACAGTCTGTATTCCCTGGAACCAACGGAAAATATGTGGCTGCAAGTACAGGAGAAGGCAAACTTGAATATTATGCAGTGGAGAGGACAGGATATTCTGTTGCTGCCGGCAAGTCCAAGGCTGTCTGCAAACGTGGTGTCGGAGCCAAAGGCGGCGGAGACCCTTATGTCGCCGGAACAATCCCTGGAGATTACTGGCTCGTGACCGCTACTATGGGCGGAAAAGTCATTCCTGCCGGTACAAAGATCAAGTTCCGTTTCATCACCAAGATGGGTACAGCCTGCTCTACCAGATGGATGACTGAATACAAGTCAGGTGAAGAATGGCTGCCTACCGCTCCGGTTCAGGATTTTGCTGAAACCGCTGTCAAGGCACTTTCAGGTAAGGATGTGGAATACTCGGCAGTCGTAAAATACAATTTCGCCGCTACATTCCTCGACCCTTCAAACAATGGAGCATATATTCCAGTTGAAGGAACCTTCACCACAGCAGCCGACATGACCACATTCGCTTTCCGTTTCAGGGAAGCCGGTCATCTGGGGCTTGACGGAGCCAAATTCCAGGGCCTGTACATCGATCAGACCCACACGAGCGGCCAGTCCCGTTTCTCAGGCCAGACTCCTAACAATCCTGACACCGGGGCGCAGGTGAAGGAATACGACGAGCACGCTACATTTACAATCGAAGAATAACATTATTATGAAAACCAAGATATTAGTCTTTCTGGCAGCATTGCTGCTCCCTGTAGGGGTTTTCGCTCAGAGCGAACTGAAAGGAACTGTCACTGATGCTTCCGGGCCTCTTGCCGGAGTCATGATTCTGAACAAGGACAATGGAAAGTGGGCATCTACCGACATTGACGGCAACTATACATTGCCAAACGTAAAAGAAGGCCAGAAGCTCGAATTCACGTGCATGGGCTTTGTCACCAGAGTGGAGGTGTGGAACGGCCGCACTCCGTTCAACGTGGTGATGAATCCGGATGCAGTCGAACTGGATGAAACAGTCGTGATCGGTTACGGCTCCGTAAAGAAGAAGGACCTCACCGGTGCGGTAGGTGTCGTAAATGACAGGATTATCGGCCAGCAGAGTACTTCCCAGCTCTCCCAGTCACTTCAGGGAGTTGTCCCTGGACTGAGCGTGACCCGTTCCAGCAGTATGCCTGGAGCAAGTGCCACGATCAAAGTCCGCGGTATCACCACAATGTCGGATTCCAGCCCGCTCATCCTCGTGGACGGTATGGCTGTCAGCAGTCTGGACCTGGTCCCTACTGAGGATGTGCGCCAGATTACAGTCCTGAAAGATGCCGCATCCGCTGCCATCTACGGTGCGAGAGCTGCATCCGGAGTGATTCTCATCACTACCAAGGATGCATCTGAAGGCCAGCTGCAGATCGGCTACAACGGAGAGGTGTCAGCCATCACTCCTACCGAACTGCCTTCATATATGACAGGTGTCCTGGACTATATGAACACCTACAATGAATATACTTGGAATGATTCCGGCAACCCTGAAGGCGGAGAATACAATACATATTCCAAGGATTACATTGACAATTACATGCAGAACAATGCCTATGACCCGATTACTTACCCTAACTATGACTGGAAATCGGCCATATTGAAAAAGGCAAGTATGCGTCATAAGCACAATGTGACGATGACTTACGGAAACAAGACCATAAAGAGCCGTACATCAGCTTCTTACGAGAATACTGACGCCATTTATAAAGGTCTTAACTACGAGCGCTTCTCACTGCGTTCCCGCAATACCATCAACTTCAGCAAGAAGTGGTCCGGTTCATTGGACTTCTCTTTCCGTCATGCCATAAAGAAGGACCCTCACTCTGGAAGTCCGATCAAGGCGGCCAACATGTATCCTTCAATCTATGCCGGTCTTTATCCTGACGGACGTATCGCTCCGGGAAAGGAAGGCTCGTTCTCCAATACGCTGGCAGCATGGCGCGAAGGCGGCAAGAAGAAGAGCGAGAATTCTATGGCGACTGCCAAGATTTCCCTCAGCTACAAGCCGATAGAAGGACTCGACATCACTGCCAACTTCACACCGACATTCACATATGCGAAGACTAAGGACATGGCCAAGGCCGTACCTGTCTATGACGCATATGATACCGACTTGCTCCTCGGATATGTTTCAGGCTATAAGACCAATTCATTGACAGAAGCGAGATCGGAGTCCAAAACCTATGAGACTCAGGTGATTGCGACTTACGACAAGACCATCGCGAAGAAGCATAACCTGAATGTCATGGCCGGCTACGAGGACTATATGTACACGTTCGAGTCGCTTGCTGCCGGTTCCAACGATATGGAGATTGCTTCATTCCCGTACCTCGACCTTGCCAACAAGAACTCCCTGACAGTGGGCGGAAGCTCTTACCAGAACGCCTACAGGTCATTCTTCGGCCGCATCATGTACAACTATGACGGTCGTTACTATCTTCAGCTCAATGCCCGCGGCGACGCTTCTTCACGTTTCCACAAAGACCACAGATGGGGATTCTTCCCGAGTGCCTCTCTCGGTTGGGTGATTTCCAATGAAAAGTTCATGGCCAATGTCGGCTGGCTCGACCATCTGAAACTCCGTGCATCAGTGGGAAGCCTCGGAAACGAGAGAATCGGCAACTATCCGTACCAGACCTACATCTCCTTCAACAAGGCATTGGTCTATGACACTCAGGGCAATGCTCCTACATACGTGATGTCCGGAGCGCAGACAGAATACGCTTACCAGGATATCCACTGGGAGAAGACCTGGAGCTGGGATGTCGGTATCGACGCCACATTCCTCGGCAATCGTCTCGACTTGACTGCGGACTATTACTACAAGAAGACCACCGATATGCTGCTCGCAGTCGCAATCCCTTCATTCACAGGATATTCTGCACCTGACCGCAATGCCGGTACAATGAATACCCGCGGATGGGAAGTCAAACTCGGCTGGAGCGACTCCATCGGCGACTTCAACTACGGCATCAGTGTCAATGTCTCTGACTACAAGTCCATTATGGGAAATCTCGGCGGCAAGCAGGTATTCGGCAGCGGCACCATCATCACTGAAGGTGAGGAGTACAAGTCATGGTACGGCCTCAAGGCAGCCGGCCTGTTCCAGTCTGCAGATGATGTTGCAGGCAGCCCTCAGCTCGTGGCTTCAAAACCTGGTGACATCAAATATATGGATATCAGCGGACCGGAAGGAACACCTGACGGCATTGTCAATGAAACCCACGACAGGACCATTCTCGGAAGTTCACTCCCGCACTACATCTATGGCGGCAACATCAACCTCGGATGGAAAGGCATCTCATTCTCCGTATTGTTCAACGGAGTCGGCAAGCAGATGAGCAGACTGACCGAGGATATGGTAAGGGCGTTCCAGAACCAGTGGCTCCCGGTTCCTTCCGTCATGATGAATTCGGACGGCAGCAGAAACTACTGGAGCGTGTACAATACTGAGGAACAGAACCTCAAGGCACGTTATCCGAGACTCTCCTACGCCGGTGGTGAATACAACAACTACAAGATGTCCGACTGGTGGCTCATGAACAGCGCTTTCCTGAGAATCAAGAACATAAACTTGGGCTACACATTCCCGAAAGCCATTGTCAGCAAGGTGAATCTGAAAGGACTCCGCGTTTATTTCAATGTGGATGACCCGTTCTGCTTCGACCATTTCCTGAAGGGATGGGATCCGGAGGCCGGCGCATCTACCTATATCGCAAGAACCTGGACATTCGGTCTCGATCTTAAATTCTGATGAAGTATGAAAAAGTTATTAAATATATTCGTTGCGGCGCTCGGAACCCTTTCCGTCGTTTCCTGCGTTGACCTGAATCTCAATCCGCTGTCTTCAGCCTCAAGCGGGAACTGGTATTCCACCCCGCAGGAGATTCGCATTTCTCTCAATGATTTTTACAGAGAGTCCTTCTTTATAATAGAACATAACCTGGCGATGGACCGTCAGACTGACGACTGGGCCCAGCGCAACAACATATATCCTGTAGCAGCCGGAACCATCGACGCTACCACCAGCAAAGGTCAGATATATGTGGCTAAGACATGGAGCTATTCATACAAGAACGTGAGCAGGGCGAACCGTATCCTCGAGGCGCTGGACAAGATGTCCGGAAAAATGTCAGAGGACGACCTGAACAAGCTCCGCGCGGAAGCCAGGTTCTTCAGAGCATATGCCTATGCCCGGCTGATCACGTTGTGGGGCGACGTGCCGTTCTACCTGAAGGACATAACTCCAGAAGAAGCCTTCCTGATGGGCCGGACCGACAAGAAAGAAGTGCTCAAGCAGATTTACGAAGATTACGATTTCGCGGCAGAGCATCTTCCGGTGGACAATAATTCAGCCACGGCAGGATGCACCCGCGTGGACAAGGGCTGCGCACTGGCATTCAAGGCGAGAATCGCATTGTATCAGTATGATTATCAGACTGCTGCAGAGGCTGCAAAGGCTTGTATGGACCTGAACAAGTACTCTCTGTTCTATGCGTCGGCGAAGGACAGCTATGGACGCGGCAGCTATGGCCAGTTGTTCCAGCAGACATCCATGACTTGCGAGACCATTTTCTCGATTCCTCACTCAAACGAACTTGAAATCGACGCGGACGGCAAGCCTATGACTCCTGCTGCCGGCTCGTTCATTCCTCGTTCAGCAGGCGGAACCCATAATGCCCAGCCTTCATGGGAACTCCTGGCAGTGTATGAAATGGCCAACGGCAAGACCATTGACGAGCCGGGCAGCGGATTCGACCCGCACAACCCGTTTGCCGGAAGAGACCCACGCTGCTGCCAGACTTTCGTGGCTCCGGGAGAAAAAGTATGTAACATCGAGTGGAATCCTGCTCCTGACAAACTGGAGACTTACGATTATGAAGCAGGCAAGATGGTGACCAACAAGGACAGCAAGGGTGGCAGTGATGCCGCAAACTGCTCATATAACGGATGTTGCCTCGCAAAAGGCGTGCGTGACTCCTGGAGAAGCAGCCGCTTCAAGGACAACCCTGTAGTCCTCATGCGTTACGCGGATGTCCTGCTGATGTATGCCGAGGCCAAGATAGAACTGAAGCAGATCGACGGCACTGTCCTCGACTGCATCAATGCTGTACGTGCACGCGCATACGATGTGAAACTGACCGATGTGAGTTCATATCCTGCGATTACAACGACTGACCAGACTGAGTTGAGGAAAGTTCTCCGCAGAGAGCGTAGAGTGGAACTGGCATGGGAGAATCTCCGCTACTTCGACCTCGTCCGCTGGCGTCAGTTCGAGAATGCATTCTCCCACAACATGTTCGGCTTCTCCAGAAATGCAGCTGCGAACAAAGCCGGTTTCGCTGACGGAAAATGGTTCTGGCCTCAGGCACCGACATTCGATGAGGACGGCTTCCCTGAATTCGAGGCGATGGTGGACGGCAAGTTCATCGTGCAGAACGGCGAGCGCATGTTCAATGAGAAGGTCTATCTCTGGCCTTTGCCGAATGATGACGTGCAGATTATGAACGGTATTCTCAAACAGAATCCTGGTTATTAGAATTATTATTTAAGGAAAAAAAGTAATGAGTGTAGATGAAATTCTTCTGAAAAGCAGATTCCAGCCGCTCGAAAGAATCCTGGCGTATGACGTTTTCAACACCGGATTCAATGGCTGGATGACGCTGATGCCCAATTTTACTGAATATCCTGACTTTGACGTTCCGGCAACTCTGGTCTGCAAAGACCAGTGGCCGCCGGTAATGCTCAGCTCAGCGACATATCGTTATCCCGGAACACACGGGGCAATGTCCGGAACATACAGTCTGAAACTCTCGACCCGCCCGGTGGCCGCACCATATGTGGAAAAACCTGCAGAAGGCTCACTTGGCCACGCCATCAAGAGACTCTCGTTCTACAGGCCGGAAAACAGGTTCCTCCAGATCGAGTGCTGGTTCTCCTATACGGCAGAGCAGGACGTTGTGGACGGTGGTGACCGCCCTCAGCCTGGACTCCATGAAAACTCCATCAGAGATTTCGGAATGGGATTCGACGTACAGGAACACGGGAAACGCTATTTCGTAGGAATGCGTTATCTCAATGCCGTGGACGGAAAACTTACCCAGAAATGGCAGTATGTACATTCACGCGACGGTGTCACTGACGAAGAATGGGCCTATGGCTTGAAAGGAGACTGGTGCAAGAAAGGCGTGGACCCGTGGTGGTTCGGCAAACGCTATCCCAACGGTGACCATGACGGTTTCATGAACCTGCCGGACGGCGGTCAGAAACTCATTTACAATGAGACTGACTGCAAGCTCAACTGGCAGTATATGAGACTGAAAATCGACACCAAACTGCGCGAATACGTCGAATTCCAATGTCAGGACAAGATCTGGGATATGAGAGGCACCAAGGCAGATGCACGTGACGGTTACGACCGCATTGACAATCTCATCAATCCTCTTTTCTGGGTCGGGACTGACACCAACAGAAGAGTGTTCTTCTATGTCGATTCAGTAGTTGTTTCACAAGAATAGGAGGCCGAAATTATGAAAATGGTCAATGACTCTCACCTCGAGGTGAAAAAATACTTCTCCGGCACATTCGGAACCCATCCTTACGAAGTCGGTTGGGCAGATGAGGCGATATTCTTCGTGATGGTGGAGAAAATCGAAGGAAATCCTATGCTGACGGCACAGGTCCAGCTTTCACAGGACGGAGTGCACTGGGCAGATGACGGAAGCACCCCGTCCGTTTTTACGGGAGAAGGCCTGCACATCGTCAAGGTCCAGCCGAATTTCGGCAACTATATCCGCCTCTATGTCAATATCGAAGGCGGCAAGATGTTCCTTAATCTTCATATCGTATGCAAAGGTTGATAAAATATGCGGCCCTGTCGGCAATAGCAGTGTCAATGATGTTGGTATCCTGCTCTTCCGACAACAAGACTGCACCCATAATCAAGCCCCAGCCAGGAGGCGGCAATGTGCCGTCCGGTCCGACTTCGGAAATCAAGGTGGGCGAAGTGCTTCCTGCCTGGTCCAAAGGTGAGATGGATATCCATTTCATCAATACCACGACCGGCGAGTGCGTTTTCGTGATAATGCCTGACGGAACCCAGCTCCTTGTAGATGCTGCAAGTTCCCTGGTCAAGACGAATTCCAACGGAAGCACCACCAACACCGGTATCCGCAGCAGGTGGGACCCGACACTGACCGGCACGCGCGGCTCGCAGCTGATCGGCATGTATCTCAAGAAATGCATGGCGTGGACGGGGAACAATACCATAGACTATATTGTCAATATCCATCTGCACAACGACCATTTCGGAGACTCGAACTCGTCGCTGCCGGTATCGTCCAACTCCTCCACCTACAGGCTGAACGGAATCCCGGAGATACTCGACAATTTCAAGGTGGGCGCAGTTCTCGACAGAGGCTGGCCGGACTATGACTATCCGTTTGATATGCAGACGCTTCCGAGCAACAAGGTCGCTGTAAAGAATTATGTCAATGCTGTGAAATGGCATGTGGAGAACTCCGGTGTCAAGGCGGAAATGTTCCGCGCCGGCGTCACTGACCAGATTGTCCCGAAGACTTCCGATTACAAGGTAACTGTCCGCAACATAGCCGTGAACGGAAACATCTGGACCGGCAACGGTACTGAAACCAATATGACCTTCCCGGAGAAAAAGGACATTGTCGTGGCAAATCCTGCGAAGATTGCCGGTACAGACAAGTGCCCTGCCGAGAATATCTGCAGTTGCGTGATGAAAATATCCTATGGCAATTTCGACTTCTTCACCGGAGGCGACCTGCAGTACAACAACAGGTCCAACTTCTCCTGGAAAGATGCGGAACTGCCTTGTGCGAAGGCTGCGGGCAGAGTGGAGGTGATGAAGGCTGACCATCATGGTTCAGAAGCCACCAACAGCCATGAGGCCCTTACCATTCTTTCACCTCAGGTAATCGTGGTGAATTCCTGGGTTGATGTTCATCCGCGTACTTCCATCATGTCCCAGATGTGGAAGACTCTTCCGACAATGGACTTGTTCATAACCAACTTCTGCAGGGGCGAACGTCCTGCAGGCGTGGACAACAAGGTGTCCGACGCAGATGCTGCCAAGGTGAAAGGCTATGATGGCAATATAGTGGTCCGTGTGCGTGAAGGCGGAAGCCAGTACTACGTGATGACGACCTCAGACTCTGACGGCAAGATGACTGTGAAGAATGTCTCCGGACCGTACAGAAGCCGGTAGTTACGGTAAATCTTGCAAAGATTTAGATGTCGATTACATTTGCGGCAACCAAGCACGGATGCATCATCGTCTAATACAGGAAACCGAACAGCCAAAGCGGAATACGGCAACCGGAGCCGACCTCGGTATCGTCAACTGCAAGGTAGCTGTCCGGGACATCCGCAATCTGTTCGAAGGTCTTTCCCTTGCCGCCCACCTCAAAGAGGTGCTTGTCGTCGATGAGGAAGTCTCCCTGCTTGGGGTAACGGACGTCGTGTAGGACGCGCAGCTGGCTGATGAAGAATGTCTCCCTCTCGTTTCCCTTGTCCACTTTCGGACACAGGACGTGCATCAGGTTGGGATTGCCGAGGAATATCTTGTCAGGCTTGGTAAGGGACTTGTAATTCTTGGTCTTGGCTGTGAGCAGAGCGAGGACCTGGGCTTTGTCGAGAGCGTAGAGCATCTTGAGCCCGGATTCGTTGTCCGTGGAGAGTTGCCGCCAGAGTTCCGACATGTTGGGCTCGAAGGGGACGTGCTCACTGATGATCATCAGGAGTTTCTTCACCTTCTGCAGTGTTTCATAGGTTACATTCTCCACGGCGGGAAGGTCGGAATCAATGACGACAGTGACGGTCTCACGCAGCCGGGAAGGAAAATCCTCCAGGACTTCACGGTAGAAGGGGTAGTAGCCGTGGGCAAGGTACGCTTCGAAGAGCGGAGCCACTTTGATGCTTCCGACGATTTCCATCGCTTTTTTTACGTGGTGCTTCAGAATGTCTTCCAGCGGAATCGCCTCAGTCTTGAAGATGCTTTCCAAATCAAGATATTCGCGGAATGAGAGACCGTACAAGGTGTATGGAGTCTGACGACGGGACATATCCACGGTTGCATTGTCGAGGACCAGCAGGGAACTGCTGGTATAGACGATGCTCATATCGGGGTAGTCATCGTAGATGTTTTTCAGTGCCTGGGACCACCCTTCGTAACGATGAACTTCGTCCAGATAGAGCCGGGAAATGCCGTGCCGGTCCGCCCAGTCGACGAGATCCATCAGACTGTGTGTGGCAAACCACAGATTGTCCAGCGAGGCATAGAGAGTCTGGTCGATGTCCTCATAGTTCTCCAGGATATGCTGGAGGAGCATGGTGGTCTTTCCAACGCCCCTGGCGCCCTTGATGCTGATGATACGCGCTTTCCAATTGATCTGGCTGTATAGATAACGCTTGAAGCGCAGGTCAACCTTTGCGATTTTGCGGTGGTAGCTGTCGTATAGTGGCTGAAGTTCTGCTTGTTCCATGACAATAACCGTTTTGTTTACTGGGCAAAGATAGCGATTTTATATTTCAAACCATAAGAATTTTGAAAAATTTATGATTGCAACCGAAATGGATGTGTCCAGACCATGTATGTTAGGTAATTGAACATCCTCACCGGGTCTTCAGCCGTACGTCCATTATCTTGACAATACTTCTCGTTCAATTCATCATAGCCGAGAGAAAAATCAACAAGGTGTCCGACTCTGACGGCAAGATGACCGTGAAGAATGTCTCAGGCCCGTACAAAAGCCGGTAGTTCCGAAAATTGACACAGATCGTCTTTAAATTCGACACAGTACGTCTTTTAAAAAAATTGATTCATCAGGGAAAGAGCAACCGGAAAACGGCTGCTCTTTTCTTTTGATTATCAGCGTGTTATATATCTCGCTAAATATGTGCCAGGGAAGTCCATTGCCAAGTTCCAGGGAATCAAGGCAATCTTTACCAACACCTGATCCGGTTAAGGATTCATTTGTGACATTGTGCCAAAAATTGTATCAAATACAAAAGGTGAAATGTCATTTTCTTATCTAAGAATAAATATTCGTGAAGTAATTTTGCAGCATCAAAAAATGTTTATACCATAGATTTTAATAACACTATGAGAAAAAAGAACTTTTTAAAATTATTATCTGTCATCGCATCGATGACTCTCTTTCTTCCGTCGTGCAAACAGGAAGAAAACAAGACGGACATCTCTGATCCGGTTGTGGAAATCACATCCAAGGATCTCGAGGGATTGCCTGGAGAAAGCGTAAACTTAACCGCTAAAGTGACCGATGATACTGGTATTCAGTACATTGTCGTGGAAAGCACTGACTGGGAATTCTCTAAGCGAATAAATTTCAGCAGCCAGAATTACATAAAGGAATATAACCTGACGGAGTCTGTGATTATCCCTGCGGAAGCGAAGCGCGGAACCTCAGGCGAGGTGGTTGTCCGAGTGTTCGACTTCGAGGACAAGCAGGGTGAAGGCACCGCGGTAATCTCTGTAATTGCCGAACCTGCACGTCTTTCCATCGTACAGGAAATGGGCTTCAGCATAACCATCGCAGGCAAGGTGGCAAAAGTGACAAATAATGATGTTGTTTTCGTGGATGCACCTGGCGGAATCCATCTTCCGGTGAAGATGACATTGGCAAGTAACAACACCAGACTCAAGACCTTGACCATCAAGTCCGCAGACTTCGGTGTTGACCAGACCATCGACCTGACCGCCATCAGCACTGATGAGGGAATGAAGGCCGTCATCGACCAGTCTATCTCATTGACTACCAAAGATGACCAGAAGCATGTCATCACATTCACCCTTACTGATGAGAAGGGCAATACTGCGGTTTATTCTCCTACTGTGGCAGTGAAAGCTACATTTGAAGGACACAACCTCAAGCACAGCGCAATGTTCATCCAGGACAAGGCTATGGATATGAGCAAGGTAGTGTTCGGCCAGCCGATTCTCGCTGAAAGAAAGATCAAGGACAGCGACAAGTTCACAGGCCGTTTCTATGCTGAAAAGGCAAATACTGAGGTGTTCTTCGTAAGTTCTGTGAAGACCGATGAGCAGGTGAAGTACGGTATCAGCAATGACAAGAAATATTTCGTCAAGTCAGATAACCCTAATCCGCTCGTTCTCGCTGATGCAGGCTATTATGAAATCAGTGTCAATCTCCTGGAAGGTACTTACTCTGTGGAGAAATTGGCAACTCCTGAGTCCAAGTATGGTGAAATGTACTTCGTCTATGGTTGGGCAGATTATCCTGCAATGTCACAGATTGATGCCAAGAATTGTCCGGCAAGGTGGACGATTGATTATGACCTCAAGAATGGCGGCTGCGATGTCGGATTCGGAAAAGGTGGCGGACAGTGGATTGTAGCGGCCGGAAGCGACAACTATCATCCGGAAGTATGGCTTGAAAAAGAAGACAAGGGAAAATTCCCTGAATATAACGGATGGTTCTTCGATACTACTTTGGCGGAGACCTCGCTGGGCAATTGTCAGATTATTTTTGACAACTTCCTTATGAGAGCTTATGCAATGAAAAAATAATAATCGGCAACAAACTCAACAGCAAAATGAACAATAACATCATAACGAAAATATTAGGAATCTCCTGTCTGCTATTGGTGCAGATGACTGCCTTCGCGCAGAGCAGGAAGATTTCCGGAACGGTGACGGACAATAACGGCGAACCTGTCATTGGCGCCAGCATAATAATCCAGAACAAGACCGGAGTGGGAACTATTACCGACATTGACGGAAAATACAGCATTGACGTAACTGATGCTGATGTGATCGAGGCTTCTTGTCTGGGCTTCAAGACATTGGCAGAGAAAGTCGGCAAGAGAGCGATAGTCGATATCGTTCTCGAAATTGACAGCAACATTCTCGACGACGTGGTGGTCATCGGATACGGTACTGCCAAGAGGGCGAACCTCGCCGGCGCCGTTTCCACCGCTGACAAGAAAACTTTCCAGAGCAAACCGTCGGCCACTCCGACCAATGCTCTCCAGGGTGTGCTTCCTGGCGTCGTGGTGAACAGGAGTTCCGGAAACGGAAGCCGTCCTGGTGACGAAGCGAAGATCGTGGTCAGAGACATCTCGTCAGTGAACGGCGGTACTCCGCTGGTATTGATCGACGGTGCTGAGGGAAATATCAACTCTTTGAACCCTAATGATATAGAGAGTGTCTCTGTGCTGAAGGATGCGCAGGCGTCAATCTACGGAAACAGGGCTTCGAACGGTGTTATCCTCGTTACCACCAAGTCTGCCGGCGAAGGTAGGGTGAAGATTGACTTCAATGCATACTATGCCATGAAGACTCCTACCAATGTCATGCAGAAAGTGAGTCTGCTCGAATTTGCCGAGATGGACAGGGAGGCTTGTGCTGACGGTTCAGACACCCCTGTATATTCAGAGGCTGAACTCGACCTTATCAGACAGAACAGTGATATCGTGAAGAGCGGTTCGGAAGGCTACCTGGGATATACCAGACATTATCAGAATCACGACTGGGTGAAATCACTTCTCAGAAAAGGTTCCAGCCTGCAGAACTATTCCTTGAACGTATATGGCGGAACGAAGAAGTTCAAATACTATGTTTCCGGTTTCTACCAGACAGAGGATTCCCCGTTGCGCTACGGACATGATGACAGCAAGAGATACGCTCTCCGTGTGAAGAATGACATCCAGATTTTCAAGAACCTGGCATTCCATTCGAACCTTTCATACTCTGAGAGCAATAGAGATTACTCTACAGCTTCAGGCTCGGCTCTCGCTTGGGCAATGCGTCAGTGCCCGTGGGCACCGCTCCGCACTCCGTCAGGAAAATTCTTGTCTTGGCAGGGCTATGGTAACCCGGCACAGGAACTCGAAGAAGGTGGCAACACTATTTACAACAATGCCACCACTACGATGAACTTCTCCCTCGACTGGGAAATCGTAAAAGGCTTGAAGATCACAGGCCAGACCATCCTCAGAAAGCAGGTGAACGATGACTTCGTGTACAAGCAGAGATATGCCGAGTACAACTGGGATGACAGCATCAACAAATACAATACTGACAAGAACTGGGGCCAGAAGGCTTTCTCCAAAGGCTGGTACAAGAACTACAATGTCTTTGCAGAGTATCAGAATGTATTCGCGAACAAGCATGACTTCAAGGTGATGGTCGGCGGACAGCATGAGGAATTCTCCAATGACATGTTCAGCGCACTCCGATACAATTTCTCTGGAGACAACTTCAACCTCGCTCTCGGCGGAACCAAGAACCAGGAGGCCAATCAGTCAACATCTGCAGAAACGATGCGCTCTGCATACGGCCGTCTCAGTTATGTCTATGACAGCAGGTATATTCTCGAGGTCAATGCGAGATATGACGGAACATCACGTTTCGCTAAAGGTCACAGATGGGGATTGTTCACCGGATATTCAGCAGCTTGGAGACTTTCCGAGGAGCATTTCATGAAAGATCTCGACATCTTCGACCAGTTCAAGATCCGCGCTTCATGGGGACAGATGGGTAACGCCCAGGGCAATATCGGAAAATATGACTATATCCCTGTAATCAGAATTGACTCCAGCTATCCTTATCCTTTCAACAAGACTGAGGTGACACAGAAGGCTACTTCCAACATGGTGTCGCTTGCCAGAACTTGGGAGAAACTCGAGGTGACCAACGTCGGTCTCGACATCGCAGTCCTTGACAACAGATTGAATTTCAATGCGGACTATTTCCACAAGAGAAACAAGAATATGCTCATCCAGGTAGATTACCCGAGCACTCTTGGCGGTGTGGCGCCTGCTACCAACAACGGTGAACTCATGGTGAACGGATGGGAATTGGCACTCTCCTGGAGAGATTCACACAATGATTTCCATTACAGCATCAGCGCAAACCTCTCTGACTCAAGAAACAAGGTTACCGACCTTGGTGGATTCAACGGACTGAGATCAGGTCACATCGGCTATATCCAGGGCTATTCCACAAACACTTACTTCGGATACAAGACTTTGGGCATCATCAAGGATGAGGCTACATTGAACCAGTACAAGACCCTTAAAGGTGTACCTGACAATCTCCGTATCGGTGACATGATGTATGCTGACCTCGACGGTGACGGCGCCATTACGGCTACCGGTGACATGAGCCGCGGTTTCCAGGGTGACCTCAAGGCATTGGGCGACAGCAACCCTCACTACAACTTCGGTATCAGCTTCAACTTCGAATGGAAAGGCATTGACCTGAGCCTCTTCTTCCAGGGAACCGGACAACGCTCGCTCGTGCTCGACGGAGAACCTCTCGTACCGTTCCTGCCAGACTGGCACTATCCTATGAAGGATTTCTACCACAACACTTGGTCAGTGGACCGTCCGAATGCCAAGTATCCTATCCTTACACATGACGACGACAGGAACACCTGGAACTACAGGACTTCTGACAACCTGATAGTAAGTGCCGCTTATGTGCGTCTTAAGAACTTGCAGGTCGGCTATACTCTGCCACAGAGATGGATGGACAAGATCCACGTTTCCCGCCTCAGAGTGTATTTCAGTGGCAATGACCTGTTTGAAATCCACAACATGCCATTTAATTACGATCCGGAAATGAACGGAAGCTACGCTTGTTATCCATTCATGCGTTATTTCTCATTCGGATTAAATCTAAATTTCTAAATTCGCACCTTTATGAAACTCTCAAAAATCATATATATTGCAGCATGCGGCATAGCGCTTGCGTCTTGTCAGGGAATGGATTTGACTCCTCCGGACAAGTATTCGGAAAAAGATTTCTGGAAAACGGCTCAGGACTATTGCCTGGCAGCCAATGAGTTCTATTGGAATCTGGACTCTTTCCACGGAAGCGACAATTTCGCTGACTATGATCTCAAGGCAGACCTTGCCACCTCATATTTCGGCTTCAACAATGTAAGTAACGGACGTTGGCTGCCGACTGAGTCGGACGGAATCTGGGACAATGCGTATTCACATCTCCGTCAGATCAATATCCTTCTCCAGCATGTGGACGCGATGAAAACTGACGACCCTGCCATCCTGAGATATAAGGGTGAAGCCCTTTTCTTCCGTGCTTACGAGTATTTTCGTCTGCTCAAGAGATTCGGCGACGTTCCGCTCGTGAAGACAGTTCTCGACGTGAACTCTCCTGAACTCTTCGGCGAAAGGACTCCGCGCAAAGAAGTGGAGGATGCTATTCTCGAGGACCTGAAAGAGGCTTGCGAATACCTTCCGACCAAGAAGGAACTCAAGCCGGAGGAGACCGGCCGCATTACTTTGGGAGCCGCAAAGGCTTTCAGAGCCAGAGTTGCGCTTTTCGTAGGTACCTGGGCACAGAACCACAAACATCGTCCGGACGCGCTGGAACTGCTCGGAATCGCAAAACAGGAGGCCAAGGAAATCATTGACAGCAAGGAATATGACCTCTGGAAGGGTGAAAAATACGGAAAGGAGAATTATCGTCAGCTTTTCCTCGAAGCAGGTGACAATTCTTGCGAGAGCATCCTCGACAGGCAGTACGGCAAAGGCGTAGGAAGCGGTACGACACATCCTATTTCCGATAATGCCAGCGCCGGATATCTCGGTGGTGCGACCAAGAAATTCGCGGACATGTTCCTCGACAAGAACGGCCTTCCTATTATCAACATCAACTCTTGTTTCCACGGCTATGGCTCCATAGAGTCTGAATATGAGGACAGAGACCCTCGTATGACCTGTGTGCTTCAGGTTCCGGGAAGACAGTATATCTATGCTTCCACAAACGGCAAATATGAGACCTGTCCGGTTTCTTTCTCAGGAACAAGTTCTACCAAGACAGGATACAGAGTCTGGAAATATATCAGCGACGTTCCGTACATTTTCCACGGTCTGGCTTATTTCAATGCCCGTCTCATCAGATATGCAGAGGTGCTGCTGATCTATGCTGAAGCTACTTATGAACTGTCAGGAAACATCAGTGACGAGGACTTGGACATGACCATCAACAAGATCCGCGCGCGTGTGGGAATGCCGAGACTGACAAACAGCTTCGTGACTTCCAACGGCTTGGATATGAGAGAGGAAATCAGACGTGAGCGCACTATCGAGCTTTGCTTCGAGTCCAGCAGATATGATGACCTCCGCAGATGGAAGACTGCAGAAGTGGAAATGCCGATGCCTCTGAAGGGCGTGAAATTCTCCAACTATGCCGATGCCAATGAGACATTGGATCCGGTCCTGGATGAAAACGGCTTCGTGATTGCAGAACAGGACAGAAGGTTCCGTCCGACAAGAGACTACCTCGCTCCGATTCCTACCAAACAGATCAACATGACCAACGGTGCCATCAAACAGAATCCGGGTTGGTAATCGAGTGATTTAAACATGCATAGATTTTATATGAACAGATTATCCGCATCATTGCTTTTATGTGTTATTGCAGCAGCTTTCGCAGGCTGTACAAAAGCAGAAAACGGGACACCGGGAATTCCTCAGAAGCCAGCGGCTTCTGAAGAATTCCGGATTGTACCGAAACCACAATTCATTTCTTACAGGGACAACCAGATCGAACTCAAATCCGACCTTACCATCGGATATGAAGGCAGTCTTTCTGTTGAGGCTGAGCAACTTAAGGAAGCCCTGACCTCTGACCACAAGATGTCTCCATCCGTAAAATCAAGTGCTGACGGAGCAGATATCCTGCTTGCCCTGAACACGTCAATGGATGTGAAGGGAAAGGGCGGATACAAGATAGAAATCGCTGCAAAGCAGATCAAGATCACAGCTCCTGAAACCATCGGCATCTTCTATGGAATCCAGACATTGCGTCAGGCCATCAAGGCCGAGAACGGCAAGTTCTCCATCAGGGAGGCTACTATATCGGATTATCCGACAAGCCCTTGGCGCTCGCTGATGCTGGACGAGGGCAGATATTTCAAGGGCAAGGATGCCGTGAAGAAACTGCTTTATGAGATGGCCCGTCTCAAGTACAACTACTTCCACTGGCATCTCACCGAGGACCAGGGCTGGCGTCTGGAGATCAAGAAGTATCCTAAACTCATCGAGATAGGTTCAAAACGTCTGAAAACAGGAAAGGACTATTATTGGAAAAGCAACGAATTCTACAATGAACCTCACGAAGGCCATTATACTCAGGCCGATGTGAAGGAAATCATTGAGTTCGCAGAGAAACTCCATATCACCATCATTCCTGAAATCGAGATCCTGACACATGCTTCTGCAGCAATCGCCAGCTACAGCTATCTCGGAACTACCGGTAAGCAGATCGGGGTGGAATGCAGATTGGGACCTACAGATGAGATTATGGATATCTCCAAGCCCGAGACAATGCAGTTCATCCACGATGTCCTCGATGAGGTGGCGGACTTGTTCCCGGGAAAATATATCCACTGCGGTGGTGATGAAATCCAGGGAAACCACTGGACAAACAGTGCGGGTATAAGGGCAATGAAGAACCAGCTCGGCATCAAGGAAGACTGGGAGCTTGAGAGGCATTTCTACAATGAAATTTCCAAGTATCTCGAAGAAAAGGGCAAGGCTCTTATGGCATGGAGCGAGGCTGCAGGCAAGCCTGGTGCTGCAAGCAGCATTCCGATCAAGGTGGAAAAAGAGAGTGTGTTCCAGTACTGGACAGGCGATATGACAAATCTTAACTTTCTCATAAACAACGGCTTGAATGTGCTCTACTCGCATACTGACGGACTATATTTCAATACTACTCTGCCGGTTGCATACAAGATCAAGATCAGGCCGGAAAGCATTGACTTGTCCAAGAGAAAGCAGCTTCTGGGTATCGGCGTAGAGTGCTGGTCAGAATTCGACAGGACTGTGGACGCGACATTTGACCACATCTTCCCGCTGATTGCAGTTTATGCCGACATGGGCTGGATGAAGGAATCCGAAAAGGACTATCAGGATTTCACCAAAAGAATGTATCCTCTGTACAAGATTTGGAAAGACAGGGATATCTATGTGGGTGGAACAGAAGAAACCCGATAAAACAGAAGAAACACCATAAAACGAAGGAGGAGATCAGCATTGACCTGACCCCCTCCTTTTTTACTGTTCCGGCTCCTCCTTGTACTGGGTGAACTCCCGGTACTCTACAGGCGTCTTGCCGACGATCTTCTTGAACTGGTTTGTGAAGTATTCCGGGGAACTGTAGCCTAACTGGAAGCATATTTCCTTGACTGACAGATTGGTGGAAAACAGAAGCTGCTTCGCGCTCTTCATCTTCAGGTCCTGGAAATACTGGTTCGGAGATGTTCCCGTCCTTTTCTTGAACTCTTTTCTGAAATAGGAATAGCTCATGTTCAGGTTCGAGGCAATCTGGAGAATGTCGATGGCATTGCTGACATTGCGGCTCATGATGCTGATGGCGCTCTGGATTTTCTCTTCCAGTTCGTCCACCGTGCCTTTGTTGAAATTCGCGGAAAGCACCAGCCCGATGATGTGCATGGCGATGCCGACAAGATACTGCTGGGTCACCATCTTGTATTTCTGTGCCTCTTCTATCGCACGTATGAAAAGCGATTCCAGCTCTTCATTCAGCCCGATGTCCAGAATCTGGTTCTCCTGGACCAATGGAGTTTTCGCGATCAGCTCCGCGATTGTGGGGCCTCCGAAGCCGATATAGAACTCGTCCCATCCCTTTTGCACCGCAGGATGATACGAATGCCATTGACCCGGAAAAATCATCAGCAGATTCCCCTTGGTCACCTTCATGTTGTCATAGTGCTGTGCCGAAAAGACACCTTCGCCCTTGCTTATGAAGATGAACTGGAATTCGTTCAGCGTGCGGCCCTTTTCAGGATTGAAATAATAACCTGTAGGGTGGCTTTTTATAGGATAGGTCATGCCCGGATCGATAGACTGGAAGCCGACTGTGCTTACCCACAATCCGAAATCAGCGTCGTCTTCAGTGATGTTGAGATATTTGAATTCGATATTGTTCATGCGGCCATAGATTTAGTGCGAATGCTGTTTTGTGTAATCCTCATTGACAAAGATATGACCTTTTATCCGTAAAAAATACCCTTTTTCCGAAAAAATCAAGAGTGTGTCGGAAATGCCAATATGCGAAGCCGATGTGCCAATATGAGCAAGGACAAATTCACGACTAAACGATAATTTTGTAGATTGAAACTAATAATCTGGAAATGAACAAGTATTATTTTGCAGTTGACCTCGGAGCGAGCAGTGGAAGGACAATGATAGCCTGCATTGACTCCGGCAAAATCGAAATGGAGGAAATCAACAGGTTTCCCAACCATATCATTGAGACAGGAGGCCACTGTTACTGGGACATTCTCGAATTGTACCGCAATATATTGGACGGCTTGAAGAAGGTTGCCGCAAGAAAGGACGTGGAACTCGCTTCCATCGGAATCGATACTTGGGGCGTGGATTTCGTGCTTGTGGGGAAAGACGGACATTTCCTCGGATATCCGTATTCGTATAGGGATCAGCATACCGCAGACGCCCCGGAAAAATATTTTTCGAGAGTGTCGCGCGAAGACGTGTATAAAAAGACCGGAATCCAAGTGATGAATTTCAATTCCCTGTTCCAGTTCGATACATTGTCCCGGGCGGAAGACAGCGCATGGAAGGCTGCGGACAAGATACTTTTCATGCCGGACGCGCTCGGCTATATGCTTACAGGCAAGGCTGTTACGGAATATACCATCACCTCCACGGCGCAGATTGTCAATGCGGATGGAAGATGCCTGGACAGAGATATCCTCGGTACGCTGGGCCTGGATGAAACGAAGTTCGGAACATTCGTTTTTCCGGGGCAGAAAATAGGGACATTGACAGCGGAAGTCCAGCGGCTTACAGGACTCGGTCCTGTTCCGGTAGTGGCAGTGGCAGGTCACGACACAGCATCGGCGGTAGCCGCTACACCGGCATTGACCGGAAACTTCGCATACCTGAGCAGCGGAACCTGGTCCCTTATGGGAGTCGAAACTGAATCGCCTGTCATAAATGCCGATACTGAGGCTCTCAACTATACCAACGAAGGCGGCGTGGACGGCACCATCCGTCTGCTGAAGAACATATGCGGAATGTGGCTGCTCGAGTCCTGCCGGAAAATCTGGGGCAATGCCCCATATCAGCAGCTCATTTCTGAGGCGGAGCAATGCGAGGCGTTCCGTTTCCTGATAAATCCCGATGACGAGTCCTTCGCCAATCCGGACAATATGGAGGAGGCGATATGCCGCTACTGTCGTGAGCATGGAGGGGAAAGCCCTGAAAGCAGGGGAGAGATCGTCAGATGCATTTTCGACAGCTTGGCGTTGAGGTACAAGGACGTGCTGAACCATCTCAGGCGCCTTTCCCCTCATCCGATAGAGGTGCTCCATGTGATCGGCGGCGGAAGTTGCAATGCCATGCTGAACCAGTTTACTGCAAATGCCACCGGAATTCCTGTGATTGCGGGCCCGTCTGAGGCTACTGCCATCGGCAATGTCATGATTCAGGCCATCTCCGACGGGATGGCGGACAGCGTCGCCGATATGAGAAAATTGGTGAGCCGGAGCATTCCGCAGGTCAGATATGATCCTCAGGACTGCCAAGCTTGGGAAGAAGCATACAAGAAATTCATTGTAAAAACAAAATCACTATAAAGATATGAACGAAAAACTGATTAACCAGGCATACGAGATCGCAAAGGAACGTTATGCAAACATCGGCATTGACACAGACAAAGTCTTGGAGACAATGCAGAATTTTCATCTTTCCCTGCATTGCTGGCAGGCAGATGACGTTACAGGATTTGAAAAACTGGCCACGAGCCTCTCCGGCGGCATCCAGGTGACAGGAAACTATCCTGGGAAAGCGAGAAATATCGATGAACTCAGACAGGATATCATAAAGGCAAAGTCCCTGATTCCGGGAACCCACAGGCTCAATCTCCACGAAATCTACGGTGACTTCAAGGGGCAGGCTGTGGACAGGGACGAGGTGACGCCTGAACATTTCCGCAGCTGGATGGACTGGGGAAAGGAGAACAATATGAAGCTCGACTTCAATTCCACATCCTTCTCGCATCCGAAAAGCGGCACATTGTCCCTTGCAAACCCTGACGATTCGATAAGGGAATTCTGGATCGAACATACCAGGCGCTGCAGACGGATCGCCGAAGAAATGGGAAAGGCCCAGGGCGACCCTTGTATCATGAATATCTGGATACATGACGGAAGCAAGGACACCACTCTGAACAGATACCACTACCGCGAACTCCTGAAAGATTCGCTGGACAAGATTTTCGAGACCAAGTATGAGCACATGAAGGACTGCATCGAGTCCAAAGTGTTCGGAATCGGACTTGAAAGCTACACTGTGGGCTCAAACGACTTCTACACATCCTACGCGGCCAAGAATGGCAAGATCATCACCCTCGACACCGGACATTTCCATCCTACGGAAAGCGTGGCAGACAAGGTTTCAGCGATGCTGCTTTTCGTTCCTGAACTCATGCTGCACGTGAGCCGCCCGATCCGTTGGGACTCAGACCACGTCACCATAATGGACGACAGCACGATGGATCTCTTCAGCGAAATCGTGAGGGCCGGCGCACTCGACCGTGTACATTACGGACTCGACTACTTCGACGGCTCCATCAACCGTATCGGGGCTTATGTCGTAGGTAGCCGCGCCGCTCAGAAATGTATGACCAGAGCATTGCTCGAACCGCTCGATACTCTCCGCAAATACGAAGCGGAAGGCAAGTATTTCGAGCGTCTGGCACTTCTCGAAGAAGCCAAATCACTGCCTTGGAATGCCGTTTGGGATATGTTCTGCCTGAAGAACAATGTCCCTGTCGGAGAATCTTTCATCGCAGAAGTCGAAAAATACGAAGCGGAAGTGACCTCAAAAAGATAGTCAATGGAGATAGTAATCGGTTTGCTCATAATAGCTGTAGGTGCGTTCTGCCAGTCCAGCTCTTATGTCCCCATCAATAAAGTAAAGTCCTGGAGCTGGGAGTCATTCTGGTTTGTCCAGGGCTTGTTTGCATGGCTTGTGTTCCCTATTGCAGGAGCATTGCTCGCGGTTCCGGCCGGCCATTCCATCTCTGAACTTTTCGTTCAGGGCAACATGTTCAATGTCGGGATGACGGTGCTGTTCGGAATGCTGTGGGGAATCGGAGGCCTTACATTCGGACTGTCAATGCGTTACCTCGGCGTAGCCCTCGGCCAGTCAGTGTCACTTGGCACCTGTGCCGGAATGGGAACCATCCTGGGCCCTGTGATGCTGCACATCTTCTATCCGGAAGCAGGTCATCTCACCAGGCTTACCGGCTCCGTCATCGCAGGCGTGATCGCCACATTGGCCGGAATCGCCATCATCGGCATTGCCGGACACATGAAGTCCTCATCGCTCTCTGAAGAAGAAAAGAAAGCTGCGGTCAAGGACTTCAATTTCCCGAAAGGCATAGCGATAGCGCTGCTTGCAGGTCTGATGAGCGGCTGTTTCAATGTCGGCCTGGAATTCGGCAGCAGCCTCTGCTTCGACGGGACCGCGGAAATCTACAAGACCCTGCCTGCGACAATGCTGGTGACCTTCGGAGGCTTCCTGACGAATTGCGCATATTGCCTCTTCCAGAATTTCAGAAACAATTCCTGGAAGGATTATGTCAATGTCAAAGTCCTCGCCGGCAACGTGCTGTTCTGCGCATTGGCCGGAATCCTGTGGTACAGCCAGTTCTTCGGACTCAGTCTCGGAAAAGGATTCTTGAAAGAGTCACCGGCTCTGACTACATTTGCATTTTGTATATTGATGGCGCTCAATGTCATTTTCTCGAACGTCTGGGGCATCATTCTCAAAGAATGGAAGGGCTGCTCGAGAAAGACTGTTGTTGTACTTGTGGCCGGAATCGCCGTACTCATTTTATCGACCTTCCTGCCTGAATTGTTGAAATAAAAAATCGGATATGAAATCTGTTCTTGATGGCCGCCCGTCACTCGCGGCTGAAATATGGAAAGTGGCTGAAACAGCCGGATACCTGTGGCAGAAAGGCTGGGCCGAAAGAAACGGCGGAAACATCACCGTAAACATTACTGAGTTCGTCGATGACGAGATGAGGTCAATGCCCGCGATCAGCGAAGTGAAACCTCTCGGGGCGGAGCTGCCGCACCTGAAAGGCTGCTGGTTCTTCTGCAAGGGAACCAACAAGCGTATGCGTGACCTCGCCAGGTTCCCGATGGAAAACGGCTCCGTCATCAGAATCACGGAAGACTGCCGCGGCTATGAAATCGTAGCGGACAATCCGGTGCTTCCGACATCCGAGCTCCCGTCCCACCTGAGCGTGCACAATGATTTGATTTCCAAAGGTTCTGACTTCAAGGCCTCGCTCCACACCCATCCTATCGAGCTTGTGGCAATGAGCCATAACCCTGAATTCCTGAAGAAGGATGTGGCCACCAGACTGCTCTGGAGCATGATTCCTGAAACAAAGGCATTCTGTCCTAAGGGATTGGGAATCACCCCTTATCAGCTTCCCGGCTCCGTCGCTCTCGCACAGGCTACTATCGATGCACTTTCCGACTACGATGTGGTCATGTGGGAAAAACATGGCGTATTTGCAGTCGATAAAGATATTATGGCGGCCTTCGACCAGGTGGATGTGCTGAACAAATCCGCCCAGATTTACATCGCCGCCAAGAACATGGGTTTCGTTCCGGACGGAATGACTGATGCCCAGATGCGTGAAATGAGCATTGCCTTCAACCTCCCTAAATAAGAAGTATGAAAAGATCGGTATTTACAGTTTTTCTCTTTGTCTTTCTAAGTGTATTTTCTCAGGCCAAAGATATTCAGGGCCAATGGATTGCCCCTGCAGAAATATCCAGCCCCAATGTCTGGATGGCTTTCCGTAAGGATGTGAATCTGGACAAGGCACCATCCCAGGCAGTGGCCAGCATCGCTGTGGACAGCAAATACTGGCTGTGGATAAACGGTGACATTGTCATAAGAGAGGGCGGTCTGAAAAGAGGTCCTGACCCGCACAACACCTACTATGACGAGGTGGACCTGAGCGGGTATCTGAAACAGGGAAAAAATGAAATAGCGATTCTCGTATGGTATTTCGGAAAGGAGGGCTTCTCGCACAAGAGTTCAGGCAAGGCCGGACTTCTGTTTGAGATGTCGGCATCCGGGAAACGGATAGTAAGCGACGGCACCTGGTGGTGCAGAATACATCCTGCCTATGGCAATACAGAAGCTCCGCACCCGAATTTCAGACTGCCGGAATCCAATATCAGATTTGATGCAAGAGCTGATATAAAAGGCTGGCAGACAGTCGATTCGCCTGAAACTATGGGATTCCACAAGGCGGTGGCTGTAGCCAAAAAAGGCGAAGCTCCGTACAATGAACTTGTCCTGCGCCCTATACCGCAGTGGAAGGACTTCGGTGTCAAGGGCATTGACAAGACGGAGATTAAGGTAGGCGAGCAGGCTGACACCATCGCAGCATATTTCCCGTACAATCTTCAGATGACTCCTGTGCTCGACATCACCGACCCGGTGGGCGGAAATCTGGTATCGATATACACTGACAATACTTATGCGGCCGGGGACATAAATCTGAGAGCAGAATATATAACGGCGCCGGGACAGCAGACCTATGAGTCGAATGGCTGGCTGAACGGCCACATTCTCTATATCGTTGCGCCTAAAGGCGTGACTGTCAATAAAATATCCTACCGCGAGACAGGATACGCCACCTGTCTCACCGGCAGTTTCAGCTGCAGCGACGACTTTATCAACAGATATTGGCAGAAATCTCTCCGGACCTTGTATGTCAATATGAGGGACACTTTCTTCGACTGTCCGGAAAGGGAAAGGGCCCAGTGGTGGGGAGATGAGACTCTTCTTATGGGAGAGTGCTTCTACACTACAGATATGGCAACCCGTGCATTGATGAAGAAGGGTATGCACGAACTGATTGCCTGGCAGCGCCCGGACAGCAGCCTGTTCTCGCCGATTCCTGCCGGCAACTATAGCGAAGAACTTCCTGGACAGATGCTTGCGAGCGTCGGATGGTACGGGTTCTGGAACTATTATATGAATACCGGAGACAAGCAGACTATCGCCGATGTGTATCCTGGAGTACGCAAGTATTTGGGCATCTGGACATTGGACAGCACAGGCCTGACCAACTTCAGGTCCGGCGGCTGGACTTGGGGCGACTGGGGCGACAACAAGGATGTAAGACTTATTTTCGCCGGATGGCATTATCTGGCATTGAAAGCTGCGCGCCAGATGGCCCTGCTCCTCGGTCATGAGGCTGATGCAGAGGAATATGCGGCCACGATGGCACGTGTGAAGGATGCGTACAACAAATGCTGGAACGGCAAGGAATACCGTCATCCTGACTATAAGGACTGTACCGATGACAGGGTGCAGGCTCTTGCGGTGATTTCCGGAATTGCGAGTGAAGACAAATATCCTCAGATTCTGGATGTGCTGAAACACTGCTTCCATGCCAGCCCATACATGGAAAAATATGTCACAGAGGCGCTTTTCATGATGGGTGAGGGCAACTACGCCATCCGCAGAATGAAAGAAAGATATGCTCCGATGGTGAATCATCCGTTCTACACTACATTGTTCGAGGGCTGGGATATCGGAGAGAAAGGCTTTGGCGGCGGAACTGTCAATCATGCGTGGAGCGGCGGCGAACTGATAACTATTGCCCAATATGTCTGCGGTATCACGCCTCAGACTCCGGGCTGGAAGACATTCAATATCAAACCTAACTGCAACGTGCTGAAACACACGGACATAACGGTTCCTACGAGCTTCGGCAACATACATTCCTCAGTCATTTCGGAGTCGGACAGAGTCCTGATGGACGTGACCGTTCCGGAAGGCACTACTGCCAATGTCACAGTACCTGGAGAGGGCCGCTCATTGGTTTATATCAATGATGTTCCGCAGCCAAAGGCGGATTTCTACACGCTGACTTCAGGCACTTACAGAATAGAAAAGATTTTCGAACCGGAGTTCGCGATAGGCAACGGCGAGTTTATTCTAAATGGCCGTCCGTTCATCGTGAAGGCTGCCGAACTTCACTATCCGCGTATCCCGAGAGAGTATTGGGAACACCGCATCCGTATGTGCAAAGCATTGGGTATGAACACTATCTGTATGTATGTGTTCTGGAATTACCACGAGCAGAAGGAAGGCGAGTTCTCGTTTGAGGGCAATGCTGACATAGCGGAATTCTGCCGTCTTGCGCAGAAACACGGAATGTATGTCATTGTCCGTCCGGGCCCTTACGTATGTGCGGAATGGGAGATGGGCGGCCTTCCGTGGTGGCTGCTGAAAAAGAAAGATGTCAAGCTCAGGACTCTCGATCCGTATTATATGGACCATGTGCGCCTTTTCCTGAACAGGGTAGGTAAGGAACTTGCCCCTCTCCAGATTTCGGAAGGCGGAAATATCATAATGGTTCAGGTCGAGAATGAGTATGGTGCCTATGGTACTGACAAACAATATATTACGCAGGTAAAAAATACCTTGCTCGAATCCGGCTTCACGGGTGTGCCTCTTTTCCAGTGCGACTGGAATACGAATTTCACGAACAATGGTCTGGACGACCTGCTGTGGACGATGAATTTCGGAACAGGAGCCGACATCAGGAAGCAGTTTGCCCGTCTGAAGCAGCTCAGGCCTGATACTCCGCTGATGTGCAGCGAGTTCTGGAGCGGCTGGTTCGACCATTGGGGAAGAAAACATGAAACCAGACCTGCAGGGGTGATGGTTGACGGCATCCGTGACATGCTCGAGGACAAGATTTCGTTCAGCCTCTACATGACCCATGGCGGTACGACATTCGGACACTGGGGCGGAGCCAACAACCCTCCGTTCTCGGCTATGTGCTCGTCTTACGACTATGATGCTCCTGTCAGCGAGTCCGGATGCGCGACTGAGAAATATATGCTCCTCAGAAATCTTTTGAGCAAATATTCGGACTCGTCGTCAATACCTCAAATCCCTGCCCCTCTGCCTGTTATAGGTATTCCTGAATTCCGCTTCCGTGAAGTTTCGCCACTTTTCGACAATCTTCCGCGCGCGAAGAAGTCCCGGGAAATCAGACCGATGGAAGAGTTTGACCAGGGCTGGGGAACCATATTGTACAGGACCAGGGTCAATGAAGAAATTCCTTCCGGGGCGACATTGTCCATCACCGAACTGCACGACTGGGGACAGATTTACATTGACGGAAAACTCATTGCCCGTCTTGACCGCAGGAAAGGCGAATTTACCGCTGAACTGCCTGCTGTATCGAAAGAAAGCCGTCTGGATATCCTCGTTGAGGCAATGGGACGTGTGAATTTCGACAAGTCCATCCACGACAGAAAGGGAATTACTGAGAAGGTGGAAATCATTTCCGGCTCACAGGCAGTCTCTCTGCATGACTGGAAAGTGTATAATTTCCCGGTTGACTACGAGTTCACTTCATCCCGCAAATTCAGGGAGGCTAAAGGTCAATGTCCTACTCCGGCCTACTGGAAGGCTGAGTTCGAGCTTGACAAGACAGGAGATACTTTCCTGGATATGCGCTCATGGGGGAAGGGACTTGTCTGGGTGAACGGACACGAAATCGGACGTTTCTGGCAGATAGGTCCGCAGCAGACATTGTTCGTTCCGGGATGCTGGCTCAAGGAAGGCAAGAATGAAATATACGTACTCGACCTTTTGGGCTGTAAAGAGCCGGTAATCAAGGGCTTGGAGACTCCTATCCTGGATGATCTGCGCAGTGGTGACAGCAAGGAGGGAGCGAAAAAAGTCATTGACCTGAAATCCGAGACAGCTGTTCATGAAGGCAGTTTCGCACATGAAGGAGGTTGGCAGGAGGTGCGGTTCGACAAGCCGGCAGAGGGAAGATATTTCTGTCTGGAAATGCTGTCTCTCCAGAATGAGGGAGAGAAGGCCGCGATTGCTGAACTGGATATTTTAGGCTCTGACGGAAAACCTGTGTCACGTGAGAACTGGAAAATCAGTTTTGTGGACTGTGAGGATTCCGAGGACGGAAACCATTCCGGAGAGAAAGTGTTTGACCTTCAGGAAAGTACGTTCTGGAGTGCGGCGGCAGGGGAGAAGTGCCCTCATCAGTTGGTGATAGAAATGGAAAGCAATATCCCTGTCACGGGATTCCGTTATCTTCCGCGAGCTGAATCTGGCTGTCCAGGAATGATAAAAGACTACAAAGTCTATCTGAGACAGTATGATTTTACCTACGATGCTTTGGATGAAACTGCTGTCAATGAAGGTCTTGCGATATTGCCTTATCCGCAGAAGGTGGATGTGACCGGCGGAAATCTGATTCTTTCCTCAGGCAGGCTGAGCATCGGGGCTGTTCCGCAGTTCAAGAACGAGGTTGGGCTTTTCATTGACCAGATGGCTTCCGACAAGGGCATTGATCTGAAAAAGACAGGTGTGAAGAAAGCGGCCATCAGGATTCTGAAGGATGACAGTCTGCAGAATGAAGAGGCGTATGCTCTCTCTGTTTCTGAGGACGGTGTGGTGGTCCGCTCCCGCTGTGCTGCCGGGGCGTTTTATGCTTTGCAGACGCTTTCGCAGATCATTACCGCAAACGGGGACGGTGTCAGCATACCTGAATGTAATATAGAGGATGCCCCGCAGCTCGGCTGGAGGTCGTTTATGCTTGATGAGGGACGTTCGTTCAAGGGGATGGCAGTTGTCAAGCAGCTTTTGGATGATATGGCCCGCCTGAAAATGAATGTGTTCCACTGGCACCTGACAGATGACCAGGGCTGGAGAATCGAGATCAGGAAATATCCTCTGCTTACGGAAGTGGGAGCACGGAGAGATTCTACGCAAGTGGGCTGGTATGAATACAATACGTATGACGGCAAGCCTCACGAGGGGTTCTACACACAGGCTCAGATAAAGGAAATCATCGAATATGCTGCGGCGCGTCATATCACGGTCGTGCCGGAGATAGAAATGCCCGGGCATAGTGCTGCGGCCGTGGCTGCCTATCCGTGGCTGAGTGCTGCAGGCAAGCAGATTCGTGTCCCGTGCAAGTTCGGTGTGCAGTACAATGTCTTCAATCCTGCTGACGAGCGTGTTATCGGTTTTCTCGAGGACGTGCTGGATGAGGTGATGGACCTGTTCCCGTCCAAGGTTATCCATATCGGCGGCGATGAGGTGAGATATGACGAGTGGAAGAATTCCAAGCAGGTAATGGATTTTATAGCTGAGAACAATCTGGGGTCTCCGGCCGGTCTGCAGGTGTGGTTTACCAATAAGATAGCCTCATATATCGAGAGCAAGGGGCGTCGGATGATGGGCTGGAATGACATAACCGGTGACCAGCTGCATCATTTCCAGAACGAGGCGGCGGAGACCACGGTGGGGCTTTCGCCTGATGCTGTCGTGCAGTTCTGGTCAGGGAAGCCTGAGCTGATGCTCAAGTCCGCCCGTCACGGCAATGATATAGTGAATTCGTTCAATGAATACACTTATCTGGACTACAGCACCGAATACGATCCTGTCCAGGCCACATATAACTGGAAACCTATTTCCCTGGAGAAGGCCTACAGCTTTTCTCCTGTTCCTGACGGCTTCCCGGAGGAACTGAAGGTCAAGGTGATCGGCGCAGGGTGTCAGATGTGGGGTGAGTGGATACCGACTGTAGAAAAGATGAACCGTCAGGTCTATCCGAGGATAGCAGCGTATGCCGAGGCGTTCTGGTCTGCTCCGTCGCAGAAGGATTTTTCCCGCTTCCAGCGCAGTCTTCTCCCGTTCCTTACCCGCTGGAGCAGTCGCTGACGGCTGGTGCCGGTTTGAGAACAAAAAAAACGGAGCGGCTGAATTTCAGTCGCTCCGTTTCGTGCGGATGGTGAGAGTCGAACTCACACAGGCCAACGCCCACTACCCCCTCAAAGTAGCGTGTCTACCATTTCACCACATCCGCATTTCGTGTGAGAATCAGGTTTCTCTTTCACTTTGGGACTGCAAATATAGGCATTGTTTGGGAAACTCCAAAATTTTTTCGCGGTTTATTTGAATTTTTTTCAAAAAACTTCGCAATGTCCCCGAAATTGTCTAATTTTGCATCCGTTATCCACGAGTTGGATACATAGGTTTATTTATTAATTTTAAAACAGACTTTACAATGGCTGTTAAAATTCGTCTTCAGCGCCACGGTAAAAAGAATTTCGCATTCTTTCACATTGTAGTGGCAGACGCACGCGCACCACGCGATGGTCGTTACATCGAGCAGATTGGCTCTTACAACCCTAACACAAACCCTGCTACTATCGTTCTCGATGGTGAGAAAGCATTGGCTTGGCTTAATGTTGGTGCAGAACCTACACTTGTTGCTCGTCGTATCCTCTCTTATGAAGGAGTCCTCCTTAAGAAACACCTCAATGGCGGTGTAGCAAAGGGTGCTCTCACACAGGAGCAGGCAGACAAGAAATTCGCTGATTGGAAAGCTCAGAGAGATGCTAAGATCGAGGCTAAGAAACTTGGTCTTGACAAGGCTGCCGCTGAGAAGGCCAAAGCAGCTGCTGCAGCTGAAGAAAAAGTAAATGAGGCAAGAGCAGAAGCTCTCGCAAAGAAGAAAGCTGAGGCAGAAGAGGCTGCAAGAAAGGCAGCTGAAGAGGCCGCTGCTGCAAAGGCTGCTGAAGAAGCAGCTGAGGCACCTGCAGAGGAAACTCCAGCTCAGGAGGCTTAATTCCAGCATTATGTCTGAAGGCGCAGAACTGATACAGGTAGCGAGGATTATCAAATCCAATGGTACTGACGGTGAACTCGTTATGGGTTTCCGTGACATTCTGCCCGAAGATATCGACATTCAGGAACCGGTGTTCATCTATTGTGATGGACTTCCGGTTCCTTTTTTTATCTCTTCCATTGTCCCTAAAGGCACAGACAAGGCATTGGTCAAGCTGGTCGATATAAACACGTTTGACGACGCGGAAGAGCTCACCGGCCAGGCAGTGTATGCCGATGCCGAAAATTATGAAGACGTCTGCCCGGAAGAGGATGGCGACTTCTCCGCCCTCATCGGATGGCGCCTCGTGGATGCCGATGACTCGGAAGTGGGCGAAATTACTGACTATGAGGATATTCCTGGTAATCCTTGCCTGTACGTGGATACGAAAAACGGACAGCTGATGATGCCTCTGAGCGAAGATCTCATACTGTCCGTAGATGAAAACGACCGCATCCTCAAGATGAGGATTCCTGACGGTCTCAGATAAATTCCCTTACAATACTCTTTCAGGTTCTATAACATTGTCCTGCAGCGGCATTGCTCCATTCTTGATGTCTCTGTAGAAGGCTGCCTGTGCGGTCATCTGGTACGGAATGAGCCAGAAGACCCCCAGACCTAAAGACAAGATGCTGAGTATCGCCCAGCCGATGAAAGAAAGCTGAAGATAGAACAGGTCGAATTTGTGACCGTCCATCAGCCTCATGCTCTCCTCGATCGCCTCATTGGCAGACATTTCCGGATGCTCGACGAGAATATACGGCGTAAGCGCGTAGGAATATGACTTGATGATTCCCGGGATAATCAGCAGCAATGTCCACAAGAAGATGTATATGGTGCCCAGAATCATTCCCCAGACCACGTGCAGCCAGTTTCCGAAACCGAGGCTGAACGAGTTGTTGGTCAGCCTGTTGTCACCTGTCTCGAGCAATACCCTCATGCTGTTTGAATAGCCCACCGCCAGCGGCAGCAGTACGAACATCGAAACGAATGAAAGCGAATATCCGATGAACGGATTTATGACAACGCGCTGATAATAGGAATTGATAGCGTCATTTGAACTGAAGAACAGCGCCAATGCAATGAATATAATGGTGGCAACCAATGCGTTGGCCCAGTTTCCCCTCAATGCCGAGAGCGCTTCGTTCTTGTAATATTGATTAGATTTCATATCCATTATTGTTTAACTGACACACTTGCAACCATATTGTCGATGCAGCAATACAGCGGAAGGTCCGCGCGATTGGTCTGGAGTTCGAAATCCAGGTAGTCGAAAGGCAGCGCGTTCTTGATCTCCATCGCCTTCCAGCCGATCTGCACGGTCAGTCCGGATTTGTCATATTTGACGAGGTCAATGCTGGCGCTCCCCGTCTTCGCATCACCCTTTATCGCATTGACAGTAAACTTCAGATAGTCTCCCTCCTGGAACTTCGGGAATCCTGAAAATCCGTATTTTGCGGCATTGACAGTGTAGTTCGTGTTTGCCACGCAAAGCCCGTTCAACGAGCAGGTGCCGATAGAACGGAGGTTGAATACCACCTCGTGGTCCGGCATAGCTACCTGGCTGTCATAGAAAATGCCGTATCCTTTGGACAGGGCCGCACCGCCCACGCTGTCAGCCACAACCCAGAGATTCTTCGGAATATAACCTTCACGGTAGGTGCTGTCCCTGCGGATGCCCACCATCATTCCTCCTCTGAACTCTCCGGATTCCTCATGGCGTTTACCGCATAATGTGAGGGCGTTGCTGTTCCCGGTTCCGAAATCGGACTTGTTGAAAAGTCCGTTTACGAAATATTGGGAAGTGTCTCTGTATTCAAAGGTGCAGATGTCGGTGTAAGACTGCTCGAAAGAGCTTTTCATACAGCTGCTTAGACCTGCTGCAATCAGAACTGAAAATAAAATGCTTTTAAGTCTCATGGGCTTTAAAATTTAAAATCTATCTTGCTAATATACATATTTTCCTAAAACCGGATGCCTACGCTTGCCTCGAAATCCACGTATTTGAACCGCGTGGTGGAGACGCCTGCTCCGAAAGAGAATTTCCCGAAGGAGAACAACGCTCCAAGATCCATCTCCAGGCCGCGACAAGAGTAGTCGGTGACCAATGCCCTTCGGTTGTCAACGTCTTCCCAAACCAGGGTCTTCACCCCAAATCCCGTGCCAGAATACACATTCAGCCATTTGTTGCATCGCCACATTCCTCCGATAGTGAAGCATTGCCTTGAATGCCAGGCCTTTCCGTTCTCCTTGGCCCAGAACTGCCCGTCTCCTGCAGCGCCGTCGCTCGAACATTTGTAGTCATACCCGGTATTGAAACCGAAATCAGAACGCAGTTTCAGGAACCAGCCGGCACCCATTGACGCGCCCTTTCTCCTGAATGTCTGGCCGAACATCAGACCTTCCGAAACATCGGGCAGAAGGCCCGCAACTAACATTATATGATTTTCGCAGACGTGTTTCCTCACCCTTTTCCTGATGGAGGCAAGACTTTCAGTCCTGATTCTTGCCAATGTCGCGGAATCAAGGTTTATCAATGACGAATCCTGGCGGGCGACAAGTTTTTCTATGAAACGGATGCTCGGACTGACTTCCCGCTCCGGCGTGTTCAGAAGAATCTCATACACGCAGGCGGAACGTATCGGGACATTGAACTCATAATCCCGGATAATGCCGAAAGACGGATGCTTGATGGTTATTCTGTGTATCCCCTCAGGCACATAGAGCCAGATCTCGCCGATTTCCTGCTGGCAGTCCACGATCCCCATTACGCCGACATCGAAACTGAACCCCTTCTCTTTGGTCACGATCTTGATCAATGCCGCCTTCCTCCCGTTCTCATCGGTCTTGGCGTACAGCCTGGCATCCAGGTCAGTCTCCAGAGCCCTGAAAGACTCGATCTTGAAATCATCATCAGTGCTCATGGCCGAGGTGGTCACAACCCCGGAGAAAATCAGAACAATGATGGTCAATGTCCTGTAAATGTAATCAGCCCATCTGTCCATAATCAGAAATCATAAGGGCCGATAATGCCGAAATTCTTGTCCGGCTCCTCCTGCCATGTGCGGACATGGATTACCGGAGTGTCAGGATTGTGGAGATCCACGAGGATGAACAGGTAACCGGTATCCGAATATGATGACGAGAAGTATTCCTGACGCAGTTTGATTCCGTACAATCCTGGAGCCTTTCCTAATTTAGTGACATCGCAGTCCGTGAACTGGATGTTTATGAACTCCTGCGAGCGGAACACATTGGAAAGACGTTTGATATATTCGCTCTTGCTCTGTTTGGTGAACGACACATATTTCCCGGCGCCGAATTCATTGACCTTTCCGGCCGGCTTCAGCACCCTTCCGGTTATGATCAGCGCATCCTCATCGAAGATGGAACTGATATAGTCAAGACGTTTCATGGCATATGCGGTCTTGTAGCTTTCCAGGAAATTCATCAGGATAATGCGCGCCTCCTCAGGCCAGTTCGTGTGGGAAGCGATGTCTTCCGCACTTTTCCGGGCCAATGCAAATGACACGTCTGAGATTTTGCCGTCCTTGTCGAACGTGAACACGACATTCTCCACGAATTCCCTGTCATTTCTCGGGAAGGAGAACACCATCGGGATGTTCCTTGCATAAATGTTCTCGCCGAGACTGTAGAAAAGAGGTGCCGGGCGGTTCAATACACGGGCATTGCCATAGGAAATCAGTTTATGGAAAATGTCCAGACCCTCGCTCGTGAAAAGCGAGTCGATACCGTCAGTAGCCCTGTCATTTATGGCGTTGCATATATTTTCAATGATGGCTTCATATTCTGCGGAACCGGCCACCGGGCTCAGTTCGAGCACGAGACTGTCCACATCCTTGCGCTCCTGGCTAGCTATCACATCCAGGATTTTGCGCTTGACATCCGAGAAGTCGATTTTCTGCACGGTGTTCTGCGGAGCCTCGGACTGTGTCCCGCAAGCAGCGTTCTGCACAGGCTTCTCCGGCACTTTGAAAATCGCATCCAACTGCTTGATGTCCCGATAGATATGCTGCAGGTGCTCGGCCCGTATCTCGTATCTTACACGATATTCGGAAACAGGAGAAGCAGAAGAAATCCTTGCAAATCCCTTTCCGTCCTTGGCCGAAAGAATGCCGCTCCACTTCTTGCCGTCGAAGAAACTGTAATCCACAGACTGTACGGGCTGTCCGTCGCTGCTGAAGTCCAGTTCAATGACATCTCCGGCGTATCTGTCAGGTGTAGAATACTTTACATGAAGCCCGTCCAGGAGCTTGTCCTTCTTCTTCTCAGTCGAAGTTATCGTCTTTTCGTCCAGAGGAGGAATGCTTTTCAGCAATGTGGACGCCCAGTTCCAATACCTCAGGGCCACATCGACCTGTCTGCTTCCTGCTGCCTTGTCTGCGATGCTGAGCATTTCATTGACCTTGGCCTTCCTGCCGTCGAACAGACTGCTGACTGCATCCCTGCGTATGTACCTGAATGCCGTGGTCTTTTCCCGGTAGATTATTTCACTGGATTTTTCGATTTCGGAGAGATAGCTCCGCATGATTTCCCTCTTGTGTCCGGTCTGCATTCCGGAGAAACCAGCGATTTCGGCTATCTTGTCCGACAGCCCTGAAAGAGCAGCGCTGTCTGCCTTTTCCGCTGTCTTTTCTGTCGCTTCCGAACAGATGTACGAGTAGTCCTTCCTGATTTTGCCGATATTCTGTGCCGGTGCGGAAATTACACTCAGGCACATCAGCGAGATGCCGACGGCAAGTGAGATATATCTGAAAGAACTACGTAACATGCAATATATACTATCGTCCGTTTTCACGGCTCAGCCTTGTAAGGCCTGCGGCAGACCCGCAAACCACAAAGGTACTCAATTTTTACTAAAATTGTTACGCAACATTTCGAACCTGGCTCTTTGGGCACGGTTCATCGACCCTGTCGCAGCGTCAAGCAGTTCCTCAAGCTCCTTGGAGGCAGACTTTACCGCCTTCCGGGAACTCTTTCTGTCGGAGCACAACGTCTCCAGTTTCTCATATTTGTCGAGTATTTCGTCCCACTCTTTCCGGATCCTTTCATTGACCTTTTCGGCCCAGAGAGAAATCTCCTCCGAAGTCAGCCCGCCACTGTTCAGTGCTTCCGCCATTATATTGCCTTTAGTGTCAATGAGATAGAACAATTCGCCCTCGTTGGCTACGGCCATATCGTCGCTGACGAATTCCATCTTGTCGTATCTTGCGGGGAGGATGACGTTTCCGAGAGTGTCACAGAGCCCCCACTTCCCGTCCTTTGAGACAATGTTCGTCCCATTGAAACAGTAAGTGCTGCTGTCGTATGTGTTTTCGAGTTTTACGGAGGGAATTTCGCTCTTTTCTCCGTCCGGCCCGGAGTTTCGCGCAGTGCAGGAAATGCAGATGCACAATACCGTCGCCGCAAGTTTCGTCATCTTCATCATTGCGGTACAAATCTAATGAAATTTTTATTATATTTACATCCCTTTAGTGAGCGTTTATGAGCAATATGAATTGTCCGTCAGCCTTTTTTACAGATGAACCGGAAGAAACTATGCCAGTGTCTTCCGCGCCCGAGGATTTGCGCCTGTTGGCCTCGTCTGAAGTCGGATATTCAGAACTCTGGCGTTGTCGCGAGGAAGGCAAGTTTCTGATTCTCAAGGCTCTGAAGCCACAGTACAGAAACGTTCCCGTCTATGAGGACCTGCTCCGGAAAGAGTTTTCGCTCGGCTATGAACTCGAACATCCCAATATCTGCAGGACATACGGTTACAAGCATTATCCGGAACTCGGACATTGCATAATCATACAGTGGATAGACGGCGAGCCGCTCAGGTCAATGCTCCCGATATCGGACAAGAAACTCTCCCGGAAAATCATCTCCCAGCTTTGTGACGTTCTGGAATATATCCACAGCAAGCAGGTAATACACAAGGATCTCAAGCCTGAATATATTCTTATAACTCATAACGGGCAGAATGTCAAGCTGATAGACTTCGGCCTCTCAGACTCGGACGATTATGCGCTTCTGAAATTTCATGCCGGTACGCAGGCGTATGCGGCCCCGGAACTTCTTTCCGGCGGAAAAATCGACTGCAGGACAGATGTGTATTCATTCGGGAAGGTGCTGCAGGAACTTCCGGGAAACTATGCCCGTGTCGCAGCCAGATGTACTAAGGACAATCCTGACGAACGCTACTCCGATATGGCAGAAGTACGCCGCGCTCTCGAGTGCCGGACCACGTTGTGGCTGAGTCTCGCGGCATTTGCAGTCATTGCAGTGGTCGTGTCAATGATAATCTACGTCTGCAGTGACTACCGTTACAAGGCGCGCACGTTCAATGACGCCACTGACCGTATCGTCAGATTACTGTAATTTCTGTGATGCCGTCCACTGTGCCTGCAATATAGGAAGGAGTGTAGTCCGCGTCCCTTATGATCTTAGGTATGAGCAGCGGATAGTCCTTTATGATGGCGTTGATGGCAAATCGGTCATTCTCAAGAAGTTGTGAGTTCAGTGACTTCTTTACCACGAATTCGTCGTTTCCGAGATATTCGAGTGTGACCACTCTGTCCGGATTCCATTTGATGATGACAGTCTGGCCTTTTTTCAGATCTTCTGAATATAAAGTGTAACTGGAGAAAAAAGTGGACTGGTAAGAGGACGAGTTCTTCAGATTCTTGCAGAATGTCTGGAAATCCCTCGTGCCTAAATATCTTGAAAGAATGTCCAATGTTGATATCCTCGGAGTCGGTCTCATCGACACATACCCCCAGAGCCTTTTCAGCGTAGATGCGCTTACAAGTTCTCCGGTTTTATGGTCAATGACCACCGACAATGCCTCGAAGTCTGTCGATGTGGAAATTCTTCTTCCGTAACGCTGCTCCACTTTCTTGAGCAGGTAGTTCAGTTCCGGTATCTTTGTCTCTGCCATGTTTCCCCCGTTTCCCCGTATTGTCGGGGCCCTGTTCATATCAGTTTTAAGGACAGCCGTGTCAGCTGTTCGTTCTATTCTTTATGCAAAGTTCGGTTATTTGCAAGTCCGTGTCAAGTTCATATTGGTTCACATTGAAAATTTAAACATATTTTTTAACGATTTATCAATATTTCTTCATATCTTGCTAAAGAATCATCGGAGAATGGTTCAGGCACTTTCCGCCTGCCTTGAGGAGCGGTGCTAAAACAATAAATCTTAATAACTATGCCAGCAAATCATCCTATTTTCCAGGGTACGTTTCTGTTCGGCAAGAAACTCTTGGCTGTTAATATTTCCAAAAATTACCAGGAGCGTCATGCTCCCGACGGAAGAGGCTCTACCTACGAGTGCGCGAGAAAATATTGGCGCCTGTCCAAGAAAAGAGCAGAAGGCGTGGACTACGTGATAGCAGTTGCTGACGGACGAGTTGTCGGAATATACAGACCTAAGAGTTGGTCGGCATCAAAGGAAGTTCCCGGAAAATTCGAATTTGAAGGCGAAAAAATACGTGAAAATCCAGTCGCTGCCGCAGATGCGCTGTGGGTGTTTGCAGGCCGCAGCAATCCGGTCAGATATATGGATTAGCTGATCGTCTGAAATAATGTAAACTGGAGAGTTGCCGAAATCAGTTTTTGGCCGCTCTCCTTTATTGTTACTTGGAATTGGAGCGAATTTGCTAATTTTGCATAACTATGGACCCGCAAGCGGTTTTGCGGGTCCGATACGTTTAGGAATATGAATCTGGACTTATTCAAGGAAATATTGGACATGGAATCCACGAGCGGACAGGAAAGGCGGCTGGCCGAATTTCTGGAGCGGAGGTTCCCGGAGATTGATCCGAAGTGCACCTGTACCCGTTACGAAGTGGGGGACGGGACATTGAACCTGCTCTTCCGCTGGGACAATGCAGGGATGACATCCCGTCTCCCGAAGGTCGTGCTTTGTTCGCATCTGGACACCGTGCCGCCGTATTTCGCGCCCCAGTTCAGGAAAATCAATGCAGGAGAAACCCTTCCGGATGGCAAAACTGCTGTTCAGGAAGACCTGCTCATAACCGGACGCGGCAGCTGCGACGCCAAGGGACAGTTCTTTTCAATGTGGTCCGCCTGCAGCAGTCTGGCATCAGAATCCACGTCTGGAGAAACTGATTTCGGACTTCTTCTTCTCTCAGGTGAAGAAACAGGCTCGTTTGGAGCTAAAGCGTTCGACCGGGACTGCCCAGGGAGCGAATATCTGATAGTGGGAGAACCGACTGACAATCTTATGGTCTCCGCATCCAAAGGAACCAAGTCATATTCGGTCACGATTCACGGAAAAGCCTGTCATTCAGGCTATCCGGAACTTGGACATAGTGCTGTGGACACATTTGTGGAGTTTGTGGAAAAGTTGCGCGGCATAGACTTTCCGGAAGACGAGGTGCTTGGTCCGACGACTTGGAATATCGGCAAGCTATCTTCTGACAATCCGCAGAATATCCTCAGTCCGGAACTTTCTTTCCGCCTGTATTTCCGTACCACCTTCGCGTCAGATGTCATGGTGCAGGAAACAATGGAACAGATGCGGTCGGAAGACATTGACATAGAGGCGTTTGGCGGAGACACCCCGATGCGCTACACGACTTTCGGCGGCATAGGGACCAAGCCTGTGGCATTCGGAAGCGACACGCCGAGGATGAACAAGTTCACCCACCGTTCGCTTTGCGGTCCAGGCTCCATTTTCGTGGCCCATACCCCGAGGGAATATGTATTGCAGAGCGACTTGGAAAAGGCTCAGTCCCAGTATGAGACTCTATTGAAGAATATTTTATATAACGAATTATGATACAGCTTATTACCACATTGTTTGTAACATTGGCCGCGGCCATTTCCCCTCGCGCGGTGGTGCCGCTTCCGGTATCCGTGACCGAGATGGAGGGGACCTGTACACTTCAGCAAAACCCGACACTGAAAGTAGTCTGCAAATCAGACTGTGAAGGCGTGGATGCTCTTAAGGACTATGCTAAGGATGAACTTGGATGGACATTGTCGGAAAAAGGAGACATCGTCATCACATTGGGCGACAGGAATTTCGTGAAGAAGGTCAATGCGGATGCCTCCATCCGTGAGGACTGTCGGGATGCAGCCTATTCATTGACAATAGGGAAGAAGGGCATTGACATAAAAGCCCTCGCGCCGAAGGGCGCTTTTTATGCGTTGCAGACGTTGAGGCAGATGACGGCGGGTGGCGACGACCTGCAGTGCTGCGCGGTTTACGACTGGCCGAGATTTCCGTACAGGGGTCTGATGATAGATGTGTCGAGAAACTTCCGTGACAGGCAATTTATTGAGAAACAGATAGATGCGATGGCGCTGCTGAAGATGGACAAGCTTCATCTTCATCTGATGGATGATGCAGGGTGGAGAATCCAGATAGATTCCAGGCCGATGCTTACGAAAAAGGCGGCATGGCGTATCGGCGGTACTTGGAAACAGTGGCGTGAACTTGGATGCTTTTATTCCGAGGAGGGGAGTCCGATGGCTTCCGGCGGCTATTATACGAAGGATGACGTGCGTGAATTGGTGGCGTATGCTGCTGAGCGTCATATAGATATAGTTCCGGAGTTCGAGATTCCGGGGCATAGCAGGGAAGTGCTGGAGGCCTATCCTGAACTTGCCTGTGTGGATGAAAATGGGGAAAGGGTGATGAATTCTGACATGTGTCCGGGCAGCGAGTATCTTTTCGACTTCATCGAGGATGTTATGGCGGAGCTGGTGGAATTGTTCCCTTCCGAATATATACATATAGGTGGAGATGAGGCTTCGAGGACTGCTTGGAAGAAATGCCCTCATTGTCAGAAGATTATGGCGGAAAACGATTTGGCTGATGTGGCTAAGTTGCAGAGCTGGGTTACCCGGAAGGTCGAGAAGATCGTGGAGTCCCACGGCCGCAAGATGGTAGGCTGGGATGAAATCATGGAAGGCGGCCTTTCGGACAATGCCGTGGTGATGTCCTGGCGTGGTTCTTCGCACGGTGAGAACGCGATCGGGCAGGGCCACGATGTCATAATGTCTCCGAATACTTGGTATTACTTGGATTACACCCAGGACGCGCCGATCTATCAGCCTGAAGCTATCGGCGGATATATTTCTCTTGCCAAGGCATATTCTTACGATGCGGACGTGGACAGCCCGCATCTGCTTGGAGTTCAGGGTAATGCATGGACGGAATACATTCCTACCGCGGAGCATCTGGAGTATATGCTCTATCCGAGAGCGTTGGCAGTTGCTGAAACGGGCTGGAGCAGGAAAGAGGACAAGAACTATGAGAATTTCAAGGAGAGGGCGTCGCGTTTCTGCGCCGAGTTGAAGAAAATGGGCTATAATCCGTTCGATATTGACAATGAATTCGGTACGAGGATGGAGTCCCGCGAGCCGCTGCAGCATCTGGCTGTAGGAAAACCTGTGCAGATTCTGACTCCGTATGCCGAGAAATACAGGGCGAGCGGCGATGTTTCTGTCAATGACGGTCTGCGTGGCGGATGGTCTTATGGTGATGACCGCTGGCTGGGCTTCATCAGAGATATGGACATCATCATTGACTTGGAAGAAAAACAGCCTCTGCACTATGTGGGAGCTACATTTATGGCTCAGAGGAACAACCATGTAGCAGTCCCGGAGCGTGTGGAAGTCTATGTTTCCGATGACGGGGAAAATTATACTTTGGCGAGCGTAAGCTACAGTCAGCTGCCGGCGGACACGTCGGATATGTGTTATGAGACATTGTCCTGTGTTGTCAATGTATCTGCGCGTTATGTGCGTTTCAAGGCGTTCCGCAGAAATCTTCCGCTGCACGCTTGGCTGTTTACTGATGAAATTGTTGTAAATTAGAGGTCATTTTCAAAACATCTTCTCAGGAGGATTGTAGTATGATAGTAATGAAATTCGGCGGAACGTCGGTGAAGGACAGGGATGCGATTCTGCGCGTTACGGAAATAGTCCGCGGAAGGATGGCGGACAAGCCGCTCGTGGTCGTGTCAGCATTGTCTCAGGTTACCAGAGTGCTCTGCAATATAGCGGAAGTCGCTGAGACTCAATGTGCTGAAAAAGCGGAAAAACTCTTGGCGCCGCTGCGTGAAAGGCATCTGTCTCTTGCGGCTGAACTGCTGTCGGCAGATGAAAAAGTTTTAGGTCAATGTCTTGGCGACCTGAATGCCATCTGCGATTCGCTGAGCGATTTCGTGCACGGAGTCTGCTGTATCGGAGAGCTTTCTCCAAGAAGTTATGCCCGTATCGTCTCGACAGGCGAGCTGCTCTCTTCCAAGATAGTTTCTGCGGCAATGAACGTGAACGGACTGAGATGCGGCTGGGTGGATGCCCGTAAAATGATCGTTACCGACTGTCAATATATGTCTGCGGTGCCGGATTTGGAAGCGACTCAGGCAGGTGTCAGACGCATTGTCCCGGAAGCAGCGAAAGGTGTGGATGTGGTTCTCACTCAGGGCTTTATAGCATCTTCGGTTGAGGGTGCCCCTTCGGTTCTGGGCTTCGAGGGCTCCGATTACACGGCGGCGATCCTCGGTATGGCTCTGGATGCTGAGCGTGTGGAGATATGGACCGATGTGGACGGTATCCGTACAGCTGACCCGAGAAAGGTGGATGTTACCGCGCGCGTGGAAAAGATTTCCTACGAGGAGGCGTCTGAAATGGCGTTCCTGGGCGCGAGGGTGCTGCACCCGCTGACTATCGAACCGGCGAGAAAGAAGAATATTCCGGTCTATGTGCTGGATTCGTTGAAGCCTGATTCGCCGGGTTCTGTGGTGACTTACGAGCAGACAGCCTGCGGTCCTAAGACCATTGCGGTCAAGGAAGACATTGACTTTCTCGAGATTACCTCCAGGAATATCGTCGGGGTTTCGTCAATGTTGGCCGGCGTTTTCAGCTGCATTGCGGACTATCCGGTCAAGACCGTTCTGGTGTCTTCTTCAGAGTCCAAAGTGGGGCTTACATTGGAATCAGGCCAGCCCGGATTTGAGGAACTGCTCTCTTCACTGCGGAACCGTTTCTGTGTGATGGTTTACAGGGACAAGGCCGAGATTTCGGTCGTGGGACGTAATGTGGTGTCCCAACCGGGTGTGTATGAAGATGTTATGGAGGCGCTTGACGGCTGCCAGGTCTATATGTCAGTACAGAGTCCGTCACTTCTGAGCACGAGTGTGGTGATAGACAGGAAATACGCAGAAGAAGCGGCAGGACGTCTGCATTCAAAATTGTTTGGCTAGAATAATCAGGATAAGATATGAAGGTTTTTATCAGTGGCTACGGCCGCATGGGAAAAATGGTGGAGTCTGTGCTGAAGAGCAGAAACATAGAGTGCTCGGGCGTGTCGGAAGATATAACGTCTGCTGACAAGGCTGTGGCATCAGAAAGTGTCTGCATCGACTTTACCGTGCCGGAGGCATTCAGGGCAAATTACAGATTCATCGCGGAGAATTTCAAGGCTGCGGTGGTAGGTACGACGGGATGGTATGATATTGCAGATGAGGTGTTTGCCTATTTCGAAAAATGCGGTACGCCTCTCATTTGGGCTTCCAATTTCTCGGTCGGTGTCAATGTCTTCTCTGCTGCTGTGGACTTGGTTTCCAAACTTCTTGCAAAGTCTGGCGGCTATGCCCCGTATATAGTGGAGAAACATCATTGCCATAAGATAGATGCGCCGAGCGGAACTGCCAAGACATTGGCTCGTGACATTGACCTGAATATGGGCGTGAAGACGGATGTCGCGTCCGTAAGGGTCGGCGAACTTGCCGGCATACATACTGTCGGCTTCGAGGGTGGCTGCGACAGGATTACTCTCGAGCACGAGGCTTTTTCTCGTCAGGGATTTGCGGAAGGGGCTGTGCTGGCGGCTGGTATGGCTGATGATTTGGCAAAGGATGCCGGCAGGCAGCGTAATGTCTATGAGTTCCGTGAACTGTTTATCGGTGGAAGTTTGACCTTATAATTTATATGTCAATGAAATTCAAAGGTTTGGGAACGGCATTGGTGACTCCGTTCAAGAATGGAAAAGTCGATGAGAATGCTTATCGCGCTACTGTGGCCCGCCAGATTGAGGCCGGTGTGGATTTTTTAGTGCCGCTCGGTTCGACTGCTGAGACTCCTTGCCTGAGTGATGACGAGAAGGTGCGTCTGGTGCAGATTACACGTGAGATGGCGCCAGGGGTTCCTATGGTGGCCGGCGTGGGTTCCAATTCATTGACAGGAACTGTCCGCAATATGCGTCTGTTGGATTCTTTGGACGTGCAGGCGTACCTGGTGGTGGTCCCGTTCTACAATAAGCCTACACAAGAAGGTCTGTATCAATATTTCAAGGCGGTTGCTCAGGAAACTGACCGTGATGTGATCCTGTACAATGTCCCTGGACGTACCGGAACCAATATGAAGGCGGAGACGACTTTGAGGCTGGCTCATGATGTGCCTAATGTCGTGGCTGTCAAGGAGGCGTCCGGGGATGTGGCCCAGATCGTGGATATCAAGAGGCAGGCTCCGGACGGTTTCACGGTTTTGAGCGGCAATGATGACCAGACTCTGCCTCTGATGGCGAGTGGAATCGACGGTGTCATCAGTGTGGCTTCAAATGTGGCTCCTAAGATGATGAAGGAGTTGGTGTATGCTGTTTTCGCTGGTGATCTGCAGAAGGCTATCTGTTTGAATGACAAGCTGATGCCTCTTTACCACGCGCTGTTTGTGGAGAGCAATCCGATTCCGGCCAAGGCTGCCATGAAACTCTTGGGGCTCTGTGAGGATGAGATGCGTCTTCCGCTCACGCCTGCTGTCGGGAGTACGGAGAAATTGTTGAAGGAAGTCATGTCGGGTCTGGGACTTCTGTAAGAGTTACCTTATTTATAAAGAGAGAATATGGAAAATGAAATGGAGCGTTTTCTGCAGGTCTGCGCTGATTTGGAAAGCGGAAAAATCAGGGTTGCAGAGAAAAAAGACGGGGAGTGGATAGTCAATTCCTGGATTAAGGAAGTGATTCTCAGTGGGTTCCGTCTGGGCAAGCTCGCAGATATGTCGGAAGGGGAGTTCTCTTTCATTGACAAGGATACTATTCCGGTAAGGAAATTTTCAGTCGAGGACAAGGTTCGTATTGTGCCTGGCGGCAGTTCTGTGCGCCGAGGTGCTTATCTTGCTCCTTCGGTAATCATGATGCCGCCCGCTTATGTGAATATCGGTGCCTATGTCGATGCAGGTTCGATGATTGATTCCCACGCTCTTGTGGGGTCTTGTGCGCAGGTCGGAAAGAATGTGCATATCGCCGCTGCCGCCCAGATCGGAGGGGTGCTGGAGCCTGTCGGCGCAATGCCGGTAATCGTCGAGGACAATGTCTTCATCGGCGGTAATTGCGGGGTGTATGAGGGCGTGTTGATAAAAGAGGGCGCAGTGCTCGGCTCTGGTGTTATAATCAACAGGTCCACAGCGCTTTATGACGCCGTGAATGGCGGATATATACGTCCTGATGAGTCGGGAAGACTTACTGTTCCAGCCGGAGCAGTGGTGGTGGCCGGAAGCAGACCGGTTACCAAGGGACCTGGTGCTGAAGCGGGGATAAGTCTCTATACTCCTGTAATTGTGAAATATAGAGACGGCAAGACAGATGCTTCTGTGGAGCTGGAAGATTTGTTGAGATGATGACTTTCTACAAATATCACGGAGCGGGGAATGATTTTCTGATTGCTGACGGAAGGGACATTGACATTGACCTTTCTGCAGGGCAGATTGCGCGGCTGTGCGAGCGTCATACCGGTATCGGGGCGGATGGAGTGATGGTGCTTGAGCGGAGTTCGGATGCGGATTTCCGGATGCGGTATTATAATTCTGATGGCTCGGGCGGAATGATGTGCGGCAACGGAGGGCGTTGTATCGTGGCGTTTGCTGCTGACCTGGGCTATGGAAGTTTTGTGTTTGAAGCGCCTGACGGTCAGCATGTTGCGGAGCTTGAAAATACTGTGGAGACATTTTCTGCGGAGCCGAGAATTGTGCGTCTGAAGATGAAGGATGTGCAGGGCGCCGCTCTTTATGAGAATAAGACGGATGCGATGTTTCCGGATGTTTTTCTCGATACGGGCACTCGGCATCTCGTACATTTCGTAGAGGATGTCGGGGAGTGTGACGTAGTGGGAGCCGGCAGGCGTCTGCGTTATGATACGAGGTTCGCGCCTCAGGGTGTCAATGTGAATTTTGTCCGTGTCAATGATTTTCTGCCTGACGGGAATCTGGATATCGATGTGAGGACTTACGAGAAAGGTGTTGAGGATGAGACACTTGCCTGTGGTACCGGTATAGTGGCGTCGTCGATGGCTTCCTGGATTCGCAGTGTTCTTGGCGGATGCGGCATGAGTTCTGGTCCCGTGGAGGTTTCTGCGCGCGTTCATGCCAGAATCGCGGATTTGAGGGTGGATTTCGTTCCGCGTTTGGATGGGGCTTCGTGTCTGGTGAAAACTGATTTTCAGGGAAATGAAACATTGCCTTTTACGGCAGATAATGTGTGGCTTCAGGGCCCTGCCGTTTTCGTGGCGAGGATAGAAGTGCAGCTCTGATGCTGTGCGAATTTGTTTGATAGTGAGGAATTTATGGATTTGCTTAAATATAATTTGGGAGAGGGTGTAGAGGCGTTTACGACAAGGCGAGACTCGGAGCTTCCGTATCCGGTGATACAGCCGCATCAGACTCATTCTGCCAATGTGGCTGTCATCGACAGGCCTGATTATTCCAGAGAGGAACTGGAGGGTGTGGATGCCTTGGTGACTAATCTGAAGAATGTGGCTATAGGTGTGCGTACGGCGGACTGTATTCCGGTGTTGCTGTATGATCCTGTGTCACGGTGTGTCGGGGCTGCCCATAGCGGCTGGCGTGGAACTATCAACAAGATAGCTGCGCAGACGGTTTTAGCAATGATAAAGAATTACGGTGCAAAGCCTTCGGATATGCGTGCCGTCATCGGCCCGGGTATCTGTATTGACAATTTCCAGGTAGGCGAGGATGTGGCGCAGCTTTTCAAGGCGTCCGGTTTCCCTGTGGATAAAATCTGGTCGTTCCGCGGTCCGCGTACTGAGGGCAGTCTCGAAGGCGGCCATCATATCGACCTTTTCGAAGTCTGCCGCATCACGCTTCTGGAATGCGGAGTGGCAGAGTCCAACATCCAGGTCTGTGGCATCTGTACCTACAATAACACCGATTTCTTCTCCGCCCGTCGCGAAGGAGCCGACTGCGGCCGCAACATCAACGCCATCAAACTGTTGTGATCTCTGGTCAATGTCACGGTTCTCTTAGGAAAGTGACTTGGTGCAGATTTTCTTGTACGAATGCGCCTTTTCCGTGTAAATCAGATTCTTTGTCGTGAGAATCGGATTCTTAGTCCTGGCCGGACCGCGAAGTCAGCGAGTTTTTCCCAATATTCTAAATAGACCGGCTATGGTCGATGGTGTTCAGGTTGCCTTTCCGCACGATCACGAACTCGTTTTCGAACGGCTTCTCTTCAGAAATGCGCTTTGTCCTGAATGTCTGGTACTTGATTTTCAACAGGTTCTTTACTCTGGAGTCTTCGTACATTGCTGCAACTGACCCAAAGTAAAAGTGTTCATGGGTGTCCTTGACCTCCACATGAATGATTGTCCGATTGTGCTTTAACATAACTTGCTTCCGCAAATATAGCACATTGTTCAACAATTATCGAAAAGAAGTTGAAATTTATTTCGTCGATACCGGCGATCACGGTTAATCTGCCGAATTCCATCGTGCTCCCGCAGGGGACGCAGTTCATTGACACGAATAATTACCCGTGGGGCTGTAACTGGCTGATTGAGAATGGAATTGCCGAGCCGACAGGATATTGTGCACGCAGCGGATTCTGTCTCTACCCGGCAATGAAGTTCCGGCAATGCCGATTAACTGTAAAATGAATTTGGAATATGCCGGGATATTATCTCTTGCTGGTCTAGAAAAACTTACAGGTGTCAGTCAAGCACAACTCGGTCACTATCTGCATGGCAGACGCAAGCCGAGCAGAAGGACTATTGATAAGATTCAGAAAGGAGTGAATCATTTTGCGAAAGAATTGACCGCCATAAAATTCGCATAGTGATTTAGTGATTTTTTTTGCGCACCCTGTAAAGTGTTAAGTACCAGCAATGTAGCCATTTTCAGAGTTACCAAAATCCTAACTCTGAAAATGGCTATTCTATTGATTATTAATGTTTTATGCGCTGCGCTATTTGAAGATGAACGATTATCTGAAAGAACTGGGCGAACTGGCGGAAATCAACGAACCTGTACGGGAAACCTACTACAAGGGAAATGAGCGCATAGATGAAGTCACGCCCAAATACGCACTGTTAAGTACCCATGCCGGAAGAAAGACTTTCATCTGTAATGCGTTGGCACTCGGAATTCCGGCACCGGTGGTCATGAAATGGACGGGACACAGTGACTACAAAGCCATGAAACCCTACATTGACATAGCAGATGACATCAGGGCAAACGCCATGAACAAATTTAATCAACTATAAAAGTATCAATTAGTTTCATAAACAGTTATCAATAAGTATATTTGCGGAAACCATTATCACAATATGAACAACAAGGAATCCAACATAGAAAAAACGGACTTAAATGCGTTCATACACGCAGTCGGTTCGGAAATAGAACAGGCACAAGTAAGACTGATTGTCGCAGCCAATGCGCAAATGCTGTTCCACTACTGGAAAGTGGGCAACTATATTCTCTATCATCAGCAACAGCATGGGTGGGGAAGTAAAATCATCAAGCAATTGGCAAAGGCTATCCGGTTCAATTATCCCGAAAAGAAAGGCTATTCGGAACGCAACCTTACTTATATGTGCCAATTCGCACGGACATATCCGCTGAGTGTGCTAAGAAGTTTCATTGATACGGATGTAAGACTATCTGTTCCAAACATACAGAATGTGACAAACGAAGTATTGAAACTGAACGACAAGCAATTTACGCAGGAACTTACTGCGCAAATGCAATCCACTGATTGTCAGTCTTTAGAATTTACGCAGGAAGCTCCTGCGCAAATTCAGGACGTAGCGAAAACCGTTTCTGCCATTTACAGGATGGGGATTATGGAGATAGAAAAAATTTTCTTGAACTCCCCTGTCGCCAGAATAAACTGGGCAAGCCAAATGGTTATACTTGATGGCTCATTACCGTTAGGCATAGGATATTGGTACATGAAACAGTCCGTGGAAATGGGCTGGAGCAGCAATGTCCTTAAAATACAAATTGAGACCAACTTATATAGCAGACAAATCAGCAACAACAAAGTAAATAACTTTACTGCCACGCTTCCTGCACCTCAAAGCGACCTTGCCAATTACCTGTTGAAAGACCCGTACATCTTTGATTTGGCTGGAACGAAGGAAAAGGCAGACGAAAGGGACATAGAAGAACAACTGGTTAAGCACGTCACCCGTTACTTGCTGGAAATGGGCAATGGCTTTGCTTTCGTTGCTCGACAAAAACATTTTCAAGTCGGGAACAGCGATTTCTATGCAGACTTGATTCTGTATTCCATCCCCCTGCACGCATACATCGTAGTGGAATTGAAAGCGACCCCATTCAAACCGGAGTATGCAGGACAACTGAACTTCTACATCAATGTGGTGGATGACAAACTGAGGGGAGAGAATAACAACAAGACTATCGGGTTGTTGCTGTGCAAGGGGAAAGACGAAGTTGTAGCGCAATACGCATTGACAGGCTACGACCAGCCGATAGGCATCAGCGATTACCAGTTGAGCAAGGCTATACCTGAAAACTTAAAATCGGCTCTGCCAAGTATAGAAGAAGTGGAGGAAAAACTGACTTCCCTTCTTGATAAAGATAAGACCCCGTAAACTAAGCGTATATGGCAGGAGAAATTCATCACGGACTTCTATAAGCAATACAACTACACAAAAGCTTTTGAAGCCGACATCCTTGAACGCAATGCCACACCCGAGCAACGAGAGCGCCAAGTGGACATCGCGGACGTGCTTCTGGAGGAAATGCTGAAGGAGAAGTGAGGGATATGGAAATCTCTTTGTCAAAAACGGTGTTGAATAACTCAAGTAACATCATTAACCGTGGCTGACAGGAACAAAATCCTGATGATAATGTGGTCACTACGCAATGGCGCCAAAAGTGCTTATCTAATACAAAGTCAGAAAAAATCATAATCCCCAAATCGCCATTACGTCGGTCTGGGGACTTGATATATCATAGATATGACTCTATCTAAGCGTCAAAGACGGGAAGTTAAAACAACAAAGCAAAAAAAGGATTGACTAAAAGTTGTTACTTCTTGTAAATTATTGAAACAGGGCTGCCTTTATAGCTCCAGTCTGTCTGCGTGAAGTTGGACGGGATATTTTCGGTGCTAGACGCGGAACCATTAAACTTGGCCGTGACTGTGAATTTGCCGTTTTTTCCAGGATTCCCTTCGCAGAAAAATCTATGCAGATTTAACTTGCTTATGTCGAACGATTTGAAATTTCCATTTTTGATAGACAATATAGCCAAGTCGTTATTTCCGCCAAACGTAACGCTGGACAAAGATGAGGAACCAGGATTTTCCCCTTCCAGAAATGCCAGGTGCAATTTTGGCAGATTACTTAAATCCAACCTTTCCAAATTCTTAGAATCAATGATGTATAGAAAGATCAATGATTTCAAATTGCTTAAATTCAAACTTGATAGTTCAGCGGAGCGCAGAAGCAATCTCGAAATTTTCAATCCCGCAGGTATGTCAAGACTGCTGATAGGATTCCTTGAAAGATCTAATGTCAAAAGGCTTTTCAAATCACCGATTTCGACTGTAGTCAACTGATTTTCGGCCAGATACAGCTCAGTCATCTTTGAACAATGAGACACGTTAATTTTGGTTAACTTATTGTTCTTTGCCTTGACTATGTCCAGATTTATATTCCTGCTGAGATCAAGTTCTGTCAAACTGTTATTATCACAATATAACTCTGTCAATGATATAAAATGCTCTATTCCATTGAGAGAATTCAACTTTTTGGTGGACAATTCCAATTTGAAGATGCTGGAGACATCCTTTTTCGTAATATGTTTAGTGGTCTTGATATACCCGTCGCTGTACAAGAGCTGCAGGAATAAAGGATCAAAATCATTTGTAATCTCATCCGTAACATTCACTATATTGGAAGCAGTAAATCCTCCATCTTCTGTGGTTACGGTTATCGCAGTCTGCCCCTGCTTCAGTCCTTTGATGATGCCATCCGGACTCACTGATGCAACCTCCGGATTTGAAGAAGACCAAGTTACATTCTTATTGGATGCGTTTTTTGGTGTGAAGATCAGATCGAATTTTCCAAGATTGTCTTCAGAAAGCCCTATTGTCAATGACTCAGGAGCCAGGCTGACACCTGCAACAGGAACGACATCATTCTTATTGCAGCCAATGAGAAAGAGAGCAAATGCCGTAAAAAGAGTCGATAATTTTAAATATTTCATAATGTTGTCTGGTTATAGTTTCGCAAAAATATATAAAAAATCCGGATTGTTACCATATTCTTAAATTTTGCTACAGTCGCAAAAATCTTGCTTCATTTTCAAAATATTGTCACACGGATAGTCTTCAAGCGGAAAATGGGTAGTGTCATCGCCCAGACTAAGAAAAGCGAGAAAGATGAAGAAGAAAGCAGCAAGCAGTAGAGAAGGACTGTCAAGGTTGGTATAATTGATCCATAATCCAGTAGCGCTATGCTTTCATCCGCACAAATCCACTGTAAAATTTTATAGTATGCAACCGTAGCGTATAGTGTAAGCGTCTCCGCGAGTTCGCAGTGACAATCTGTGCAACCTGTAAGTCGCTGTGTGATAATTGTTTAACCATTTTCAGAGTTGTGATTTTCCTAACTCTGATTTTGGTTAAATAATTGATAATCTGCAACTTAAGCGCTGCGTCCCGTGTAGCAAGCCGGGCAGCGTCATGACCCGCGGCGAATTGCGAAGCACCCTGAGCAGAGCGGGCCTTTGCCGCTGTCGATGATTTAACATGGCGTCATCTGACGAACCAAGGCATCATCAGATGCCGGGCCGGAGCTGGCGGGCAGGGTGGCAAACGCGCCGATGGGAAGCCCGTAGGCCCTGATGTGCCCCCTTGAAAAGGGGGTTAGGGGGATTGAGACAGGTCATCAGATGCCGGGCCGGAGCTGGCGGGCAGTGCTGCAACGCGTCGATGGAAAGCCCGTAGGCCCCGATGTGCCCCCTTGAAAAGGGGGGCGGGGGAATTGATAGTGGAGCGCGGAGCGTCAGGGTTTGGGACAGAGTCCCAATAAAATAAATACGGGATTTGCCGCACTGGGTGCGTCACATCCCTCATCGCCTACGCGGCGGGGCGGTGCTAAACAAATTGAAGCTCAAAGGCCTGGCGGCCTTTGGGGCTTTTCCCGTGCAAGGCCTTACAGGAGCGGGGCTCCCGACGGCCTTGCACGAAAAAAGCCCAGCGCAAAGCGCTGAGCTTCAATTTGCTTGCGGAGAGAGAGGGATTCGAACCCCCGGACCCGTTAAGATCAACGGTTTTCAAGACCGCCGCATTCGACCACTCTGCCATCTCTCCAATGTCGAATTTTATTTCGCCCACTCCGGTTTTTTGTGAAGTGGAACGCAAAGGTAAGGATAATTTTTGAAAAAACAAGTGATGGCGGTGAATTTTTCAGAATTCCATGTGAAAAACAACCTATGTGGTAAAAAACAACCTATGAGAAAAACAACCCTTTGTGCTTGCGAAAAAAAAACTTAGTTGCACTTGCGGAAAAAAACTCACCAGACGGTTGAGGGTAAAGTACCAGTCCTGCGTATCATATGCAAAGGACTTGAAAATGGATTATAACGATTACGATATTGAAGTAAGAAAAGCAAGGGTGAAAGCCCGGCTGGATGCGGCTATAGAAGAAAGCGCATTGTCAGGGGAGGACGGAATCCGTCGTGAAAGGCGAGTGTGGCCTTATGTCGCCGGCATCATTTCCGCAGCGGCGGCTGTCGTGTTGGCAGTGGTCCTTAACGTCGTGCCTCGCTCTGAAGACGAGACCGTGAACTGGGTGGAGGTGCTTACGGCCTATGGCGAGAAAAAATCAGTATTGCTTCCGGACGGTACGGTAATCTGGCTTCACAACGAATCCAGGCTTCTGTATCCGAGCGAGTTCACAGGCCGCACACGTCAGGTGTTCACATCAGGAGAAGTGTTCGCGGAGGTCGCAAAAGACAAGAGGCATCCGTTCATACTGTCTTCCAATAATGTCAATGTCAAGGTGAAGGGAACGGTTTTCAATTTCCGCTCATATCCCAAGTCCACGGAAGCAGAACTGACATTGGTGGAAGGTGCTGTAGATATGGATTTTACAGTATCCGGAATCAGGCAGTCCGTAGAAATCACCCCGGGACAGGTGGTCAAGGCCGATCTGGAGAACGGAAAGGTCACGCGGACCTGCATGCAGCCGGAAAAATACGTGTCCTGGACAGAGCGTACAGCATTGTATTTCAATGATGAGACACTCCAGAATATCATAATGGAACTCCAGCGCCAGTTCGAAATCGAAGTCGTGGTCAGAAACAAGTCACTTTTGGGAAAACGCTTTTATGCGTCGTTCGTGAATGACGAGTCGCCGCTCGATATACTCAAGGCGCTCAGTGTGGATGGAGGTATGAGAGTCCTGCAGAAGGACAATACCTATTATATATCAGCAAATTAGAAATGCTATCTGAAATTATTTTATTCGTTTAATTAATAACCAATTTATGCGTAATTATTCAAGATGTAGTAAGTTGTGCTGTCTTGTCATCGCAACAGTCCTTTCGTGGCTGTTTGCGGTATCAGCCAATGCGCAGGTTTCTATGTCGCTGAAGGATGTAAGTGTACGCTCTGCAGTTGAATATCTGCAGAAAGAGTACCATTACTCGTTCACGATCGGAACAGATGACATTGACATAAACAAGCATGTGACAGTACAGGTCAAGAATGTGTCAATCGAGAGTGCGCTCGACCGCATTTTCGCAGGACAGAATGTATCTTATAAGGTCAATGGAAAGAACATTTCCGTAGTAGCCAATAAACCTCAGCCTGCTCCAGCTGCAAAAACGGCAGCCAAGACCCAGGCACTGGTTTACACCGGAATCGTGTTCGACGAGAACAACTCTCCTATGGCAGGAGCGTTCGTGGTGGAAAAGGGAACTGACAATGCGGTTTCTACCGGAGTGGACGGAAAATTCTCCATTAAAGTCAAGGGAACGAGCCCGGTGCTTTCGTTCTCTTTCTTCGGTTATGAGGACAAGGACGTGCAGCTGTCATCTTCCAAGTCCAACATCGAAGTGAAGATGGAGCCGCAGGCGCTGTCGCTCGACCAGTCCGTAGTAGTCGGATATGGTACCATGACACGTAGGGACATCACTTCCGCCATCGGTCAGTTCAAGCCTAAGGCTTCCGAAAGACGTGACGTGCTTTCTGTGGACCAGCTTCTCCAGGGACGTATTGCCGGTGTGAATATCACTACCGCATCTGGTATCCCGGGAGCCAGCAGCCGTGTGAGCATCCGTGGTATCGGTTCCCTCAATGCCGGTAACGAACCTTTGTATGTCATTGATGGCGTGCCAATTACCAGTACTTCTGGAGATACCGGAGCATTCTCGCAGGGTGAGTCCATGACAGGTCTTGCAACATTGAACCCGTCCGATATCGAGTCTGTGGAGGTCCTGAAAGATGCGGCATCCGCTGCCATCTACGGTTCCCGTGCCACTAACGGTGTCATTATCGTGACCACCAAGTCTGGAAAGAAAGGCGCTCCGGTAATTTCGATTGACGCAAGCATGAGTCTCAGCCAGCAGCCGCGTCTGGACAAGCTGGATCTTGCAAGCGGCGACCTTCTGATCGAGACTTTCAACGAGGCTATCGACAATTATAACATCCAGTTCGGCAAGACTCAGGAGCGTTTCATCAATCCTATGCCTGGAAAACCGACTCATAATTGGCTTAAAGATGTGCTCCGTACCGGCTTTTCACGTAATATTACCACTTCAGTATCAGGTGGCTCCGAAAAGATAAGGTACTATGTTTCGGCGACTGCCAAGCATCAGGAAGGAACAGCATTGAGCAATGCCCTGAATCAATACAGCCTCAAGTCCAACATTTCCGGAGATATCAGAAAATGGCTTTCTTTCGGTATCAACATGCAGCTCAGCTATACCAAGAACAACCGAGTTTCTTCCGGTTACAGCGGATATAATGTCATCAAGGCTGCAGTGGAGCAGTATCCTTGGGATGAGCCGTTCCTCCCAAATGGTGACTGGGCGACGTCCAAGAATGTGCTCGTGAACAACAATGCCCTCCAGGCAATCAAGGAGTCCGATGTATGGCTCAAGACCTACAGGGCGTTGAGCAATGCATATTTGAATTTCCACATTATCCCGGGACTTGATTTCAAGACATCCCTGGGCGAGGATTTCTCAGCATTGGAAGAGCATGTTTATTATACGGCGAAGCATCCGGGCGGATATCCGTCGAAGGATAATCCTCAGGGAGGTTCATTGACCGACAGCCGCAAGTTACGCAGCTCTGTAATTTGGGAAAATACATTGTCATACGACAAGAAATTCAATTTCGGGCTTGGACTCAACGTCGTTCTCGGTCATTCCGCACAGGTGGATGAGAACTCGATGGCTTTGCAGAGGGGTATCGGATTCCCTTCAAGCTCATTCGACGTGAACTCTGTCGCTGCGGAAATCAGCAAGGCCAATTCAAGCCGTACTGCCTATGCGCTCCAGTCATTCTTCGGCCGTGTCAACTTGAACTACAAGGACCGCTATGTGGGAACTCTCACGATGCGTGCCGACGGATCTTCCAAGTTCGCTCCTGAAAACCGCTATGGATATTTCCCTTCTGCCAGCCTCGGATGGAATGCCGACAAGGAATCTTGGTGGCATGCTGACGGCATCACCATGAAGCTCCGTGCCAGCATCGGTGCAACAGGTAACCAGGGCAACATCGGACCTTATGCATATCAGGCACTTGCATCCGGCGGTGTGAACTATAACAATGTCAACGGCCTCGGTCTCAGCACTCCTGGCAACCGTGACCTGAAATGGGAAACTGCCGTTCAGCAAGACTTGGGTATCGACATGAGTTTCTTCAAGGGTGCATTGTCCTTCACTGCCGATGTGTTCAACAAAGACACCCGCGACCTGCTCTACAGCAAGCCGACGATGATTACCACGGGATATTCCAGCTATACCTGCAATATCGGTTCAATGAACAACAAGGGTCTTGAGCTCACCGTTGCCGGAAACGCCGGAAAGAAGGATTTCCGATGGAGAGGTGATTTCAATATCTCATTTGTGAGGAATAAACTGACCAAGCTCCTGGATGACAGTGACATAATCATGCCTGACTCTTTCCACGCATTGCAGGTAGGCAAGGAAGTCGGTTCATTCTACATGGTCAAAATGCTCGGCATCTACCAGCATGACGAGGATGTCCCTGAGTATCTCTATGAGAATGAGGGAGTACGTGCCGGTGACGTCATTTATGATGATTATAACGGAGATGGAAAGATTACTGCTGATGACCGTCAGATAGTGGGTTCCGCAAATCCTAAGTTCAGCGGCGGTTTCAACAATACATTCACTTGGAAGAATCTGGAACTCTCCGTGTTCATGACATACTCATACGGACAGAGCGTATATGAATATTGGACTGGTGGCCTCAGGCTCGGAAACGGAACATGGCCGCAGCTCAAGTCCGCATGTGAAGGAAGATGGACAGGTCCCGGAACCACCAACAAGACTCCTCGTGCAATTTACGGACAGAGCTGGAACAGTACCAAGTTCGTCAATACCCGCTTCCTGCACGATGCATCATATCTTCGTCTGAGATCCATTACATTGGGTTACAATCTCCCTTCGAAGTGGATGCGCGCGATCAAGATGAACAGCGTAAGGGTGTATTTCCAGTTGGACAATGCCTACGTGTTCACGAAGTGGCCTTATCTTGATCCGGAAGTGTCATATAATTCCAATGCAGCCACTTACGGTGTCGATTGGCTCAATCCTGGACAGCCTAGGACGTTCATGTTCGGTGTCAATCTTAAATTCTAATTGTCGATATGAAAAAGATAATATTAGCGCTGTTGACAGCATCCATAATAATTTCGTCCTGCGACATTTTGGATAAATATCCGCACGATGCAGTATCAAGGGACAGCGTGTCCGAAGAGGACCTGGAACTCCTTTATACAGGACTTTACTGCTATTCACAGTACAAGCCGGGTTTCGAGGGATATTTCCAGAATGATATGACGGGAGGTGACTTCTTCCGTGGAGGCGGTTCCGTATGGCCGGACGCTCCGTCATGGATCAAGGACTTTTTCCTGCCTACCAACGGCTGGATCCAAGCCCCTTATACAGGATATTATGCCCTGCTTTATCAGATAAACAGCTTCATCGAAGTTGCAGAGAAAGCTCCTCAGAGTGACAAGGTGCGCCAGATGCTCGGAGTGGCATATTACTTCAGGGCATTGGACTACTACAACATTGTCACCAAATACAGGATCGCTCCTCTGATGAGAGTTACCAGCAATGATCCTCAGCCGAATTCCACCGAGGAGGCCCTCTGGGCTTTTGTCAATGAAGACCTCGAAAAAGCATTGGCGATGTGCCCTGAATATTCTACCAAATATTATGTTTCCCTGCAGGCAGCCAAGGCACTTGCGGCGAGAGCATATATCGCCCAGGGCAAAAAGGCCGAGGCGGCGAAACTTGCTGATGACCTCATAGCTGATCCGCTGTTCGCACTGGATGATTTTTCCAAGATTTTCCGTGGCGAGGCCAATTCAGAGGTGATATTCACATTCGCCAACTTGCCTGAAGAGAACGGTATCAAATTCGCGGGAGAGTTCCTGCAGCCGGCTACTATATATGTGCCTGTACCTGAGGTGATTGCCTTGTTTAAGGATGATGACAAGAGAAAGTCGATCTCGATAACGGTGGACGGAAGCGAAACTGTATTGAACAAATATATCAACAAGTCATCCTCAGACCCTATCATCATCTCCCGTCTTGCAGAGATGTATCTCATCAGTGCAGAGGGCAAGGGCCTCAATGGAGGCGGACTCGCCAGACTCAATGAACTCAGACGCGCCCGTGGCCTCCAGGACCTTTCACCTGCGCCGAAGAACGAGGAGGAATTCATTGATGCGATACTCGCAGAAAGACGTCTGGAGTTTCTCGGAGAGGGATTCAGATGGTATGACCTTGTCCGTACCGGCAGATATATGAAGACGACAGGCCTGCCTGAAAAATATACGGTGTTCCCTATTCCTCAGAGACAGTTGGATTTGAATACTGTTAATCTGCAACAGAATGAACTTTGGAAATAACGATATGAAGATATTAAATAGAATATGGCTGGCTGCCAGCGTGCTGATACTCTGCGCAGCTTGCGACAAGGCTCAGGACACGGATTTCCTGTATGAGCCGACTACGGAAATCGGAAAGACTTTCGTGGACAAATGCCAGGAGGTGGCGCGAGTGTTCAAGGACACATCTTTCGTGGTGGCTGTGGGAGTTGAGGAGACCGATCTGCACCTCCAGACAATGGAAGGATATGTGCAGCAGATATGTATCCTCCGCATTGACACCAATACTCCGGGCCTGAAAGTGAAGGTAGCGATGCCTTACAACAGCAATTCCATCTCGGACGGCTGGAGAAAACAGACATTGACAGATATGGCGGCCGCTATGGACAAGAGCCGCGCGAGAGTCGTAGGTATGATCAACGGAGATTTCTGGAATATCAACACTCCGATCAATCCGAGAGGTCCCGTGCATCGTGGAGGAACGATTGTCTCGTCAGCATGGGACTATAACCCGAATGTCGAGCAGCAGGCTCTCAGCTTCGTCGGAGTCGGTTTTGACAACAAGATGGTGATTGCCGAGCGTGCAAAATACGAGGAGATGAAAACCAGTCTGAAGGAATGTACGGGCGCAGGTCTGATCCTTCTGTCAAACGGTCATTTCTCTGGAACTGAATGGGTTGCAAGAGACCCGCGTACCGCTATCGGATATACGGATGACGGCATCGTGTATTTCCTGACGGCTGACGGACGAAGGACATTCGGTGCCGCAGGCCTTACCTATAAGGAAATGGCATACATGTTCCAGTCTCTCGGATGTTCCGGTGCGGCCAATCTGGACGGCGGCGGTTCTGCCCAATTCATGGTGCGTCACCCTATCGCGCAGGTGTTCCAGATCCGCAACCACCCTTCTGACGGCGCTGAAAGACCGGTAGTGTCCGGCTGGGCCGTAACAGTAGATGAACCATAATAATTGATGACAATGAAAAGAATAATATTGATACTTCAGATGGCTCTGCTGCTTGTAGGCGCAGCATCTTGTTCGGACTCTACGTCGGGGAACGGGCTTGCTGCGGAGCCGGAGCTGATATCCATAATCCCTGTATCCGGAGCATCCGGATGTACTGCGATCATTTCCGGAGTGAATTTCGCTGCGGAACAGTCTGCAAACAAGGTCTTTATGGACGGAAAAGAGGCACAGGTAGTGTCTTCTTCCAAGAACAGAATCAAGATAGTGACCCCGGAACATGCTGACGGAAAGGTAGATGTGAAAGTTTCCGTGAACGGTACAGAGGTTTCCGGCCTGGACTTCACTTATGTGACACTCGCTGAGCCGGAGGTGAAGATTACCGCGTTGAGGCCGTCTTTCGGTTTCGTAGGGGACAATGTCACCATTCTCGGAGAAAATTTCTCTGATGAGTTGGCCGACATGTCAGTTACCTTCGACGGCGTAAAGGCGAATATTCTCACGACATCATCTTCAGCATTGTCAGTAACAGCACCGGAACACGCACGCGGACGCGTTACCGTGGAAGTGAAGAACGGTACCAAGACGGCTGTTGCAGAGTTCACTTACGTGGAACTGATGGTAGAGAAGTCCACTCCTTCTGAGGGCGGCGCAGGAACTATCGTGACCATCTACGGTGAGGGCTTCAGCGAGGAGCTTGCGAACAATGTGGTTATGGTCGGCGACCAGGTCCTGACTGTTACGGAAGCTACCGCTACGACATTGAAAGTGGAGATGCCTGCACTCGGAACCGGTACTTATACATTTACCGTGAGGGTGGGCGAGAGAGTCTGCACAGGCGGCTCATTTACCGTGGCTCCTCTGTGGTATGTGGAGACTGTCGCCGGAAGTTCTGTCCGCGGAACAAAGGATGGAATCGGTAAGGCTGCAAATCTGGAAACGGTACAGCATCTCGCGATGGGACCTGACGGCAAAGTCTGGTTCACTTCTCGTGGTGGTGCAGGACGGGATGCCATCAGGACATTGGATCCTAAGACTTGGGAGGTCAAAACTGTTATCGGCATTGACAATGCTCTTATTAAGAATACTCATCCTTGGGGCTCTACATTCGATTCCAAAGGAAACTATTATGCGACAGGCAAAGCAGCGGGCAAAGTATTCAAGATTGCCGCTGGAACCAATGAAATCAGCGTATTGCCGCTTCCTGCACATAAACTGACTACCAACCCGATGTGCGTGCTTACGGATGCTCAGGATAATCTTTATTTGCTGAACCGTGATGCCGGAACTGAAGCTAAACCAAGCTATATTTCGATATATGACAAGAATCTTGTGCTGAAGCACGACTGGCCGGTAATGTTGTTTGCTGAACACATGGCGTGGAACAAGGACAAGACTAAACTTTACATTGGCACGACTGGTGCTCCGTTCGGAGTCTTCGAATTCGACCCTGCTACGGGAGAGGTTAAGAAAATCGCCGGCACCAAGGATAAGCCTGCCAATGCAGCGGCTACGACAGACGGCGAGCCGGGAAATCCTCTTACTGCGACTATCGGCCAGATAGAAGGTATGGCTGTCGATGCAGAAGGAAACCTGTGGTTCTCCGATGTGACTACTGCTACAGTCCGCGTATTGGTTCCTGGAGAAGGCGGAGACTATACCAAGGGCACCGTCAAGACTCGTGCAGGTATGAATTTCGTGCCGAAATATCCTGGAGTTGACGGACTTGGAACCAACGCCGGATTCAAATACCCTTGCGGATTGCTTCCGATGCCGGACGGTTCAATGCTGCTTGCAGACGGAACCGGCTTTACCATAAGAAGGATATACTCAAAATAAGCGTATATGAAAAAAACGATAATTTTAGCGGCTATGGCACTTGTATCACTTGCAAGTGCCTGCCAAGAAGATAAATACGTTGCCAATGTGACGGAACTCAGCCTTGTGCGCATGGACCCTGAAAGCGGATATTCCGGCGCCATCGTGAAAGTTCTCGGACGTAATTTCAGCGAGAAGGCGAAGGACAATGTAGTCCTTATCGGCGGTAAAGAAGCCAAAGTGCTGGATGCCAACAAATGGGACCTTACAATCGTGGTTCCTGAAAATGAACCGGCTGAGTATGAGGTGGAGGTGACTACACCTGCAGGCAAGGCAGGCGGAATCAAATTCCTCTACAAGGAAAAGCCTGAACATGTGTACCTTGCTTCCATCTATGCCGGACAGGCCGGCAAGAATGGTGTGCAGGACGGTATGGGAGTTTCCGCAATGTTCTCTTCTCCGGAAGGTATCATCCCTATCGGCGGAGACAACTACTACATTCTCCAGAGAGGAACATTTGCCATCAGAAAGATGGATTCCTTCGGCAGGGTCACTACTGTGAAGACATCAGGCGCGGAACTTCACCATCCTTGGCAAGGTGCAGTCGCTCCGTCGGGAGAACTGTACTTCTGCAACAAGAGCAGCAACCAGCTCGTGAAGATGGATGCTGCCGGAGTTGTAAAAGTGGTTTCAGGATTTACCTTGCAGAACCCTATGGGTGTAAAATTCGATGCTGACGGCTTCGGATACCTCTCCAACAGAAACACTGACGGAGGCCAGGTAATCAAGTTCAAGGACGATGCTGTGGTCGAGATTTATAGTATTCCGATGCCTACATGCACTGCGGTGGATGCTGCTGGAAGAGTTATAGTCGGCACTAATGATTCCGGTTATCTTTATATGATAGACAAAGACGGTAAAATCAAGAAGATTGCAGGAGAGGGAAATCGCAATGGCTCCAAGGGAGACGGCGTTCCGGGAGATTTGCTCGACAAGAGTACAATCGGCATGGTGAACGGAATCTGGTGCGCAAAGGACGGTGCATTGTATTTCTGTGATGTTACCGCCCAGTCTGTAAGAAAACTTACTCCGGGAGCCGGCGGTGATTATTCCAAAGGCAAACTTGAAACCATAGCAAGCGGTTTTTACCCTTCTGATGTCGTAGTTTCAGAGGATTGTGCGAAAATTTTCGTAACTTCGGCGACCACGAATACAATCAGGCTTATTGAAATTATCTGAAATGACGGAAAAGAATCTTGTCAGCAGACTGAGACGTGGGGATAAAGCGAGTTTTGATGAGCTTTTCAACAGGTACTTTGAGCAGTGCTTCACTTATGCGGTGTCACTGCTCAAGGACCCTGACGCAGCTGAAGATGTGGTTCAGAACGTGTTTCTGAAACTCTGGTCAGGCCGCGAACGTCTCGATTCTTCCAGACAGTTCAGGAGTTATCTTCTGACAGCTGTCAGGAATGAGTCCATAAGCTGGCTTCGTGCCAAGTTTGTTGCTGACAGGGAACGCCGTCCGGTTCAGGAACCTGTGGATGAAACCCAGAATATCCTGAACTCCATATCTGCGCTCGAACTTGATGCCACTATTTCGGCTGCCGTAAGCAGACTTCCGGAAAAGCGGCGTCAAGTATTCGAGAAACGCAGGCTTGAGGGGAAGACGGTGGACCAGATTGCCGAGGAAATGAATCTTTCTCCCAAAACGGTGGAAAGGCATCTTACATTGGCTCTGAAGGATTTGCGGCATGTGATTTCATAAACACAAAAACTATAGACAATGTTTTCTTTACTGCTTATCGCACTGCTGCAGCTGCAGCCGATGCAGATGCTCCGGGAAGATCCGGACAGGGCCGGGGTGAACACTCATCCTTACGAATTCGGAGAAGTGCAGACGACACCGGCTCCGAAGGGATATGAACCCGTATATATCAGTCATTACGGACGTCATGGCTCCAGGACGAACTGGGGACTTTCGAATTACACTTATGTAATCGACATTCTGGAAAAGGCGGACAGCGCCGGCATTCTTACGTCGGAAGGCGAAGGCCTTCTGCAGGAGGCTCGGGTCGTGGCTGAAGTGCATCATGGCGCCAACGGACATCTGACGAGGCTTGGTGAGAAAGAACACCGGATGATAGCGGAAAGGATGTACAGGAACTATCCGGAAGTATTCCGCAAGGGCAGCGGTCTGGTGAGGGTGGAAAGCAGTACGGTACACCGTTGCCAGGTAAGCATGGCCAATTTCGTCGGCGAACTCATCCGTCTGCAGCCGGGACTCCAGTTCGAGATAGACAGTGATGACGTCATCATGTCGTATATCAGCAACGGAGCCTCCAAAGAACAGAATGAAGCTTCGAAAGTGATGCTTGAACCACTGAAGCATGTGCAGACTGATACCGTGAAGGTCATGGCATCATTGTTCACCGACCCGCAGGCTGCAAGGCAGTTCGTGCGCAATGCGGACAAGTTCCAGACGAAAATCTGGGAAGTTGCCAGAATCGCACGCTCGTCAGGAGTCGAGACCAATGTTTACAGGCATTTGCCGGAAGATGTCATCTACAAATGGTGGGACTACAGCAACCGTGAACTTTATATCAGGCACGGGAACTCCGTGGAATTCGGAAAGGAAAGGATGAAAAACACGGAACCGCTTGTGAATGACATTGTTGCGAAAGCTGATGAGGCCCTGGCATCCGGACATTATGCTGCCGACTTGAAGTTCGGTCACGACTATCCGCTCATGGCATTGGCCGGATACCTGCATCTGAGCGGAGTGGGCGAGAGACTGTCTTTCGATGAGATACCGCAGAAATGGAATGATCCGATGAACATACCGTTCGCGTCGAATCTACAGATGATTTTCTACAAGAGTCATAAGTCACCGGACGTGCTGGTGAAGTTCGTGTATAACGACAAAGAACGCACTATTGCAGACCTGGAGGCAGTCTCCGGAGTTTACTACAAGTGGGAAGATGTAAAAAAATTCATTGAAAAACGTAAATAGAATTATGATGAAAAGCAGAATGTTGGCGACAGCAGTCGCTTCTGTGACAATGCTTGCTATGGCATTTGTCGCAAACGCCGGACAGCCGGAGAAAGATGGATTGGTATATCACGATGCCACGGAGTTTCTGATTGGAGGGAAAGCCACTCAGGAGACATTGACCCCTTATGACAGGCTTCCTGCCTCTTATGAAAAGACCACAAGGCCTGAACTTTGGAGGCACGGACATCATTCTGCGGGTATCTATGTGCGTTTCCGCACTGATTCCCCGATTATCAAGGCCAGATGGACCTCGCTTTACGGAGCGTACATGAACCACATGGCCCCGTCCGGAATCAGAGGCCTTGACCTCTATGTGCTCGACGAGGGAAAATGGTATTTCACCGGCGTAGGCAGACCTTCAAAGAATGACAAGACTTCAGAGTATGTGCTCGTGAAGAACATGGAGCGCAAGGAACGTGAGTACATGATCTATCTGTCTCTGTATGACGGAGTCACATCACTTGAAATCGGGGTGGACAAGGCCAGCGTCATCGGCAAGCCTCAGGTGGACAGCCCGAGAAGAGGATGCCCGATAGTGATGTACGGCACAAGTATTCTCCAGGGAGGCTGCGTGTCACGTCCGGGAATGGTTAATACTTCATTGATAGAGAGAGCCCTCGATATGGAAGTCATCAACCTCGGCTTCAGCGGCAATGCCCTCCTCGACTTGGATATCGCCCAGCTGATGGCATCAGTGGAGACACCTGCCGTCTATGTGCTGGACAATGCCCCGAACTGCAGGGCTGACCGTATCAATGCCCACAGTGTGGAATTTTTCCGTGTCCTCCGCGATGCGCATCCTGACGTTCCGGTGGTTATCGTGGAGCATCCGCTTTATCCGACAATGCGTCTGAACATTGGCGAGCGCGAGGATATCATCGCAAGGAACAATGCCCAGAAAGCGTTCTATGAAACGCTCCGCAAGTCGGGCGAGAAGCGTGTATATTATGTTTCCGCTGAGAAACTCCTGGATGAAATGAAAGAGGGAACCGTGGATGGCGACCATTTCACAGACCTCGGCGTGACCTATTATGTGAAGGCAGTCCTGCCGACAATCAAGAAAGCGCTCAAGGCTTCTCCCAACAAGGTCGGAAAGTAATCTCCTAAAATGATTTTATAGAAATATTGCACTCCGGCTTTTTGGTTATGCCGCGAATTAAGAGTATATTTGTGCCGCTTCACAGCAGATACAGATATACTCTTATATATTATATGAACCGAACGCGAAAATCTTTGATTGTATGAAAGTCGGAATCATAATGGGCTCCACCAGTGACTACGAAGTTATGTCAGGAGCCGAAGAAATGCTCAAAGCGCTCGATATCCCATTTGAAAAGAGGGTTGTAAGCGCGCATAGGACACCGGATCTTATGTACGAGTATGCGAAGACTGCTAAAGCAAGGGGCATCAGTGTCATCATCGCCGGAGCCGGCGGGGCAGCTCACCTGCCTGGAATGGTGGCAGCCATGACTACACTTCCTGTTATCGGTGTCCCGGTCAAATCACGAGCCCTGAACGGCTTGGACTCACTTCTTTCGATTGTTCAGATGCCTGGTGGCGTGCCTGTTGCGACAGTGGCCATCAACGGTGCCAAGAACGCAGCCCTGATAGCTGCCTCGATACTTGCACTGCAGGATGAGGGCGTATCTGCAAGACTTGAAAAATTCCGACAGGAACAGACGGACTCCGTTCTTAAAGCTGAAATCTAAACCATAATCAGATGACAAGAAAAATAGGCATAATCGGAGGCGGGCAACTCGGTCTTATGATCGCAGAGGAAGCCCACCGCCAAGGTGCCGCTGTCTATGCGCTGGACCCGTCTCCGGATGCTCCTGCATTTGCGGAATGTGACGGCCATATAGTCGCAGCCTACGATGACCTTGAAGCATTGGAAAAACTCGGTGACATGACAGACGTGCTCACCTACGAGTTCGAGAATGTTCCGGGAGACATCCTTCGCCACCTGGAGGGAAAATACAATATTCCTCAGGGCATTGCACCGCTTTTCGACTCCCAGGACAGACTGCGTGAGAAGAACAATGCGAAACGTCACGGACTTCCCGTACCTGAATATATTCCGCTTCCTGCCTGCTCTTCCGACGAAGACTGCGCCGAGGTTCCATGTCAGCTGACCGACGAGCAACGTATAACGGAACTCACGGCGGCCGTGAAGAAAATCGGTATGCCTTGCGTGCTCAAAACCAGAAGACTTGGCTATGACGGTCATGGACAGGCAGTTATAAAATCAGAAAATGATATTGCAGCAGCTGCTGACATGCTCCGCGTCCCTTGTATCCTTGAAGCGTTCATCCAGTTCGACTACGAATGCAGTGTGATTCTGGTAAGAGACGGAAAAGACACCGTCCATTTCCCGATAGGCCGCAACATCCACAAAGGCGGAATCCTCGACCTGTGCATCGTGCCGGCCGGGACACTGTATGAAACTGCCGGCGGAAAGAAGCCTGCGGAAAACCAGCTCTGCAGCCGCATTGTCAATGCCTGTGAACATTTTATGGAGGGATGCGACTATCGCGGAATTCTCGCCATCGAGCTGTTCGTCAAGGGCAATGACTTCATTTTCAATGAAATGGCTCCGCGTCCTCACAACAGCGGACACTATACCATAGAGGGATGCACTTCATCCCAGTACACCGAACTCTGTCATTTCCTGCTCGGAAAAGCATTGCAGAAGCCAGAACTGATGGCGCCGACAGTGATGAAAAACATTCTGGGACAGGACCTTGAAGCGGCGTGGAAAATCATTGACACGGCTTATGCGGAGCATTGGCAGAATCCTGCGTCGGTTCCTGTGAGCAATTCGGCCAAGAGAGAGAAAGCGTATTGCGGCGAGGCCGGCAGGGGAGTGTTCGTGCATATATACGGCAAGACGAAATCGCGCCCGAAACGCAAGATGGCCCATATCACATTCGTGCCGATGACATTGGCGGAATATGAAAAAGACTGGGCGGACAAATTCGTAAAATAAAAAAACAGATATACAGATGGCAAACTACCGGATTTTTGTAGAAAAGTATCCTGAATTCCAGGTGGAGGCAGGCAGCCTCAAGGCAGAGCTGAATGAGAACCTTCAGCTTGACCTTCAGTCACTTAGACTTCTCAATGTCTATGACCTCTTCGGATTTACTCCTGAGCTCCTCGAAAAGAGCCGTTACAGCGTGTTCGGAGAAATCGTGACCGACAATGTCTCAGATGAATGTGACCTGACAGGAACCAAATACATCGCAGTGGAATATCTCCCTGGACAGTTCGACCAGAGAGCGGCTTCTGCAGTGGACTGCGTGCACCTCATTGACCCGAAAGCCGACGTCCATATCAAGAGTTCCAAGCTCATTGTCCTGAGCGCGGATGTCGATGAGCAGACCATCGCCAAAATCAAGCATTACTATATCAATGCTGTGGAGTCCCGTGAGAAAGACCTCAGCAAACTCACTGATACTGAGCATGCTGCGGTAAAGCCGGTGCCGGTGCTCGAGGGTTTTGTCAATATGAAGGAAGAGGACCTGGAGCCGTTCTGCCGCAAGATGGGTCTGGCAATGAATGCCGATGACCTTCGTGAGGTGGTGAAATACTTCACGGAAGAAGGCCGCAACCCTAACGAGACTGAACTCCGCATATTGGACACATACTGGAGCGACCATTGCCGTCACACCACTTTCACCACCGAACTTGAGGAAATCGGGGTGGAGGAGTCCTTCATGAAAGAGGAAATAGACGGTACATTGAACCTATACCTGAAAATGAGAAAGGAACTCGGTCGCGAGAACAAGGGCCTGAACCTGATGGATATGGCGACAATCGGAGGCAGGTATCTGCGTAAGGCCGGCCTTCTGGACGATATGGAAGTCAGCGAGGAGAACAATGCCTGCAGCATCTACGTGGACGTGGATGTGGACGGGAAACTCGAGAAATGGCTTCTCATGTTCAAGAACGAAACCCATAACCATCCTACTGAAATCGAGCCGTTCGGAGGTGCAGCCACCTGTCTTGGAGGCGCTATCCGTGACCCTCTTTCAGGACGTTCCTATGTATATCAGGCAATGCGCGTGACAGGTGCCGGCGATATCTACAAGCCTGTGTCAGAGACGCTTCAGGGCAAGCTCCCGCAGTGCGTGATTACCAAGAAGGCTGCCCACGGATATTCCAGCTACGGAAACCAGATCGGTCTTGCCACCACTCACGTAAGGGAAATCTACGATGAAGGTTATCTGGCCAAGAGACTTGAAGTAGGTGCGGTAGTCGGTGCGGTGAAAGCGGACAAGGTGCGTCGTGAGTCACCTGTGCCGGGCGACGTGGTGCTTCTTCTCGGAGGAAGAACCGGCCGTGACGGAATCGGAGGCGCTACGGGTTCATCCAAAGAGCATACTGAAGAGTCGCTCGAGACCTGCGGAAGCGAGGTCCAGAAGGGCAATGCCCCGGAGGAGAGAAAACTCCAGAGGCTGTTCCGCCGTCCGGAAGTGACCAAACTCATCAAGAAGTCCAATGACTTCGGAGCGGGCGGTGTGAGCGTGGCCATCGGAGAACTTACCGACGGTCTGGATATCTATCTGGACAGAGTGCCTGTGAAATATAACGGATTGAATGCCACTGAATTGGCTATCAGCGAGTCCCAGGAAAGAATGTCAGTGGTGGTGGAAGCCAAGGACGAGAAACAGTTCATGGAATACTGCCACAGCGAGAACATTGAAGTAACTCATGTAGCCGACGTCACCGATACACAGCGTATGAGAATGTTCTATGGCGACAAGGTAGTGGCAGACCTCCAGAGAAAATTCATTGACAGTGCCGGCGCGAAGCATTATGCGAAAGCCGAAATCGCAGCTGTCGAGGAGAAGAATCCGTTCAGAAGAAAGGTTGAGGGAGAGTCATTGAAAGAAAAAATGGTGAACAACCTCAGCGACCCTAACGTGGTGAGCCAGAAGGGCCTTATAGAGATGTTCGACTCCACGATCGGCCGCTCTACAGTGCTTATGCCTTATGGTGGCGAACTGCAACTTACTGAAACTCAGGTGTCTGTGCAGAAACTCCCTACCGACGGATATACGAATACAGCCAGCATGATGGCCTTCGGATTCAATCCGGTCATCTCCAAATGGAGCCCATATCACGGCGCAGCATACTCGATTGTAGAGGCCTGCGCGAAAGTGGTGGCAGCCGGTGCGCATTACGAGAAAATGAGGTTCTCATGCCAGGAATACTTCGAGAGAATGACACATTGCCCTGAAGTCTGGGGAAAGCCTATGAGCGCCCTGCTCGGCTCCCTGAAGATGCAGATCGAGCTCGGACTCCCGTCTATCGGCGGCAAGGACTCGATGAGCGGAACCTTCGAGCATATCAATGTCCCTCCTACATTGATCTCCTTCGGAGTGACTACTGTCAATGCAGAGAAAGTCATTTCGCCTGAACTAAAGTGGGAAGGCAACAGGCTCTATCTCGTAAAGCATACTCCGCTGAAGAACTATATGCCTGATGTAGAGCAGCTTAAAAAGAACTGGAAGTTCGTTGATGAACAGATTGAGAGCGGCAATGCGGTTTCCGGCTGGGCTGTCGGGTTCGGCGGTGTGGCTGAAGGCCTCTGCAAGATGTCATTCGGAAACGCCTTCGGTGTGGATGTGAATCTTCCTGAAAATGAACTGTTTGACTATAGTTACGGCTCCATCATTCTCGAGACGGAGTCAGACATTGACTTCGAAAACGCTCAGTTTATCGGAATCGTGACCTCAGGAATCGACGGCGCTCTCCGTGTCAATGGAAAGAACATCTCCATCGACGCTCTCCAGAACAGCGCTTTCGAGAAATTTGAAAAAGTATATCCGGCCACAAGCAAGCCTGACATGAAGCGCCTTCTGCCTAAGGGTATGGAGGGTGTCAAGCCGTTCAAGGCCAAGAAGATAGACCTTAAGTACAAGGGCGAGAAGATAGCCGAACCGGTGGCATATCTCCCTGTGTTCCCTGGAACGAACTGCGATTACGATACTGCAAAAGCCTTCCGCAAGGCAGGTGCAAAAGTGAAGATGAGCGTGTTCCGCAATCTTACGGAGCAGGACGTCTTCGACTCCATAGACGAGATGAAACGCAATATCGACGAGTGCCAGATTCTTGCGTTCTGCGGCGGTTTCTCTGCGGGTGACGAGCCTGACGGAAGCGGAAAATTCATTGCCAATGTCCTTAACAATGAGAAGATTGCGGCAGCCATCGAGGCTCTGATTGCACGCGGCGGACTCATTTTGGGTATCTGCAACGGCTTCCAGGCACTTGTGAAATCCGGACTTCTCCCTTACGGACATCTCGGATGCGTAACCAAGGATTCCCCGACATTGTTCCGTAACGATATCAATAGGCACATCTCGCAGATGGCATTTACACGTGTTGCCAGCGTGAATTCGCCTTGGCTCAGCGGCATGAATATCGGTGACGTGTATGCGATCCCGGTCAGCCACGGAGAGGGTAAATTCGTTGTGAATGAACAGCTTGCAAAGGAACTGTTCGAGAACGGGCAGGTGGCGTTCCAGTATGCGGAACCTATCGACGAGGCTGTGTCAATGGCTTCTCCGTCCAACCCGAACGGTTCGTACTACGCGATCGAGGGCATCATCAGCAAAAACGGTCAGATTCTCGGAAAGATGGGCCACTCTGAGCGTTACGAGACCAATCTGTTCAAGAACATTGCCGCGAACCTGGAGCAGCCTCTCTTCGACAATGCAGTAAGATATTTCAGAGGCGAATAGGCTGTTCGGATAAAAAGCGACTTGCAATATGACAAAAGAAGAAAAAATCTACGACGGAGTGTCAATAAAGATTTATGCCACGGATGACCCTGAAAAGGTAATCGTGAACTTTACTGACGACATCACGGCGTATTACAAGATAAAAAAGGCTATAATAAAGGATAAAGGCCTGTACTGCAACGGAATATCGTCAATGATTTCCAAGGTTCTGGCAGAAGCCGGTGTGCCTGTGCATTTCATTGAGAAGATTTCCGACACGGAGCAGCTGTGCAGAAAAGCGAGCGTGATTCCGATGGAAGTCATTGTCAGGAATGTGATAGCCGGGTCCATGGCGCAGCGCCTAGGGCTGAAGGAAGGCATTGTCCCGTCAGAACCGGTTTATGATATCTGCTACAAGTCTGAGGAACTCGGAGACCCGATTATCAATGATTATCACGCTGTTGTACTCGGTCTTGTGACCAAGGAGGAACTCGCTGAGATCTATGAGATTTCGAAGAAGGTCAATGATGTCCTCCGTCCCGTTTTCGACAAGGCCGGCATAATACTGGTGGATTTCAAAATCGAATTCGGCAGGCTTCCTGACGGCTCGTTGGTGGTGTCTGACGAAATTACTCCGGACAGTGCGAGGTTCTGGGACAAGGCTACCGGCGAGAAGCTGGACAAAGACCGTTTCCGTCAGGACAGCGGCAAGGTAGGAGCAGCGTACCGAACTGTATATGAGAGACTTGGAGCGATATTGAACAAGTAATCTTCAAAAAGAACTATGACAATCAAGGAAAAGATAATGAGCGGTTCCGGAATCGGGGAGCCTTTCCGCGGACTTCACGAGGAATGTGGCGTGTTCGGCGTCTGGGGCGTACCGAGGGCGGCCGAAATCACATACTACGGACTGCATTCGCTTCAGCACCGCGGTCAGGAAGGTTGCGGAATAGTTTCTGTCAATGCAGAGGGTCAGCTTCGCCGTGTGAAGGGTCTGGGACTCGTTACTGAGGTGTTCAACAACGACAATCTCTCCACATTGCAGGGAAATATGGCGATAGGTCATGTCCGTTATTCCACTACAGGTGGAGGCGGAATCGAAAACGTCCAGCCTTTCCTGTTCAGACACAACTCCGGGGACTTTGCATTGGCCCATAACGGCAATATCGTGAACTCACTCCAGTTGCGTAAGTACCTCGAGGACAGGGGCAGTCTGTTCCAGTCCACTTCTGACAGCGAGATATTGGCGCACCTTATCAAGAAAGATCCGCTGGAGCGCAAGAGTCCGAGAATTTTCCCGATTATGGAGGCCCTGAATATGATTGAGGGCGCTTTCGCTTTCCTGATTATGACTCAGAACAGGATTTACGCCTGCAGGGACAAATATGGCTTGAGGCCTCTTTCCATTGGTCGGATCGGGGACGGTTATGTGATAAGCAGTGAGACCTGCGCGTTCAGTACTATAGGTGCGGAATATGTGCGCGATGTCGAGCCGGGTGAAATCGTGACCATCGACCATCACGGTCTGCGCTCGAGAAAATATTCTGAATATCAGCGTCATGCGATGTGCGCGATGGAATACATCTATTTCTCTCGTCCGGACAGTGATATCGAGAATATGAATGTCCATGCTTTCCGCAAGGAGTCCGGAAAGCTTCTGTTCAAGGAGTCGCCTGCTGATGCCGATATTGTGGTAGGTGTTCCGGATTCAAGTCTCAGTGCTGCAATGGGTTACGCTGAGGCGAGCGGTCTGCCGTATGAGATGGGGCTCATAAAGAACAAATATATAGGAAGGACATTTATCCAGCCGTCCCAGGAGATGAGGGACAAGGGTGTGAAGATGAAGCTTTCGCCGGTGAGGAGTATTGTGAACGGCAAGAGGGTGGTGCTGATAGATGATTCCATCGTGAGAGGAACCACCTCCAGGAGGATTGTCAGGATGCTACGTGAGGCAGGAGCGTCTCAGGTTCATGTCCGCATCGCAAGTCCGATGATCAAGTTTCCTTGTTTCTATGGTGTGGATATTTCCACTTATGATGAGCTTCTGTGTGCAAGGCGTACGCTCGATGAGGCCAGACAGGCGATAGAGGCTGATACATTGGCCTTTATCTCGGAAGACGCGATGTACAAGGCCGGCAAGCGCGGCGACTTGTGCCTGGCTTGTTTCAACGGCAATTATCCGACGTCGCTCTATGCAAGCCTCGAGGACGCCAACAAAGAAGGCAAGTTCTAGAGGAAGGAGCCAAAGTCGGCATCAGCCGACGCTCGGGAAGACGGCAGGGAGAGGCCTGCGCATAAGGCGTCTGGAAGAGCGCATCCCCCATAATGGGGGACAGAGGGGGAAAAATAAAAAATGCGCGGAGGCCCTGGCACCGCAGGTGATCTGGAGACAACCTTCGCGAGAGAGAATATAAAATTGAAAAACAAATAATAATTAGTGCAAAGTCGGCATCAGCCGACGCTCGGGAAGACGGCAGGGAAGGGCCTGCGCATAGGGCGTCTGTGAGAGCGCATCCCCCATAATGGGGGACAGAGGGGGAGAAATAAAAAATGCGCGGAGGCCCTGGCACCGCAGGTGATCTGGAGACAACCTTCGCGAGCGAAAACAGTAAAATTGAAAAACAAATAATAATTAGTGCTATGGCAGTAGATTATGAGAAGGCAGGCGTAAGCCTCGAAGCCGGATACGACGTAGTAAGACGTATCAAGAAACACGTTTCTTCCACCTCCCGCACAGGCGTGATGGGTAATATCGGGTCGTTCGGCGGAATGTTCGACCTCTCGGCTCTGAACATCAAGGAGCCTGTTCTGGTAAGCGGTACCGATGGCGTCGGCACCAAACTCAAACTCGCATTCGCAATGGACAAACACGATACTATCGGTATCGATGCCGTGGCAATGTGTGTGAACGACGTGCTCGCGCAGGGAGCAGAACCTCTCTTCTTCCTCGACTATGTAGCAGTCGGAAAAAACATCCCTTCCAAGGTCGAGGCCATCGTCTCAGGCGTTGCTGAAGGCTGTCGTCAGGCAGGATGTGCCCTTATCGGCGGCGAAACAGCAGAGATGCCAGGCATGTATGAGGACGGAGAATACGACATCGCCGGCTATACCACCGGAGTCGTTGAAAAATCCAGACTCATTGACGGAACTAAAGTCAAGGTGGGTGACGTGCTCGTGGGAATCGCTTCCTCCGGCGTTCACTCAAACGGCTTCAGCCTCGTCCGCAAGATATTCTCAGACGCGGCTCTGGACCTTCATACAGTCTATCCTGAACTCGGCGACAAACCACTCGGTGAAGTGGCATTGACCCCGACCAGAATTTATGTGAAACAGGTCCTCGACGTCATCCGCAACTGCGACGTGCACGGAGTGGCGCACATCACCGGCGGCGGCTTCGACGAGAACATCCCGCGCATCCTCAAGGAAGGCCAGGGCATTCACGTGGATGAGGGCACTTGGGAGATTCTTCCGATTTTCCGTTTCCTCGAGAAACACGGCAAGATCGCTCACCGCGAGATGTTCAACATCTACAATATGGGTGTCGGAATGGTGCTCGCTATGGACGAGTCCGAGGCTCAGAAGGCAATCGACATCCTCGCTTCCCACGGCGACAAGGCTACAGTCATCGGCCGCGTGACCGACACTCCGGGCGTGGATATCGCTCTGTTGTAGCATTTTATAAACCTGCTGCTTCATAGGTGGCTGATCTGGTTCAGAAGCCCGTTGCGGCGTGAATTATTATTGATATAACATATTATTGAAATGAAAGCATTAGTCAGCGTAAGTGATAAGACCGGCGTAGTAGAATTCGCCAAGGGTCTGGTCGCTCTCGGATGGGAAATCCTCTCCACGAGCGGCACAATGAAACTCCTGAAAGAGTCAGGTGTTCCGGTTACAAGTGTAAGCGACGTTACAGGTTTTCCTGAAATCTGCGACGGCCGCGTGAAAACTCTCCACCCGAAAATCCACGGAGCCCTTCTTGCCCGCCGCGACATTCCGGAACATATGAAAGAGCTGAAGGACAATGACATTGACACCATCGACCTCGTCTGCGTGAACCTCTATCCGTTCCGCGAAACCATCGCAAAGCCGGATGTGACAATGGAAGATGCCGTCGAGCATATCGATATCGGAGGTCCGTCAATGCTCCGCAGCGCTGCCAAGAACTGGGAATCTGTAACCGTGGTCTGCAACCCTGCTGACTATGAGACGATTCTCTCTGAAATCAAGGCCGACGGCAACACCACCCGTGAGACCCGTCTGAAACTTTCTGCCAAGGCATATACGCACACAGCAGAATACGATATGGCGATTTCCACATATATGCGTGCACAGGCAGGCCTTCCTGAGAAACTTTTCCTCGAATACGACCTGAAGCAGGAGCTCCGTTACGGCGAAAACCCTCATCAGGAGGCCAAGTTCTTCGCAAGCACAGTGAAAGAGCCATTCTCTCTCGCAACTGCCGAACAGCTCAATGGTAAAGAATTGTCTTACAACAATATACAGGATGCCAATGCTACATTGAACATCGCTCGCGAATTCGATGAGCCGTTCTGTGTAGGCGTAAAGCACATGAACCCTTGCGGAAGCGCTACCGGCAAGACTATCGCCGAGGCATGGAAAAAGGCATACGAGGCTGACAAGACCAGTATCTTCGGCGGTATCGTGGCAGCCAACAGGGAAATTGACCTGGAAACTGCACAGATGCTGAAGCCTATTTTCCTCGAAATCGTGATGGCTCCTTCGTTCGCGCCTGACGCCCTCGAGTTGCTCTGCACCAAGAAGAACCTCCGCGTTCTGAAAGTCGATATGAGCAAGGACAATACCGTCCGCAAGCAGTACGTGAGCATGAACGGCGGAATGCTGGTTCAGGACAGGGATATAAATACCAAGCCGGTTTCAGCTGAGCAGTGCGTTACCGAGGCCAAGCCTACTGCTGAGCAGCTCGCTGACCTCGAGTTCGCATGGAAGATCGTCAAGCATGTGAAATCCAATGCGATAGTAGTGGCCAAGAACGGTATGACCTATGGTGTCGGAGCCGGCCAGATGAACCGTATCGGTTCTGCCGAAATCGCACTTAAACAGGCTCAGGCTACATTGAAAGAAGAAGGGAAGGACATTATGACAGAAGGTCTGGTGCTCGCTTCCGACGGTTTCTTCCCGTTCAATGACTGTGTGGCTCTTGCTGCTGAGTATGGCATCAAGGCTATCGTGCAGCCTGGCGGAAGTATCCGTGACGAGGACTCCGTAAAACTTGCAGATGAGAAGGGTATTACCATGCTCTTCACCGGTGAGCGTCATTTCAAACATTAGTAGATTATGGAAGGAAACAATATCCCACGCAGAGCCAAGGTCCTGGTCGTCGGAGGTGGCGGAAGAGAGCATGCCATCGTGGATGCGCTGTCCCGTTCAGAGAGGGTGGAAAAGATATTCTGCGCTCCCGGCAATGCCGGCATAGCCCGTCAGGCAAAATGTGTCCCGCTTGAGGATACTCAGGTGGATGAGCTTGCGGAATTTGCTGAGAATGAAGGCATTGACCTGACTGTAGTGGGACCTGAGGTCTCGCTTGCGGCAGGTATCGTAGATGAGTTCGAGGCTCGCGGACTGAAAATTTTCGGCCCTTCCAGGGCTGCTGCCCGCATTGAATCGAGCAAGGATTTTGCGAAGGAGCTGATGGCGAAATACAATGTCCCTACAGCTGCGTACCGCACTTTTTCTGACTACGATGAGGCTATCGCCTATGTCAATGCCGGTAAACTTCCGGTTGTGCTGAAGTATGACGGCCTGGCTGCGGGCAAGGGAGTGGTCGTGGCCCAGACATTGGAAGAGGCGGACGAGGCATTGAAAGACATGCTTCTTGACGACAAGTTCGGCCATGGCAAAGTGGTGGTGGAGGAGTTCCTCACCGGCCCGGAGTTCTCGCTCCTGTGTTTCGTGGACGGCTCTGAGGTGGAGCCTATGGTGCTTGCGCAGGACCACAAACGTGCATTTGACGGTGATGAGGGCCCGAATACCGGTGGCATGGGTGCTTATACTCCGCTTTCGTTCATTACCGAGAAGGACGAAGTGTATGCGCTGGAGCACATCATGAAGCCGATCGCTTCCGGTATGGTTTCGGAAGGCATTCCGTTTAAGGGAGTGCTGTACGGCGGACTTATGAAAACGCCTGACGGAATCAAGGTGATCGAGTTCAATTGCCGTTTCGGCGACCCTGAAACTGAGGTTGTGCTGCCTCGCCTGGAGTCCGATATCTTCGAGATTTTCTGGGACGTGGCCAATGGTATCCCGATGCCTGTGACCAAATGGTCTTCAGATGCCGTGATAGGTTTCGTGCTCGCGTCCAAAGGCTATCCGGGCTCATACAAGAAAGGCGTGGAGATCAAGGGACTGGAAGCGGTGCTGAGTGACCCTTCCGTCAAGGTTTATCATATGGGTACCACGCTCAAGAAACTGGGAGAAGGCCACGAGTCATACGACAAGGCCGGCCATTCGTTGGTGACAAATGGCGGCCGTGTACTGATGGTTCTTGCTTCTGCCCCTGATCTCAAGTCGGCTCATGACAAGGCTCTTGAAGCTGTGTCCAAGGTAGATTGCGATAACCTCTTCCACCGCACTGACATCGGGCATTGGGCATTTGAATAGCCTTCGCTTATAAAATAACTCCGGCAGCTGTAATTTTGATTTTGACTTCCGAGTCCCCTTTTTCAAGTTCTATCTTGAACCAGTCTCCTGATGGGGTCTCCACGTATTCGGCGTCATCGATTTCCCAAGATGGATATGATGTGCTGATCTGGGTCAGAACGGCTGCCGGAAGTTCGTTTTTACGTACATCCCACTCTGTGCGGAGCCAGTTGTGGTCCTTGCTGAAATACACATCCTTGCCGCGTCTTTCGTGTACGATCTCGACTTCGATTTCGCCGTCATCATATTCTGTATCCATGATTACGGCTCCAGGGTATTTCTGACCGATGAATTTCTCGAGTTCGGACTGGATGTCTGTCGGGAGATAGTCCTCGTAGTCGTAGTCTGAATCGATGTCCATCACTGTCTTGATGAGGGCTCCTTCTGCAGAATAATACAGGTCCGCTTCCTTTTCGATATTGCCGGAACGTGTCTCGACCTCGATGACATAGAAGGTCTCCATGCCGTTTCTCTCGAGCTTGTCGATGTCATCCACTTTCCAGTCAGCATATTCACTTGCCTGGAAAGCTGTCTTTACGGCCTCCGGAAGTTCATTGTACGAAATCTCACTTTCGGTCATGCACCACTGTCCTGCGCGGTTGAACCATACGGAGAAGTCATATTCTGCGTTGGCTGAACGTGTTGCGGCTCTGTTGAATTTCGCCACGTCGTAGCCGTTCTTGGATGTCCATTTTACATTGACTGCATCCGGATAGCGTTCTGCCAATTCTGCTTTCGCTTTTTCGTTTATCTGGCTGTCAGCCGAAGCTTTATTGCAGCCTGCAAGTGTCATCAGGCAGAAGCACATTGCTGTAATAAATAAATTTTTCATTGTACTATAATTTATTGGTTTGTAATTTTTTATATCTAACTCTCCGGGTTATCGGTCGAGTCCTGCAAGATTGAAGTTCTTGTCGAATTTCAGTTCGAAGCCATTGTCCAGTTCCAGCTCAAGTTCTCCGTCGTCATACTCGGCCTTGGTGATGAACGAGTCGGGATACAGTTCATTGACCTTGTCGGCTGCTGCCTGCGGAATTATGCCGTCGGGGATGCTGTTGCGGTGACGGTTGATTTCCTTCCATTCTCCGTTGCGACGGAATTCCAGTTTGGTCCCGTCCGTGAGCACGATTTCGTAGGACATTTTCAGCAAGTCTCTGTCTTCTTTGGCAAATGCTATTTTTTCATCTTGAAAGTGCTCGGCGATGAAGCTCAATACGTTTTCCGGAAGTGATTCCGGGCTTGTCGCCTTGTCGTGCACGAGGTTTGTCAGGAAATAGCCCAATGTTCCTGCTGCCGCGAGCGAAATAATTACTAAAATGATCTTCTTAAACATAACATTGTCCTTCTTTGTATTGCGAAATTATAGTACAATTCTGGAGTGAATCTGTAATCGGCACGGAAATTCTGAACTTTTTTCAGAATTTTACGCTGAAACGGTGCATTCCGTCCACATAAGAATAGGTGAGGAGCATTCCGCATCTGTCTGCAATGGTTTTGGCAAGTGCCAGCCCCAGTCCGGTAGAGCCCTCTTTTTTCGAGCCCTGGTAGAATCTCTCGAAAATCCGGCTGCTGTCCAGAGGCGAGTCCCCGCTGTTCTCGACCACGAGTTCGTTTTCTGTCAATGTCAATGTGACCTTGCCGCCCTCAGGGCTGTGCACAAATGCGTTTTTGATGATGTTGGTCACTAAAATCGTGGCGAGCGTCTCGTTCATCTTTATCGTGACAGGGGAGTCCGGTATTTGTGCTGAGCAGGTTATCTGCTTGCTGCTGAAGATTTCCCCATACAGTTCTTTCTGGGACTGCACCATGGCTGAAAGGTCTATGTCAGTCACGTCAGGGAACTGTCCGTTGTCGATTTTCGTGAGCAGGAGAAGTGTCTTGTTGAGTCGCACGATATGTCCGAGTTCGCGTTTCATCTGAACGAGTTCGCCGACGCTTTCTTCTCCCAATGTGTCATTGTCCAGCATCCAGTCGATCCTTCCGCCAAGCACGGCAAGCGGTGTCTGAAGCTCGTGTGAAGCATTGCCGATGAACTGTTTCTGCTTTTCGAAGGCCCTGTCGGAGCGGTCGGTCGCATCTGTGGCGGCTTTCTCCAGCTGACGGAATTCCAGGATGTCCGAGTTTATTGACAAGCTGCCGTGTGACTTTCCTGGTGTGTAGGCATTGAGCCAGTCGAGAATCATGTATAGCGGCCGCATGCTTTTCTGGAACACGACGAGAGTGGTCACGATAACTGTCAGCAACAGAATGAGATACAATGCGAGTATCCACCAGAGGATGGTCTTTATCAGGTCGTCTTTTTCGATTGTGGGTGTAGCGACAATGAGTTCAAAACATCTTCCTTCACGGTCTCTGAATATCGTCTTGAGAAATCGTGCAGGTTCTTGTTCGTCTGTCTCCTGAATGTAGAAGTCTGCATCGTAGTACTCCATCCCGGTATGTGAATTCGCATAACTCTCCGCGACTTCGGAAATGCTGTAATGCCCGTCTGTCATGATGTTGGTGACCGGCAGTTTCTTCCCGGACAACTTCTTGACCATCAGCTGTTCAGCGTAACTTTCAAGCAGGTCGTCGGCCTCGTCATTGATCTCATCCACGATGACGAAGTAAAAGACCATCGCCCAGAGCGCGATGACCGGGAGCAATGCCATAGACAGGCGTACTGCGATATTGTGGATCAGTTTCATTCTTTGGTGACGGGTTTTTGCCTCACGTGTTCAAATTGAGATTGTGTCGTTTATAGACGAGTCTGTCTCTTATTCCTTAGTGACGAGTTTGTATCCGAATCCGTAAACTGACTTGATTTCTATATCGGCGCCGGCTTCTTCCAGTTTTTTGCGCAGATTCTTGACCTGCGAATAGATGAAGTCGAAATTGTCCGCCAGATATATGTCGTCGCCCCACACGGCTTCTGCCAATACTGATTTATCTACCATGTGCCCCGGCCTGAGCAGGAAATAGTGAAGGATGTCGTATTCTTTCTTCACCAATGTCAATGTTTTTCCGCAGACTTCCACTGTGCGGCTGTCCGGGTTGAGTTTGACATTGCCATAGACTATTCCGTTGCGTCCGCTGCCGTTGCTCCTTCTGGTCACGCTCTTGATTCTGGCCAGAAGTTCTGCCGTGTGGAATGGCTTCGGGAGGTAGTCGTCCGCGCCCTCTTCCAGTCCGATAATCTTGTCTTCCAATGAGTTGCGGGCGGAAAGTATGATTACTGTCAATGCTTTTCCTTCTTCCCTGAAGGCCTTCAGCAGGTCGAGCCCGTTTCCGTCCGGAAGCATGATGTCCAGCAGGATGCAGTCATATGAGAACAACGACAGTTTTTCCCACGCCTCACCGTATGTCGAAGCCACTTCCACGACATAATGCTCTTTCAGCAATGCTCTCGCAATCAATTCCTGCAAAGAACGCTCGTCTTCTATTACCAGTATCTTCATAGTCCCATGTCAATGTCCTGAGGGCTGCATGTCTCTTCAATAATTGTCAATGCTCTGAAAAACACGAGCTTATCCTCGTCGCCGTCAATGCAAACCCTTACGGTTCATCATCGTTTCCGTTTCTCGCGACTCGACGAAATTACAAATAAAATCTGGAACGGATCTGAAATTTCTTCTGTTTTTCTTAAGATAAAAAATAGAGCCCATAAGCAAAAGACAATCTTGCCGCCGCGTCAGAATCCGATTCCCAGGTGCGCTCCCAGGCATTCTGCGGCAAGGGTGGGGCCTATGAACAGATGAAGATTCTTGTAACATCTTACTCTGATACCGGGCTGCCATCCGCCGATGAATATCATATCTCCCACATTTTCTTTAATCACTTCGCGTTGCCAGCCTGTTTGTGTATTCAGATGATATTTTCCGCTTATTTTGTATATCCATCCGGCTCCAGCGTACAAGTCGCTGTAAATGGCGAATGTTTTGCGCCTTCCCAAATGCCAGTATCTGCGGAAACATATCCCCGTACCGATAGAATATATGTCACCGGGCGCATAATCAGCGTATGTCTCTCCTTGACTCATAAAGATGGAAAATGAACGCTTCTCATCGATTCGTATGCCTCCGGTAAGCATTGGCCCTGCAGTGACCAAACCATCATAATATCTCAAGGTAAATTCAGGCTTCCATTCTCTGACTCCCTCCTTCGAGAATGCGTGTTTCCATCCATCAGCCCATCTGGACATATCCTCCACCATTGGATTTTGGGCAGATGCGCTTCCTATAGCTGTTATCATTGTACAAAGAATGGTCAGAATGCGTTTCATAGTGTAATAGTGTTTTTAATAGTGCTCAAATGGTCCCGCATCATCAAATCTCACCCAGCTAGCCGCATAAGCGACATCACAAAAGTAGCAAAAGATTTTACAATGCAAAAAAAGAAGAGCCGGAAATCTCCGGCTCTCAAGTGATTACCACAGCTTGAAGTTATCGCGCCAAACGGGCGTATCACGTTTCACAGTTTATGTTAGCTGTTAAACATCCAATACGTGATAAATAACAAACGATTGCGTTCAGCATCAGTAAGATCGCGAGAACGCTTAGGCCTGCGAAAGCCAAATAGACGCTTAAACCAATTCATAATAAGTGTTTTCGTCAAATATAAGAAAAAACGCAAAAAATATTTGCATATTATAATCGAATCTTCTAACTTGTGCCCCGAAAAAAAGAAACGGAACTATGTTTATGATGAACAACAATTCTTGGTGGTGGCACTCTTACTACTCTGACAGTCGTAGGAGGCTATAGCCGTATGTTGTTCTGAATCATTCAGATAACTCAAGCCCCGCCGCGACTGCGACGGGGTTTTTTCGTATAGGAACGTAAAACAACTTAAATTATAAACATTATGGAACAGAAAGTACCTTACAAAATCTACCTCGAAGAAAACGAAATCCCTAAAGCATGGTATAACGTGCGTGCAGACATGAAGAACAAGCCGGCACCGCTGCTCAACCCGGCGACATTGCAGCCGATGGGCATCGATGATCTGAAGAGCGTATTCTGCGAGGAACTTTGCAAACAGGAACTTGACAATGACACCGCATTCTTCCCTATCCCGGAGGAAATCAGGGACTTCTATAAAATGTACCGTCCGTCACCGCTCATCAGAGCATATTTCCTCGAAAAGGCATTGGGAACACCGGCTAAAATCTACTATAAGTTCGAAGGAAACAATACTTCCGGAAGCCACAAGCTCAATTCTGCCATTGCGCAGGCATATTATGCCAAGAAACAGGGGCTCAAAGGCGTGACTACCGAAACAGGAGCAGGACAATGGGGCACGGCATTGAGCATGGCCTGTGCATACTTCGGCCTTGATTGTCATGTATTCATGGTCAAATGTTCGTATGAGCAGAAGCCGTTCAGACGTGAAGTCATGCGTACCTACGGGGCACATGTCACGCCGTCACCAAGCATGGAAACAGAGGTCGGCCGCAAGATTCTCGCAGAGCACCCCGGAACGACCGGCAGTCTGGGATGTGCCATTTCCGAAGCGGTGGAAACTGCAGTCACTCATGACGGATACAGATATGTTCTCGGCTCCGTCCTGAACCAAGTTCTTCTGCACCAGTCAATTATCGGTCTTGAAGCAAAAGCGGCGCTCGACAAATACGGCATTACCCCTGACATTGTCATAGGCTGTGCCGGAGGCGGTTCCAATCTCGGCGGTCTGGTAAGTCCGTTTGTAGGAGAAATGCTGCGCGGCGAGAAACAATACCGCGTAATCGCCGTGGAGCCGGCATCCTGCCCTAGCTTCACGCGTGGAAAATATGCTTACGATTTCTGCGACACCGGTGAGATTTGCCCGCTCGCTAAAATGTACACTCTTGGCAGTCAGTTCATTCCGTCAGCAAACCACGCAGGCGGTCTCCGCTACCACGGAATGAGCAGCATCCTGTCACAGCTCTATGCCGACGGCTACATGGAGGCTCGTTCCGTCGAGCAGACTTCCGTATTCAAGGCGGCTGAATTGTTTGCACGCACGGAAGGCACGCTCCCTGCGCCTGAAAGCAGCCACGCGATACGAGCAGCCATTGACGAGGCTCTGAAATGCAAAGAAACGGGAGAGGAAAAGACCATTCTTTTCGGTCTCACGGGAACAGGTTATTTCGACCTGAAGGCTTATGAGCAGTTCAATGACGGAAAAATGACTGACACCATCCCGACTGACGAACAGATCAGGGAAAGTCTCAGCCATCTTCCTAAGGTCGACTAGGGCCCTGCCACAGAGCGGAAGCTGGCTTTCCATCGCTGCACGGCTACCTTGTCCGCCAACTCCGGCCTGGCATCTGATAATGCCTTGGTTTCCTGAGTAATTACGCTACACGGCCAACCGCGCTGTCTGTGAGGAAAGAAAAACGGCAGAGAGGCTTCTTGTTGCAGGGAACATGATCACTTCTGTCAGACATAACTGGAGATTGTAGATGGAGATGATTGTTTCCGTAAGGCATGCCCGGAGAGAAAAACCGAACAACCTGAAATTGATGCAACTGACGAAAGTATTGATTAATAATAAGTTAGCAGATAAAGCGAAAGCCAGGTTACCCACTTTTTCACATAACCTGCATTTGGCTGCTCATTATATCTTCTTGGCTCTCAATAATATACACCAAATCACGACATGCAGGTTGTTTGATTCAATCCAATTCTGTGTTGCCTCATTCCTCGTAACACACCGCTTTTTTCAGATATTTTGAAAAGGTAACTTTGTAAGAACTTGGAGGCTGGAGACGGGCTCAGGCGGAAGAATCGGCCTCCATTATTATCTGGCTGCCGGTTTCGTCGGGTTCTTTGTGGTTTTTCTGCTTCCGCGGCTTCGGAGCAATTTCCGTTGGCTGATGAAGTTTACGCATGAGTTCACGCATCTTTTCTTTGCGGTTCTGTTTTTTCGCAAAATAAAGCGGTTCAATGTTGATTCTGAAGGCAGTTATGTCTCATATGCGTTTCATATATGTTGCTGGGTTAAACAGACCAGACTCCACCAGACAGATATCGCCGGTCCGGGCATCGTGCTCTCCCTGCTGATTATCACCACCTTCCGTATCGTCAACTTCTGCCTGGTCATCCTTACCCCGTCCAGCGGTGTCGTCCTCGCTATCCAACGAGTCTTCAGTTACTTCCCGTCGGACTTCATTCTAGGACTGCTCCGCTAGAGCGTAACGTCCCGCGGCCTTGCTGATCGCAGAGCCAGCTTTACTTCGCTATCCATTTCTCGACGGTGCGGGTCTGCGAGGAAATGTTCACGCCGACTTTGACGAGGTTCTTGCCTTCCTCAAATTTGTAAGGAAGCATATAGCCCTTGTCATCAATCTGCTTGAACGCCTCTTCCGCAGATCCGTCCACCTTGAATTCGAAGACATAGATGCAGTTATCCGTGTAGCATACCGCGTCAGCCCTGCCGATGGCGGATTTCACTTCCGTGCGGATATAGAAACCGAGCAGCGAGAAAATTAGGTAAATGATTGTCTGATAATGCTTTTCTGTCTTGTTTTCCAAGTCATTCGGTATTCCTGCAAGGTACGCCTGCAGCTTTTCCATAGCCAGGTCAATGTCCTGGGCGTCCATTGCGGCATAGAAATGTGCCACGAATCCCGACGCTGTGCTTGTCTTGCTAGGGTACTCTCCCAAAAGTCCTCTCGTGAAACCGATCTTGACTTCCTTGTTCGGATATCCGAGCGTATAGAGCTGCATCCTCTCGTCGTATGACTTGATGGTCAGGTAACCGGTCTGATAAAGCATTGGCAATGAATTCTCCGAAATCTCCGGAGAAACGTCGAAATCCGATTGCGGGACGAGCGGGATATTGTCCAGCGTAGTCTCGTCGATAGGGTTTTTCCGTAGTCTTTCGACGAGATAGGTCGGGGTGCCGGTGTCGAACCAGTAACTGCCGAAATTCTTGTCTGACAATGCATTGAGAAGGCTGTACGGATTATAAATGTCTTCAGACTTGCCGCAGAAGTGATATCCGTCATAATTGGCTTTCAAGTGGCCGATTGCTTCTGCGAATGTGATACTCTGCTCGTCTGCAAGTGCTTGCACTTCCGGCTCCATGTCGTTCTCCAGTTCCGTCTGGGAAATTCCACAAATGGCGGAATACTGCGGCATCATCGAGATATTCTTCAGATTGTTCAGCTCACTGAAAATGCTGAGTTGTGCGAACTTGTTGATTCCGGTAAGGAAAACGAACCGCAGATACGGGTCAAGGCTCTTTATCGGGCTGTAGAAATTCCTCATTATCTGCCTGAGAACCGGTAACTTGCCCTTGTCGTTCATCACGTCCAACAGAGGTGCGTCATATTCGTCAATGATGATGACGGCTTGCTGCCCGGTCTGCTCGAAAGCTGCTTTGATCAGGAATTCCAGTCGTGCATTTACATCGACTTCATCCACATTCGGGAACTTTCCATAGATGGCCTCATACCCTTCCAGTTTATATCCGAGAGTGCGAACCAGCTGCTCCTCATTCAAATGCTTGGCCGTGGACATGTCGAAATGAAAAACCGGATGTTTCGTCCATTCCTTCTTCACCTCGCCCGCTTTCAACCCCTCGAAAAGTTCCTTCCGGCCCTCGAAATAGCAATGGAAAGTAGAAGACAGCAACGACTTTCCGAACCTGCGCGGTCGGCTCAGGAAAACGTACTGGTATTTATTGGCAATTTCATCAATATATCCGGTTTTGTCGATATACAGGTAATTGTCCTCAATGATTTTGTCAAACGTCTGTATCCCAATCGGGAATTTTCTGATCGTCGTCTCCATAGTCCAAAACTTTACACATCTCCAAAGATAACAATTTTTATGATTATTTTTCTTCTGTCCGACAGCAGGGCTTCAAGAACAGAAGAAATCGAGAAATATGGCAAGCGGATTTTCTGCAAAACGCGTCTATTCAATGTTTACCTTTTCGTTTTTTCGACATTGATAATATATGAGGCTCCAAATTGGCTTCAGAAAAAGCAACGAATCCCAAATATGAATGAGATAATAATATTTGTAGCATTATTTATTTCTGTGTGTACTTCGTGTACTTCATCTTGTCAATGTATTGACGGAATAGATGTGTCTCGACATCAGGGTGTAATTGACTGGAAAGAAACATCCCGAAGTCTGCCCCAAAAAGCATTTGTATATATAAAATGCACGGAAGGCGCAACTTTGACTGATCGTAATTACAGGATAAATGCGACTCAGGCAAAAAGTAATAAACTGTACGTAGGAGGATATCATTATTTTCGCATGACAAGTTCTGCACATGATCAGTTTAAAAACTTTAAAATAGCATTAGACAGCATTGATTTTGATTTGATTCCGATGGTTGATGTAGAGACCGACGATGGGCATTCAATAAAAGAAATGCAGGACAGCCTTCAAGTACTATTGAACTTATTGGAAAAAGAGTATAAAGTTCGTCCTATGATATACGGTACGCAAAGATCATATAATACTTTTTGTGCGCCAAGATTTAATCATTATCCACTATATATCGGGCGTTATGGAGAGAATGCCCCTATAGTTAAAGGACCTTCCCATTACACAGTGTGGCAATACACGGATAAGGGCGAACTTCCAGGAATAAACAAAAAAGTAGACCTTTGCCGCTTTCATAAAGACAAAGGTCTTAAAGATATACTCGTGAAATAATTACTGTTTGTGAGTGATGCGTTAAATGACGTTCCTGAAGCACAAAAAATGGCCTGTTCTCACCTATTATATGCATATTATCTTTGCTTTAGTGAGGGTTATGTAAAGTGTAAATGCAGACCAAATAGCAAACAATATCACTAAAGTTCATTGTTTACTTTTTCGGTTCTTCGACATTTATAAATGTAAAAATGAAGTTCAATACCCCATCGAGTGTTGCGTTAATGAAAACATTTTATAACTTTGTGATGCTGCCAAATAAGCAGTTACATAACATTAGTGACCATAAACTATTAGGCAAGTTATGAGTTGGTTTAGAAAGGTTGCCGAGTGGTTTCTTCGAGATTCAAGTGAAAGAAGAAAGTTCCTCATGTGGTTTAACGACAACGCCAAAAAATGTTTCGTGAACTTATCTGTAGATTCGCTTCTTGAGGCGTCTTCTGGGAGTGGAAAACTTGAATATCGTCACGAATTATCGGCGCCATCTTTTGCTAGTGGCCTAATCATTGACGTGAAGGCAGGTAAGTCTATACCTGTTGACGATATTATTATAATCGGCACATTTATTCTTGCATCAACAGATATTGTACGTAAAATTTATGTTCTTCACTGGGACACTCTGATAATTAGAGATAGTTTTACGGGAAAATCTGTTGATTGGGCGATTAAAGAGTTTATAAATATGGGAGGGCTTTTGGACCAGATAAGAAATGAAAGGATAGGAGTGTAGTATATGTGGAATCCTTTTAAGAAAAAAGAAAAGTCAGATGCAGAAAAGCTCACTCAGCATATTAAGGAAATACCATTGGAAGAGTTGACAGGCTTGTTTGATGGACTTAATGAACTCAGTGAAATAAACAATTTATACTCTGACCTCTCAAGATTGATACATCCGGATAGATTTCCTAATGACGAAGTTAAAAGACATGAAGCAGAAAGTCTCTTTAAGGAGGTGCAATCAAATAGAACAAATAAATCTAAACTTATTGAACTAAAAAAGGAAGCGGAACAGCTAATAAACTCATGAAAGTATGATTTGCAAAATTTGTGGCAGAGAATTTGGAAATGGAGCATATTGTCAGAATTGCAATACGGATAGAATCAAGGCTCTAGGAAATTATAACGGATTTAACGTAAGTTCGAATGATATGATTTCAAAACAGTCAGTTGATAAAATATTTGACAAAGTTACTGGAGTGGAATATGACAATGAGCATTATCAAAATAACGCCATATGCGATTTTTGTGGAGAGGTGATTCCCGCGTATTCTCTTTTTTGTCCAGCGTGTGGAAAGAAAAGGCAGGTCGAGTGTCCAAGTTGCCATAAAATGTTTTCCGCAAAATGGAAATTTTGTCCTTATTGCGGAACCAAAGTTGAGACTTATTCTGATAGTTCGAGAAAAGAAAAAATAGAACAAAGCAAAGAAAGCAAAGAAAGCGAAAACAGAGAATACTATGATTATAATGACTTCATATTTGATAAGGAAAAATATAGAGGGCAGAAGATCATAACAATTCCTCAATCCGTTAAACATATTCATTGCTCTACCTTTGAGGGCTGTGATTGGATAACGCAAATAAATCTTCCAAATGAATTGGAGTCTATCCCTCATAATTGTTTTAAGAATTGTTCTAATTTGGAGTCAATATCTATTCCTAAAGGCGTAAATAAGATAGCTGATACTGCATTCGAAGGTTGTAAAAAACTGAAGTGTTTTAAAGGAGAAATGTCTGCAGATTTAGGTAGAGTGTTAATAAAGGATGGGGAATTACTGGCTGTTGCTCCTGCCGCTGAAATTGGTGCTTTATATGTTATTCCTAATACGGTGACTAAAATTTCAGCCTCTTTTGGAGGGTGTAATAAGCTTGAGGTTGTACGTATTCCAGAGTCTGTTGTTGATGTGGATTTGTGCGTATTTGAGGACTGTAAAAAGTTGAAAAGATTCGAGGGTAAGTATTCGGCTGATGATGGTCGAGCATTGGTAAAGGATGGAGAATTGATTGCTATTGCTTCTGCTGGAATAAATGCTTCGTATACTATTCCAGATACTGTTACTAAGATTTCGGCTTGGTTTAAGGATTGCGATAATCTTGAGATTATTCATATTCCAGATTCGGTTATCGAAATTACTGAAAATGCCTTTATCTTCTGCGTTTCTCTCCATAAGATTGTAGTATCCACCAAAGAACGAGTGAAGTGCTTATACAAACAATTAGATGGATTTTCAAGGGAAGTGTTATTTTCAGAAGAAGAGTAATTTTGTGTTCAAGCTTTTTCGGATGAGACCTATTCACTGATTCCGGTGATACTCGCTCACTTTGTGATTGATTTCAGATATGGTATTGCAGGGTTAGGTTTTCTTGGACCCTCTCCTTTGTTATGGAAAGCACCTCATAATAAAGTGAATCATTTTCCATCTTCCTCCCATGCTATCAAATGCTCAACAATCGTACTTTCGACACAGTCGATCCATTCTTCCGCTACGCCATTTTTCAATGCTACGGTTCGGAAGTTTTTCAGTGAAGCTACATCGCGAATGACGGCATCGGACCTGAGGATGCCGTTGTTGCTGGCGAGGTCAATGATGTCTCCACGGTAACTATTTATAATTTTGAAATACGATGACATTTGGGTATCTTTACAATTATTAAATGAAAATTCTCTGCTTATGAAACAATTGTTGTCTGTTATCTCTGTTGCCTTAATAGCCTCCAGCCTATTTCTTTGGGGATGCGGAAGCAGGTCAGCATCCAACACATCTAAATCCAATACTCAGTGTGAAACTGTCACATATGACCATCAACTTGCCATTTCTCATTCGGGAAATGAAAGTCGTGAATTGGTGGATGGTTTCGAATATGGTTTTATAGAAAATGGGTCAGCTGATTATGATGAGATTGAAAAAAAGATGCTCTCATACAATAAAGACTATATGATTGCAATGAAGAACGCAAATCCTTCAGTCGTTAAACAGTATATTGATAAGCAGGCCATTAAATATTATGAAAGACTCGCAAAGGCAAACGGTGAAAGCATCGATTTTACACTTGACGAGTTCGTCGAAAAGACTTGCGATGAATTAAGGCAGTTTAATAAACAAGCAATTAAACAAAACATAATAGTTGATTATTCCTTCGCCCGTTTAGTCCGAAGAGTCAATAGTGGTGATAATATCTTCATCGTCTTGGATAATGCCATAAATATGACAACACCAGAAAAGGTTAAGATACATATGACCCCTCTGGATAGAATCGTTGGCATTTCAAATGATAAAGGAAATAACTGGGTGTTTATCGGCCTGGATGAATCGTTCCCTTTGATTTATGATGGCATATATTCAGAGGAAGAAATTGACGCTGTTATGGGATATTGATTTGGTTATTATGAGGATTAATCTAAGCATATTATTATGTATTACAGCCATTCTTTCAGCCTGTAACAATCCAAACAGCAACAAAAAGCCAACCTCAAATGGCGTCTCCGGCATTAATGATATTACCGTTCAACAGTATAGTGAAGAAGCGGTAATCACACAATCTCCCGGTAAACTTACAAAGGACCTCCCAGAAGGAATTTCTTACGGGCGCTATGAGAACAGAGAGTGTTCTGACAATGCGGATAATAATCTTATACGGCAATATACCACCTACTTCAAGGCACTGGAGTCTGGAGATAAAAACGCTTGCTTAAAATATCTCTTCAAAGATGCGCTAACCTATCATAGGAAACTGTTTCCTTCTTATTCCGAGCAGAAAATATTAGATATCTATTTCGAAGGCATATCGGCGGCAACAAAATTGTCCGATATCGCTTTCGACAACGGGATGGACTTATATCCCGCTATTCCGTTATTCATTACGAAGGTTACCTGCGGAGATGAGGTGTTTGTTGCTTTTAAGAGTGCGATAAGCCTATGCTCTTATAAGCATTATCTCAAATATAACACGCTGGAAAGATGTATCGCTTTTTCAGATAACGGAGGAAAGAAGTGGAGCTTTATTACCGTCAATGAAGACACCCGAGGAATTCTCTCTCTCCGATGTTCGCCAAATACAATAAATGCACTATTAGGAGAATAGCACATTTGCGATTTAATATACCGAGGCAATAGTAAAAAGATGTCTCGGTATACTATTCTAACAATATCAGTTAATCGCCGAACAGAGCAGCGATCCCAGCAAAAATGAGCTGGATAAGGCCGTGACCCACGCTGCCAAGCAACCCCCAAACAACGACAAATAACAAGCCGCGACCAAAACTGTCCGGATCAATCCAGTTCCAAGCCAAGACTCCACTTCCGATTACAACGGCAATGTCAAGAATAATTACAAGGACACCGAGGCATCCTGCTGCTCCACCATCATCCATAAAAGAAACATTTTAGAGAATTATCACTGAACAAAGGTACTATTTTTTTCATAAATACTGTCAAATCAGAAACGCGTACACTTTCCGGACGAACCCCATTCAGTGATTCCGGTGATACTCGTTCACTTGGGGGTGATTTCAGATATGATTTTGCGGGGGCATTATTATTTCCTCATTCCTGTGTATCACTTTCATTTCAATGTCTTCAGCATATTCCTGTATTATCTAGAATGGCGGATGCGTTGTGCTTTTTTCTCGTTTTTACGTATCAGATATGGCGACTCCGGAAGTTCCGGCAGAAGGTTGTCCATGTTATTGATCTGACCTATGACTTTCATCAGGAGGATGAACGTCGACAGTGTCAGGTTGTCCGCCACTCCGCTCTCGAACTTGTGGATGGTGGTCAATCCGATGCTAGACCGTTCCGATACGTCTTTTTGTGTAAGACAGCAGCGCATCCTGTAATCCTTGAAACGTGTGCCCATAAATCTGACAATTTCAGGAGTCGAAAATTCATATAAATCAGCCATTGCTCCTTTTTATTTAACTATCATTATATTGATAGTTATGTTGTTATTCTGCCTATTATCTTCACGTAAGTGATAGTTAGGGATTGTCGTTTAAATGTTTTCAATCTGAGCGAAGCAGCGGCCAATCCCTTCAATTTCTGCGTCCGACTCATCAAAATTTCAATTTTATATCTGTTTCCGTCCGCTTCGTCCTGGCCTTGACCCTACGGAGATTGTAGTGCTCTTTCTGTGTCCCGAACGAGCCTTCCATTGCACGTCGCATCCGTGTACATCGTGTCCAGGTTCTCCTGTGCGGTCTCCACTTGTCGGCGAGTATGCCCTGGAGCTGTTGTATCTTCAACTTCCCTGCAAGTTCCATCATTATGTCGTCCAACAGCTTGTAGTTTGTCAATGGCCGTGTCGGATCTATCATCACGTCGCAGAATATCTGGTAGTGGATGTTGCCGTTCAGCTGTTCAATCAGTTTCGGGCAGCTGAGTCCCGTGTACATCTTCAGGAACATAAGGGCCACTTTCCCTTCAGGCGTGAAGAACGACTTGCGTCCCAGCTTCGGCCTCATGCTTTTCCTTACCAGACCGAAGTTCCCTTTTTCAAAGCTGCTAATTTTCTATCACTTTATCAATCAGCTCGATAGGAGAGTTGAAAACTTTTTAGGCATTTCACGACAGCCCCTATGTATGGACGCGCCTTCCTTGGACTCTTGAAGAGGTAAATGGTGTTCAGCGGCCAATGCTTCAACTAAATTGCGGAAGAACCACCCAAATCAGGAAATGACGAACACGTTTATCGGCGCTTGTTAGGTATAAATATCGGACCTGTTATATGGTGGGTAAAAGACGAGCCAGATGAATCAGTCGTGTTTTCAGCTGTTGATGCCATTTCAGTTATTTCAATCTCGCAAAAAGGCCGTTCGTGCCACATGCCGACACCTACAATAGATACACTAAACTTGATATCCTTTCGTAATTTTGGTGATATTTCAGCGGCTATCTCTTTTGCGAGAAAACCAATTTGTTTTTTTTCTCCATTCTTCATAACACAAACCTTCACTGCATCTGAGTCATATGGATTATATGGATCTCTTTCGATGCAAATTTTGTCGGAATCAGTCATACCGGCAATAATTTTAGCTCTACTTGAACCATCATCGTTACAGAACGTAACACCTACAATTTTTGTTCTCATATTCATTACTTATTAAGATTTAATTGAGGATGTGATGCCTTGTTTGAGCATGAATTTGTCAACATTCTCTAGTAATTCGACGTTGCTTCCCAGATTACTTATTATTCGTTTAAGGCCAAATTGATCTTTAATATGAGCGGATTCAAAAACTCTATCAATTTGAGCATATTGTCTTTTTATAATTCCGGCTTCGCTGATTCTCATTTCATGTGCACCTATCTCGATCAAGTATTTCCATAAGACGAATCTAAGTGTAAAACGGTGGAGGATAGATCTAAGATACGGGGTAAAATGTTGTGATTGGGATCCCGAAACCACTAAGCGTTTCATTGCTCTTGAAATCGCAACATAAAACAGACGTTTGTCCTCTTCTTGCTGTTCTTCTTTCTTGTGAGCGAAATGGGGATATCTATCAGCAACGGCCCTCATAACGATAACATTTTCAAATTCAAGACCTTTTGATTTGTGTACAGTTGAAACAAATAGCCTTTCTTTGAAATGAGGGCTTGAACATAAGTCGGCTTCTCTATATGTGCTCATATCCAAAAGATGATTGTCAAAATGCGCCTTTAATGCATTTGGTTCATCTTTTATGACATCTTCAGCTATGAATGATAGAATCAGATTGAACTTATCTATGATTTTGAATTCACATATGCGCGACAGTGATTCACTTGATTCTTTCATTTCTTCAATTAAAGCCAATGTCTGATGGCTATCACGAAGTGCGTATAACCTATTTTTCGTTATGTTATAACATTCTTTATATTCTTTGGATAACTCTTCAATAATCTTCTGCACTTTTTCTTTTTGATAGAAATCCACTTGCTTTAGAAGAAGGTTATCAGACTGCCTCCTGCAATATTTTGCAAGTTCATATGTAGCCATAATGTCATCTTTCGCATTATGGCTATTGTTCCCTTCTAACTTTAATAGTTCAATAAGGTATGCGAGTTTATATTTTCTTAATCTAGGGCAAATTAAATGGGCCAGTTTTAATGTGTCTAATATCGGGGGTTCAAACGCGTCAAATTTATCTTCACAATACCTTATGAGATTATATTTGAGGATATTGTAATCATAGTTTACATTATGCCCAAGTAATACTGCATTTCCTACATAATTCATGAACTCAATTAGTCCCTGCGATCTTTCTACTACGCGACCATCTTTTTCTGCTTGGGCATAATCTTCCACCATTGGATTAACTAATTTTCCTAATTTCGCTGGAATTTGGCTTCTATCCGTCCGAAGATATATTTCTTTAAACGAGCCTGGAACTTCAATGCCATTTCTAATCTTTATGGCTGCTATTTGAATAATATCGTCAGTAAAAACGTTAACACCGGTTGTTTCTGTATCAAAAATTACTATTTCTTCATTATCAAAGTAATACGTAAATTCACCCAATGTAGAACCATTGTCTCTTAATAAATCAGATGGACACATGCCAATACTTCTCATTTCATGAATGATTTGGCGACTTAAATAGTTCGTATCAACAGCATGTGTTTCTTTTAAAATGCGAGACCATGCAATGAAATTAAAGTCATTGTCGACGGCGTTGAGATGAGCAATTAGTGTTTTCATGTGAACCGTCTGAAAAGAATCGGCACCTGAAATTTTGAAGTGAGGTATCTTACCTTGATCTAGTCGTTTACTGATTTGTGTTGCATCTACATTCCATGGAACAAGTAAGGCAGTCCTTTCTTCTTTTCGATCATAATTGTCGAGATAAGGGAGAACTACATTACAGACCCTATCGACTTCATCGTCCATAGAATCGTAATCATGTATACAGATATCATGAAATCCTGCTGCGAGGTTATCCTTAGGGTCTGGAAGAAAGTCACGATCTACATGTAACTCCTCAACTGCATATTCATTATATAAATCCAGCAAGTACTTTGGTGATCTGAAATTTTTATCTAGGTGATAAATATGATTGTGACATTTGGTTTTCAACATGTCAAGGGTGTTAAGAGTTGCGCCCATAAAAGAATATATGGCCTGCTGCTCATCTCCTAAATAAAGAACCACAAATTCTTTTGATTTGTCTGTAAATAAGTCTATTAAAGACACTTGAAATTCCGAAAGGTCTTGGACTTCATCCACTTGAACCCATCTATATCGTTTGTAAATATGTTCTGTATCATTTAGATAGGCGTCATAAGTCTTAAGAAGAAGGTCGTCAAAATCCATAAGACTATTCTCCTCTTTGTACTTTCCATATTGTTCCGCTAAGGCAATCAACTTATCTACGGGATTTAGTTGAGGATAGCTATTATCGTATTTAATACTTATGATTGCTTCTTTAAGATCACCTGAAAAGGGATAATAGTTTTTGACTCCGACATATTCTAAAAATTCTTTATGGCACAATGATTCGTCAGGGTGATTCCTTTTGATCTGGTAAATCAAGTGCTGCATATCCATAATTTTGTATCGAACTGCAGAAATAATCTTTTGGGCAGTTCCTTTACTTATCTTGCCTGTTGAACCAGAAGGATATATGTCTATTCCAAGAATCTGATGTATGATATTCCAATTTACTGAGATAAGAAAATTTCGATCTATTTCATAATCAATGAGTTCTTGGATGTCAAATTCACGAATCTCAGTAGCCAATAGCTCATTCGTATCAACTTCGTCCATAATTGACGTTTCTGCTGAAACAACGTTATTTTCAAAGAGAAAAACAGAGCAGTAGCGATGTACGTTTCCGACAAACAACTCTGAAGAATCCTCCCCAAGACGTTTCTTGATGCGGTCATACATGCCTCTGGCAGCGCGGTTTGTAAAGGTTAAACATAACATGTCAGAAAGATTAGCTTTGCCTTTTTCAAATGCAACGGCTATTCTTTCTGCAAGGATGTCGGTTTTACCACAACCAGGGCCGGCTAATACCATGTTATAACCGGCATCGGCATTTATTACTTTAAGTTGTTTCTCGGTATACTGTTTATTTGTGTTTATGTGCTCCATGTTTTAATGTTAACAGGTGTAAGTCCATTAAATTTCTGAACCCAACTCATCTTGTAATAATCAGGCATCAATGTCAGCGATAATATTTTTGAACTTGCCCTCAAACGCAGGATGATGTCTATAGGCATAACCGCAGCCGATAGGAACTCTAAGAGAAATTTCTTTTGAGTATTCAGATATCGTCTGTAACAAATATTCAATCCTTTCACGAGACAGGTTCGGATCTTTTTCTTGCGTCTTGATAGTTATTAATTGGAGGTTTTTACAATCACTAAATGCCCCTTGCTCAATTTCTGTGACACTATCTGGAATTGTTATTGAATGAAGACAAGTAAAGCCGCCAAATATCACACTGCCAATTCGTATCTCACCGTCAGAAATCTCTATTGAATTCAGCCTAGAGCAGTTTCGGAATGCTTTACACAATGTCGCCTCACTAGGCATTACCCTTGAATGCGGGATAGAGTAGTAGTGGAATGTCTTAGTTAATTTCACCATACCAGAAATTGATATCGACTGAAGGTTAGTGCAGCCGTCAAATGCATCTTCTCCTATTTTTGATACACTATTAGGAATAACTATTGTTTGAAGTTTGGTGCAGCCTCTAAATGCACGCTCTCCAATCCATGTTACACTCTCGGGAATCACTATAGATTGAAGGTTAGAGCAGTTGTCAAATGCTTCACAGCCAATCCATGTTACACTATCTGGAATCGTTATTGATTGAAGGCTGGAGCAGCCGCTGAATGCTGCATACCAGATCTCTGTTACGTTGTTAGGAATGACTATTGATTGAAGGCTAGTGCATCCACTAAACATTTCTACCCCAATCTCTTTTACGCTATTGGAAATGATAATTGATTGGAGGCTGGAGCAGCCGCAAAATGCCCTTGCCCCAATCTCTGTTACACTATCGGGAATCACTATGGCTTGAAGACTGGAGCAGCCGCGAAATGCATCTTCTCTAATTTTTGTTACACTACTGGGGATGACTATTGTTTGTAGGCTGGAGCAGTCGCAAAATGCACTTTTCCAAATCTCTGTTACACTATTGGGAATCACTATAGATTGAAGGCTAGAGCACCCACTAAACATCTCTGACGCAATTGTTGGCGAACTATTAGGAATGTTTATTGATTGAAGGCTCGTGCAGCCGCGAAACACCCCGCTTGTAAAGCATGTAAAGGCGGTACTAAGTTCGATAAAAAATGTTTCACTATTAGAAATTACTATTGATTTGAGGCCAGCGCAGCCTCTAAAAGCTTCAGGCCAAATATTTGCTACGTTATTGGGAATTACCATTGATATAAGGCCAGTGCAGCCATAAAATGCCCTATCTTCAATTTTTGTCACACTATCAGGAATCACGATAGATTGTAGGGCTGTGCAACCACTGAACATTTCTGTCCTAATTGTTGATATGCTATTTGGGAGCTCTATTGATTGTAAACTGGTACAGCCTCTAAATGCTTCACTCCCAATTTTTGTCACACTATCGGGAATCTCTATTGATTGTAAACTACTGCAGCCGTTAAATGCTGCACTCCAAATCTCTGTTACGCTATTGGGAATGTCTATTGATTGAAGACTAGAGCAATCACTAAATGCATCATCTCCGATCAGTGTTACACTATTAGGAATCTCGATTGTCTGTAAACTGGCGTAGCCGCTAAATGCCCCATTGTCAATACGTGTAACACCATCAGGAATATCATGGCTCCTACACAATAGGAGTTCTTTATTATCGATAGTTAAAATACAATTGTTGATCGATTTATATTTGGAATTGTTTTTTGATACAACTATGGAAGTGATATTATTACATCCTGAAAAAGCTGAGCCACAAATCTTTGTCACACTATCAGGAATAACTATTGATTGAAAACTAATGCAACCGCAAAATGCTTTATCTCCAATTTCTGTCACACTATTGGGAATGTCTACCGATTGTAACCTAGTACAATTCATAAATGCTTTACTGCCAATCTTAGTTACACTATCAGGAATCTCTATTGATTGTAAACTAGTGCAGCCGCTAAATGCTGCACTCCAAATCTCTGTCACACTATTGGGAATATCTACTGATTGTAAACTAGTGCATCCTTCAAATGCTCCACCGCCAATCGCTGTTACGCTATTGGGAATAATTACTGATTGTAAACTAGTGCATCCTTTAAATGCGCCACCGCTAATTGCTGTTACACCATTTGGAATAATTATTGATTTAAGGCTAGTGCAGCCTTCAAATGCTGTTCTTCCAATCTCTGTGATACTGTCAGGTATTACTATAGATTGAAGACTAATGCAACCATTAAATGCTGCATCTCCAATCTCTGTTGCACTATTAGGAATAATTACAGATTGAAGGTTAACGCAGCCACTAAACATCCCTTGAGCAAGCGAAAAAGTTGTCATTCCTCCAAGCTTTGTCATTCTATTAGATATTACTATCGAACGGAGATTTATACAATCATTAAATGATCCATTTTCAATCTCCGTTACACTATTAGGAACTATAATTGATTGAAGACTGGAGCAGCCGCGAAATGCCTCTTTTCTAATTTTTGTTACACTACTGGGGATGACTATTGTTTGTAGGCTGGAGCAGCCGCAAAATGCACTTTCCCCAATCTCTGTTACACTATCGGGAATCACTATGTCTTGAAGACTGGAACAATCATCAAACATTTCATTTTCAATCTTTGTTACACTGTTAGAAATCTCAATTGTTTGAAGACTGGTGCAGCCTTCAAAAGCAGATTTTCCAATCTCAGTTACACTATCGGGAATTATTATTGATTGGAGGCTGGAGCAGCCGCAAAATGCATAATCCCCAATCTCTACTACACTATTAGGTATTATTATTGATGTTAGGCTAGCGCAGTCGGCAAATGTAAAACGTCCTATCAATGTTACACTGTTAGGAATTACAATTGATTGAAGATTAATACAGCCGCTAAAAGCTCCAGGAGCACCAAGAGATTTTCTGACTCCGATCCTTGTTACACTATCGGGAATCACTATAGATTGAAGACTAGTGCAGTCACCATATGCCCCTGGTTCAATCGCTGTTACGCCATAAGGAATTATTCCTTTCCCATCTATTACTTCGTATCTCATAAGTCGTCAGATTATTTATCTATAAAAATGAAGGAATTGTGCTTCACAACTTTCCAAGTTAAGCACAATTCAATTAAATAGCAAATTTACTCTTTTGACTTAAATTGCAATAAACCAGCAGCGCTGACCAGAACTACCTGAGCGTCCAACTGCCGTCAGGAGCCACGTTTAGGTAATGCTTGTTCACGCCTTTCACGTACACCTACGCATCCCAGTCGTAGGTGTCGTATGACTTCTGGACATAGAGTATGGCCGTTGCCTTTTTGTATGATTGCATGAAACTCAGTATCGTTCCATCTCTCTTAGTGATGTTCCGCGTAAGGTCTCGCGGATGATTACTCTGATGTCTGTCATTGCCGCTTATTCTTACTACTACAAAGCTACATTGCCAAACCGTTTGCGACCATTCCAAAGGAGCTGCCGCAACCATGTTGGCACTGTTTGACTGGGTGCATTTGATTCCGCTACAGGCGGTACATTTTAAAGTGATATGGTACATTTATAGCGCTGCAATCACCTGAAGTACATGAGTAAAGTACACAAAGAGACTGGAAATGTATCGTGGAAGGTAATAAGCATGTCTGAGGATAATACGGGAAACACTTACGGCCTCAAAAAAGAAATAACGTCTGGCCGCCTTAAAGTCTCGTTAGGGAAAAATGGACTTTATGGCTTTGTGACTGAGCATAATTTCTCCGCTTATGTTCCATCGTATCTGCCCCGCAAAAATGGAATCACCTCTGACTCTTGTAGCTTTTTTGATGTCTCAGCTGTCGCAATCTTGTCCGGTGCCCCATCCAAGTGGACGGTCATCGACTTTCGCACTCCTATTCAACATTAAAACTAAAGACTTTGGCAAAACGACACATGAAACATCCAAAACTCACAACTTGAAATACTTGCAAGCCATCATATCCAGTTGTTCGTCGGTAATGTTTGAAACTCCTGTTTTCTTTATCAGAGAGAACTCCTCTTTGTTCTTGCTGATGACAAACTTGCGCTCGCATCCGTCAATTACGGCATACAAATGATAGTTGCCTTTGTAGGTCTCTTCCAGTCGAATGTCCTTGAGCTCATGTCCGTTGATTATGACTGGAGCGCGTTTCCCATCTTCCTCCCACTCTCCCCATGCTCTCAAATGCTCAACAATCGTACTCTCGACACGCCCGATCCATTCTTCTGCCACACCATTTTTCAATGCTATGGTTCGGAAGTTCTTCAGTGAAGATGCTACATCGCGAATGACGGCATCGGGCCTGCGGATGCCGTTGTCGCGGGCGAAATCAATGATGTCTCCACGGGTGAAACCGCTAAGTTTCGCGCGTATAAACATACAATGCTCCTCGTTAGGCAGATATCCGCCCCTGTTTATGACGTATGTGATGTCGTATGCCGGAGATAATCTCCACGAGCCGTCTTCAGTCATTGTGAATGAGAAATTCTTGTTGTGGTCGTCAGTGTTGTTCGCAAGGACATTGAACACCATTCTGCGGAAAACCTCTTGGCAATCGGCCTCCGGAAGGTGTAGCTTGCGACAGGTCGCTATCAGCTGCTCATAACTGTCGGCATCGGGGTTTATCGCTGCCAATGTTTGTGTGTGTACCTTCTTGCTCCCGTCGCGATCGAAGCGTTCGGTCAGGAAATGATTGTTTCCCTCGGCAGAATACAACTCCGAAGGCATCATGCGGATGCCGGCCATTCCGGCCAATTCATAATAAGTCATTTCCAATTCCGCTGAACTGTACTCGGAATTCCCGAACTTCAGCAGGTGGTAGCTGAAATCCTCCATTCCGGAAATCTGTCCGCTGCGGATTTCTCCTGTCTTCCGGTTGATGGCAATGATTGCCTTCGGCTGTCGCCCTCCTGCGGAAGTCCCTACTGTCAATAAGGACTGCATGGTGATGGATTCTTTCGGAAGGATTCTGGCGTTCTCCCTGTCCGCAAAGATGCGCTCGGCCAAGTCGGCCAATGATTTTATGTCAATCTTGTCTGATTTCCGCTCAAGCGGCACTTCCGGCAGGAATTCCAATGCTCCCATCCCGCGTCTGCCTATAAACGCCAGTTTGTCAAGCGGATTGATGTCCGCACCTGAAAGCCGGTTCTGCTGGCGCCATAGCTCAAACAACTGATTGCCCCAGGCATCGGGTAAGGAATCTGCGACAAAGGCAGGAAGCTTCTGATAGATCTTTTCGCTTTCGCCCCATATCGGTGTCAATGCCCCAGCGCTGTCAATAGGCGCTGAAATCGGTGATATGTTCAGGCCTCTCTTGGCGAATTCAGGGTTGTATGTAAAATAAGCCAGACGCCGCCGGTCGTCCCACGACAGTCTGCCTATTTCCTCATTCCAAAGTATCACTTTCAATGTTTTCAGCATATTCCTGTATTATTTTGAATGACGGATGCGTTGAGCTTTTTTCTCATTTTTACGTACCAGATATGGCGACTCGGGAAGTTCCGGAAGAAGGTTGTCCATGGCATTGATCTGGCCTATGGCTTTCATCAGGAGAATGAACGTCGACAGTGTCAGGTTGTCCGCCACCCCGCTCTCGAATTTGTGGATGGTTGTCAATCCGATGCCGGACCGCTCCGCCACATCTTTTTGTGTAAGCCCGCAGCGCATCCTGTAATCCTTGAAACGCGTGCCCATCAATCGCACAATTTCCGGTGTCGAATATTCATATAAATCAGCCATTGTTCTTTCTTCATTTAACTATCATTATATTGATAGTTATATTAATATTCAGCCTGTTATCTTCACGTAAGTGATAGTTATAACTGCAAAAATATGAATAAAAACCAATAAAACAAACCATATCATTAAAGGTCAATGTTTACCTTTCCGATTTTTCGACATTGATATATACGAGGCTTCGTTTGTCGAATGGCTCAATTAACTGCCAGAAGCAGCATGACTATATGAGAAGCCCTTTTTGTTAAAACGATTTCAAATGAACCAAATATGAACTTGATTTTTAATTGGATTCTTTTCATTTTTGTTACCAATGTATTGAGGTAACAGTTTAAAATTAAACTATATAACTGGGAATCATATAAGAGCAAACCTTGTCAATGATATAATGCCTTCCCGGTCATGTTATACGTAATAGACATTAAAATTTTCAAAATATTCTAATGAGTGAAAACATAAGTGTCCGGTAAAAAATCATAAAAGTTCTTTGAAAATATTGGAAGTTAGGTAGTTACAAAGGTTTTTAGTGCGCGCCG